>ERZ773108.3620-NODE-3620-length-11616-cov-2.273246_pt1 | contig 11616 bp, 10 predicted proteins | sample MGYA00580570_ERZ773108 | MGnify/ENA primary metagenome ERZ773108 (study PRJEB29015, sample SAMEA2737840) | human gut metagenome | biome: human gut; feature: human-associated habitat; material: faeces | place: China | collected 2012 ...
CAATGGCGCCATCTGCTTCTGCCTGCGCAATTACATTGTCGTTGATATCTAAGCCATAAACTGTTGCATTTGGAAAACCCGACAGTGCCTTAGCAAACGAACCGCCAATAAGTCCCAAGCCAACAATTAAAATATTTGTCATTTGTACTGCACTCCTGTCTTGTAAAGAAATGGTTTTCTTTTCCTTTTTATTTATTATATCATGTTTGGCACTTTTTTTCAATTTTTTTGCATGGGACAAAACAATAAATTAAATTCGGAAAAGCATGTAAATTTGTTCTATTTTACCAAACCGTATTTTCTGTTATTGACACAAAAAATTTGTGGTGGTATACTAAGCCATGAATGAATATTAAGAAGGTGTAAAGTTTGGCTGGAAAATATGAAATTGACATGTGCTCGGGTTCTTTGTTCCCCAAAATTGTCAAGTTCTCAATTCCTGTAATTTTAACAAGTTTATTGCAGCTTTTATATAACGCTGTTGACATTATCGTTGTGGGACGGTATGTGGGAAGCACCGCACTTGCCGCAGTAGGTTCAACATCGTCTTTAATTAATTTAATTGTAAATGCGTTTATTGGCCTTTCGGTGGGAACCGGCGTTCTTCTAGCACAAAACGTTGGCGCAAACGACTATGACAAAGCCCACGACGCTGTGCACACTGCCATGCTAACCAGCCTTGTCAGCGGCATTATGGTAAGCATTTTTGGCTTTTTTTCTTGCAGGGCGCTGCTTCACGCTATGGGTTCTCCAGACGATGTGATTGACAAGGCGACCCTCTACATGAAAATATACTTTCTGGGTATGCCCGCATTTATGATTTATACATTTGGAAGCGTTATTATGCGCACCGTGGGTGACACAAAGCGACCGTTGTTCTTTTTGTCCATTTCAGGTCTGGTAAACGTTGTTTTAAATCTGATTACCGTTATTAAATTTGATATGGGCGTTGCGGGCGTGGCAATTGCCACAATCGTTTCACAGTATATTTCCGCCATTTTTGTTGTGCTTTCCCTTATAAAGACGGACGGGATCTGCCGTCTTTATCTAAAGGAATTGAAAATTCACGGAGCTACATTACTGAAAATGGTGAAAATTGGACTGCCCGTTGCCATTCAAAGTTCCATCTTTTCCTTTTCAAACGTCATAATCCAGTCGTCTATCAACTCGTTTGGCTCCGACACGGTGGCCGGCAACGCAGCCGCCGCAAACATTGAAGGATTTTTATATTCCATTATGAATGCTTTCGGGCAGGCCGCCACAACCTTTTCCGGGCAAAATTTCGGCGCCAAACAATTCCGGCGCGTGAATTCCACATTAAAAATATGTCTTTTGTTTACAGGAGCTGTAGGTCTGGTTTTGGGGCCGCTTTTATATGTGTTTGGCACTCCTCTTTTAAAAATTTACAGCCCGGACAACTTAAACGCCATTTATTTCGGCATGATTCGTCTGAAATACATTTGTTTGCTATATGTGACCTGCGGAATTATGGAGGTGTTTACCGGCGTAATCCGCGGAACAGGCTCCACTGTCATGCCCATGGTAGTGTTTTCGGCGTATGCGGTGTTCGTATCGTTTGGATTTTTACAGCGTTTCAATATGTTCACACACTGGACTGTTTGTATCTTTCCTATGTATTGTCCTGGACCTTTACATCACTGGTGCACTTTTTCTGCTACCTTTACATTAAAAAGAAGGTGCTAAAACCGTCAGATAAAACAATACCGCAGGCTGCTTTTAAGGCACCAGAATAATCCGGCATTTTCTGCCGGACGGGTTTCTTAAAACTCTATGTATTCCAGCCATTTTAACAAAAGGCCGTTCCATTGGTAAATATGCCTTGAAATCTTGTCATCTGCTTCAGACCGTCCCTTGCCATGACCGCCGTTGGGGAACACGTGCAGTTCCGTTGGAACGCCCTTTTCCCGCAGTGCGGCAGCATAGCCTAAGCTGTTGCGCACGTCTACAGCGTCGTCTTCAAAGGTGTGCCAGATAAACGCCTGGGGCGTTTTTTCAGAAGCCAGAAGCCGTGGAATAAACTTTTCAAAGTCGGAATCATATCTTGCCCCTAATAGACACATGCCGCTTCCCTCGTGCGCAATGGGAGTATGCAGGTCAATTACCGGATAGCACAAAATCTGCGCATTTGGAAGAAAATCCTCTTTGTCAATTTCGTCTTTTCCCTCATAATCAATTGTATCAAAATAGGTAGACGTCAGCGCCGCCAAATGGCCGCCGGCAGAAGACCCCATAATGGCAACCTTGTTTTTATCAATTCCAAACTTTTCCGCATAGTGCCGGACATACCGAATGCCCCGGCGCGCGTCTAAAAGCGGCAGAGGGAATTCGTGGGGCGAAACACGATATTCCACCACAAAAGAGCTATATCCGTGAACCGCCAAAAACTCTGCATATCCCATTCCCTCATGGGGCGCTCTGTGACAGTAGCCGCCGCCGGGCAAAATTACCACTGCGCCCTGCTTTTTTCCCCGTTCAGGAATATACGCCGTAATCGTTGGCACCTCTTCGCACATCCCTGGTGTATTTTTCCATAGCTGAAATGTTTCAACCTGCATGATTTTCTCTCCTTTTATTTAATTTTTTCTAAATTTTCTGTTGTTAAAATCCGCCTGATATTAAAAATAAACAATAGCGTTGCGATTGTTGCTGATAGAATGTCTGATATAGGCTCTGCATAATAAATACCCCAAACGCCGAAAAATTTCGGCAGGATAATTGCCAGGGGAACCAGCAGAAGCACCTTTCTTAAAAGTGCAATAAACAGCGAAAGCTTTGCTTCGCCCAGTCCCAAAAAGGTTGGCTGAATACCCATTTGCAGTCCGAAGAACAGCATACCAAACATGAAGACCGGCATTTGTCTGCCCACCAGCTCAATCAGCGTTATATCCGTGGTGAACATGGACGCAAAGAACCTGGGCAGAAAAATTGTTAACAATGTGGCTACCAATGAAAAAACAAAACAAATTCCAATCATGCTGCGATAAGTCCGTTTCACCCTATGGAACTTGCCGGCGCCATAATTGTAGCTGATAATCGGCTGAACTCCCTGTGTAAAGCCGGAAATGGGGGCGAAAATCAGTTGCATAATGCTCTGCATAACCGTAACAGTGGCCACATGCAGGTCTCCACCGTAAAGCTGAAGACCGCGGTTTAGCACAATTCCCACCAGGCTTTCTGTAGACCGCATAATAAAAGGCGAAACCCCAAGCGCACAGATGTGGCCAATGATTTTGAAATCCGGCTTTAAAAACTTAAGTTTGATTTTAAGTGTAGACTTTTTGTCACACAGAACATAAACCGTCCAAATAGCGCTAAACAACTGAGAAATAACGGTGGCAACCGCGGCGCCGCGAACGCCCATTTTAAACACAAAAATAAAAATGGGGTCTAACACAATGTTTGTCACCGCGCCGACAACAATGGAAACCATTGCGTGAGTAGATCTGCCCTGAGTAATGATGTAAGGATTCAGCCCCAGAACAAGCTGCACCAAAAGCGTACCCACCAGATAAATCGAAAGGTAGCTGCTGGCATACCCATATGTACTATCGCTTGCACCAAATGCATATAAAATCGGGCGCATAAAAATATAAAACACCGCCATACACAAAACAGAAAATACAATTAATAGGAACACGCCGTTTCCCATAATTTTTTCGGCCTTATCCCGGTCGCCTTTGCCAAGCCAAATGGCGGAAAGCGGAGCGCCGCCGGCACCAACGAAGGCAGAAAACGCCGAAATAAAAGTTAAAATTGGAAAAGTAACGCCAACGCCTGTCAGCGCGTTAATTCCAACATCGGGAATTCTTCCAATATAAATTCGGTCTACGATATTGTATAAAATATTAATAATTTGAGCCAGGATTGACGGAATTGCCATTTTCAGCATTAACTTCGACAGTTTTTCCGTACCCATCAGCTCATTTTCTGTAGTTTGCACGTTTTTTTAATTCTCCTTGAATGTTTATGAGGGACTGATGATTCAACACACATCAATCCCTCATAAATATTAAATTTTATTTTCATTACATAGAAAGAATTTCTGAAATTTTCAGCAATTCCGCGTCTAACTTTTTCGACATGTTCAGGCCCTCTAAAATATCGTAGTCAACAATATCATCGCCTTTTGTTGCCACAATACGGTTGCCGATGCCCTCTTTAATCAGCTCTACGGCGAAATAGCCCATTTTGCTGGCCACTACTCTGTCTTTCACAGACGGATTTCCGCCGCGCTGGATATGCCCCAAAATGGTTGCCCTTGTTTCAACGCCTGTTTCTTCTTCAATCCGTTTCGCCATATCAATTGCGCTGATGTTGTCTTTCGTCACGCCCTCGGCCACAATAATCAAATGCTGTTCTTTACCGCGTTTCACACCTTCTGCAATGCTCTGCAAAACATCTTTTTTAAAGTCAAAATGTTTTTCCGGAACAATTACGGCCTCGGCCCCGCAAGACAGGCCCACATAAGCGGCAATATACCCTGCATCACGACCCATAACCTCAACGACCGAACAACGGTCGTGGCTTCTGCATGTGTCGCGGATTTTGTCAATTGCTTCCTGAACGGTATTAAGCGCCGTGTCAAACCCGATGGTGTAATCGGAACAGCCAATGTCGTTGTCTATTGTGCCCGGAATTCCAACAGTTGGCAGGCCGGCAAGGCTTAAATCCCGTGCGCCCCTGAAAGAACCGTCGCCGCCGATAACAACTAAACCGTCAAGCCCAATTTCTTTTGCGGTTTCCACGGCTTTTTGAACGCCTTCCTGCGTTTTAAATTCCTTGCAGCGGGCCGACTGCAAAATTGTGCCGCCCCGATGGAGAATGTCTGAAACCGACCGGGCCGTCATTTCGTCATAAAGCCCTTCTAACAGGCCAACATATCCTTTTTTAATTCCAAGCACTTCAAGTCCTTGGTTAATGCCGGCGCGCACAACCGCACGAATTGCCGCATTCATTCCCGGTGCGTCGCCGCCGCTTGTTAAAACACCAATTTTTTTCATATTATTCACATCCTAACCAAATTCTTTGCTAAATTAAACCATGCTTTCAATGATAACGCTGTGGCCTTCCTCTACCTCAGACTCAGGGAGTAAAATTTCATAACAGCCATACTGTTCATCGGATCTCAGCCCAATAGACCGCATTTTTACCAAAAGCCCAGCGTCACGCAAAAGCTTTTTAATGGTCATAGCCGTTTCTTTGTTTTGCGTAATATACACAACAATCCACAAACCATTAACACCTCCGTTAGCTTTTTGCGCAAAGCCTATTCGCTGGATTTTACAACGCCGTGACGGCAGAATACCGTCACCTTGCCTTTAATTTTCATAGCCGACGTCATTTCAGTGAACTCGGCTATATAAATTTCACCTTTGTCAAGCTTTTCTGTGTGGTGAAAGCGAGTGTCGCGCCCCCGGGTAAGGCCGAAAATGCTAACGCCGTCTTCCTCCGCCCGCACAACGATATATTCTCCCGTACCGCCGCCTAAAATCTCGTCCATTTATCTCACCTTATCCTTTATTTCCTGTAAGATTTTTTCGATAAACTCTGCCTTTTTCATCTGGCCCAGATCCCCGTCTTTTCTGGAACGGACGCTGACGGAACCGGTTTCCGTTTCTTTTTCACCGATTATCAGCATGTAGGGAACCTTTTCAAGCTGTGCCTCGCGGATTTTATATCCAATTTTTTCGTTTCTGTCATCCACTTCAAAACGAATTCCACTTTTCTGAAGCTCAAGCGCAAATTCCCGCGCATATTCCTTCTGTCCGTCTGTAATGGGCAAAAGCTTTACCTGCACAGGTGCAAGCCATGTCGGGAATGCGCCGGCATATTTCTCAATTAAAAGTGCTAACGTACGTTCATAGCACCCAATGGACGTTCTGTGAATAATATATGGATGCTTTTTCGTGCCGTCGCTGTCGGTGTATTCCATGCCAAAGTTTTCTGCCAACATCTGGTCAATTTGCAGCGTAATGAGCGTGTCTTCCTTTCCAAACACATTTCGAATCTGAATGTCCAGCTTCGGCCCATAGAATGCCGCTTCGCCAATTCCAATTTTATAAGGTATTTCCAAATGGTCTAAAATACGCTTCATAGTGCTCTGCGCTTCGTTCCACTGTTCTTCAGTGCCAATGTATTTTTCGCGATCGTCAGGATCCCACTGTGAGAACCGGTAAGACACATCTTCATACAGCCCCAAGGTTTTCAGCATGTAAATGGCAAGCTCCAAACAGCCGCGGAACTCGTCCTCTAACTGGTCAGGACGGCACATTAAGTGTCCCTCGGAAATAGTAAACTGACGAATTCGGATAAGGCCGTGCATTTCGCCGGAGGCCTCGTTCCGAAAGAGGGTTGACGTTTCGTTATAGCGCAGGGGCAAATCACGGTAGCTTCTCATTTTGTTTAAGTAAGCCTGATACTGGAACGGACAAGTCATGGGGCGCAGAGCAAACACCTCTTTGTCCTTCTTCTCGTCGCCCATTACAAACATACCGTCTAAATAGTGATCCCAGTGGCCTGAAATTTTATAAATGTCGCTTTTGGCCATATAGGGCGTTTTGGTCAGCAGCCAGCCGTGTGCGGCCTCTGTATCTTCCACAAAACGCTGTAACGTCTGAATGATTTTGGCGCCCTTTGGCAGCAAAATAGGAAGGCCCTGGCCGATCACGTCAGATGTCGTAAACAGTTCTAACTCCCGTCCCAGCTTGTTATGGTCACGTTTTTTTGCTTCCTCCATTGCTGCCAGATGTTCTTCCAAATCGCTTTTCTTTAAAAACGCCGTGCCATAAATTCGCTGTAACATTTTGTTCTTTTCATTGCCGCGCCAATATGCGCCTGCCGTTCCTGTTAAGCAAAAAGCCTTTACTTTTCCTGTAGAAGAGACGTGAGGGCCTGCGCAGAGGTCTACAAATTCGCCCTGCTGGGAAAAGGAGATTTCAGCGTCCTCCGGCAGGTCACGAATGAGCTCTACTTTATAGGGTTCTCCATTTTTTTCAAAATATTTCATGGCTTCTTCCCTGGGTTTTGTAAATTTTTTAACGGGAAGGTTTTCTTTGACAATTTTTTTCATTTCGGCTTCAATCGCCTTTAAAATTTCAGCAGAAAAGGAAACATCGCAGTCAAAGTCGTAATAAAAGCCGTTTTCAATCGCCGGCCCAATGGCAAGCTTTGCGTCAGGATACAGCCGTTTCACTGCCTGAGCCAAAATATGCGATGCGGTGTGGCGAAGGGTGTCTTTCCCTTTCTGGTCCTGAAAGGTTAAAAAGTTAACGGTGCAGTCGCGGTCAATTACGGTCTGCATCTCAGTCACATTGCCGTCTACCTCCGCAGACAGCGCTGCGCGCATAAGGCCCTCGCTGATATCGCCCGCAATCTCATAAAGCGGTTTTGGTTCGTTATATTCAAGCTGACTTCCGTCTTTGAGTGTGATTTTCATAATTACTGCCTCCAACTTTGTCTATTTTTCTTCGTTGTTTTTGTGTTCTAATTCGTATATAGCATCTTTTCGGGACAGGCTGATTTTTCCTGTTTTTTCATCCACTCCCATAACCTTAACCATAATTTCATCGCCAACGTTTACCACGTCTTCCACTTTGGCAACACGCCTGTTTTCGAGTTTGGAAATATGCACTAAGCCCTCTACGCCGGGAATGAATTCCACAAAAGCGCCAAACGATGTAACGGTAACAACCTTACCTTTAAAAATCTTTCCAACTTCAATGTTCCCGCAGATTGCTTTGATAATTTCCATGGCCCGGTTTGCCATTTCCTCGTCGGCAGTGGCAATGTAAATGGTGCCGTCGTCTTCAATGTCGATTTTGGTCTGGGTTTCAGCAATGATCTTCTGAATAACCTTTCCGCCGGAACCGATAACGTCGCGGATTTTGTCAACGTCAATATTCATGGTAAAGATTTTCGGCGCATATTTCGACAGCGACTCTCTGGGCTGCGGAATTGCTTTTAAAATGACTTCGTCTATAATGTAGTTTCTTGCCTCTTTTGTCTGTGCAAAAGCCTGCTTGATGATTTCCGAGGTCAGCCCGTCGATTTTAATGTCCATCTGAATTGCGGTGATGCCTTCTTTTGTGCCGGCAACCTTAAAGTCCATGTCTCCGTAAAAGTCTTCCAGTCCCTGAATATCCACCATAGTGATGAACCGGTCTTCCTCGGTCACCAGGCCTACAGAAATACCCGCTACCGGCGCTTTGATGGGAACGCCTGCGTCCATCAGCGCCAATGTGCTGCCGCAGACGCTGGCCTGGGACGTACTTCCGTTTGAGGAGAGCACTTCAGACACCAGCCTGTAAGCATAAGGGAACGTGTCAACATCTGGGATAACTGGCTCTAAAGCACGCTCTGCCAAAGCACCGTGGCCAATTTCACGTCTGCCCGGCCCGCGGGACGGTCTGGTTTCGCCGACGCTGTAGGACGGGAAGTTATAGTGGTGCATATAGCGTTTTTCGGTTTCTAAGTCAATTCCGTCCAATATCTGCGCATCGCCGACAGGGCCTAAAGTAGCCACGGTCATAACCTGGGTCTGACCTCTTGAAAACAGGCCGGAGCCATGTGCCCTGGGAAGAAGGCCAACTTCTGCATGCAAGGGACGAATATCTAAAATACCTCTGCCATCTACACGCTTGCCCTCGTCCAAAATCCAGCGGCGAACGATGAACTTCATTAGTTTTTCCACGGTTTCAGTGATGTCTGCGCCGTTTTCTTCCTCTGTATATGTTCCATCAAAGTGCTGATACAGTTCTTCGTAGAACACTTTCATGTTTGCTTCGCGGATGTTTTTGTCATCTGTGTCTAAAGCAACCTTTAATTTGTCCAATCCAAAGGCTTTAATTGCTTCATACATTTCCTCATCTACAACATGAGGTTCATAATGAATTTTTTCTTTTCCAACTTCTTTTTGAATGTCTAAAATAAAGTCGCAAATCTTTTTAATTTCTTCATGAGCCTGCATAATTGCGTCAAACACAACTTCTTCTTTCACTTCGTTTGCGCCGGCTTCAATCATAACGACTTTGTCTTTGGTGCCTGCAACGGTTAAATATAAATCGCTTTTTTCCCGCTGTGCAACGTCTGGATTCGTAATGATTTCACCGTCAACATACCCCATCACAACGCCGCCGATGGGGCCGTTCCACGGAATATCGGAAATTGTCAGTGCGATGGACGTGCCAATCATTGCAGCAACCTCAGGCGAAAAATCCTGGTCAACAGACATCACGGTATTTACCACAGACACATCGTTTCTCAAATCCTTCGGGAACAGGGGCCTGATAGGCCTGTCGATAACGCGGGACACCAAAACTGCCTTCTCCGAGGGTTTGCCCTCGCGCCGTGTAAATCCGCCGGGAATTCTGCCTACGGAATAGAGTTTTTCTTCAAAATCAACGCTTAAAGGGAAAAAGTCAATTCCCTCCCTCGGCTTTGCCGACATAGTTGCGGTAGACAAAACGCAGGTTTCGCCGTAACGGACCATAACTGCCCCGCCTGCCAGTTCTGCAAATTTGCCTGTTTCAATCTCCAGCGGTCTGCCCGCAAATTCTGTTTTAAAACTTTTGTACATAAATTGTTTCATAACCTTTCTGCCCGCGAAATAGAATATAGTAAAATCATACGCCGTGATGCGGGCCAACGGTGTATCGCTCAAGACCGGCTAACCGCAAGAAATAAGAGATAAACGTCAAAAGCATTTGTTTGGTGCTTATCTCTTACATCTTAGCAAATTAATCCAGCCTAAAACATATTTATTATATCACACAGAATCTGAAATATCAAGGATAATCTTGCGCGTCAAGCAGAATTTTCCTTGCTCTTTCTTTTCTGCGTATATTGACTTCAAATTCGACAAATGATATAATAAATTTGTATATTTTGATAAAATTTTAAAGTTGGAGGCAGTGCCATGGGATTTGTATGGTTTATTGGTATTATCATTTTTGCCATATTAGAAGCAGCAACGTTTCAGTTTGTCAGCATTTGGTTCGCCGGCGGCGCTTTGGGTGCTTTAATTGCATTCCTGCTTGGCGCCGGTCCCACCGTTCAGGTTTTGGTGTTTGCCCTGGTGTCAGCAGTTTTGCTTGTTCTTTCAAGGCCGCTTGTGAAAAAAATGCGCAGGCAGAAAGAGCCCACCAATGCGGATCGGTTAATTGGGCAAAAGGTCTTGCTCACAGAGGAGGTCAACAACGATTTGTCCACTGGAAAGCTAACAGTGAACGACGTAGTTTGGTCTGTAAAAAGTGAAGACGGGCAGCCGATAGAAAAAGGAACAATGGTAACAATTAAGGCAATAAGCGGTGTGAAACTTATTGTTGCCAAATAAAATAAAAAAATGAGAGGATGGGTAAAATGCCATTTTTAATTGGTTTAATCATTATTTTAGTGGTTTTGGTAATTGCAAACATCAGAATCGTACCTCAGGCCAACGCATTTATCATTGAACGTTTCGGCGGATACAGCGCAACGTGGCAGGTTGGGCTTCATGTTAAAATTCCCTTTGTGGAGCGGGTTGCAAAAAAGGTGAATTTAAAAGAGCAGGTTGTGGACTTCCCTCCCCAGCCCGTTATTACAAAGGATAACGTAACCATGCAGATTGACACCGTTGTATTTTTCCAGATTACGGATCCGAAGCTTTTTACGTACGGGGTGGAAAATCCGATTATGGCAATTGAAAATCTGACGGCGACTACACTTAGAAATATCATTGGTGATTTGGAATTGGACCAGACACTTACGTCACGTGAGACAATTAATACGCATATGCGTTCCAATCTGGATATTGCGACTGACCCGTGGGGAATCAAAGTAAACCGTGTGGAATTGAAAAACATCATTCCACCGCGTGAAATTCAGGACTCGATGGAAAAACAGATGAAGGCAGAACGTGAACGCCGTGAGTCGATTCTTCGTGCAGAAGGGGAAAAGAAATCTACTGTATTGGTAGCAGAAGGTAAAAAGGAGTCTGCGATTTTGGAAGCGGAAGCAGAAAAAGAAGCAGCAATCCTTCGTGCAGAAGCAAAGAAAGAAGCAATGATTCGCGAGGCGGAAGGTAAGGCCCAGGCGATTGCAGAGGTCCAGAAGGCGACAGCAGAAGGACTGAAATACTTAAATGAAGCTGCACCGACGGAATCGGTTCTGACTTTGAAGAGTTTGGAAGCATTTGAAAAAGCAAGTGACGGCCAGGCAACCAAAATTATCATTCCATCGGAAATTCAGGGGATTGCAGGACTGGCAAAATCCGTGATTGAAACATGTAAAGAAAAATAACACAGAGAAAAGAGTGAAAAAAATGAATTTACAAGGAAGAAATTTTTTGACGCTAAAGGATTTTACACCGGAAGAGATTCGCTATTTTCTGGATACAGCAAAAGAGTTGAAGGAAAAGAAGAAAAATCATGTTCCGATGAAAGAATTTGAGGGACGAAATATTGCCCTGATTTTTGAAAAAACAAGTACGAGAACACGTTGCTCATTTGAAGTCGCAGCGCATGATTTGGGAATGGGTGTGACATACTTAGATCCAAGTGGTTCCCAGATTGGCAAGAAAGAAAGTATTGCGGATACGGCACGTGTGCTTGGACGTATGTT
>ERZ773108.3622-NODE-3622-length-11614-cov-5.449520_pt1 | contig 11614 bp, 9 predicted proteins | sample MGYA00580570_ERZ773108 | MGnify/ENA primary metagenome ERZ773108 (study PRJEB29015, sample SAMEA2737840) | human gut metagenome | biome: human gut; feature: human-associated habitat; material: faeces | place: China | collected 2012 ...
AGATGCGCACGCAGCATTTTAACATTTTCAATACCGGGACGGAGAGCTTCTTCACCCCCGGCACGCAGCTGGCGAACATCGCCCGCGTGAAGCCGGATGCTCCGGCGGTCATCTACGTTTCCCCGGAAAACAAGGAGACGGTCATGACATGGCAGGAGCTCCACGAGCTCTCGAACCGCATTGCATGGTATCTGCTCGATCAGGGCATCGGCCCCGGAAAGAGCGTGCTCGCCGCGCTGCCGAACATTCCGACGCACATCGCGCTCGCATTCGGCATCTGGAAGACCGGTGCGTGCTATGTTCCGGTCTCGAACCGCGCGCCGCAGCGAAACCTCATGGAGATCTGCACCTGCGTTTCCCCGGCGCTCGTCATCACCAACCGCAAGAAGCCCGATGGCTATCCCAGCCTGAGCACGGCTGAGCTCAAAACGCTGTGCGCCGGATATTCCGCACAGCTGCCGCCCGATGTGCTGGCCATTCCCAACCTTGCCAACTGTTCCGGCGGCACGACGGGAAAGACTAAGGTCATCGAGCAGGATATGCCGGCAGGGGAGAGCGACGAGGGGCTGCGGACATGGTTTTCCGTGTCCGGCATGCGCTTTGAGATGCGCCAGCTGCTCGCGGGTCCGCTGTTTCACGGTGCGCCGCACTCGGCGGCCTTCAACGGCCTCTACTGCGGCAACACGCTCGTCATGCCGGCCAAGCTCGACGCCGAGACGATCGTGCGGCTCATCAAAAAGTACCGCATCGAGTATGTCCAGATGGTGCCGACACTCATGCAGCGCATCAGCCGCATGCCCGGCTTCCGAAAGGAAGACCTTGCGAGCATCGAGGTGCTGTGCCATACCGGCGGCGTCTGCTCGCAGGATCTCAAGCGCGAGTGGCTTCAGATCATCCCGCCCGAGCGGCTCTACGAGATGTACGCCATGACCGAGTGCATCGGCATGACGTCCATCCGCGGCGACGAGTGGCTGCGCCACCCCGGCAGCGTCGGCAAGATGCACTGCGGCCGGGTGTCCATCCGCGATGAGGACGGCCACGAACTGCCCACCGGCGAGATCGGCGAGATCTTCATGTCCTGGGGCGACAACAGCCCGCGCGTGATATATAAGAACATCCCGCCGCTGCCGACGGACAGCGAGGGCTTCCGCAGCGTCGGCGACATGGGCTATGTGGACGCGGAAGGCTACCTGTACTTTGCCGACCGCCGCAGCGACATGATCGTCACCGGCGGAGAGAATGTCTTTGCCGCCGAGGTCGAGATGGTGCTCAAAAAGCACCCCAAAGTGGTTGACGCCGTGGTCATCGGCCTGCCCGACCCGGATTGGGGTCACCGCATCCACGCCATCGTGGAGACGAACGCCTCGCTCGGGAGCAAGGAGCTGATCCGCTTCGCGCTCAACTATCTCCCCCCGTACAAGATCCCCAAATCCATTGAATTTACGGATCACATTCCCGTTAATGAAAACGGGAAAATCGTGCGCAGCAAGCTGATCGAGGAGAGCCTCGCCAAAGGCTACTGACCGGCACTGCACACAGGAAAGCAACCAAACTGTCCACGGCAAATGCCGAATCATCAGACAGGAGAATACACTATGGAAAACAACAAAAACTACATGAAAGGCTTTGTGCCGTATGCAGTTGCAGCGGCTATCCTCAGCCTTTGCGGCGGCTTCACCGCTTCGGTACCGACCGCGATCTCCACGGCCTGGAACGCGGATGCGTCCCTGACCTTCATCACGCTGGCTTACTCTCTGGCTGCCGCCGCTATGGCGCCGATCATGGGCAAGCTCGGCGGCGCGATCGGCCGCAGAAAGATGCTGCTCGGCGCGATGGCGCTCTACACCGTCGGCCAGGCGCTCATCGCCATCTGCCCGCAGAACGTCCCGCTGCTGCTCGTGTTCCGCTTCATGGTCGGTATCGGCGCTGCCGGCATCGCTCCGGTCGTCATGTCCTACATCATGATGGAGTTCCCGCCCGAGAAGATGGGCCAGGGCTTCACGGTCTACATGGCAGTTGCCTGCGGCATGGTCATCTTTGGACCCACCGTCGGCGGCATCATCATGAAGGTCATCGGAACGGCCAATGCATGGCGCATCGTCATGTGGGTCTGCGTCGCGCTGTGCGTGATCACGTTCCTGATCTGCTTTGCAAAGGTCAAGGATAACCCGAACATCCCCAAAGGCACCATGCAGGGCTTTGACTGGGCAGGCGCCGTGTTCGTCCTGCTCATGTTCGGTGCGCTCGTCTGCGTGCCCACCTTCGGCCAGCAGAACGGCTGGGCCAGCGCTGCGACGCTTGCGTCCATCGGCGTGGCCGTCGTTGGCCTCATCGTCCTCTTCCTGGTTGAGAAGAAGGCCTCCAACCCGATCCTCAACGGCAAGTTCATGGCTCGTAAGAACTTTGTGCTCCCCGTGCTGGTCATGCTCCTGACCCAGGGCCTTATGACCGCCTGCCTGACCGAGATCATCCGCTTCGGTTATGCCATCGACAAGGCCACCGTCGCTGCGGTTGCCATGAGCATTGAGTACCTCGGCATGGCGATCGGCACCGTCGTCCTCGGCCCCATGGCCGACAAGAAGGAGCCGAAGGTCGTGGCTGCCATCGCGCTCGTGTTTGTCGCCATCGGCTCTCTGATCATGCTCTTCATCGGCGAGAATGCCGGCATCCTCATGATGGGCGGCGCGCTGTTCTTCGTCGGCCTCGGCCTCGGCGGCAACACCACCATCTTCATGAAGGTCGCGCTGTCCGGCGTTGCTCCGGCTGAGTCCTCCTCCGCTTCCGGCACGTTCAACGTCTTCAAGGATATGTGCGCTCCGTTCGGCGTCGCCATCTTCGTGCCCATGTTCGTCACCGGCATGACCAAGAAGGCCGCCACCGGCATGGCAGTGCCCGCAGCTGCCGCCAGCGCGCTGCACTCCGTGGCGCTCGTGCAGCTCATCTGTGTCGTCGTCGGCATCGTGGTCTGCTTCCTGATCCCGAGCGTGCACAAGAAGGCAGAAGCCGCCAAAGAGTAATTTCTTCCGACCAATCAACCTCATTCAGTGCGATACGCACAGAAAGGATTGTCATCTAACATGAAAGAAATCGACAACAAACTGACTCAGAAGTTTGACGAGTATCCGTCCTTCGGCGTCCTCAAGGGCGTCAAGGTCTTCGTGACCGGCACGAACATCGCCGGCCCCTTCGCCGGCTGCCTCATGGCCGAGATGGGCGCGAAGGTCCTGCAGGCCGAGGCTCCGACCATCGCCTGCCAGACCCGCGGCACCCTCGCGTGGAGCCAGAACCACCGCAACGAGTACTCCATCACCATCAACTCCGCCAGCCCCGCCGGCAAGAAGATCTTCCTCAAGTGCGTCGAGTGGGCTGACATCTGGATCGAGGCCGGCCGTCCGGGCTCCTATGCCAAGCGCGGCCTGACCGACGAAGTCTGCTGGAAGCACAATAAGAAGCTCGCCATCGTGCACGTGTCCGGCTACGGCCAGTTCGGCCCGGCCAAGAACAAGCCCTCCTACGACGTCTCCGGTCAGGCCATGGGCGGCTACATGTACATGAACGGCGTCTCCCCGACGTCCGGCCCGCTGAAGGTCAACCCGTACCTGTCCGACTACATCACCGCTTACAACGCCTGCATGGTCGCGCTCGCCGGCTACATCAACGCCAAGAACAGCGGCGAGGGTGATTCCTGCGACGTCGCGCAGTACGACACCATGTTCCGCCTGCTCGACAACTACCCGGCCAACTGGTTCAACAAGGGCTACCCGAAGCAGGGCGAGCCCGTGCCCTTCCGCACCGGCAACAAGAGCGACCAGGCTGCCTGCTTCTCGTTCTACGACACGAAGGAAGGCAACGCCATGTTTGTCGCGATCGTCGGTCAGGGCCCTGTCACCCGCGGTTACCCGATCATCGGCATGGGCAAGCCCGGCGTCACCGAGGGCATCCCGAAGAACTGCACCGGCTTCCCGCTGTTTGACCCCCGCGGCAAGAAGGCGGACGAGCTGTGCGCGAAGTTCTGCGCCGAGCACACCTGCGACGAGATCGAGGAGATCTTCAACAAGGCCGGCATCCCGTGCCAGCGCGCTTACGGCCCGGCCGACATCGAGAAGGATCCGCAGTACGAGGCCCGCGAGAACATCGTCGAGTGGGATGACCAGTGCTTCGGCAAGATGAAGGGCATCGGCGTCACGAACATCTTCAAGAAGAACCCGTCCCAGATCGTGGCTTCCGCGCCGTGCTTCGGCGAGCACAACCGCGAGGTTCTCAAGGACTTTGGCTACACCGACGAGGAGATCGACGCGCTCTACAAGAAGGGCGAGCTCGCGACTTGGACGCCGGCGGACACCGCCCGCATCAAGAACTTCGTTGAGTGGCACTTCTTCTGGGATCCGGAGCGTCAGGCCAAGCGCATCGGCCTGGAGTATCCCCCGAAAAAGTAAATCTTAGCGCAAATAGACGGTAAGCTGTCAGCATGGGCTTTTGCCCATGTTGGCAGCTTATCTTGAATCCGGAGGAATCTGTAGAAAAACACAACAAAAAGGAGGCACAGCATACATGAGTTTCAAAAAAATTGACTGCAACCTCACGCAGAAGTTCAGCGAATACCCCGACTTCGGCGTTCTCAACGGTGTCAAGGTCTTTGTGTCCGGCACGGCCATCGCCGGCCCCTTTGCCGGCTGCCTGATGGCGGAAATGGGCGCGAAGGTGCTCCAGTCCGAGGCGCCCAAGATCTCCTGCGGTACGCGCGGCACCACGAGCTGGTCGCAGAACCACCGCAACGAGTACTCCATCACCTGCAACCCGCGCACGCCCGCCGGCAAGAAGATCTTCAAAAAGTGCCTCGAGTGGGCCGATATCTGGATCGAGTCCAGCAAGGCCGGCACCTATGCCAAGATGGGCCTCACCGATGAGGTCTGCTGGGGTGTCAACAGCAAGCTGTGCATCGTGCACGTCTCCGGCTACGGCCAGACGGGTCCGTATAAGTCCAAGGCGTCCTACGATGTCTCCGGTCAGGCCATGGGCGGCTATATGTACATGAACGGCGTGTCCCCGACGGATGTGCCGCTGAAGGTCAACCCCTATCTGTCTGACTATGTCACGGCCTACAACGCCTGCATGACCGCACTCTCGGCATATATCCACGCGCTCAAGACCGGCAAGGGTGAGTCCTGCGACGTCGCGCAGTACGATACCATGTTCCGCCTGCTGGATAACTACCCGGTGCTCTGGTACAACAAGGGCTATCCGAAGGACGGCGAGCCCGTGCCGTACCGCACCGGCAACCACTCCGACCTTGCGGCCTGCTTCTCATTCTACACCACGAAGGACAACAAGCAACTCTTTGTCGCCATCAACGGTCCCGGACCGGTCGAGAAGGGCTATCCCATCATCGGCGTCGGCACGCCGGGCGTGACGCCGGGTCTGCCGAAGGGCATCCCCGGCTTCCCGCTCAACACCCCCATGGGGCAGAAGGCGGATCAGGCGCTCACGGATTTCTGCGCGAAGCACACCTGCGCCGAGCTCGAGGAGATCTTCAACAAGGTCGGCATTCCGAACCAGCGTGCCTATGAGCCGGGCGATATCGAAAACGACCCGCAGTACGCCGAGCGCGAGAACCTTGTCGAGTGGGAAGACCAGATCTTCGGCGAGATGAAGGGCATCGGCATCACGAACCGCTTCAAGAACAACCCCTCGCAGATCGTGGCATCCGCGCCGTGCTTCGGCGAGCACAACCGCGAGGTGCTGCAGGAGTTCGGATACACCGATAAGGAGATCGACGACCTCTACAAGAAGGGCGAGATCGTGACGTGGACGCCGGCGGACACCGCCCGCATCCGTCACCTGCCCGATTGGGGCTTCTTCTGGGATACCGAGCGCCAGTGTGAGCGCATCGGCATGGAGTGGCCGCTCAAGGACGAGTGATCCCAACATACCGGACGGGCTGCGGCCCACACAGCCCGTCCGCCGCATTCTATATCAGCAAAGGAGAAACAAATGGGTAGACTTGATGGAAAAGTCTGTTTCGTCACCGGTGCCGGTTCCGGCATTGGCGCCAAGACTGCCGAGCTCTTCGCACACGAGGGCGCAAGCGTCATCATGGCGGATATGCATGAAGAAAACCTCAACAAGGTCGCGGCCAACATCCGGGCTGCGGGCGGCGAGGTCATGACGGCTGTCGTCAACATCACCGACAATGACGCTGTGAAGGCGGCGTTTGCGGCCGGTGTGGAAAAGTACGGAAAGATCGACGCGCTGGCCAATATCGCAGGTGTGCTCGATGTCGCCATGCGGCCGATCGACGATTTTCTTACCAGCGATCTCGACACGACCCTGACCGTGAACGTCAAGGGCACGATGTACGTTACCCGCGCGGCTGTCAAGCAGTTCATCGCGCAGGGCTACGGCACGATCGCGACCGTCGCCTCCGTCGGCGGCGTGAACGGCAACGGCAGCGCAGCCTACACGGTCTCGAAGGGCGCGGAGGTCGCGCTGACCAAGCACATCGCGCTGCGCTTTGCCAACGGCGAGCAGAAGATCCGCGCCAACTGCGTGTGCCCCGGCACGGTCATGACCCCCATGACCACGCGCGCCATGAAGGCCAGAGGCAAGTACACGAAGGCCGCCAAGGCCATGCAGGCCTCCACCGCAAAGCATTCCACGCTCGACGTGGGCACGTGCTCGGATCTCGACATTGCCAAGATCCTGCTGTTTTTGTGCAGCGACGATTCTGCGCCGCTCAACGGTCAGGCGCTCGTTGCCGATTACGGCGCAAACCTCTGATACGCTGCGCCGGTGCGCGCACACCGGCGCAAAGCTGCAAAACCGCGCACACAAAATGAAAGGGAGTGTACTGTTATGAGTAACCGTTTGGAAGGAAAAGTCGCGCTGGTCACGGCGTGCACCCGCGGCATCGGCCGCGCGATCGCAGACCTGTTCGTCGATGAGGGCGCGAAGGTCTACTATGCCTGCCGCAACATGGAGACCGGTAAGGCTGCCGTTGAGGCCGCCAGAGCCCGCGGCGGTCAGGCCGAGCTTGTCTACTTTGAGGCACACGACCCCGCAACGCACAGAAGCATGATCGACGAGTGCATCGCCAAGGAAGGCCGCCTCGACGTGCTGGTCAACAACTTCGGCGAATCCAACCCCCGCAAGGACCTCGACATCACCAAGTGCACCTACAAGGAGTTTGAAAAGACCGTCTGCGTGGATCTCTCGACCGTGTTCAACGCCTGCCAGCAGGCGCTCAACAAGGCCATGATCAAGCAGCACTCCGGCAGCATCATCAACATCGGCTCCGTCGCTGCCGTGTGCCCCGATCGCACGCAGGTCGGCTACGGTGTCGCCAAGTCCGGCATCAACCACCTCAGCCGCCAGATGGCGCGTCAGGTCGCGCACGCGGGTGTGCGCGTCAACGTGCTCAACCCCGGCATCATCGCCACGGAAGCCGTCGCCAAGCATCTCACGCCCGAGACCCAGTCGCGCTATACGACCAACTGCATGATCAAGCACCTCGGCGAGCCCATCGACATTGCCTATATGGCGCTGTATCTTGCCTCCGACGAGTCGAAGTACGTCACGGCGCATGTGATGAATGTCTCCGGCGGCTGGATGTAATGTCCGCTTTGTCTTCTTTTTATATCCTCTCATTCGCTTTGCTTTGGAAAAATTTCCCATTACTTCACTATGATAAAATACCAAAGAAAAAGGAATGCTGCAATCCCCTGCAACACTCCTTAGCACATTTCTATATAATATTTTTTAATATGAACAGCATCAATTATACATTGATCTCCGCTTTCATACCAAGCTCTTTTTCATTTTCCTGCAAAAGCGGATAAATGACATTTTTCAGATAAGCGTCAACCTGCTCTCTTGCACGTCCTACGTATTTTGCCGGATCCATCGTCTTTTTCAGATCTTCTAAGCTCATATTAAAGGCCTGATCTTCCGCAATCAACTCAAGAAGGTTATTGTCAAGACCGTTTTCTTTTACGTTCTTTCCTGCTTCCATCGAAAGCTCTCTGATACGCTCGTGAAGTTCCTGACGATCTCCGCCTGCTTTCACCGCATCCATCATAATATTTTCCGTTGCCATAAACGGAAGTTCTGACATCAGACGTTTCTCAATGACCTTATCATAAACCACAAGACCGTCTACGACATTGAGCACCAGATCCAGAATACCATCTGTAGCCAGGAAGCCCTCCGGAACACTGATACGCTTATTGGCAGAATCGTCCAGAGTACGCTCAAACCACTGACACGCCGAGGTAAACATCGTATTAGTTACGTCTGCCATCACATAACGTGCCAGAGAGGCAATACGCTCACTTCTCATTGGATTTCTCTTATATGCCATTGCAGAGGAACCGATCTGGTTCTTCTCAAACGGCTCCTCAATCTCCTTCAGATGCTGAAGAAGACGGATATCATTGGAAAACTTATGTGCACTTGCAGCGATACCAGCCAAAACATTTACCACTCTGGTATCCAGCTTACGGGAATAGGTCTGTCCGGATACCGGGAAGCACTCCTTAAAGCCCATTTTCTTGGCAATGATATGATCCAGTTTCTTAACCTTCTCCTCGTCCCCATCGAAAAGCTCCATAAAGCTTGCCTGGGTACCGGTGGTCCCCTTAGATCCTAAAAGTTTCATATGATCAATCACATGATCCAGATCCTCCAGATCCATCAAAAACTCCTGCAGCCACAGAGTTGCTCTCTTGCCTACAGTAGTCGGCTGGGCCGGCTGGAAATGAGTAAACGCCAGTGTCGGCTGTGATTTATACTTCATTGCAAATCTGGAAAGCTCATCAATGACATTGATCAGCTTATTGCGGATCAGATGAAGCGCCTCTGTCATAATGATAACATCTGTATTATCTCCAACATAGCAGGAGGTTGCTCCCAGATGGATGATGCCCTTTGCCTTTGGACACTGAACACCATACGCATATACATGGGACATTACATCATGACGTACCTGCTTCTCTCTCTCCTTAGCAACATCATAATTGATATTGTCAGCCTGGGATTTCAGCTCCTCAATCTGCTCCTTTGTGACAGCAGGATTGCCGTTTTCATCCAGAAGACCAAGTTCATTCTCTGCCTCAGCAAGCGCAATCCATAAACGTCTCCAGGTTTTGAATTTCTTGTCTGGAGAGAATATGTACTGCATTTCTCTGCTGGCGTATCTCTCAGACAGTGGACTTGTGTATCTGTCGTTGCTCATATCTAACCTCATTTCCGTGCTTTTTCGCACACCTTGTTTTATAATTCAGTATCAGTGTCTCTTGTGCTGACACAAATGACATTGATACCTTTCACACTGATCTTTTATTTATCATAATCTCCACGGATATCCTCCTGAGGCGGATCCACAGGATAATTTCCGGAAAAACATGCATTGCAGTATCCCTGATCCCCATCGATCAGCTCGCTGAGTCTGTTCAGATCGAGATATCCCAGGGAATCTGCACCGATCATTTCAGCAATCTGCTCTACTGTATGGCTGAACGCCGGCAACTGATCGCTGGACGGTACATCTGTTCCAAAGTAACAGGGATATTTAAACGGAGGTGAGCTGATGCGTACATGCACTTCGCTTGCCCCTGCATCCTTTAACATCTTCACAATACGGGCACTTGTTGTTCCACGGACAATGGAATCATCTACCATAACAACCCGCTTACCTCGGACAATCTCCCGAAGCACATTCAGCTTCACCATCACGCTGGACTCTCTGGCTGACTGCTTTGGCTTGATAAACGTCCTGCCCACATAGCTGTTTTTGACAAATGCTGTGCCATATGGAATGCCTGACTCCAGTGCAAAGCCCATGGCTGCTGCATTTCCGGACTCCGGAACACCTACAACAATATCTGCATTCACCGGATGCGTCTGTGCCAGGATCCTTCCGGCAATGATCCGGGAGCTATGTACACTGATTCCATCAATGTAGCTGTCCGGTCTTGCAAAATAAATATACTCAAAAATACATTTTGCGTGGTTTTGGGTCATCAGAGACTTGTCCGATGTTATTCCCTCCGGTGTAATGGTGACGATCTCTCCCGGCTCTACATCACGGATAAATTCCGCTCCAACAGTATCTAAAGCACAGGACTCGCTGGAAAGCATATAGGCTCCATCTCTCTTACCGATACAAAGCGGACGAAATCCAAAGGGATCTCTGGCTCCGATCAGCTTCCGGGGACTTGCCACTACCAGGGAATACGCTCCCTTGATCTTTTTCATGGCTTCCTTGACTGCTTCCTCAACCTTCCCCACCTTCAGCCTCTCTCTGGCGATCAGATAAGCGATCACCTCAGAGTCAATGGAGGTCTGAAAGATTGCTCCACTCAGCTCCAGTTCTCTTCGAAGCTCCAGTGCATTGACCAGATTACCGTTATGTGCCAGAGAAAGTGTGCCTTTAATGTAATTGAGTACCAAAGGCTGTGTATTCTCCGCAATGCTGGCACCTGCCGTGGAATAACGGACATGACCGACTCCGATATCCCCCTTCATCTTGCCGAGGTTTTCCGCATTGAATACCTCATTGACAAGTCCCATTCCCTTGACCGAAGAGGAATTGCGTGGAGGACCGTCCGTACGGCTGACTGCAATACCGCAGCTCTCCTGTCCTCGGTGCTGGAGGGAAAACAGTCCATAATAGATCGTAGATGCTACATCTCTGCCCTCCATATCGTACATTCCAAATACTCCGCACTCTTCTCCTAGCTTTGGTTCTTCCGCCTGATGAAGCAGGCAGCCGGAACAATGGCATTTTTCACATGATGTCTGTTTGTTACATTTGGTATGCTCACTCATTTTTGTCTCCATTCCTATGCAATTGTCCTAAACACCCTAATAACACAAGATATATTATATCAATTCCACGAAAAATCTCAAGACTTGTTTGTAACTTTTTGCAGTTTAATCCCCCATTTTCTTCTGTGCTGTATCCTCCAGCGTCATAATCCCTTTCTGAAACTTTAATTTGAGAATCCTCTGTACCGTGTCATTCAATCTTTTTTCTGTGATCTTTCCGGATTTCACCTTACTCAGGATCGCATCATAAGCCTCCGGCAGATCCTGTGGCATCAATATAATGTCCGCACCGGCATTAAAGGATTTCACAGCCGCCTCCGCAGCCGAATACTTATCCGTGATACATGCCATATCAAAGGCATCTGTTACGATCAGTCCGCTATAATCCAGCTCTTCTCTGAGAATGGTGGTCATGATCAGTTTGGAAACACTGGCCGGTTCACTGGTTTCTGTGACTCTGCTGACCGAAATATGGGAAACCATCACAAAATCGGCTCCGGCCTCAATGCCACTCACAAACGGCACAAAATCAATCTTTCGCAGCTTCGATATACTGCTGTCAATATCAACACTTCCCTGATGGGTGTCTCCACTAGAGGAACCCTGCCCCGGAAAATGCTTCAGCGTGGAACAGATATTCTGACTCTCCAGACCTTTTACATATGCGCTCACAAACTCCGCCACCTTCTTAGGATCATCTCCGAAGGACCGGGTGCCGATCTCGCTGTTCATCTCCGAGGTCTTTACGTCTGCCACTGGAGCAAAATCTACATTAAAGCCAAGCTCTCCG
>ERZ773108.3634-NODE-3634-length-11585-cov-20.302342_pt1 | contig 11585 bp, 7 predicted proteins | sample MGYA00580570_ERZ773108 | MGnify/ENA primary metagenome ERZ773108 (study PRJEB29015, sample SAMEA2737840) | human gut metagenome | biome: human gut; feature: human-associated habitat; material: faeces | place: China | collected 2012 ...
AGCGTGGGCAGTGGGCGGATAACGCCATGGAGCCCTCGCCCGGCATGATTATCTTTTTCGATTGGGATAACAGGGGAAGCTCTGGCCCGCAGGACGGCCAAGCCGATCATGTTGGCATCGTCCAGAAGGTCGAAAACGGCGTTGTCTACACCATCGAGGGCAACTCCGGCGACAGCTGCCGCGTCAATCAGTATCCGCTTGGCTATTATGAAATTCTCGGATATGGCGTAGTTGCCTACTAAGCAGAACACGGTGTCACCCTTCATCGGGTGGCACCGTGTTTTTTTCATTGATTTTTGTATTTGTCCATTTCCTGAAGCATTTTATAGAGTTGCTTCTGCTCTGCCTCGTTCTTAGAGGCAACCAGGTCATAGCACTTGGCCGCAATGTTGTTGCTGCCGCTCTTTCCCAACTTATCGAATAGCTCGGACAGGGAAATATCCATAGCTGATGCAATCTTCTCAACACTTTCCAAAGTGGCGTTTTTCTCACCACGTTCCAATTGCCCGATATATGTGGGATGGCAGCCGGCAAGCTCGGCTAGCTTTTCCTGGCTGAGTCCTTTTTGCGTCCGGTAGTTTCTGATGCGTTGCCCAATGATCTTTGCGATATCACTCATTCCCATCGCCTCCATATATAGTCTATAAATATCGCTTTGGCCAATCCATAGACTATTGATATTCAAAGGGCCGGGATATATACTATAGATATTGTTTCTTGAATTTTGGCACTTATAGTATTCGAGAGGGGTGCGGAGTTTATGCGCTCAAAAACAGTATGCTTCACCGGACATCGGGAATTGCCGGCAGATGATCTGCCCGAAATCTCCAAGCACTTGGAGGATGCCTTGATCACACTGATCGAGCAGGGCTATCGCTATTTCGGCGCAGGTGGTGCCTTGGGATTTGATACTCTGGCAGCGCAGTCTGTCCTCCGCTTGCGGGAGCGTTATCCGCAGATTCGGCTGATCCTTGTGCTGCCGTGCCTTAACCAAACTCGGGGTTGGCCGCAGGAGGATATCGACACTTACGAAGAGATCAAGCGCTGTGCGGATAAGGTGACTTACACCTCGGAGCACTATTTTCGGGGCTGTATGCAGAAACGCAATCGGCATCTTGTGGATAACAGCAGTGCCTGTATTTGCTATTTGACGAAGCCCGCCGGTGGCACGGCCTATACCGTGGACTATGCCCGCCGCATGGGCCTGCGGATCATCAATATCGCAGGCCCAGATAGCTTGTAAGAGTGCCTTGTACGCAAATAAGCCTCCCGAATTGCCTTTCCATAGGTAAACGGTTCGGGAGGCCTTTTCAGGTGATGGTCAAAATCGACACCATGGCTGCTGTTTTTGCGGAATTTGCTCGTATTCTGTTGTAATTTCGGAGGCGTTATGGTAGAATATACTCTGTAAAGTTATAAGCATTTGGGGAGATTTTATTTTCAACAGGAGGAACCCATGACGGTCCGTTATGACAAACTTTGGATTTTGCTAATCAAAAACAAAATGAAAAAAGGCGAGCTGGCCAAGGCTGCGCACCTGTCGTCCCATACCATGACCCAGTTGAACAATAACCGCCTCGTCTCCATGTCTGTCATGCTCCGATTGTGTAAGGTGTTCCATTGTGACATTGGAGACTTGATGGAAGTAGTAGAGGATGAAACAAACTAAGCAGTAATTCTACCATGTATGCGTGAGGTATAACCAATGGACAACAATGCAAAGCTCCGCCCGCTATATCTGGCGAAGATTCTATATGAGCGCACCGATGAAGACCACTATCTGACCACGATGCAGCTGGCGCAGATTCTTGAAGAGAAATACGGTATCCCGGCGCACCGGCAGACCATCAAGACGGACATTGAGCTTCTGCAGCAGTTCGGAATGGACATCCAAGAAGTAAAGTCCACTCAGAACCGTTATAACCTCATTAGCCGTCAATTTGAAATCGCTGAGCTGAAGCTGCTGATCGATGCTGTGCAGTCCTCCAAGTTCATCCCCAAAGAGCGCAGCGAGCAGATGGTCTCCAAGATCGTCGCGCTGGCCGGACAGCATAAGGCCGAGGAACTGAAGCGCAACGCTTCCGTGGAGGGACGAACAAAATCGGAAAACCGGCAGGATCTGTTGATCGTAGATGCAATCAACGAGGCCATCAATGCGGAGAAGAAAATTGCCTTCCAGTACTTTTCTTACAATGTCCGTAAGCAGAAGAAGCTACGCCACGACGGCGAGCGATACGTCTTCAGCCCCTACCGCCTAATCTGGAACGGCGATTATTACTACGTACTGGGCTATTCGGACAAGCATCAAGCTATTGGCAGCTTCCGTGTGGACCGTATCAGCGCCCGTCCTGACATTCTTTCGGAGGAAGCCGTACCGGTCCCGGCGGACTTCGGTGTCGATGATTTTCTTGCGACCACCTTCCGGATGTACGGCAGCGAGTGTCAGGAGGTAGAACTGATCTGTGACAACTCCGTGATCGATGCAATCATCGACCGCTTCGGGACAGATGTGACCATCTACGCCTGCGATATGAGCACTTTCCGCGTGATCGTCCGAGTGGCCATCAGCCATATCTTCTTCAGCTGGATTTTCGGCTTCGGCGGGAAGGTCAGAATCAAAGGACCTGAAGAAACTAAAAGACAATATGCAGCAATGATTCGTGATGCAGCTGCGGAATTAGAGTAGAACGAGAGGTTTGCGATATGGGACGCCTGATGGGATCTTCCAATTCGAACAACTATGGCGAACAGATTTTTATTAACAAGGCATCAGAATACCTGGATGATACCAACATCATATACTGGAACCGTCAGCTTTTCGGGAAAGAATTCGATGTCTGTATTCTTATGCCCGAAAAAGGAATCCTTGTAGTTGAACTTAAAGGATGGCGCGAGGAGAATATACTACGCATTGAAAATAATGATTCAGTGATTATTCAGACCAACGATGGTGAGGTATCTGCATCACCGCAGAAGCAAGCACGAGGATATCGTTTTTCCATTGAGCGCCATATTCGTCAGAATATCGGCAAGTTCCCGCTTGTATATCAAATGGTCTGTTTGCCACAGGTATCCAAGGCGTTCTTCAAATCTCACCGGCTGGATGTGGTCATGGAAGAAAAGTTTACGATTCTCAAGGAGGATTTGAAAGACAACACATCCTTTTTCAATAAGCTGGATCAAGCACTCCGTGAGGTTTGTCATTGGAACAGAGATCCATTTGACCGGAGAACCATGTTGGAGGTCCGTAACCTGTTTGAGACAGATATCAATGTTGACGAAGATGGCGAATCCGAAATTGAAAAAGAACTTGCCTCGTCCTATCATCGGCATGACTATTCGCGCTTTTACTATTTCAACGAATTCGATCAGATGTCCGGCAATACCATCAACGATATGGTAGCTCAATATTTGCACGGCTGCAAACTGTACTGCGTCTTCTCCAAGAAAGCACAGATGCTTGCTGTCATCAAAGCCCTTGATACTGCCCTTACGCAAAGGGGGTTAGTCCGTAATCGCGACAACATCGAAATTGCATTTGACGAGCAAAAAAGCCATACTCCTCTGGCTGAGTCTGTTGGGGATATGTTCATGGGATTCCATTGTTCCATGAGTGTATTGAGTGCGCCCTTTGATAAGAATACGACTTCCTTCGCAATCCCAAATGGCAGTTACAGTTCTGCCCAGAAACGCATACTCGAAAAGCTTAGTGAGCAGAGCTGGTTTAACTTTGAGCAGTACCAAGTTGAACATGCAACCCCCGAAAAGAATATTGTCATTCGTGCTGGTGCCGGTACTGGAAAAACCTATACCATGATTTCTCGCATTGGCTTTATCTGCTATACGCAAAATGTCCCGCTGCAGAAGATGGCCGACCGCATTGTGATGATTACATTCACCAATGAAGCTGCCGACCAAATGGAGGAAAAGCTCAAAGCATATTTCAAAAATTGCTACCTGGTAACCTCAAAACCCGATTATCTGCAGATGATCTCGCAGATTGACCATATGCAGATAAGCACCATTCACTCCTACGCCAAGAACCTTATCGCTCAGATGGGTACTTCGTTTGGATATGGAATTGACTTAAGTATTACATCCAGCGAGTTTTATCGCCGTAAAAAGATCTCTGATTTGCTTGATGCCTATATTTATCAAAAAGAAATGGAGCAGGGCAAAAACTATACCGACAAGCTGGGTATGCCTGTTTATGCTATCCGTGACAGTATCCTTGATTTTATCGGAAAACTTCACAACAAGAGTGTAGACATTGGAGCTATTGAACCCCAAGACTTCGGGACCCTTCTGAACAATGAATCTCACGGCGAACTGCATGAGCTTCTTGCGAGTGTAATTCCTGCCGTGGAGCGTGAATACTTTGAGGAACTCATTGAGGACAACAAAATTCACCTTAGTTCCATGATGTCTGTTCTCAATCGTTTTATCAACAATCCAGAAAGCGAAAGCAGAATCAGGGAACTAAAAAAAGATAAACACGCCCAGCAGTTTATGTTCGTCGATGAGTTCCAGGACACCGATGACTCTCAAATCGAGTCTCTGCTGCGTATTTCACAGGTTCTTGATTATAAGCTGTTCCTTGTAGGCGATATTAAGCAGTGTATTTACCGTTTCCGTGGCGCAAAGGAAAAAGCCTTTGACCAATTAGGTATCGCAGAAAATCCCGATAAATGGTTGGAGTTCTCTCTGCAGCGGAACTACCGCACCGACAAGCATTTACTTGATATCTTTGATCGGTCCTTTACCAAATGGGGGAAACTGGACGAAGAACTTCTTACTTATGATGAAGATAAGGACAGGCTTATTGGAACACAGGATTATAACGGCAAGTATTTAACCAGTGTAAATCGTTTCTATCGTAGGCTTCCCACCACAAGCGAAGAGATGCGCATCCCGATTCTTGTAGAAGAAATCAAGCGCATTCAGAAGCGTATCCAGTATGAAGAGAGCCATGGCATGAAGCTCTCTGCAAAAGAAAAGAGCATTGCAATCCTTGTTCGCGAAAACTGGCAGGCTGACATGATTCGTACAGATTGTGCCCGTCTCGGAATTAGCGTACATACCAACACAGGCGGTGACTTGTATATGTCCCAGCCTGCCATTGATATGCTCACTTTGGTCAATGCACTGGTACATTTCGATGAGGCCGACTACCTGTACAACCTCGTAACATCGAACTTCTTTAATCTCGATGTTCCTAAATCCAACCTGTACGAAATCCGTATGAAGATTCGCACCGGTGGCTGGAGAGCAAAGACGGACGAAAAAGAGCAAGTCAATTACCTTATCAACTTCATGAACCTGATGCTTGCGAACACCGTTGATAAGAATAATAAGTGGGAATATATTGTTGCCAGCCTCAGAACGCAGCCCATTCTGCAAGCAATCCGCAAGGTCTATAACACTCTCGAGCCGTGGAAGCATTTCAGCAATGACCCATGGAAACAACACTATTATCAGTTGAATGTCGACCTTCTATTTGAGCAGATTATCAACGCCTGCAATGTAGACAGACTCACCATCAATACGCTACAGGAACATCTTCATAATAGTATCGTTTCACAAGTATCTGTCGATAGCAGAACCCCAGCACAGAATGAGGAAGAATCTGCTATTCAGTGCATTACGGTTCACAAATCGAAAGGCCTTGAATATGGTCATGTAATCATGCCATTCTGCTCGGCATCTATGGACTTCATCAAAAGGACGCAGTTGCAGATCAGCACCACCAAGTATCAAGGTAGATATCGTATTGGATATAGCATGAGCGTGGGCGATTCCGGCGAAACCGTCCAGAACGACTTCTATGATGAAATCATTGAGAAGTCTGAAAAGGCCCGCGAGGAAGCTCGTGTCCTCTATGTTGCTATGACAAGATCGATTCGATCCTTCTCTTGGATTGAGATCCAAGGAAAGCATAATCTGTCTTGGCAGAATCTCATAGAAACGGAGGTCTAAGAAATGCCGTTTAAAATCTACACATACGAAGACCCTTACAAGTTAGATAAAGCGGATTTCTGGAGTGAGATTTCTGCCTTGCCCCACTTCTGCAGTGCACGAACACTTGTCAATGGCCTCAAGGATGTATTGGGCGATAGTATCAAGGGCTTAATCTGCCCGCTGGATGAACTTGTCCAGCATGAAGAGGTCTACATGCAGTGGACCGACAATATTAGCCTTCGGGTGCAGCAGTACAGCGCTTTTTCCGCTGCTTTCAAGCAGCTGTTAGAGAAGCGCAGAATAAGCAAGCCTTTCCACATGGCTTTAGAGCAGAACCAGAATCATTTCCTCGAAGCTATACGCCTGTTTATTGAGCTTGACATCTCCGCATCTGCTATTGACGGAAGTAAGGGCAATACCGAGCAAAAGCTCTTTGTTCACATGCTCAAAAAGGCACAGGAAAGCTCTCTCTTCCGTTTTCCCCAAACACCTTCTCGCGAGAAACTAAAGGAGATTGTTGTTTCGCTCGCCAAGAAGGAAGTCGAAGAATGTACTGGAACACCGCAGGAAGTAAAGCGTTGTGAAAGAGCGGTTGGCGCAACCAAGGAGCTGCCGTTTGACAGCATCGTTGTTCATGGTGTACATCAGTTTACGCCGGTGCAGCTCCGCCTCCTGCTTGCTATGGAAAAGATGGGTATAACCATCATTTTCCTGTTCAATTATCAGAAGAAGTATTCCAAGATTTACTCCTCTTGGAACGATATCTATGGGTGCTTTGAAGTGCCCATCCATCACGATACTGTTGTTCGCGAGTACACACCTCCCACTATGCAGAATCCGAGCAACGCTCTGGCTTGTGCCCTTGGTGAGATATGCGAGGACAGAAATGCCGTAGGTAGTGGCATACTCAGAAAGTGGTATAAGCTGTACAAGAGTGTTCAGCTTATGGAGTTCGCGAATATTACCGAGTACGCGCACTTTGTTTCTAACCACTTTGATGCTGCCATTCAGCGCTATTCCGAATCGCGTAGCGTCATGGAAAGAGGCAATGATGTGTGGAGTAATGCGGCTGTTCTGCGGCATTTGGATGAGCAGGTATATACTGCAAATCGCGATGTACATACGCTGTTAAAAATCTATTACCCCGAATATGTCAAGGACCGCCATTTCCTCTCCTATCCTATTGGCCAGTTCTTCTCTGCGATTTATCGTCTTTGGGATTATGAGAATGGCAAGATCATTTTTGATGTTAGTGCTATCAAAGAGTGCTTGTCCTCCAACATTCTGAGCGTTGCCCCCGGCGAAGTGCTGCTCCGAACTTTCTACAATGTTGAGATTCTCTTTGAGAATGTAACTACCTATGACGAGTTCCGGCGTGAAATTGTTGAGGGATATGCAAAGAACTATGACAAACTGGCTGATACCCCTGGCAATGATGCTCTTTCTGAGCTCAAAAACCTGTCTATCTACAATAAGTACAAAGTCACCAAGAAGGACTTGCATGCCCTTATTCGTGCTATCGAAGAGATTAACGAGATAGCCACGTACCTTTTCGCATTGGACAATTCTCGCGAGGACTTCATCAACTTTGGTAAGCACTTCCACAATCTTGAAGAGTTCCTCAAGCAGCGTGAATTGGCACTTGCAAATGAGCAGGAGCGAGCTTTGATTACAGCACTTCAGCTGCGTCTGGATAAGATCAAACCAGAACAGTCCACTTTCTCCGGAACATTCCGAGACTTAAAAGAGGGCCTCTACTACTATCTGAAACAGAAGAATGACGAAGATCAAGGCGTTGACTGGATTGTAAAGAACTACGAACAGATTGATGGCGATATTCTGCAAAGCAAGCGCCAGTTTGAAAGAGAGCAGCACAAGGTCTACCACTTTGCCTGTGTATCTGACCGTGACATGAATATGACCGTCAACGATCAGCTACCGTGGCCGCTGACTGATGAGTTTATTCGTGCTGCTTATTCTCCTATTGACCTGCAGTTTCAGGTTTACTACACAGCGCTGGGCGAACGCAGTAACTTCCTCAGATACGCTCTTTTCTACGGCCTGTGCTACAACCGCTGTGATGCTCGTCTCAGCTATGTTAAGCAGTACGGAGATGAAACAACCGAGCCCTATGCATTGCTGACCATCTTGGGATTGAAGCCTAAAGCTGAACTTTTAGAAAGCGTCAACAAGCCTGCCCCGTTCTCTATTTCTGTTGGCCAAGAACTTACCAAAGGAATCAAGTATGATCGATTCCAAATGATGGACATGTTCCTATGCCCGTATCGTTTCTTTTTGGATTATGTAATGGAAAACAGCCCGGTCGTACAGGGCAACTTCCTGTATCAAAAGTATTTTGAGAATCTGCTGATCGAAGCGGTATGGAAACGGATTGGCAAACAAAAGCGTTCTGACACCATGAAATACCTGCCCACGATTCTGAAACAGGAAGCACAAAAATTAGAGCCATTCTTTAAGTTCTGGAAAGCGACCGAGATCTTCGACCTCAAAGCAAGAGCAAGAAACTACCTTGTTCATGAGGTTATTACAAATGGTAGTGGCTTATTTGTCAAACCGTATGACTCCGAGCACATGAAGATGCGCAAGCACTTTGGTGCTGCATTGTTTGCGGTCGATGTTTCTGAAGTGGAAAGAAAGAATCCATATCAAGAATTTGAGGCACTTGTACGAAGGGATGGATGGAATAAAATCTATTCTCTCCACCGATTACCACTACCCGGAAATCAGGAAAAAGCAGATATCCTTCGCAATGAGACAAAATTATATCTAAATCAAGCTTGCCGAAAAGACAAGACGGCAATTCCTTCCGATTGGTGTATCTATTGCGTTCATAGAGAGAATTGTATGGAATCTTTCCTACGCAGCGAGGTCGGCATGTCCAGCTCTAGAAATGAACCCTGCATCAATCGCTCTGTCAGAGCAAATGCTCCTGTCAAAAACACTTTGCCTCCTGTGTGTGAGCAGGAAATTATTGATGTGGAGGCAGTTCCCGCTGAACCTATTATCCCTGCAACCGCAAGTATTATCGATACTGCGCCTGCGGTAGAAACTCCTATCGTGGAAACTCCCGTTGTGGATGTTCCCGCTGTAGATGCTCCGGCTTCTGAAGTTGCCTTTGTGAAATCCCCTGCTGCAGAAGTACCGACTCATGTGGATACTCCCAAGTCTCCGGAATTGAGTATCTTCGAGCAGATGTTTCGGCAGATTCAAGAAATGGTAGAGGGAAACCGACAGGAAATTCAGAGTCTAAAGGGTGAACTTGCTGCAAGACAGTCTCGCCGCGAGGATACTACGCGTATTCAAGCTCGATTGGAAGACGAAGAGCACAGAAGCCAAGAGCTTCTGGACAAGCTTGCGGAAACTGAGAGTCGCCTTGCAACGAGTGAAGCACAAGTGAAGAAGCAAAGGGAACTTGAGTTTACAGAGAGCGAACTTGCCGAGCTGCGGAAGTATTCTACGATCATTGTGTTTGACACATGCTCCATTATGAACTGTCCCAATCTTCTCGATGGAGTAAACGATGGGGAGCTGGTTGTGGTCCCCAAGGATGTAAACAATGAGCTTGAGCACCACAAAACAAGATTTGGCGCGGATGATCGAAAATTCAAAGCGCAAAAAGCTATTACGGCAATCTTTAATTACAAGAGACGCTTCCCGCTTACTTATGCAGATGGCCTGCCTAGTTTAGTTCCCGAAGCCTATCGTGCAAAAGCTGACGAAAAAGAGCAAAACGATAACAAGATTTTGGCTGTCGCACTCCGCTATAAGATCTATACGGACATTCCGGTGCTTTTCATCACCGATGACAGAAGCCTTTCTAACAAGGCATCTGGCGAGGGACTTGATGTGTGGACATCCAAAGACTTTCTTGCGCCTCCCGAAACTTCTTTCGATGATGAGAGCCCCACCGTCCCAGGAACGCCTGCGCCTATTCCTGAACTGGAAGCGCAGATCGCTGGGGCAACGGCAGCGGAAACCCCAGCTCTGGAAAGCAGCGAGGAAGAACGACTTGATGCAGAGGCCGCAGAAACCAAAAGGCAAGCGAAAGCCAAAGAAGAATACCTTGCACAAAAGATCAGCACAAAATTGCTTCATTTAGAGGCAAGCCAAATTTCGCTTCTGCAGAATAACGGTATTAAAACCATAGCTGATTTCATGGCTCAGACAGAGAATAGCTTTGCCAGCATGAAGGTCAAAAAGGGCATTCCTTTTACAGCGCGATTTTTGAAAGAGCAAGAAACCATTCGATGCAAACTTGAGAATCTATAATATTGAAGGAAACCACCGATGCAGCCTTGGTTTCTTGTCAAGCTGAGAAAGGAGAGCTGCGTATGTTAGTAGGGTGTTATTATCGATGCCCCATAGTCATTGAAGAAGGTGACAAAGACCATCCCCGTTTCTATGTCCTTGCTCAGCTGGACGAGTACAACGAAATTGCCGATGCAATTAAGGTCAAAATGCACGACCTTTTGGGTAGTAGACAATACTATGAGGAAATCTTTCAGCATAATGTGTTCTTTGCTCAAGCAGTTGCTCGTTGTGAGGCTAGTCCTGGTGGTGTCGTTGATAGTCGATGGGGACGAGGCATAGTCGTGTCTCGTGCCTCCGAACCCTACGCAGAGGATAAGCCCTATTGGTATTGGATTAAGTTTCCCAACGGTAAGTATGCCAAGGAATGCGAGACCGAGCTGAAGTTTGACTATTCACAAATGAATTACGCGCCGGACAAGCAGCTTCGGGCCTATGAGTTTCAGCATCCCACATGGTTTATCAACCACCTCAAGGTAAGCAAGAACCTTCATCTTGTGAATAATGCCACTTATGGTTTCCGGGTTCTGGCCGGTTGCCGAGCCTTTTTGCTCCCACATCAGATCAGCACAGTTGCCCGATGCTTTGAAACTACTCCTGTCCGCTATATGTTGGCAGATGAGGTCGGCTTGGGCAAGACTGTAGAAGCGTGTTCTGTTCTCAGCATACTAGCAAGCGAGAATAAGGACCTCCGAGTGTTGATTGTTGTGCCGGGCGCCTTGGCAAGTCAATGGAAAAACGAGCTGCATTACAAGTATGGTTTAAATGCAGATATCAACTCTCCTCGTTCAAGGATATGTTTGCTTTCCATGGAGGATATCGGCAAGTCTTTGCTGACCCTCTCTACTCCGTGGGATCTCGCAATCGTAGACGAAACACATAGACTGCTTGCGAATGATGCTTGGTACAACCAAGTACAAAGTCTCAGTAGAAGAGTCAAACATATTCTGCTTTTGTCTGCCACTCCCATCCAGGATAGAAACGAAGAGTATCGCCGCCTCCTTGCGCTTCTTAATCCGGAGCAATATGAGAATATGTCTGCAGAACGCTTTGCGTGGATGGTCAAGAGACAAAAGCGGATTCAAAAATCCGCCAACTTACTTTTGGGTTATCTGGAGCGTTATGATGAGTACACTGAAATCATTATTGATGATCTGAACAACATCGCGGAGACCTTGGAAGATGCTGCGTTTGAAAAAATGGTTCAAGAAATTGACCTGAACGCAGAAGATAAAGGCCTATCTAATGTCTACTGAATAACCATCCGTTTTTCACGCGATTGCAGAAGTCCGAGTAGC
>ERZ773108.3636-NODE-3636-length-11582-cov-3.154507_pt1 | contig 11582 bp, 8 predicted proteins | sample MGYA00580570_ERZ773108 | MGnify/ENA primary metagenome ERZ773108 (study PRJEB29015, sample SAMEA2737840) | human gut metagenome | biome: human gut; feature: human-associated habitat; material: faeces | place: China | collected 2012 ...
CATCAGAGATTGCCTTTACCATAAAGTTCGGGGCATTTCCGATATAAGTGTTGGCTCCCATGAAAACAGCACCACAGGAAATCGCCTCGAGGATCTGGACGGAAATGGTTCCGACTGTCGTGGTAATACCGGATGTAAAGCCAAGTGTTCCTGCTGTTGTGAGGAATACAAGGTATGTCGGTGTATTATCCAGAAAGCTTGACAGCATCCCGGTAGACCAGAACATCTGGTAAGGCTCTGTAATTCCAAGATTTGGTCCCATTGTCTTAAGCAGTGCCAGTGCAGGCTGCATCGTGATAAAGATTCCGATGAACAGAACCGCAACTTCCTGAATTGCCCCCCAGGTAAAATGGTTACGGATACGTACTTCTTCTTTTGTCGTTTTAAATGATAAAAATGCTGCCAGAAGGATGATCACGATCTCGATCACAGACGGGAATCCAAGCGTCACTTCTCCAAGGATATGGATTCCTTTTACCGTTCCGTCCGCATTCTGGAATGCAGACATACCAGGAAGCATTCCACTTAAGATTACAGCTCCGACAATCATTGCAACATATATCAGATTATGAAGTCCTACAATTCTAACGTGTGTTCCGGGCTCTCTGATATCTGGTTTTCTACCTTCCGCAATATCTTTTCTGTAAGCTCTTCTATCCAGAAAATAGAATAACGTCAGCAAAATGATCATGTTAAAGATCAGTATATGAAACAGCTTCAGGCTCCAGAAAAACGGAACGCCACGCATGAATCCCATCAGAAGCGGCGGATCTCCGATCGGTGTCAGACATCCTCCCATATTAGAGATCAGGAAGATAAAAAAGATCATAATGTGACTTTTTCTTTTTCTCCACGAATTCATCTTAATAAACGGACGTACCAGAAGCATACTTGATCCGGTCGTTCCGATCACGCTGGAAAGCAGTGTTCCCAGAACAAACAATGCCGTATTGATCCTCGGTGATCCGGCAAACTCACCGTCAATTGTAATGTTACCTGCTACACAGAACAGACCGAACAATAAAATGATAAATGTCAGATAATCATTTACCACACATTCCAAAACCGTCTCTCCCATTGTAAACATTCCGTACTTTGCAGCAAACGGAACAATAAACAGTACCGACCAGAACGCAACTGCAAGCGGCTGATGCTTTTCCCACCAGTCCGGCTTGATCAGAGGCATAACGGCAATACTGAGCAACAGCCCTGCAAAGGGTATGCAGAGCCAAACTGGAATAGCTGATAATTCCTCCATTCCTTTCTCCTCCATTCTTCCTCAAGTAAAGTCTTATGTGTCATTGCATAATGAAAGCTGTCATTGACAGCTCTCTTAGCATTCTATATGTAAAATGTATTATTGAAGCCTTGGTACTTCCTGACCTCTCAACATTATTACCGGTCCTCCGGTTCCCTCAATATATTCTTTTGTGATAACAACCTCTCCAATATTGTCATCCTTCGGGATCTCATACATGATATCTAACATGAATTCTTCGATGATCGCACGAAGCGCCCTCGCTCCGGTATCTTTCTTCATTGCTTTTTTTGCGATCGCATGAAGTGCGCCGTCATCGAATTCCAATTTTACTTCGTCTAATGCAAGCAGTTTCTGATATTGCTTCAAAATTGCATTCTTAGGCTCTTTTAATATCTCCACCAGCATATCTTCACTCATACCCTGTAAGGTAAATACAATCGGCAGACGTCCCAGGAACTCCGGTATCATACCGAATACACGCAAATCCTCTGTTGCGACCTTTTTAAGAATCTCTTTGTCGTTATTGTATTTATCTCTCAGATCCGCTCCGAATCCGATCGCTGCCTGTTTGGTCAGACGTTCTTTGATAATTCCTTCCAGATCCGGGAATGCACCTCCACAGATGAACAGAATGTTCCTCGTATTCACTGTTGTAAGCGGAACCATTGCATTCTTGCTCGTTGCCCCGACAGGAACTTCCACATCACTTCCTTCCAGAAGTTTCAGCATTCCCTGCTGTACAGACTCACCGCTCACATCACGCTGACTGGAGTTTTTCTTCTTTGCGATCTTGTCGATCTCATCAATAAAAATAATTCCCTGTTCTGCCTTTTCGACATCATTATCTGCTGCCGCAAGCAGTTTGGATACAACGCTTTCGATATCATCACCGATGTACCCTGCCTCTGTAAGAGATGTTGCATCCGTAATTGCAAGCGGAACATCCAGAATCCTTGCCAGTGTCTTTACCAGATACGTCTTACCGGAACCTGTCGGCCCGATCATCAGCATGTTGGATTTCTCAATCTCAATGTCATCCATCGAATCCGTTGCCACACGCTTATAATGATTATATACTGCAACCGACATCACTTTCTTTGCATATTCCTGTCCTACCACATACTCGTCCAGTTTTGCTTTGATCTTGTGCGGAGCCGGAAGATTCCGGATATCTACTAACGGCTTGTATTCTTCGCCTTCTTTTTTCTTCTTGATCTTCTGCTGTTTTGGAATACTCTGCTCCATATCAGACATGTTGAATACCTGTACTCCCGGAATATTCATCAGCTGACTGTAATCGATCGGTCCGTTCGACATTGCATCAAAACTCTTCTGCATGCAATCATTGCAGACACAGATGTGGTTCGGAAGTTCGATCATCTTCCCTGCAACACTCTCCGGACGTCTGCATATAAAACATACTTTTTCATACTCATCATCATTTTGTTTCTTATCATCCGAATCTGACGTCTTCTTTGTTGTTTCTACTTCGACGTCTTCTACTTTTTCGATTTCCTGATTGTTATCGTCCTGATTGGTCATTATTCTCTCCTTCTTACTTTTTGTCGTATCTTTCACTCTGTTTTATCCTGGTTCTATGATTCTTCCTGATTTACCAATTCCAAAAATGTCTCTTCGGAAATAATCGGGATCCCCAGTTCATTTGCTTTCTTATTTTTGGAAGATGTGCTGGTTACATCATTGTTGATCAAGTAATTCGTTTTGGACGTTACCGATCCTGTCACCTTTCCTCCCAGACTTTCAATCAATTCCTTCACTTCACCGCGGTTTGCAAAATGTGTTACGCTTCCGGTGATCACAAAATTGACACCTTCAAAAATCTGTTTCTTTGTTGATGTCTCTTCCGGGATTGTCAACTCTTCTAAAAGCTTTCTGAAATTCTCCACATGCTTTGCATCTGAAAAATATCCGGTGAATGCCTTTGCCAGAACTTCTCCCACGCCCTGGATCTCATTTAATTCCTCTTCTGTAACCCTCAAAAGGGCTTCTACATCATATTTCAACTCTCTGCAGATAACCTTTGCATTGGCAAGTCCGATCCCTGCGATTCCCAGTGAATAGACAACTCTTGGCAACGTGGTTGTTCTTGCTTTTTCCACACTTTCGATCAGTTTCCTGTACGATTTTTCTCCAAATCCTTCCATTCCCTGAATCTCGTCTTTGTAGTGGTCCAGATGGAAGATATCGGCAAATGTATGGATATATCCTCTGGAAATGAATTTTTCCAGTGTTGCTTCCGACAATCCTTCTATATTAAGTGCATCTCTGCTTACGAATAATGCAAATGCCTTCACATGCTTTGCCTGGCATTCCGGATTCATACAGTATAATGCTTTCGCATTTCCTACCTGTCTGATCTTCGTCTCACCCTGACAGACCGGACATCTTTCCGGAATATCTTTCACACCGCTTCTTGTCAGATTCTCTGCAATCTGCGGAATGATCATATTTGCCTTATAAACTTCGATCTTATCTCCGATGCCAAGTTCCAGTTCTTCCATAATGCTGATATTGTGAACACTTGCACGGCTGACCGTCGTTCCTTCCAACTCCACCGGATCAAAGATTGCAACCGGATTGATCAGTCCTGTCCTTGACGGACTCCATTCGATTTCACGCAGAATCGTTTCCCTGATCTCATCCTGCCATTTGAATGCGTAAGAATCTCTCGGGAATTTTGCTGTTCTTCCCAACGATCTTCCATACGCTATATCATCATATGATAGCACAAGTCCGTCAGAAGGAAAATCATTTTTACTAATCTCTGACGAAAATTTAGCAACTTCATCTTCTACTGTATCTCTGGTCACCATATGATATTCTACTGTCGTGAATCCCTGTGCTTTCAGCCATTCCATCTGACAAGCTCTGGAATTCTGAAAATCAACTCCATTTGCCTGCACTAACGTGAATGCATAGAACATAACATTTCTCTTTGCCGTGATCTGGTTATTGAGCTGTCTGACTGAACCACTGCATAAGTTTCTTGGATTTTTATATTTTGCATCTACATCTTCAATCTCTTCATTGATCTTCTCGAAGTCATGATATCCGATCACCGCTTCTCCTCTTAAAATCAATTCCCCCTGGTAAGCGATCTGCACCGGTACATTCTTGAATACCTTCGCATTGTTTGTAACCACTTCACCGACTTCTCCGTTACCGCGTGTGACCGCTTTATAAAGCTTTCCGTCACGATAAGTCAGCACGATCGTCAATCCGTCCATCTTCCAGGACATCAATACTTTCTGACTGCCAACGAAGTTCTTAAGTTCTTCTACTTCTTTCGTCTTATCCAGTGAGAGCATCGGGCTTTCATGCCTTTCTTTTGGGAGTTCACTGACAACTTCATATCCGACATTTACCGTCGGACTGTTTGACAATGTAATTCCCAGTTCTTTTTCCAGATTCTGCAGTTCATCATACAATCTGTCATATTCGTAGTTGCTCATGATCTCCTGCGCATCCTGATAATAAGATCTGGATGCTTTATTCAGAAGTTCTACTAATTCCAGCATTCTCTCGTTCTTTGACTGTCCCATATAATTCCTTTAACTCCTGTTCTGTTAATTCTCTTACCTGTCCCGGTTTCAGATCTCCAAGTTCCACGTTCATGATCCGTATCCTTTTTAACACATCCACCTTATATCCGAGTGCTTCGCACATGCGCCGTATCTGTCTGTTCAATCCCTGTGTCAGAATAATGGAAAATGTATATTTCCCGGTCTTTTTTACTGTACAGGGTCTGGTCACCGCATCCAGATTCTTTTCTTTGTCTCTGATGTGTACTCCCCGGCTCATCTTCTCAATGAATTCCGGAGTAACTTCTTTGTTTACTCTGACCTTATATTCTTTCTCATGTGCATATCTTGCGCGCATCATGCCGTTGATCAGATCTCCATCATTTGTCATGATCAGAAGCCCTTCCGAATCTTTATCCAGTCTTCCTGCATAAGTGATGCGTACCGGATAATTGAGGAACCGGATGATGTTCTTTTTCTCCCTTTTGTCTTCTGTACAAACAATCCCGGCAGGTTTGTACACTGCCAGGACCGTTTTTTCCGTTTTGCTTTTGACCACTTTTTTTCCGACACGGATCTCCTGTCCGTCTTCTACTTTCATGCCGGGAGCTGCTGTCTTTCCATCCACAGTCACAATTCCCGACTCGATCAGCCTGTCTGCCTCCCTTCTGGAACAGACACCGGCTTCGCTTAAATACTTGTTCAGTCTAATCATTCTGCAATACCCCGCTGATACTGTTATCCTGCACAAATGTATTACCGTTATACAGGAACAGAACACTTGTGATCTTATTTTTCTTCATAACTTCTCTGATATCATCATAATAATATCTTGGATCAACCACTATGATTTCTCTGTAATATGCCGTCAGAAACGGAATTACACTATTCGCATAGGAATCTTTTACAAGCAACAGTCTGTCTGTTGTATCTGCCGTCGTTCTGATATCCAGGACGGGATAATTACCGCCAAGAAATAATGCATATTTATCCTTTTCTTTCAACTTGGATGTATCGTATAACGTTGCTGTTTTCTTTTTTTCATTCACATTATTTACAACTACCTGTGGTGCTGTTTTCAGATCATCCGGTGCGTATATATAGATCGGCTCATTATAGTCTGTTTCATATCCGCTTGTCGCCGATAAGGTTCCGTTAAATGAATTCGTCACTGCATAGGATTTCATAGCCGGTGCTTTCGATGTATCCAGTTTCATAGCCGCAGCCAGCGCCTGATATCCATAGTAAGCACCAAGCGTCGTCCAGTGATGATCCGTATGGTAATATATCTCTTCTGCTCTGTGCTTTTTCAATGTATCTTCCACATTTACCCACTGAAAAGCTGTCCCAAGCGAAGCCTTTATTTTCTGAAACTGTTTATCCTGATCTTCTGTCACTGCACAATACGGAAGTTTGTCCGACTCGATATTTGCAGCATTTGGTACCAGCATCATATACATCGGGATATCTTTATATGTCTCCTGAAACTTTTTCATTGCATCCAGATTTGCTTTCAATTGTTCTTCATCCGGTCTGGCTATATCCTCTAACAGATAATGATCCTTTCCTTTAAATACACCATTTGCCTTACGTTTTCCTGCGATCAGATCAATACGGCTCTTTAAAGCTACCCAGAAATCTCTTCCCGCAAACTGATCCGATACATAAGATTCATACTGATTCATCCATCTTCCGCTTTCAATACCGGAAATCGTAAGCTTCGGTCTCTGTTCCAGTGCCCGGTTTTCTTTTGCCGAAAATCCCCTGTCAGCAGTTGCAATATTTACCACGCAGAAGATAACCATCATTACAATAAACAGCAATGCAATTACTTTATTTCTCTGTTCTTCTCTTTTTCTTTCCCATTTCTTTCTCGACTGTCTCATCTTTGCTCCTAGAATCTGAAATACAGGAACGGATTATAGGTCTCCGTTACCAGATATGCAATACAGACAATAAACAACGCAGCATATACCACACTGTTAATGATTGTTGTATTCCATTTTTTTGATCTTAACATATGCTCGTATCTGAAATGAACCAGCGGCGTAGAGCCAAATATCAGGATCAGCCACAGGATCAGGTTGCTTGTAAGAAGATACATACTCTCTCTGTCTGCAAAGACATGTGCACCTGCACCAAACATCACTCTGATATAATCTGCTGCCTGTCCGAATGAAGAGCTGAAAAACAATACCCAGCCGATCACAACCAGAACAATACTGTAAATATGACGGACTACATCCGGAAGTCTGTCCAGTACCGGCGACAGGAGATATTTTTCAATGATCAGGATCACCCCATAATAGAGTCCCCATGCCACGAAATTCCATGCAGCTCCATGCCATAATCCGGTCAGAAACCATACGATCAGAAGATTCCTGATGTGTTTGATCTTCGATACCCTGTTTCCTCCCAATGGAATATACACATAATCCCTGAACCAGCTGCTCAGCGAAATATGCCATCTGCGCCAGAACTCCGTAATACTCTTAGACACATATGGATAGTTAAAGTTCATATTGAATTCAAATCCAAACATCTTACCGAGTCCGATCGCCATATCCGAATATCCACTGAAATCAAAATAAATCTGGAACATATACGCAAAAGCTCCAAGCCACGCCGTCATCACGGCTATATTATCTTTCGCAAGTCCGCTTACCTCTGTAAAAATCATCCCTGAGGTATTCGCCAGTAATACTTTCTTCGCAAGTCCCCGGATAAAATACATGCTTCCTTCTCCGAATTTTGTCCTTGAGACTTCTCTGGACGCAAGCTGTTCATCTACATCTGCATATTGCACGATCGGTCCCGCAATAAGCTGCGGAAACATCGTTACATATAATGCAAAATTAGGAAGATTCGTCTGCACTTTTACATTTCCCCGATATACATCAATGATATAGGATAATATCTGGAATGTATAAAAGGATATTCCAATCGGAAGCGGCAGTGCATGATAAGAAATATGTACCGGAAGTATCCCGTTCAATGTGTCCAATACAAACCCTTCATACTTAAAAAATCCAAGTACTGCCAGATTAATGATAAGGTTAAAAACCAGGCTCCGCTTTGCAGCTCTCTTATCCTGCAGATTCCTTGCAATATCCAGTCCACTGAAATAATTAAACAATATGGACAGTAGCATCAGAAATAGATATACCGGTTCCCCCCATGCATAAAACACCAGACTCGCCAGCAATAAGATCACATTCCGGAATCTTACCGGCAACAAATAATATAAGATCACCACAGCCGGCAAAAATGTAAATAAAAAAACAATACTGCTAAATAACATCTCTCTAATTCCTTTTTATTAAATACTCTTCTTAAATGCCGCATCGATACGGTCTGCATCCTTTGAAACTGCCAGCAGCACATAACGTCCTCTGGTCTCAATAATTGCAGCATGTATCAGCTTTGTTTGTTCTACACCATAACCTTCAAAATTCTTTTCCTGTGTATTTACACGAATTTCCACTGCCTTTTCAACCGTCTCGATCTGACTTTCGTTTTTTACCTTTATTACGAGTATTTCATTCACACTCATAACGTCATCCGGAATATACAGACTGATTCCTTCATAATCATTGGCATTCAGACTGTAATATTTTTTCAGATCCTGTGTTGTGCCTTTTTTCATTCCTTCTAATTTTACGGCTTTTGTGATATTCTTTTCAATCGTATCTACGGATACGGTATTATCCCCTTCCCGGGTCACAAGAAATACTACATAAATGATCAGGAGGACTACCATCAAATATTTTAACAGGTTAATCCTGTCTAATTTTCCGTTTTTCATTATAATTCTGCAACCTCCGCCATATGATTTACCCATGCTTTATAATAACCGGTTGACATATGGATTCCATCACCGGCATAATACTCCTGTTTCACCAGCTCTGTATTATCAATAAATGTTACTTTCTCTTTTTCACATAATTTTTTTAATTTCTGATTGAACTCCGGAATTTTTGCATAGACAGAATTCTGATCAATTGCAATCTGCGCTGTCGGAAGTATACTGTTAACATATATTTTCGTATCCGGCAGTGATTTTTTCAGATCTCTGATCACCGGCCTGTATGCTTTTATGAATCCATCCGCATCTCCATTCTGCGCTCCGACATCATTCATCCCGTAAGAAAGGAATAATACTGACGGTTTCATCTCTTTTGCCCTGGCAATATGATCTGCCAGTTTTTCATTATCCCCCGCCGACACACCGGCTCCACGGTCTGCCTGTACATTTGCCTGATCCAGCACACCATATTCGTACAATCCCTGTGTGATGGAATCCCCCAGGACCAGACAATCTGCAAATTTTTCGCTTGCCGGCTGTTCTTCTGCATCCTGTTCTGCCTCACGTTCCTGCGTTTCTAACTCCTTAATCTTTTTATCTACCTTAGACACATCCATCTCATCCATCGTCTTCAGGATCTCTGTGCCCTTCTTTGTATCCTTCTGTGGATTACTGAGCCTGCGCGCCACCGTAATCCCGCCAATCACCAGAATAACAACCGCAACGATCACTGCAGTCTGAAGTACCCGGTCTTTTTCTTTTTCTTTCTCACTTTTTATTTCACTTTTCTGCTCCTCAGGATTCACCTCCTGAGTCTCTTCTTTTTCTTCATAAATTGAAGTTTTACTCTCTATATCCACGAAATCTTCTCCTCTTTCGTTTCTCTGTTGATCCTAAATATGTATATCCAATTTATTTTACTGTTTTTCTTTTTGAATGTCAATTTATATCCTCTTTTCTGTCGTCTTTTGTGCTATAATGTTGAATACATTTCATTATACTTGAAAGTGGAAAATGATCATATAGATTAACAGGAGGTTTTCCTTATGAATGTATACCAGTTATCAGCCAAAAATTGCATGTCGCATCTGCTCTTAAAAGACACTTTCGACAACTTTTCTTTCATAGAAGGCGAGATCACGACCTTCAACAAATTTACCATCAGCGGCTTTCTCCAGGAAGACTTCTTTGATGAAAAACCTGAAGAAACCTACTCCCGCTGGAATAAAACCCGAGACTTCTGCTTCCAGATCATCCGCGGTAAACGCACTCCATTGGGATTCAAGATTGTCCTTGCGCTTCCGGAAGATCAGATCCCGCACTTTCTGACCGCCCACGGTCTCACCGGATACCGCCCGGAAGAGATCCGGGGTCTGTACCTGAACTTCCACTACGATGGACATCACTTACAATGTATCACCGGAACTTCTCTGAACACTTTCACCATGGACAAATCCATCGAAAGAGAATGGGATCAGGAAGTAAAAAACATTTTAAAATCCAGATCCATTGAAGGTGACTACTGATCTGCAGTTTCCGATATAAACAGAGCCGTGCCGCCATGGATTTCCCTTCCACAGCCGCACGGCTCTTATTTTTCATTCCGCCAATCTTAACTTCAAATCTTTACTTTGTAAGCAGCATCATGATCTCATTACTTCTCTTCACAAACGCAGTCATCTCTTCCGGACTGAGCGGCTTATGTGCCAGCATTGCCAGATCATATAACTGTTTGCAGATAATACTTGTGTTCTCACTGTCTTTATGTTCAACTACATACTGAACCAGCGGATGATTTGCATTCAGGATCAGTGTACTTGTTGTACCCATATCCATTCCGTTCATGCCATACATTTTCATCATTTCCTGCATACGACGGTTTTCTTCGGATAACGTCATCATAGAAGCAACATTTTCATCTTTCAGTTTCTCGATTTTAACATCCAGATTCTCGTTTCCAAGCTCTTTGCGGAAAATCTCTACCAGACTGTCAGATTTCTTCTGGAATGCTTCTTTCTCTTCTTCGGCAACTTCTTCCTTTGCACCTGCTGTTACATCGGCGTCGATTCTCTGGAACTTGATATTCTGATTACGCTGCTCTAACTGTGTGATAAACGGCGAATCAATGTTGTGTCCTAAGATTACCGCATCCATGCCCTGGTTCTTGAACATGTTGATGTACTGGCTCTGCTGGATCTCGTCCGTCACATAATAAATAACTGTCTTATCCTCTTCTTTGTTCTCAGTATTCTGATCATCTGTCTTGGCATTCTGATCTTCCACTGTTCCTCCATTTGCCTCGATGCAATCTTTCAATGTCAGATATTTGTGATCCAGGTTTTTGTAGATCATCGAATCTTTCATCTTCTCGCCGAATTTTTCATCTTTCAGACATCCGAATTTGATAAACGGACTGATGTCATCCCAGTATTTCTCATAATTCTCTCTGTCTGTCTTAAACATTCCCGTCAGCTTATCCGCCACTTTCTTAGAAATGTAATCGGCAACTTTATTGACGAATCCATCGTTTTGCAGGGCGCTTCTTGATACATTAAGCGGCAGATCCGGACAGTCGATCACACCTTTGAGAACCATAAGGAACTCCGGAATCACTTCCTTGATATTGTCCGCGATAAAAACTTGATTGTTGTACAGCTTGATCGTTCCTTCGATAGATTCATATTCCGTATTGATCTTCGGAAAATACAAAATTCCTTTTAAGTTAAACGGGTAATCCATATTCAAATGGATCCAGAACAAAGGCTCTTTATAATCCATGAACACTTTGCGGTAAAAATCAATGTATTCTTCCTTTGTGCACTCGCTCGGACTCTTGCTCCACAGCGGATGAGTATCGCTCAAAGAAACAGGGCGTTTCACGATCTTCGCTTTCTTTTTCGGTTCTCCTTCTTCGCCTTCTTTTACTTCTTCCGTAATATGCTCTACGACTTCGTCTGTGTCAAGCACATCCTCC
>ERZ773108.3642-NODE-3642-length-11566-cov-7.896881_pt1 | contig 11566 bp, 6 predicted proteins | sample MGYA00580570_ERZ773108 | MGnify/ENA primary metagenome ERZ773108 (study PRJEB29015, sample SAMEA2737840) | human gut metagenome | biome: human gut; feature: human-associated habitat; material: faeces | place: China | collected 2012 ...
GTTCTGGTACGGCGCGCGTGCGCTGAAGGAGGTTCCCTATCTCGACGAGTTCCACGCCATCGAGAAGGATTTCCCCAACTTCTCGTTCAATCTGGCGCTCGACCGTCCCGATCCCGAAGCGGACGCCGCAGGCGTGAAGTACACGCCGGGCTTCGTCCACAACGTGCTGTATGAGAATTACCTGAAGAACCATCAGGCGCCTGAGGACTGCATCTACCTCATGTGCGGACCTCCGATGATGATCGCTTCGGTGGTGAAGATGCTCGACAGTCTCGGCGTGCCGCCCGAAAATATCCTCTACGACAACTTCGGTTCGTAATCCGATTTGTCGGTATTCGAATCCCCGGACAGCTGTCCGGGGATTTTTTTGTGCTACGGAACGGTCCCTTTGCGGGGGCGGCGTTTCGGGAATTTTATTATATTTGTAGTAATAACCTTAAAACCAAATTCTATTGAAATGAACATTCCTTCCATTTTCTGGTTCATTCCCGCTGCCGCGGTTATCGCCCTGTTGCTGGCTTGGGCGTTTTACCGTGCGATGAAGCGCGAGGATGAAGGCACGCCGCGCATGCGCGAGATCGCCGGGCACGTGCGCCGGGGCGCCATGGCCTACCTGCGCCAGCAGTACAAGGTCGTCGCCATCGTATTCGTGGTGCTGGCGCTGTTTTTCGCCTATCTGGCCTACGGCGCCGGGGTGCAGAACCCGTGGGTGCCCTTCGCCTTCCTGACGGGCGGATTCTTTTCGGGACTGGCCGGCTATTTCGGCATGAAGACCGCGACCTACGCTTCGGCGCGTACGGCCAACGCCGCGCGCCAGTCGCTCGACCGCGGCCTGAAGGTCGCATTCCGCAGCGGCGCGGTGATGGGGCTGGTCGTAGTGGGGCTGGGCCTGCTCGACATTTCGTTCTGGTACGTCATCCTCGAATATTTCGTCGATGTCACCGGACCGCAGAAACTCGTCGTCATCACGACCACCATGCTGACCTTCGGCATGGGCGCTTCGACGCAGGCGCTCTTCGCGCGCGTCGGCGGCGGCATCTATACCAAGGCGGCCGACGTGGGCGCCGACCTCGTGGGCAAGGTCGAGGCGGGAATTCCCGAAGACGACCCGCGCAATCCCGCGACCATCGCCGACAATGTGGGCGACAACGTGGGCGACGTGGCCGGCATGGGCGCCGACCTTTACGAAAGCTACTGCGGCTCGATACTCGCCACCGCGGCTCTCGGAGCCGCCGCCTTCGCTTCGGCGGACGGGATGGCCATGCAGCTGCGCGCCGTGCTGGCGCCGATGCTGATCGCTGCCGTGGGCATCGTGCTTTCGATCATCGGCATCTTCCTCGTGCGCACCAAGGAGGGCGCCACGATGCGCGAACTGCTCCGTTCGCTGGGTGTGGGCGTCAATTTCAGTTCGCTGCTGATCGCCGGCGCGACGTTCGGCATCCTCTATCTGCTGGGAATCGAGAACTGGATCGGACTGTCGTTCTCGGTCATCACGGGACTCTTGGCCGGCATCATCATCGGGCAGGCCACCGAGTATTACACCTCGCACTCCTACGAGCCGACGCAGAAGATCGCCGGAAGCGCACAGACGGGACCCGCCACCGTGATTATCGCGGGTATCGGGTCGGGCATGATCTCGACGGCTGTTCCGGTCCTGACGATCGGCGTGGCGATTATCCTCGCCTACCTTTGCGCCATCGGCTTCGACATGGAGCATATCATGTCTGCGCAGAGCATGTCGCTGGGCCTTTACGGCATCGGCATCGCCGCGGTCGGCATGCTCTCGACGCTGGGCATCACCCTCGCCACGGACGCTTACGGCCCGATCGCCGACAATGCCGGCGGCAATGCCGAGATGAGCGGGCTGGGACCCGAAGTGCGCAAACGCACCGATGCGCTCGACGCGCTGGGCAACACGACGGCCGCCACGGGCAAGGGCTTCGCCATCGGTTCGGCCGCGCTGACGGCCCTTGCGCTGCTGGCCTCCTATATCGAGGAGATCCGCATCGGTCTGATCCACAACGGGGTGACGATGCTCGAAATGTCCGACGGGACGATGCGCTTCGTGCAGGACGCCTCGATTCTCGATTTCATGGAATATTACCGCGTGTCGCTGATGAACCCCACGGTGCTGATCGGCGTCTTCATCGGCGCGATGATGTCGTTCCTCTTCTGCGGGCTGACGATGAACGCCGTGGGCCGCGCCGCGCAGAGCATGGTCGAGGAGGTGCGCCGCCAGTTCCGCGAGATCAAGGGCATCCTCACGGGCGAGGGAACGCCCGACTACGCGCGCTGCGTCGCCATTTCGACCCGCGGTGCGCAGCGTGAGATGCTGTTTCCGAGCCTGCTGGCCATCGCCGCTCCGGTCGTTGTCGGACTGGTCTTCGGGGTGGCGGGCGTAATGGGCCTTCTGGTCGGCGGATTGAGTTCCGGTTTCGTGCTGGCGGTCTTCATGGCCAATGCCGGGGGCGCCTGGGACAACGCCAAGAAGATGGTCGAGGAGGGGCATTTCGGCGGCAAGGGTTCCGACTGCCACCGGGCCACGGTCGTGGGCGATACGGTCGGCGATCCCTTCAAGGATACGTCGGGTCCGTCGCTCAACATTCTCATCAAACTGATGTCGATGGTCGCGATCGTGATGGCGGGGCTTACGGTCGCCTTCCATTTATTCTGATTTTATAGGGCATCTTCGCACTTGCGCTCGCAGGGCACGAATGGGACGTATTCCGATACTACCCATCCGTGCCCCGCTTCGTTTAAGCACAAATCTGCGTCTCCAAAATCGAATAAAGTCTTTTGTCCTTTTATTTTTTCGACGTTCCGCTTTCGAGGATCGAGACGATGGAGTAGAGCGTGAAACAGATGGCGCCGAATCCCGACAGCACACGCGCCGGGACGAAGAATTTGGCCTGGAATGCGGCCTCCTCGTAGAGAAACGCCGCGAGGAACAGGCATGCCAGCGCCGTCAGCACGGGGATGATCGGAATGCGGTTGGCCAGCGGGAAGTCGGCGTGCCAGATTTTCGCCAGCAGAATCACCTTGCTCGAAATGCTCCAGCAGATCAGCGCCAGACCGATCAGCACGAATCCCACGAAGTTGATCGGATGATCCCAATAGGCGAAAATCAGGATCAGCCCCAGCACGAATGCCAGCGAACCCATCGTCAGCACGAGTCCCGTCCATTTGCCTTTCTCGGCCATCGTGTAGCTGCCGCGGGCCTGGCGGGCTATGCTGGCGACCAGCGCGATGAGCGACGTGCAGACGCAGGCGATTCCGAACATCACGCTCCCGGCGACGATGTGTGCCGGAAGCGTTCCGCGCACATAGAGCAGGATGCACCAGACCCAGGCGATGGCGGCGATTGCCGAGACGATGAAGATCAGCAGCGACGACTCGGCGCGGGTGAATCCGGCCGGGTTGACCGAGAAGGAGTCGTCGGCGGAGTTTTTGGGAATCAGGCTGAAGCGTGTCGACGAGGTCGCCGCCGTGGCCACGCAGGCCGTGATCAGCCCCAGTCCGCAGACGACGTGTCCGGTGACCAGCGCGCCGGGCCAGTGCGAGGCGATGATGAATGCGCCGCTGATGAGCGTCAGCATGGCGAACGTGTAGCCGATCGCCGGGAAGAGGTACTTCGCCGCCGCCGTGTAGGTCCCGATGATCTGGCGGATGATCGTTGCGGCGGTGCAGTAGAGCGCGATGCAGATGGACCCGAGGTAGAAGACGACGGGACCTGCCGTCAGGCGCGCCGCGTCGGTTCCGGCCGCGAAAATATAGGCTCCGTAAGCGAAGCAGAAGGCGGCCATTGCGAGCGGAATGGTGCGGAAAAGGATGCTTATACCGTGATTCATAGGCTTGATTGTTTTCCGAACACCCTGCAAATCCCGCACCAACAAAATTTTTCGTATCTTTGGGGGCGTAACGATCCTTTTACCAGTCGGAAGGTTTTACGGAGTTGCGCGCGATTTTGTGTTGCGCCCCATTCGACTTTTTAGTATCTTTGTCCCTATGAAAAACATCGTTTTTGACCTTGGCGGAGTTCTTTTCGCCCGTGATAAAAGCAAGTGCACCCCCGAACTGCTCGAATTTTTCAGTTTTCTCCGCGCCCCGCGCATGCCGCTCTTCTGGGAGGAGTACGACCGCGGCACGTCGACGCTCGAAGAGGTGACCGCCACCATCAGCGGGATGACCGGCCGCCCCGTGGAGACCTGCGCCGCCGTCCTTCGGCTGGCCGTCGACCTGCAGGAACCCGTGAAGCCGACCGAACGGCTCGTCGGCGACCTGAAAGCGGCGGGCTACCGGCTCTACGTGCTTTCGAACATGTCGCGCGAGTTCATCGACTTCCTGCGCCGCTTCCCCGTCTACGGGCTTTTCGACGGCGAGGTGGTCTCCTGCGAGGAGCACACCGTGAAACCCGAGCCGCGCATCTACGAGATTCTGCTCGAACGCTATGGCCTGCCCCCCTCCGAGACGCTTTTCATCGACGACCGGGAGATGAACATCGAGGCGGCCGCCGCTCTGGGCATTCACGGCTTCGTCTTTGATCACCGCGATCCCGACGCGGCGTGCGACGCCCTGCGCCGGCGGTTGTTGCAATCGGACTGCATATAAACAAAAGAAAGAGACCGGCGCAAACCGGTCTCTTCCTTTTTGAGCCTCTTCCGGGAGATCAGTTGAAGGTGTAGCGGATGCTGAACATCGCCGACCAGGTCGAAATCGTGCCGGCGTACTTCGACCATGTGGGTTTGTTGAACATGTAGGCGCCGTTCTCGTATTTCAGGATGTTGGTCGTACTGATCCGTTTGACGTTGCCCCAGTCGCGGTTGAGCATGTTGGCGATGTTGTTGACATCGAGCCCCAGCGAAATCGTGTTGCGCCGGCCTTTGACGTTGACGTAGAAGTCCTGCGAGAAGCGGAAGTTCAGCATGTGCTGCCAGGGCATCACGGCGCCGCCGCGCTTCGAGTATTCGCCGGTGTGCTTCGAGAGATAGTCGTCGTTCCGGATGAATTTCCAGTACTCCTCCCTGTTCTCGTCCGACGTGAACGGCATGCCGTCGAGTTCCTCGCGGGTCGGAATGTAGATCAGGTTCACCGCGCCGCGGTCGTTCGTCACGGGGTTCTGGTACTTGCCGCTCTGCACGTACATCGTGTAGGAGTAGCGCGAATAGGAGTACGAACCGATATATCCCTGGCGGAACGCCTCGTAGTAAAGCCCGAAGTTCGACGCGCCGCTCTTGTGCGCGAGGCGGTAGCCGACGTTGAGCAGGATGCGGTGGGGCGACACGTAGGATGCGTAACCCAGTTCGGGCACGTTCGAACCGTTCTTGTTGAACGTGTTGGTGCTGAATGCCGAGGTCACCTGATCGCCGATGCCGTCGATCACGTTCTTGGCGCTCGAATAGGTGTAGGCCGCCGTCAGCGAGAGACCGAAGCCCCAGGTTTTCGACACCTGCGCCGAGACCGAGGCGTAGTAGCCGTCCACGTCGTCGGTGTTGTTGATCAGGTAGGGATTGACGGTCTCGCCGTCCTTATTCCTGATATTGCCGCTTTCCCAATAGGTGCGCGCCTCGGGTTCGCCCGGGAGCCGGATGCCGCCCTCTTTCTCGACCATGGCGAGTTTGGTGACGGTCACCGAGTTGAAGTCCTTGTTGTAGATCCCCTCGATATTGAGGTTGACGTCGCCCGGAAGTTTCAGGTCCAGCGCCAGCGAGCTTTTCCACGTCGAAGGCATTTTGAGGTTCTTGTCCAGAATGGTCGGCTGCGTGTTGGCCGCCAGGTCATGTCCCTTGTAGGTTCCCTTGTACACGTCTTCCAGCATGTCTTTGACATTGGTGTGGAATTTGGGCATGTTGTCGCCCTTTTCGTTTCTGTAAAGCGTGAGTCCGTTCTGGATGGTGTTGCTGTTTCCGGCCACCGATACGAGCCATACGAACGGCAGGCGGCCGTTGAACACGCCCGTACCTCCGCGGAGGATATACTTGCGCTCGCCGGTCATGTCCCAGTTGAAGCCCACGCGGGGGGCCACCGACAGACGCGCCTTGGGCATATCCGAGGTCTTGTAGCCGCCGTGGTCGGCGAAGATCTCCGTAAAGTCCTTATTTTCGTTGCCCGAGATCGACGGATAGACCGGAACCTCGAAACGCACTCCGACCGTCGCCTTGAAACGCTCGCTTACGTTGATCTCGTCCTGCAGGTAGACCGAGTACTGCATGTGGGAGAACTGGGGGAACGCCTGCGACAATGCGTCGTTGTTGCCGTGTGCGATGCGGAACGCCAGCGGGGCCTTGTCGTTCTTGAAGTCGTCCCAGCTTTCGTAGACGTAGTATCCCGCGCCGCCCTGCAAGTAGCCGTTCGTGGTCAGGTTGTGCTCGAACTGCAAACCGGCCACCAGCCGGTGCTTGCCCAGCGTGTAGCCGATCTCGTCGGTTAGGATGTGCGTCGACACTTCGCGCAGGTTGCCTTCGGTGAAGGGATCGAGTCCGAACGAGGCGTACAGGGCGCTCGCGCCGTTCTCGGCAGGCTCCAGAATGTCCACCGTCGGGAAGATGCCGCCGTCGTAGCTGCGCGGCTCGTACTGGTGCGAATAGGTGTAGCGCAGCGTGTTCGTCAGGCGGCTGTCCATGAAGCGGGAGTTGAGTTCGGCGGCCACCGACGTGAAGTTCTGCTCCTGATAGTAGCGCGAATTCCCGAAATACATGGCGTAGACCGAGGTGCGGCCGTAAACGTCCTTGTCGTACACTTTGCCGGCGTTGAGCGGCGAAATGGACGACGACGGGGCCGACGAATACTTGTTCTGCGTCCGGCTGAACCGCACGTTCAGCGCGTGGTTGCGGTTGATGTTCCAGTCCACGCGTGCCATGAGCTTGTAGCCGGGCGTCTTCACCGAATAGTTCTGGTAGGCGCCGGGGTTGTAGCCGTAGTTGTCGATCAGGAACCGGCTCATCTCGTCGAGTTTCGCGGTCGTCGGGCGGTTGTATTGCAGGGCTTTGCCGAAATCCTGGCTTTCGCTCGTGCGGGCCAGCCGGGAGTTGCCCGGCGTGGTGTTCCACTCGCGCTCGAAGTTGGCGAACACGAAGAGCTTGTTCCTGACGATCGGGGCGCCGACGCTGAATCCGAGCGTGTTGTTCCGCATCTCGCTCAGCGACAGTTTGCCGCCGTCGTACTTGTCGCCCTGGAGCTGGTCGCTCTTGGAGTAGAGGTAGGCCGAGACCTTCAGGTCGTTGGTTCCCGACTTGGTGACGGCGTTGATCGCTCCGCCCGTGAATCCGCTCTGGCGCACGTCGAAGGGGGTTATCGACACCGACACCTGCTCCAGCGCGTCGAGCGAAATGGGCGAACCGCCTGCGGGCAGGTTGCCGCCGATGCCGAACATGTTGTTGAACGCCGCGCCGTCGACCGTCACGTACGACTGGCGGTAGTTGCCGCCGCCGATGGCCAGTCCCGAGGTGGTCGACGAGGCCTGCGGCGTGAGGCGCATGATGTCGTTCATGCTGCGGTTGACCGTAGGCATCAGTTCGATCTGCTCGTTGGAGATGCTGGTGACCGCCCCTGCGCGGTTGACGTTCATCGAACTGTTCTTGCCGTCGGCCGTGATGACCACGGCTTCGAGCTGCTGGCTGTCCTTGAGGAAAGCGTCGCGCTTGAGGGTCTGGCCCAGCGACAGCATCAGTCCCGGGAATTCGACGCTCTGGCAGCCCACGAACGAGAAGGTCACCGTGTAGGGACCTCCCGTGCGCAGTCCTTGCAGGTTGTAGCCGCCGTTCTTGTCGCTCACGGCGCCGTACTGCGTGCCTGAAGGGGTGTGCACGGCGATGACCGTGGCGCCGGCGAGCGGCTGTCCGTCGGCGTCGGTCACCGTGCCGTTCATTCCCGAAGTCGTCACCTGCGCATCGGCTGCGCAAAATGCGAAGACCGAGAGCATGAGAAGGAAAAATTTCTTCATAAACGTTGGTTTTTGTGAATAAGGGATTTTTTTGGGTTTCGTTGTAGATGGATCGTTTGTTTCCTTTTTCGCGGCGTTTCGGTTTCCGGATTCGGCCGTTTTGAGAAAACGGCGAGAGACATTCCCGTTGCAGGAACATCCCTCGTCAGTCGTATGTGTGTCCTGAAAGAGCTTTTCGCCAATCGTGGGAACTCATTTCCGGGGTGTCTGTGCAGACGATTTCGGCCATTCTTTCCATGACGCAAATATATATCAAATATTTGTGAGCCGCAATAGAATAGCGCAAATTTTCAGTCGACGATATTTCAACATTCCGGCCTCCCGGTCCGGAAGCCTGCGGCACGTTCCTTGCGCGGGGCCGGGGTATGCTTTCGGTGCGTGAAAAATACTGGCGTTATTCGCTTTTCGTGCTTATCGCGGGGCTGGGTCTCACGATCTTCGCCGAGCTGACGCCGTTTCTGGGCGGCTTGCTGGGGGCCGTGACGATCTACGTGCTGCTGCGGCGTCAGATGTGGTTCTTGAGCGAACGGCGGCGGTGGCGGCGGAGCCTTGCGGCGTCGCTGCTGCTCGGCGAGGCGATCTTCTTCTTCCTCGTTCCGATCAGCCTGATCGTCTGGATGGTCGTCGACAAAATCCAGGGCGTGGCCCTCGATCCGCAGTCGGTCATCACGCCCGTCCGGCACGTCGCCGGACTCATCCAGCAGAAAACCGGCTACGACCTCTGGTCCGAGAGCAACCTGCAATCGGTGCTGGGCTACCTTCCCAGGGCGGGGCAGTGGCTCGTGGGCGGCATCGTGAATTTCGCCGTCAACCTCGTCGTGCTGCTCTTCGTGCTCTATTTCATGCTGATCGGGGGCCTGCGCATGGAGACCTACTGCCGCGAAATCCTGCCGTTCGACCGCTGCGCGGCGCGCAGCGTGATGCGCGAAATCCACATGATCGTGCGCTCGAACGCCATCGTCATTCCGCTGCTGGCCGTCTCGCAGGGCGTGGTGGCCTATGTCGGTTACCTGGCCTTCGGCGTTCCCGAGCCGCTTTTCTGGGGCGTGCTGACCTGCTTCGCCACGATTCTGCCCATCGTCGGCACGGCCCTCGTGTGGCTGCCGCTGGCGGCCTACATGAGCCTCGACGGCAACTGGGGGCAGGGCGTCGGGCTGGTGATGTACGGCACGCTGGTCGTCACGCAGGTGGACAACCTCGTGCGGATGGTCATGCAGAAGAAGATGGCCGACGTACACCCGCTCATCACCATTTTCGGGGTCTTCATCGGTCTGTCGCTCTTCGGCTTTATGGGCGTCATCTTCGGGCCGCTGATGCTGGCGATGTTTGTCTTCTGCGTCAATGTCTTCAAACGCAGATACCTCGACGGGCTTCCCGACCGGGAACTGTTCCAGCCCGGCGGCAGATCGGGCGGATGATCGTTCTGTTTCCCGTCTTTTTTACGGAAAGAAAGCGGCCGGGGCGTTTTTCCTGAAAATTCCCCGGAAAAAAGTTGCATATTCGTGAGGGTTTATTACCTTTGTTATTCGAATAACAATGGATTCGTGCCAAAGAACCCTTAAATGATATTATAAAATGGCGAGAAATCTCAAAATCAGAGACCTTACGTTGCGTGACGGCCAGCAGTCGTCCTTCGCGACGCGTATGAACCAGGAGCAGATCGACCGCTGCCTGCCGTTCTACAAAGATGCCAATTTCTATGCGATGGAGGTGTGGGGCGGCGCCGTCCCCGACTCGGTGATGCGTTATCTCGACGAGAATCCGTGGACGCGCCTCGAAACCATCCACAAGGCAGTGGGCGATGTCTCGAAACTCACGGCCCTTTCGCGCGGCCGCAACCTGTTCGGCTACTCGCCCTATACGGACGAAATCATCGACGGCTTCTGCCGCAACTCGATCCGGAGCGGTTTGGGCATCATGCGGATCTTCGATGCCCTGAACGACGTCGACAACGTGAAATCGACCGTCAAATACGTCAAGCAGTACGGCGGCATCGCCGACTGTGCGGTTTGCTACACCGTGGACCCGAAATACCCCGAACCGGGTTTCTGGGCCAGACTGACGGGCAAATCGGCCCCCAAACCGGTCTTCACCGACGCCTATTTCCTCGACAAGGCTCGCCAGATGGCCGCACTGGGCGCCGACATGATCACCATCAAGGACATGTCGGGTCTGATTCCGCCGCGCCGCGTCGCCACGCTGGTGCGCCTGCTGAAGAAGAACCTTTCGGTTCCCGTCGATTTCCATACCCACTGCACGCCGGGCTACGGACTGGCTTCGGTGCTTTCGGCCATCATCGCCGGGGTCGACGTCGTGGACACCAACTGCTGGTACTTCGCCGAAGGCACGGGCGCCCCGGCCATCGAGCTGATCCATGTTTTCTGCAAGAAGCTGGGCATCGAAACGGACGTGAACATGGAGGCCGTGGCCAAGATCAACACCCAGCTGCGGGACATCCGCAAGGAGCTGAACCAGTCGGTCTTCGGCGTCGAGAAACCCGAGCCGAAGGCGTTCAACCCGGTGACCGACACGCTTCCCACCGAGATCGACGCCCTGTTCGACCGGGCGATCGCCGCGGCGCAGCACGACGACGAGAACGCCACGATCGACGCCTGCCGCAAGATCGAGGCCTATTTCGGCTTCCCGGCTCCGAACGAACTGGTGCAGAAGGCCGAGATTCCCGGCGGCATGTATTCGAACATGGTGGCCCAGCTCAAGCAGCTCAAGGCCGAGGAGATCCTGCCCCGCGCCATGGAGCTGATCCCTTCGGTGCGCCTGGCCGCGGGTCTGCCGCCGCTGGTGACCCCCACCTCGCAGATCGTGGGTGCGCAGGCCGTCAACTGCGCCCTCGACGAGAAAGCCGGACGTCCGATGTACACCAACAAGTCGTCGCAGTTCGTGGGCCTCGTGAAGGGCGAGTACGGCAAGACGCCGGTGAAGATCGACCCCGAGTTCCGGTTCAAGATCTGCGGCGTGCGCGAGGAGACTCCCTACGACACCTCGAAATACCAGATGCAGCCCAATCCCGAGCTTCCCGAAGCCGGAGGCGTGAAGCTCGCCGCCGATGAAAAGGAGGTGCTGCTGCTGGAGTTGTTCCCGCTGGTCGCCAAGACGTTCCTGACCAATATGAAGGTGAAGGCCTACGAGGCTTCGAAGCCGGCCGAACCTGCCGCCAAGGCCGGGGAGACGCCCGCCGGAGAGACGCAGGCCGTGATCACGGGCAACGTCGTGACGGCTCCGCTGCCGGGCCGCATCATCGAACTCAAAGTGAAGGTCGGCGACGCGGTGAAGGCCGGACAGGAGGTCGCCGTTCTCGAAGCGATGAAGATGGAGAACGCCATCACGAGCGATTTCGCCGGTACGGTCAAGCAGATTCTGGTCCGTCAGGGGCAGACCGTGGCTACCGACGCCGTTCTGATGGAGATCGAATAACACGATCCATTCTTTCCGGACGCCATTCCGTCCGCAGCGCCCGAATGCGTTGCGGACGGAACTTTTTTTCGGTGGCTTTGGTATTGATCTTGGATGCTTCCGCGACGATGCTGCCTGCCGCATTGCAGTACGCTGCCCCGGGGAGGCCACTCAGGCCAACGCCCCTGCGGCTGATCCTGCTCCGACCACTCCGGC
>ERZ773108.3647-NODE-3647-length-11551-cov-5.771051_pt1 | contig 11551 bp, 11 predicted proteins | sample MGYA00580570_ERZ773108 | MGnify/ENA primary metagenome ERZ773108 (study PRJEB29015, sample SAMEA2737840) | human gut metagenome | biome: human gut; feature: human-associated habitat; material: faeces | place: China | collected 2012 ...
AGATCGAATGGGGCAGCCAGATCCGCTCCTACGTGTTCATGCCCTATCAGCTTGTCAAGGATCACCGCACGAACTATGAAAACGGCAATATCGACAATGTCATGAACGGCGATCTTGACGGCTTCATAAACGCGTATCTGTCCATGAAGGCAGAGACGTGATATTACAGGAAAGGTTTTGTTAAATTGAAGTCCCGTGTTAGTGCGAAGGCCTGCGCCATTGCCGCTCTTGGCAGCGCGATACAGGCTTTCGGGCTGTATAATATCCATTCCATCTCCGGCGTCACCGAGGGCGGCATCCTCGGCCTGACCCTGCTGCTGCACCATTGGTTCGGCATTTCACCGGCGCTCTCGTCGCTGGTGCTCAACGCCGCCTGCTATATCCTCGGCGCGGCAGTATTAGGTAAGAGCTTCATCATCATGTCGGCGGTCGCCGGCGGCAGCTTCTCGGCGTTCTATTGGTTGTTTGAGCATTTCCCGCCGCTCTGGCCGGGCATTGCGGACCTTCCGCTGCTCGCGGCGCTCGTCGGTGCGCTGTTCATCGGCGTCGGCGTCGGGCTTGGCGTGCGTATGGGCGGAGCCTCCGGCGGAGACGATGCACTCGCGATGTCCATTGAAAAACTAACGGGTATCGGCATCCAGTGGGTGTACCTCGTGGAGGATCTTATCGTCCTGACCCTGTCGCTGAGCTATATCCCGCTCCGGCGCATCGCCTATTCGCTCCTGACGGTCATCCTGTCAGGCCAGCTCATCGGCCTTGTGGCAAAGAAAAAGCCTGCCGCACCGGATGCAGTCGCCGAACCGGCGGAGGAACTTTGACACAATGTCTCAGAGGGAGAACACGCAGCTTTATGTGTGTTCTCCCTCTGTTTATGGCTTTCTGAAAGAGTCATATTGAGCGTGTCAACTGATGGTGAAGCTGCGGGAAGGAAGATACGGTGAAAGAAACCCAGGAGGGGTGTCTTTCACGTCCAATAAGAAAAAATCTGAACTTTTTTGAAAGTTCAGATTTTCAAGCAGACTGGCAAAATACTTTTTTGACAGTCTGATATTCTGTTACGGTTCCTGCTTTTGACGCTCTGAAAGGATTGCCTGTATGAAGCTGTCAATAATGTCGGCGAGCATGGCCGACTGTGACGGACTGAGGACCCTGCACTTGTCTGTAAGCGCCGGCATACTGCCGCCCTGCGCTTGACCGAAAAGTATGCGGTCGCTGGATATGCCGAGAGCCACGCAAAGGTTTTTCAGCGTCGGCACCGATATTCCCACTACGCCGCGCTCAAGGTCGGAGACATACTGAGTTGACACATCTATGCGCTCAGCGAGCTGCTCCTGCGTGATGTCGGCCTGCTCGCGCGCGGCTTTGACACGCTCTCCGATCTCAATGTTTATTGCTTTCTTCTCCCTCATACGAGCCACCGCCTTTCACTATTAGTTTAACTAAAAGTGAAGTTGACAAACACAGTGCTCCACTATTATAATTATCAATAGCAATGATATTATAAGCAGGGCGTGAGGGACGGCAGGAATGAAGAAAGCTGTACACAGAATATCGATAAAAGGCATATGCGCATCGGCAGCGGTTTTCCTGCTGGCGGCGGCCGTCATGCTTTGTGTGCTGCGTCCGGGCGTCACAGGTACCGCAGTGAGAAAAGTGAATGAACTGCTGGACCCGAACAGGAATGATAACTGGGCTTACGCTATGGGCAAAATACTGTGCATAGGCGACAGCCTAACCGAAGGCACGTATTTCGGCGCCGGTATGGACGGAGCCGCCATAGAGCAGAATTATCCCTACTATCTCGGGCGCATGCTGAATACGGAGGTCGTCAATGCAGGCGTTGGCGGGTACTCGGCCTCGGACTGGTACATCGAAAAAGCCGGTGACTATGATTATACCGATTATGACACGGTGATAATCTGGCTCGGCACGAATAACGGGCTGACGGATACACTGGACACAGATGTTGATCCTTTCGGCGGCTATAATGATTTTGCCGAAACGGAGACAGGGTACTACTGCAGGATCATCGAGACCGTCAAAGACGCCAACCCCGATGCGCGGATAGTGCTGATGAATATTTTCGCTACCAAGGGCGATGTGAAAACCACGAATGAGACGATTAATAAGATCGCCGCAAAATATGACCTGCACGTGATCGATACAAAGATCCTGAGCATGGATAAGAACACAGACCTGCACGCCGGGCTGAAAAATCCGCATTTCGGCAAGGGCGGCAATATTGCCGCGGCTCGGCTGATAATACGGGACATGGGCAATTATTTTGCCGAGCGTCCGCTCAGGTGTGAATACGGCGTGAGCACGGCATAAAAACGATCCCCTTCATCAGACGCGGAGTCCGATGAGGGGAATCATTGTTCACCTTATGAAATTAGTCCTGCTCCCTCTCTCGATGGCGGGGAGGGAAACTCCGGAAGCCTTCCCGGCTTCGAAGCACTTGAGCATCCATGCCATGTTGCGCGCAAGGTTGCGCATCGTCTGCATGCCCTCGGCGTCCTGCGTGACCTCGCCGGGAGTGCAGCCGTGGGCGATGTTCCAGTAGCTCGACGATACGACCGGCATATTCGATATGCCGAAGTACTTGTTCACCGCGTCAAATGAAGCGGTCGTGCCGCCGCGCCGCGCTATCGCGACTGCCGCGCCGGGCTTGAAGGCGAAGGCGTCCTCGCTGCTGTAGAACACGCGGTCAAGGAAGGAAAGAATGCGCCCGCTCGGGTGGGCGTAATACACGGGTGTGCCGAAGATGAAGCCGTCGGCTTCCTTCGCCTTGGCGATGAACTCGTTCACGCCGTCGTCCGTGAAGACGCAGCCCTCATCCGTGCACCTGCCGCAGCCGATGCAGTCGCGCACCGGGGTGGAATATCTCATAATCTATGCCCTCCGCCTTGAGCTGTCTGCCCGCCTCCTCAAGCGCCTGATAGGTGTTGCCTTTTGCCTTGCAGCTTCCGTTGAGCATCAGTACCTTCATGTCTCTGTTTCCTCTCTCTTTTGTTTTCAGACAGCGCGGTCATATTGACGGCGCTGTCCGTAATTTTGTTATTGCCCAGCCTTATTACTTCTGGCTGGGGCCGGGGTTATAGTCACCGAAAATCAGATCATCTATATCCATGGTGTACCTCCTGTTTAGTCAGCATACAACCAATATATGCACCTTGCGGTAAATATATGACTGCATATCAGTCCGAAGTCTTCAGCGTCACGCACACAAGCTCCGGACGGTTGAGAAAGCGCGGAACAACGATCGAGTTTCCAAGCCCGCGCGAAACGATCATCACAGTACTCCCCTCTTCATATACGCCCTTTTCGTATTCCGCGCCGAGGCGGCGGTGAACATCGAGCAGGCCGCCGATAAACGGCAGGCGGACTATTCCGCCGTGGGCGTGGCCGCTGAGGACGAGGTCGACCGGCAGTCCGGGAAAGCCTGTGAGCGTATCATTGCGGTGATAGAGCCAGAGGACGAAGTCGTCCGGGTACTCCCCGCGCAGCCTTGCGGCAAGCTCCGGCGGCGTCTCCATATCGGCGCGGCCGTTTTTATCCTCCGCACCGCAGACGATGATGCGCGAGGAGCCGCAGTATAAGGGCTCATAGGAGTTGCTCAGAAAATGTGCGCCGTGGCTGAGCGCAAGCTCCCTCACCTTATCCACGCAGTGCGCTGCCCACTCATGATTGCCGTTTATACAGTATATGGGCGCGATGCCCTCAATGCCGTCGAGCAGACTTTCAAAGGCGGGCAGATCGGATGGGTAGGTTATCATGTCCCCGAGGATGGCGATCATGTCGGGCTTCGCGTCCGACACGGCGCGGACGAGACGGGAATTGTCCTTGCCGAAGCTCATGCCGTGCAGGTCAGAGAGGACGGCGATGCGGAAGCCGTCAAACTCCGGTGGGAGATCGTCGAACCGCGCGTTGTATTCGGTTGTTTCGAGGGTGAAGCGGCTGTCCAGAACGATGCAGGCAGTCAGCATGACGGCCGCAGCCGCCGCGGTGAGCTTACGGTTCATTGGCACCTCCGTGATGAAACGTATTTATTTTAACACACATTCGTGTCGAAAACAGCATTATATTATAAAACTAATTTTAATAATTTGAGAATAGTCGCAATATGGCTTGAATCGCGGGGAGACTTGCGTTATAATACCTTAGTCTGTTCAGATAGCTTGTTACAGCTTACGCATTACGCGAAAATTACGCAAAGGATGAGATGACATAAGATGAGTGCATCGACCGAGAAGAAGAACCGTCAGGCCGCCCGCGAAGCCGGTACTGACAAGAAGATGCTGGCCGCGCAGGAAGAGGCCAGCAAAAAGGCGCAGAGCAAGAGACGCTGGACGCTGGGTACCATCGGCGTCGTGCTGCTGATCGCGCTTATTATTTTCCTTGACTCCGGAGTCCTGTATAAGACCACGGCCTATACCATAGGCGACAGGAGCTATTCCGCCTCCGAGCTCAGCTACCACTATGCCACGCAGTATTACAGCACCGCCAACCAGTACGGCAGCTATGCCTCGCTGCTCGGCCTTGATACCTCCACGGGCATCAGAGGCCTCGGCAAGCAGACCAGCCCCTACGGCGGCACATGGAAAGAGCAGTTCCTGACCGCAGCTGAGAATGAACTGCTTCAGGTCAAGGCTCTGTGCGACTATGCCAAGGCAAACGGCATCGAGCTTACCGAGGATGAGATAGCCGAGGTAGACGCGAACTTTGAGAACCTTGAATCTATGGCAAAGCTTCAGGGCTACGCCAGCGCCGATAAGATGCTCGCCGCGAACTACGGCCAGGGCGTGACGGTCGAGATGGCACGCAGCGCTGCTATAGACGCCGCTCTTGCCAACAAGGCAAGCACCGAGAAGCAGAATTCTCTCGAATACAGCTCCGATGAGCTTGAGGCAAAGTACGAAGAGAACAAGGACTCCTGGGATAAGTTCGGCTATGTCTACTACTTTGTAGAGGCTGAGAAGACCACGACTCAGGACGCCGACGGCAACGATACCCAGACTGTTACCCCCGAAGCTCTTGCCGCCGCGAAGGCCAAGGCCGATGCGATAGTCGCGGCCTACAGCAAGGCTGACTCCGAGCTTGAGGGCGAAGAGAAGCTCAATGCCGCGCTCACCGAAGCCGGGATCGACGGTGCCGCTCAGTCCGCTTCCTCCGTCTCCGGCAGCAGCATCACCACCGCGGCCGATTGGCTCAAGGACGCCAGCCGCAAGGCCGGTGACATCACCGCCGAGGTAAACAGCGGCGAGACCGGCTATAACGTCGTCGTGTTCCTCAGCCGTGACGACAACCACTATAACACCGTTTCCGTGCGCCATATCCTCATAAAGGCTGAGAAGTCCGCAGACGGCACCTACACCGACGAGGCCAAGGCCGCAGCCAAGGCGCGCGCCGAGGAGATCCTTGCCGAGTTCAACTCCGGCGATAAGACCGAGGACAGCTTCGCCGAGCTCGCAAACAAGTATTCCGAGGACGAAGGCTCCAACACCAACGGCGGCCTGTATGAGAACATCGCCAAGGGGCAGATGGTTCAGGAGTTCAACGACTTCTGCTTTGCCGATCACAAGGCCGGTGACACCGGCATCGTCTACGGCGAGAGCAGCAGCTACGCCGGGTACCATGTGATGTATTTCGTCGGCGAGGGCGAGCAGTACAGCGATTATCTTGCCAAGAACAGCCTGCTCACTTCCGATATGAATGCATGGCTCGAGGAGCTCACCTCCGCTTATGAGACCTCCGTCGGCGGCGGTATCCGCTTTGTCGGCAAATAAAGCACATATAAAGCAAACCAGAAGGCCGCCGTTGATCGGCGGCCTTTTTACCATCAGATAATAAGAGGAAAAATTATGAATGAAAGAACTCTGCGCGCGCGGATGCTGCTTGGCGAAGAGGCGATGGAGAAGCTCGCCGGGAGCCATGTGGCCGTGTTCGGGCTCGGCGGCGTCGGCTCATGGTGTGCCGAAGCGCTGGCGAGAGCGGGCGTTGGCCGCCTGACCCTTATCGATCAGGACACCGTCGGCGAGAGCAACATAAACCGCCAGCTCTGCGCCCTCGGCTCCACCGTCGGCATGGGCAAGGCAGCAGTCATGGCTCAGCGCGCGCTGGACGTAAACCCGGATATAGACGTGAAGTGCATCGAGGGGCACTATGAGGCGGCGGACAGGGAGCGCTTCTTCGGCGGCTATGACTATGTCGTCGACGCGATCGACCTCGTCTCCTGCAAGGTCGATCTGATAATGAGCTGCATGGAGCGCGGGATACCGATCATCTCCGCCCTCGGCACGGGGAACAAGAAGGATGCGTCGCTATTGCGGATAGCCGACATTTCCAAGACAAGCGGCTGCGCGCTTGCGCGCGTTGTGCGGCGTGAGCTGCGGCAGCGCGGCGTGACGCACCACACCGTCGTGTTCAGCCCGGAGGAGCCGATGGAACCGGAGCAGCTGGAGGCTCCGCCCCCCGGACGGCGAAGTGTTCCCGGTTCGCTCGTATGGGTGCCGGCCTCGGCTGGACTGCTGCTGTGCCAGCATGTCGTCACCGAACTGATAAAATGAACACCTATGGCAAAGCACCGGAGGAAGCCTTGGCTTGCTTCGGTGCTTTTGTTTTATCCGGGCAGCATGATATATCTCCAGAGGTGTGCTTTTGCATGTCCCCATTATGGCACATCTGCTGTCCAAAATGTACCCCCTCCGTGTCCACTTTTAGCTTACCACTTCACGACGATGCGGCGCGTTTTCTATATTCAGTTCGCTGCCGCAGATCGGGCATTTCCCGTCCTCCGGTGTGAGCTTTGCCATGCAGCTTGGGCAGAAGAACAGCTCTTTCATGCGCATTTCCTCCGAATGGTATTTATGCCTAATATAATACCATGCTGCATGAACAAAGATTAATGTTTAGAGTTGCTTATTATGCGGTTTTTGTAAAAGTGTAGGCTCTATACCAATGGCTGGAGTAATCAATTTTTCCGGATACATCCAGTTTTTAGTTCAGAGCCCAACTAAAATCAGCGCCCCGGGTGACCGGGGCGCTGAAATGGTTTATGCGATTTTTCGGCTTATTCGTAGAGAGCCTTGAGCTTGAGCAGGTGCTCGTAACGCTCCTTGGCGTTCTCCTCGGATGCCGCGAAGAGCTTGGTAGCTCTCTCGGGGAACTCGCGGGTCAGACGGCTGTAGCGCGCCTCGTTCATCAGGAACTCCTGGTAACCGCCGGCAGGCTCCTTGCTGTCGAGAGTGAAGGGCTTCTCTGCGTCCGGATTGAATCTGAACAGATTCCAGTAACCGCACTTGACAGCCTTCTCCATCTCCTTCTGGCAGTTCTCCATACCGCCCTTGATGCTGTGCATCTCGCAGGGGGAGTAAGCGATGATGAGGGACGGGCCCTTGTGAGCCTCGGCCTCGGCGATAGCCTTGAGGGTCTGGACCTTGTTTGCGCCCATTGCGATCTGTGCAACGTAGACGTAACCGTAGGTCATAGCAATCTCGGCGAGAGACTTGGACTTGATCTCCTTACCGGCAGCCGCGAACTGAGCGACCTGACCGATGTTGGAAGCCTTGGAGGCCTGTCCGCCGGTGTTGGAGTAAACCTCGGTATCGAAGACGAAGACGTTGACGTCCTTGCCGGAAGCCAGAACGTGATCCACGCCGCCGAAGCCGATGTCGTAGGCCCAGCCGTCGCCGCCGAAGATCCAGCAGCTCTTCTTGTTGAGGAAGTCCTTGTTGGTCATGATGCGCTGGTAGCGCTCGCAGTCACAGGCGGGCTTGGCCTCCATCACAGCGAGGAACTCCGCCGTGGCGGTCTGGTTGGCCTCGCCGTCGTTATAGGTCTCAAGATACTTCTTCGCAGCCGCGACCTTGGCGGGATCCTTGCCGTTTTCGGCGATGTAGCGGATGTCCTCCGCCAGATCGTCACGGATCTTCTTCTGGCCGAGATACATGCCGAGGCCGTGCTCCGCGTTATCCTCGAACAGGGAGTTGGCCCAGGCGGGACCCTTGCCTTCCTTGTTGACGGTGTACGGGCTGGTGGCAGCCGGGCCGCCCCAGATGGACGAGCAGCCGGTCGCGTTGGAGATCATCATGTGATCGCCGAACAGCTGCGTGACCAGGCGGGCATAGCTCGTCTCGGCGCAGCCGGCGCAGGAACCGGAGAACTCAAGCATGGGCTGCCGGAACTGGCTGCCCTTGACGGTGAAGTCCTGAAGCTCTTTCTTCTCAGCGACCTTGGCGACCATGTAGTCGAACACGGGCTGCTGATCTTCCTGGCTCTCGAGCGGCTGCATCGTCAGCGCGCCGACCGGGCAGACGTGCGTGCAGACGCCGCAGCCCATGCAGTCGAGCGGGGAGATGGCCATGGAGAACTTGTAAACGCCCTTGCCGGCGCCGACCTTGAAGTCGACCGCCTTGGTCTGCGCAGGCGCGGCGGCCAGCTCGTCGGCCGTGAGCGCGAACGGGCGGATGGTCGCATGCGGGCAGACGTAAGCGCACTGGTTGCACTGGATGCACTTGGTGCTGTCCCACTCGGGCACGGAGACGGCCACGCCGCGCTTTTCATACGCGGAGGCGCCGAGCTCGAACGTACCGTCGGCGTGATCGACGAACGCGGAGACCGGCAGGCTGTCGCCGTCCATCTTGTCGACCGGGGTGAGAATGTCGCGCACCATCTTGACGGTGGCCGGACGGCCGGTCAGTTCCTTGGCAGGCGCTTCGTCGACGGCGTTGGCCCAGTCGGCCGGAACGTCGATCTTCACATACGCGGTCGCGCCGAGATCGATGGCCTTGTAGTTCATCTCGACCACGTCCTCGCCCTTCTTCATGTAGGAGGCCTTGGCCTTCTCCTTCATGTAGCGGATGGCGTCCTCTTCCGGCATAATCTTCGCCAGGGAGAAGAATGCGGACTGCAGGATGGTGTTGTTGCGCTTGCCCATGCCGATCTTGATGGCCAGGTCAATGGCATTGATCGTGTAGAGCTGGATGTTATTCTTGGCGATGTAGCGCTTGGCAGAGGCGTCCAGATGGTGGCTGAGCTCCTCAGGCGTCCACTCGCAGTTGATCATGAACACGCCGCCCGGCTTGACATCCTGGACCATCTTGAAGCCCTTGGTGATGTAGGACGGGTTGTGGCAGGCCACGAAGTCGGCCTTGTTGATGTAGTACGGGCTCTTGATCTCGTGATCGCCGAAGCGCAGGTGGCTGATGGTCACGCCGCCGGTCTTCTTGGAGTCGTACTGGAAGTATGCCTGAACATATTTATCGGTGTGATCGCCGATGATCTTGATGGAGTTCTTGTTCGCGCCGACGGTGCCGTCGCCGCCGAGACCCCAGAACTTGCAGGCGATGGTGCCCTCGGGGGAAGTGTCGGGCGCGTCCGTCTCCGGCAGGGAGAGGTTGGTCACGTCATCGACGATGCCGATGGTGAACTGACGCTTCGGCGTGTCGCGCTTGAGCTCTTCATAGACCGCGAACACGGAGGACGGCGGGGTGTCCTTGGAGCCGAGACCGTAGCGGCCGCCGGTGACGACGATGTCGTTGCGGCCGGCATTGGCCAGCGCGGTGACGACGTCGAGGTACAGGGGCTCGCCCTGAGCACCGGGCTCTTTCGTGCGGTCGAGCACAGCGATCTTCTTGCAGGTCGCCGGGATGGCCGCGATGAGCTTGTCGGCGCGGAACGGACGGTACAGGCGGACCTTCACGAGGCCGACCTTCTCGCCGTGCGCGTTGAGGTAGTCGATGACTTCCTCGGCCACGTCGCAGATGGAGCCCATGGAGATGATGACACGGTCAGCATCCGGGGCGCCATAGTAGTTGAACAGCTGGTAGTTGGTGCCGATCTTGGCATTGATCTTGCCCATGTACTCCTCGACCAGATCCGGCACGGCGTCATAATATTTATTGGACGCCTCACGGTTCTGGAAGAAGATATCGCCGTTTTCGTGGCTGCCGCGCATCTGCGGATGCTGCGGGTTCAGGCCGCGCTGACGGAAGGCATTGACCGCATCCATGTCCACCATCTCGGCCAGATCGTCATAATCCCAGACGGCGATCTTCTGGATCTCATGCGAGGTACGGAAGCCGTCAAAGAAGTTCAGGAACGGGACGCGGCCCTTGATGGCGGCCAGATGCGCCACGGGGGACAGATCCATAACTTCCTGCACATTGCCCTCGGCGAGCATGGCAAAACCGGTCTGGCGGCAGGCCATAACGTCGGACTGATCACCGAAGATGGACAGCGTGTGCGACGCGAGCGCGCGCGCCGTCACATGGAACACGGCCGGGAGCAGTTCGCCGGCCATCTTGTACATATTCGGGATCATGAGCAGCAGGCCCTGAGAGGCGGTGTACGTCGTGGTCAGGGCGCCGGCATTCAGCGAACCGTGGACAGCGCCGGCTGCGCCGGACTCTGCCTGCATTTCCTGCACACGGACCTTCGTGCCGAAGATGTTCTTGCGGCCGGCAGCGGCCCACTGATCGACCAGGTCGGCCATCGGGCTCGACGGGGTGATCGGGTAAATGGCAGCCACTTCCGTAAAGGCGTAGGACACGTGGGCGGCAGCATTGTTGCCGTCCATCGTAACGAGCTTTCTTGCCATAAACTTCATCTCCTATTTCTCTTATGCGTTAGCCTATATTTGTGCAATGGGTACCTATCAGCCCATTCGCGTCAATATGATAACACAGTTGCAAAAAAACGTAAATAATAGTTTTTTAATTCGTATTTCATATTTCGAAACGTTATTATTGAAAACATGCAAGTTTCTGAGGAAAAACCGGCATTTTCACGGAAAATGCCTGCTTTTTTCGCTGTTTTTTCGCTTGTGATTTCTCACCTATTGTTATATAATATATCACTGCTGTTAAGAAAGGGGCTGTCTACATGGTCAAAATCGAACAATCGAATGGCACCATCAGCATCACCAACGAAGTATTCACAAACCTTGCAGGCGACGCCGCGACCAGTTGCTTCGGCGTGAAGGGCATGGTCGGCCGCAGCAAGGACAGCGGTCCGTTCCAGCTTCTGCGCAGAGAATCCATGTCCAAGGGCGTCAACGCCACGTTCGCCGACGACGGGAGCATCTCGCTCGAGCTGCACATCGCAGTCGATCACGGCGTGAACATTTCCGCGCTCGCCCACAGCATCATCAACGAGGTCAGCTATAAGGTCAATCAGGCCACCGGCGTGCCCGTTGCGCGTGTGGACGTGTTCGTGGATTCCATGTTCCTCGATTGAGCAGGGACATTTCGCATCGCTTCCCCACCCGGGAGTCACGCTTCCGGGCCATTTTCATTCCCCCTGTCGGAGGTGTACAGATTTGAGAGAAATCATTGATGCCGCAGCGCTTCGGGAGATGCTCCTGTGCGCGAATGCGGCACTGGAAGAAAACAAACAACGCATCAACGAGCTCAACGTCTTCCCTGTTCCGGACGGCGATACCGGCACGAACATGAGCCTGACGATGAACTCGGCCGCCATCGAGCTCGGCCGCAAGCAGACCGACACTGTCGGCGCCGTGGCCGACTGCGCCGCCAGCGCCCTGCTGCGCGGT
>ERZ773108.3650-NODE-3650-length-11549-cov-3.082130_pt1 | contig 11549 bp, 11 predicted proteins | sample MGYA00580570_ERZ773108 | MGnify/ENA primary metagenome ERZ773108 (study PRJEB29015, sample SAMEA2737840) | human gut metagenome | biome: human gut; feature: human-associated habitat; material: faeces | place: China | collected 2012 ...
ATCTTTCGGAATCACCATTCTGCCATTCATTGAGCTAACAAATCTCCGCGAGTCCGGCGGACGGCGGGTAACGCTTACGCTTTCAATTTTAGCCGCATCGGGTACCCGTTTTTCAAAGCCCGTAATGTCGAAGTGGAACAGGCAAAACAGAGCAGAAACGGAAACTACCAGGGCAACCGTGGGCTTTAAAATACCCTTAATGGTAAACGACTTTTTCGCCAGCATATTTGCAATGACAAGGCCCAATAGCCCAAAGGGCAGCGCCAGAAACAGGTTGTTTACATTTATAATTTCTGCCAGATAAAAGTAACCCGCCACGCCAAAGCACATAGAAACGCCATAGACGAATATCGGCTTTAATTTTGGAAATGCCACCACTTCGCTGCTGTTTTCTAAGTTTCTGATTTTATAAATCAAGTAACCAATTAAGAAGAACACCAGTGCATAGGCCATATAAAGAAGAAACCACGTTGGCTCAGTCAGCTTGTCAATGGAAAAATAGAGATATTTTGCAACTGCCATATTTGTGTCGTTCATTACATAGCCGTAGAGATTTAAATACATAATATATTTCAAACCGGCCTCAACCAGGAACGGTAAAACAGCAAAGATATAGGTAAACACCAAATGTGCAACGCTGTTACCCGTAAACATGCCGATGAGCACAGAGAAGGCAAAGCCAACAACGGCATATGCAATCTGTGTGGAAATCCAGGCTCCGATGTGGCTCATGGAAATTACCTGGGCAATGTTCGGGTTAGAACGCATAATTACCAAAATTCCGCCGTTGATTAAGATGGGAACAATTAATGCAATAAGCCCGAACACAATGTGGGTAATGTAAAGGGTTTTGCGCTTCACCGGCACTGCGTGCATGGTGGCAACCGCACTTTTTGAGTTTAAATAGGAAAACAAAAGCACAGAAATTCCAACGGTAAGAATCCCCAAAATAATGTACGGCACAGGGCTGCACTGGAATAAGGCAGAGTTTATGTACTGTTCACTTGCCCCGCCGAACAGGCCGATTGCCTCGTGATAGTCAATGTAAAACGGCAAAAGGCACAGCAAAAATATGGAAAGCGTATGAAGCGCGGGAACCCACCAAAGACGCTTTACATCTGAACGGAAAACCGCAGAATTAAAGCAGGATGTTCGCAGATTCATATCCAATACCTCCTAATTCGTAAATAAAAACTTCTTCTAAGGTAAGCGGCAAAATATCGCAAAGCAGCGGGGAGTAAGCCGCAATTTTGTTTTTAATCTCGCCGCTGTCGCCTTTAATAATTAAGCTGTAAACCGAGCCGAACTGCTCAGAGTGGAGCACGTTCAGTTCCTGCGTCAGCTCGTCGGGCATAAAGCCGGAAAACGCCGCCTGCACCTTGTGAATGTTGCCCTTAGCGTCGTCTAACGATTTTTCCAGCACAATTTTGCCGCCAAACATAATGCCCACATGGTCGCACACGTCCTCAAGCTCCCGCAGGTTATGGCTGGAAACAAGAACGGTAATGTCGCGCTCCGCCACATCTTGCAGCATCAGCTTCCATACGTTGCGGCGCATTACAGGGTCTAAGCCGTCCACCGGCTCGTCTAAAATCATCACGTCCGGCTTTGTGCAAATGCCCAGCCAAAAGGCCACCTGTTTCTGCATACCCTTCGAAAGCTTGCGCACCCGGCGTTTCGTGTCAATTTTAAACACTTCTTTCAGGCTTTCATAGCGCACCCAGTCCCAATCGGGATATAGGCCAGCGTAAAACTTTGCCATGTCGGCAATGGTATATGTGGGGAAAAAATATAAGTCATCCCCAATGCAAATAGTTTTATTTTTTAGCTTTATATTCTCATAAACGTTGTTTCCGTCAATCAAAACTTCCCCGGCGTCTTGCTTATACACCCCGGTCAGATGCTTGATAATGGTTGTTTTTCCGGCACCGTTGGGGCCGATAAGGCCGTAAACCGTGCCCTTTTTCACATGCAGGCAAAGGTTATCCAAAGCTTTTGTATCTTCAAAAACCTTTGTCACATTTTTAACTTCAATCATCTTCCTCCATCCCTTCTCATTGTATCATAAACCTTCATAATTTCAGCTGTAACGGTTTCCGGGCTTTCACCGCGGTAAAACAACTCGCCGGCAGCTTCGGTCAAATCTTTATACAGCGCTTTCACATAGGCGGTTTCCTGCGTCTGCTGCACCGGTGCAATAAAACTGCCCTTTGCCCGCTGGGAGTAGATATACCCCTCTTCCTCCAGTTCCTTATAGGCCCGCTGAATGGTGTTGGGATTAATAGCAAGAATGGAAGCCAGCTCGCGCACCGAAGGAATTTTGTCCTGCTCCTTCATGGCACCTGTGAAAATCAGCTCCTTAAACTTTTCTTTAATCTGCTCATACAGCGGTCTGCGGTCGCTAAAATCAAGTTGAATCATGGTTTTCCTCCTTTCCCTAACTGTGTTATCTGTACTAATACATATAATACAGTTAATACAGTTATTTGTCAAGAGGTTTTTCAAAAATTTTTTTATTTTTTTCCAAAAAGGACGATAAACCGCTTAAGAACCGCATCTTTAGGCTCTTTAAAATCATGCGCGTCTTCTTATAAACATAGCGGAGTTTTAACAGCTTCATTCCGAACCGATACAGTTTACCAATGGCGTATTGGTTTTTTTGGATGTTTTTAGAAAGCCTAACCGCCCGTTTGCGAAGCAGGGAAAACTGCAAAAGAAAAATCAGCCGGTACCAAATTTGGGCCTCAGAATTGTCTGCGCCGCACCAATAGGCCGCAAACTGCTCCTCCATGGGAGCGTTCACGATTTTTTTTAATTCTTCTTTTGTCAAAACTCCGTTTTCAATGGCAAGGGGAATAATGTCCGTGCCGGGCAAGAAATTCAGGCCGTGAAGCTGAAGTTCAAAGGGCGGCTGAAAGCGGCGCACCAAATGAAAGGTCTGTTTTAAATCGTCTAACGATTCAAAGGGGTGGTTTAACATAAAGTCGTAGCTTGCCCAAAACACGCCGGAGCGTTTTATTTTTTTCACAGACGAAAGAATTTCCCCGTTTGTTTCATAGCGGTGAAAAATGTCCCTGCGAATGTGGGCCGAGCCGGACTGCACACCGCAAATCACCTCGCAAAGCCCCACGGAAACCAGCTTTTTCAAAACGTCCCCGTCAACCATTTTCGGATGGGACCAAATGGTGAAGGGCAAATGAATGTGCCTGTCATACAGAGAAACAAACTCGTCTACCCAACCGGGCAGATTGGGAAAGATTTCATCGTAAAAGTGCACAAAAACCAGGTTTTTCAGCTCCCGCTTGGCAATCAGCAGCTCGTCGATCACACTTTGCACAGACCGGGTGCGCACTTTTTTGGTCCCCTTTGGCAAAAGGCGGCCTAAATTTGAACAGCAGCAGTAGGAGCACGTAAAGGGGCATCCCCTGGAGGCAATCACCTCATAGCTCATTGCAGAGAGTTGCGGGTCGCCCGGCTTTACCGTGTTGTTTTCAATAAAATAAGCATGTTCACACTTAACCGACGGAATTCCATATCCATCTATGTCGTTTAACACACCGTCCACCGAGTTAAAAACAGGCTTGCCGCCTTTTTTATAACACAGGGAGGGAACGTTTTTAAAATCCCTTCCGCAGCGCAGTGCGTCGGCCAGCGCGCACATAGCGATTTCCCCGTCAGACCGTAACACAAAATCAGCACCGGCGTCTAACATCCGTTCCGGAAACATGGTGGCATATGCCCCGCCGCAAACCACCGGCAGGCCGCATTTTTTCACAGAGCCTAACACTGCGTTTACCGTGTCCATATACATAGAGCTCATAACCGAAAGACCAATGATAAACGCGCCCGATGCGCGAATGGTTTCAACAAGCAAATCCAGCTCTAAAATTGTGGCCGGGGTGGGACCGCGGCTGTTAAACGCTTTAAAAAAGATCGTTACAACGTTGTAGCCGTGCCGTTTTAGGTAGCTATCTAAATACCGCACGCCCAGTGCCTTTACATTATAAAATGCAATTAATACAACGGTCTTTTTTTTCTTGTCCATTCTAACAGCGCCTTTCATATGAAAGAAAAAGCAGACTTTTTCTCGCAAAGATGCTATAATGGTTTTAAGCGAAAAAAATCCTGCATTTTGTAGCTGTATTGTTATGTATTACTAAATATATTCAGAAATCAACAGAAAGAGAAAGTCTACCTTTGAACGGAAAAGTCTACAATTTTTTGCAAAAATCTGTTTTTTCTTACGCCCGTTCTTTTGCCCACTTTAAAAAGGTAAACTGTGAAACACTTAAAAGTTCTGCCGCCTGCCGGGAGTTGAGCTTTTTTTCCCGCCATTTTGAAGCAATTGCGTCAAATGAGTCGGGAACCGGAATGGCTTTCCGGCCAAACTGAACGCCCCGCAGCTTTGCCGCGGCAATTCCCTCCTTTTGCCGCTGACGGATAAACTCCCGCTCTGTCTGCGCCACATAGGAAAGCAACTGCAAAACAATGTCGCAAATTAAGTGTCCGGTTAAATCGTTATCCCGCCGGGTGTCAAGCAAGGGCATGTCCAAAACGACAATGGCCGCCTTTTTTTCTTTGGTTAAAAGCCTCCAGTGTTCTAAAATTTCATCATAGTTCCGGCCTAAGCGGTCAATGCTTTTTACAACAAGAATATCTCCCTCTTTCAGGCGGGACAAAAGCTTTAAATATCCCGGCCGGTTAAAGTCCTTGCCGGACTGCTTGTCACAAAATATATTTTTTTTCTTCACGCCAAAGGCACGCAGGGCCAAAATCTGCCGCTGTTCATTCTGGTCCCTTCCGGAAACTCTGGCATATCCATATGTGGTTTCTTTCATGGTCATTCCTCCATATTCATATTCTATATTATATCATTTTAGAAGAATGATTCTTTTATGCAAGCAAAAATGTGTTGACAAACGAACGGCTGTGTAATATAATATGTTGCATAAAGTTGGATTTAGATTGGAGAAAGTAGGATATGCTTGCAAATGCACGGAGAAACAGAATCTGTAAATTGCTGCAGACCCAGTCCGCCGTAACAACGGCGGCGCTTGCCAAAAAGTTTAATGTTTCCATTGAAACAATTCGAAAAGATTTACTGAGCCTTGAAAAAAACAACGAGCTGGTGCGGGTGCATGGCGGCGCGGTGTTAAAGGCTTCGGCGCGGCCCTATTGGGAGCTTTCCAAACGGCTGGACGACAAGCGCCCGGAGAAGACCGAAGTTTCCCGCCTGGCGGCAAACTATATTAAAAACGGTGACAGCATCGCAATTGACACAGGCAGCACGGCAATTGAATTTATTGAAACGCTCATGGAGCGGTTTGACACCTTAACCATTGTCACCCATTCCATGGATGTGTTTCAAAAAGCACATGACTTTAAAAACTTTAACATTCTATTGTGCGGCGGCTATTTTTTAAACCGCGAAAATTCCTTTTACGGAACCTTTGCCAAAGATATGTTAGAGAGAATCCACGTAAGCAAGGTTTTTATCTTTCCCTGGGCCGTGTCGTTAAGCAACGGCATATGCGACAGCCAGCCTCAGCTGGCGGAAATGCAGCAAAAACTGCTCTCCGTGGGCGATAAGGTCATTGTTCTGGCCGACAGCAGCAAATATGAAAAGAGCGCGCTTATCAAGGTGGCAGACATGAATCCGGGCTACATCTATATCGCAGACTCCCGGCTGCCCGACGAAGTGAAAGAGGTTTATAAAAATAACAATATTACAATTATAACAGGGGAGGAAGACATAAAATGAAGGTTTTGTTAATTTTAAGTGACGGTATGCGGCCAGACAGTTTAGAGGGGCATCCGGTGATTGAAACGCTGAAGAAAAAAAGCACCTATTGCATGAACGCCCGAACGGTTGAACCGTCGGTGACCCTGCCGTGCCATATGTCGCTGTTTCACAGCGTAGATCCGTCGCGGCACGGAACCACTACAAACACCTATGCGCCGCAGGTAAGACCCATTTCCGGCCTGTTTGAGCAGCTGAAGCAAAAAGAGAAAAGATGTGCTATGTTTTATAACTGGGAGGAGCTGCGCGACCTCTCCCGACCGGACTCCCTGAGCCACAGCGAATATTGTTCCGGTCATGTCTATGGATTTGAGGAAACGAACCGGCAGCTTTGCAGAAAAGCAACCCAATTTTTAACGGACAATGACGTTGATTTCACGTTTTTATACCTTGGCTGGGTTGACGAGGCAGGCCATGCCTTTGGCTGGATGAGCGAAGAATATCTGCATGCGGTGCGGGAAACCTGCAACATGGTCGGCAGTCTGATTGATACGTTGGGAGACGAATATACCATCATTATAACAGCAGACCACGGCGGACATGACAGAATACATGGAACCAATTTAAAAGAGGACATGACCATTCCCATGTTTTTCTGCGGCGCACCGTTTACACAAAATAAGCAAATTGACGGCGTCAGCATAAAAGACATTGCGCCTACGGTGGCAAGCCTGCTTGGGGCGGAGCCGGCCAAAGAATGGGAAGGCAGCGTTATCAGATGAACAAAATAACGGAAAAACATGCGGTGAACCGCATGATTTTGTTGTTTACAGCGCTTTACTTAATCAGCTATGTGACAAGAATTAATTATGGCGCGGTGATAGCAGAGCTGGTCAGCGCAGAAGAAATTCAGAAATCCCTTGCCTCCCTTGCGCTGACGGCCAGCGCGGTAACCTATGGGGCAGGGCAGCTTATAAGCGGTTTTTTAGGAGACAGAATTGAACCCAAAAAACTAATTTTTTCGGGGCTTTTGGTAACCATTTTCATGAATCTGCTTATTCCCTTTTGCCGCACGCCCTATCAAATGACAGCGGTGTGGGGAATTAACGGTATGGCCCAGGCCTTTATGTGGCCGCCGCTGGTAAAGATTATGACGGTGCTGTTCACAGAAGAAACCTATAAAAAGGCCTGCGTAATTGTTTCCTGGGGCAGCTCCTGCGGCACAATTTTGGTATATCTGCTTTCACCGGTGTGTATCTATTTTGCGGGCTGGAGGGCTATTTTTGTTCTGTCTGCGCTGTGTGCGGCAGTTATGGCGGCAATTTGGCTAAAAAAATGTCCCGGCGTGAAAGAATTTTCCGGCACAGCCACGGCTGAAACACAGGAGCGCAAGCCGCTTACCAGGAACATAATTTTCCTGCTGCCGGGCATTATGCTTGCAATTGCACTGCAGGGCATGCTTCGCGACGGCGTTACCACCTGGATGCCGTCTTACATATCTGAAACCTTTCACTTAAGCAGCAAAATTTCTATTTTAACCGGCGTAGTACTGCCGGTGTTCAGCATTGTAACCTTTCAGGTTACGTCGCTGATTTACCGAAAAAAAGTGCGCAACGAACTGCTTTTAAGTGGAATGCTTTATTTGACGGGCTTTACCGCGGCGCTGGTGCTGGCGCTGACAAACGGCGCAAACGCAGGTTTATCTGTGTTTTTAACGGCGCTGTTGACAGGAAGCATGCACGGCGTGAACCTGATTTTGGTCTGCATGGTTCCGCCCTATTTTAAGCGGTTCGGACGCATATCCTTTGCTTCGGGCATGCTGAACTTCTGCACCTATGTGGGAAGCGCGGTATCCACCTTCGGAATGGCAGTTTTTTCCGAGCGTTTTGGCTGGAACAGTACGGTTTTTTTGTGGAGCGCAATTGCGCTGTTCGGCGGCGGAGCCTGTCTTGCGATTTCAAAGGGCTGGGGCCGGTTTGCAAAAGAAGCATAAAAATAAGGGGCTGCAGCCTTTTGCTGCAGCCCCTTTTTATTTTACAGTTTATTTTAATTGTTCATATCCCTTATCAATTTCTTTTTGTACCTGTTCTTTTGCAGGGCCGCCGGTAATATTACGCTCTGCAACGCAGGTTGCAACGTCAATGGCGTTGTAAATGTCCTCCTCAATTAAATCGGAAAACTCCTGAAATTCCGAAAGGGAAAATTCGTCTAAATCCCGGTTGGTTTCCACCGCCCGCGCGACCATTTTTCCCACAATGGCGTGGGAGGAACGGAACGGAACGCCCTTTTTCACCAGATAGTCTGCAATGTCTGTGGCGTTGGTAAAGCCGCCCTTTGCGCCTTGTTTCATCTTTTCGCCGTTTACTTTCATGGTGCGCACCATGTTGGTGAACACCGGCAGGCAAAGCTTCACGGTGTCCAAAGCGTCGAACGCCGCCTCTTTATCCTCCTGCATATCCTTGTTATAGGCCAAGGGAAGCCCTTTCATGGTGGTGAGAAGCGACATTAAATGACCGTAAACCCGCCCGGTTTTTCCACGGATTAACTCCGCCACGTCAGGATTTTTTTTCTGCGGCATGATGGAGGAGCCGGTGGAATAGCTGTCGTCCATCTCCACAAAGGCAAACTCGTGGCTGGACCAGAGCACCAATTCCTCGCAGAAGCGGGACAGGTGCATCATAATCATGGAGAGAACAGACAGAAATTCAATGACAAAATCCCGGTCGGAAACGCCGTCTAAGGAGTTTGAAGTAACGGCGTCAAATCCCAGCTTTTCCGCCACAAATTCCCGGTCTAAGGGATAGGTTGTGCCCGCTAAGGCGCCGGAGCCTAAGGGCATAACGTTCACTCTTCTGCGGCAGTCTGTTAGTCTTTCTAAATCCCTGGAAAACATTTGAAAATAAGCCATCACATGGTGGGCAAAGGTCACGGGCTGGGCTTTTTGCAAATGGGTGTAGCCCGGCATAATGGTGTCTACATGCGCTGAGGCCAAATCAAGCAAAACGGTCATGGTGTTTTTCAGCATTTCTATCAATTCGTCGCTTTCGTCTCTTAAATACATGCGCAAATCCAGGGTCACCTGGTCGTTGCGGCTCCTGCCGGTGTGCAGTTTTTTTCCCGCGTCGCCGATGCGCTCGGTTAAAATAGTTTCGATGTTCATATGAATGTCCTCGGCATCAATCGAAAATTCCACCTTGCCGTTTTCAATGTCTTTTAAAATTTCGCCCAGCGTTTTCACAATCAGCGCCGCGTCGTCTTTTGGAATAATGCCCTGCCTGCCCAGCATTTCGGCGTGGGCCATGCTCCCTTTTATGTCCTGCCTGTACATGCGCGCGTCAAACCGGATAGAAGAATTAAAATCGTCTACCAGCGCGTCTGTTGCCTTACTGAATCTACCGCCCCAAAGCTTCATTTGTGTCACCAAAACCTTTCTATTTTAATCCGTTGCATTTTATTTCGTGGTATGGTATAATAATTTATTATACATGATAATTAAGAAAATCTCAACTTTTTTTTGAAATTCGGGAGAAAACAATGATTATTTTAGGAATCGACCCCGGAATTGCCATTGTTGGCTATGGCGTGATTTTCTATGACGGGCTTGGGTTTCAGCCTGTGGAATACGGCGCAATTACAACGCCCGCCGGGGACAAGCTAACCGACCGCCTGCGGGATATTTATGAGAGCATAGGCGTGCTGATTGAAAAGCACAAGCCGGACGCATTTTCCATTGAAGAGCTGTTTTTTAACACCAATGTAAAAACCGCCATCACCGTGGCCCATGGCAGGGGTGTGTGTCTTTTGGCGCCGTCCATTTTAAACGTGCCCATTTTTGAATATACCCCCCTCCAGGTTAAACAGGCCATCTGCGGCTACGGCCGGGCGGACAAGGCCCAGGTGCAGAGAATGGTGACGTCGATGCTCAAGCTAAATGCTATTCCAAAGCCCGACGACGTGGCCGACGCTTTAGCCATTGCCATGTGCCACGGCTATTCGGCCAAATATCACAACCTGATAAAAGAAGAAGGAATTTAAAACATATGATAGCATTTGTAGACGGAACAGTGGAATATATTGAAGAAACCGCGGCGGTGATAAATGCCGGCGGCTTTGGCTGCCGCATTTTTATGACGCCTGCCGCCCTTTCCGCCCTGACCATAGGCGAACCAGTGCGGATACATACATACCTGCGGGTGGGGGAGGATATTTTCGCGCTTTACGGCTTTTTAACCCGGGAGGAGATGGATATGTTTAAAATGCTCCTTTCCGTAAACGGCGCGGGGCCGAAAGCGGCGCTGGCGGTTTTGTCCGCGCTGTCCCCCCAGGCGTTGACGCTGGCGGTGGTAACAGACGATTATAAATCCATCACCAAAGCCCAGGGGGTTGGCCCCAAGCTGGCGCAGAAAATTGTGCTGGAGCTTAAGGATAAATTTAAAGGAAAAGAAATTGCAGTTGGCGGCGCGGCGGCCGAGGCCTTTTCCCCGTCTTCCGGCGGAAACGACGCGGTGGAGGCGCTGGTGGTTTTGGGCTATTCCCGTGGGGAGGCCATGCTTGCCGTGTCGAAGGTTTCAAAGGATTTAAGCACGGAAGATACCATTAAGGCGGCCCTAATTCAGTTAATGAAACAGTAGGAGGATAGAACATGCCCATAGAACAGGGATTTGAAGATCGGATTGTCACGTCGAGAACCCTCGGCGAGGACACAGAAGTGGAATATAGCCTAAGGCCAAAAGCCTTAACGGAATATATCGGGCAGAACAAGGTGAAAGAGAACCTAACCGTTTACATTGAAGCGGCAAAGGCCAGAAAAGAGCCTTTAGACCATGTGCTGCTTTACGGCCCTCCGGGGCTTGGCAAAACCACCCTTGCGGGCATTATTGCCAACGAAATGGGCGTGAGCATTCGCGTAACCTCCGGCCCTGCCATTGAAAAGGCGGGAGATTTGGCGGCAATTCTCACCAGCCTGTCCCACGGCGACATTCTGTTTATTGATGAAATTCACCGGTTGTCCAGAAGCGTGGAGGAAATTTTATATCCCGCCATGGAGGACTATTCGTTAGACATTATTTTAGGCAAAGGCCCCGGCGCACACTCGGTGCGGCTGGATTTGCCCAGGTTTACGCTAATTGGCGCAACCACCAGAACGGGACTGCTCACTGCCCCGCTCAGGGACCGGTTCGGCGTTATCAGCCGCTTAGAGCTTTACACGCCGGAGGAGCTATCGGAAATTATTGTCCGCTCGGCGTCGATTTTAGGAACGGAAATTGACAGAAGCGGCGCGGTGGAAATTGCCCGCCGTTCCAGGGGAACGCCCAGAATCGCCAACCGGATGTTAAAGCGTGTGCGGGATTTTGCCGAGGTAAAAGGCAACGGCAAAATAACGGAAAAAATTGCAGATCAGGCCCTTTCCCGCATGGAGGTGGACAAGCTTGGGCTTGACATGATTGACCGCAAAATGATGATGTTCATCATTGAAAACTTCGGCGGCGGCCCTGTGGGGCTGGACACCTTAGCGGCCTCCATCGGCGAGGACTCCAACACCATTGAAGACGTATATGAGCCATATTTATTGCAGCTGGGCTTTTTAAACCGAACCCCCCGGGGCAGAATGGCCACAGTGAGGGCTTATGAGCATTTCGGTGTGAAATATGAGCGGGAAGAGACAAATTTGGCCCAGCAGTCGGTATTCGACATAGAAGATTAAAGGCGGTGTGCCATGAAAACATTCAATATCGGGCTATTGGCCCATGTAGACGCCGGCAAAACCACGCTGACGGAAAAATTCCTGCTCTACGGCGGGGCCATCGCG
>ERZ773108.3651-NODE-3651-length-11543-cov-5.666347_pt1 | contig 11543 bp, 10 predicted proteins | sample MGYA00580570_ERZ773108 | MGnify/ENA primary metagenome ERZ773108 (study PRJEB29015, sample SAMEA2737840) | human gut metagenome | biome: human gut; feature: human-associated habitat; material: faeces | place: China | collected 2012 ...
AATGGCAAAAGAAAAAGCATTCCGGTGGCAAGCTGGTCATGGTGACAAATGCGGAGTTTCCTCCTTATGAAAGCAAAGATAACAAAGGAAATGTTGTCGGCATTGATGTGGATATTATGAAAGCTATCTGCGATATGCTTGATATGGATCTTGAGATAAATGATACAGCTTTCGATTCCATTCTGGCAAACGTTGAGCGTAAGATGGCAGATGTCGGCGTGGCAGGGATGACGATCACGGAGGAGCGCCGGAAACAGGTTGATTTTACGGATCCGTACACCACAGCGAAACAGGTTGTCATTGTACGTAAATAGTGCAGAGCTGCCGGAAGTTACCGAAATATTTCGGAAGTGACCACACAAGTAGAACACAATATACTGGAAATATATAACAATATATCTACATGGGTAGAAAGTCCTGCTTCGATTGGAAGTGGGACTTTTCGCATGTTATTCGTGAAATATGCACAGAAAACGGTAATATTTTCTTAAAAAATTCACAAAATGCAGGTTGACAAATTAGAGCGGTGTTACTATAATTGTTAATAACGTGTAACAATTATGTAATATTTTGATGGACATAGAACTTTATACAGAATAAGGAAGACATAGAATTAAGAAGTACGATTTACAGAAAGGATTTTGGATATGTTAAAGTCGAGAAGATTTAAAAGGAAAGCAGTTTGTCTGGGACTTACAGCAACACTGATTGCAGGGTTTGCCGTAACGTTTGTCGTTCCTACAGCAGCGAATATCTGTCGTGAACTGAATATGGCAGGAATCTATCTTTCTCTGGACAAGTTTTCATCTAGTAATAAGGATTCTATTATAAATTCATCGGTTTCACAGCCGGCACAGACAGCGACGGAGGCTTCCGTATCTGCAACACCGGAGGCAACCACAGAGGCAACGGCGGAGCCGGTCAAGAAGAAAGCACCGAAGAAGAATGATCAGCCAAAGCGTGTGGACAAGGGTCTTGTGACAGATATGGATGTCAAGGCAATCTCTACAGCAAGTGACTATGTACATGTGCGTAGAAAGCCAAACACCCACAGTAAGATCGTCGGCAGACTTTACAAGGGCTGTTCCGCAGATGTATTAAAGACCAAGAACGGCTGGGCAAAGATCCGTTCCGGCAATGTAACCGGTTATATTAAGAAGAGTTATCTTGCGATCGGTGATGATGCGAAGAAGATGATCGGTAAGTATGGACAGAAATATGTTCGTGTTAAGACATCTGTTGTCACATTGAATGTTCGTAAGAAAGCAAATATCAAGTCAAAGATTTTAACACAGATTCCAATTGAGGAAAATTATGATGTGATCAAGTCAACCGATCACTGGTACAAGATCGAGATTGATGGAGATACCAAGGGTTATGTTCGTAAAGAGTATGTTACTCTTCATGTAAGATTCAAGCATGCAAAGTCCATGGCTGAGATTAAAGCAGAGCATCGCAGAAAGCTGGCAGCGAAGAGAGCACAGAGACAGAGACTTGCCGCTCTTGCCGCTTCCCGTTCTACCAGAAGCACAAGCAGCAGTTCATCATCAAGAAGCAGCTCAAGCAGACGTTCTACTTCATCAAGAAGCAGCTACAGCTCACGGAGGAGCTCAAGCAGCTCATCATCAAGCAGTAGTTCAAGCTCATCAAGTACGGCATCAGCAAGTGGATCAACAGGATCAGATATCGCAAGCTATGCACAGAAGTTTGTCGGCAATCCATACAGATGGGGTGGTACAAGTTTGACAAACGGTGCTGACTGCTCCGGATTTACCATGACGATCTATGGTCAGTATGGTTACTCCCTTCCACATTCCTCAGCAGCACAGGCTGGATGCGGAAGAAGCGTAAGCCTTTCCAACGTACAGCCGGGCGATCTGATCTTCTACAAGCACGGCGGACGTGTTGGTCATGTGGCAATGTATATCGGTGGTGGACGTGTTGTTCATGCACAGTCAGCCCGTACCGGCATCACAACCTCCAGCATGTATTACAACCAGCCGGCATGTGCAAGACGAATTGTAGGCTAAATTGACAAAATGAAATATATATGCTATATTCTGTTTATACAACGGCGTAGTTTTCTGGAAAACTACGCCGTTTTGCTCGTTTATACACAAATAAATTAAGCAAAGTACCAAAAACAGGACAGAGAAGGACGGGGAGGTACCGGAATATGAAAAAGAACGAACTAGACCATATTGATTTTGAGATCTTAAAGATGCTTCAGGCAAATGCCAGGATTCCGCTCAAGGAGATCGCCGCAAAGGTATATTTGTCTTCACCGGCAGTATCTGCCCGGATCGAGACTCTGGTAAATAAAGGATATATTGAAGGGTTTCATGCGCAGATCAATCCGGAGGTGATGGGATATCACATCAAAGCGTTTATCAATCTTGAGGTGATACCGCAGGATAAGAAGAAGTTTTATCCATATATTAAGGAGTGTAAGAATGTTGTGGAGTGCAATTGTGTGACCGGAGATTATTCGATGCTTCTGGAGGTATTGTTCCAGAGCACCTCGGAGCTTGATCAGTTTATTGGCGAGCTCCAGGAGTACGGCAGGACGAATACACTGATCGTCTTCTCGACATCGGTAGAGCATCGTGGTGTGATCATAGAATAAATAACAGGATTTTCAATGCATTGTCCGGAGATACCGGGAGAAGCAGAAGCCGGAGATAAGCGTTGATTTTTCCAGATAATCATATATAATATGATGTAGGATTACGAGATTGCTTTGCAATGAAGCAATCCACAGTATCAGTTGGATTCAAAAGGATTCAGGGAGGTAATGAATATGGCATTTTTTGACAGTATGAAGGAAACTCTGACTACCGCAGGCAGAGATGTAAGTCAGAAGGCGAAGGAAGTATCCGGTGTAGCGAAGCTCAAGCTCGATATCAAATCCAAAGAGGATGCACTGAATAAAGAGTACATTGCACTCGGAAAGCGTTACTACGATATGCAGAAGGAAGGCGAGATCGCTGATGAGCAGATCGCCAATGTCAGCTCGCTTTTAAGTGAGATCGCTGATCTGAAGGACGAGGTTGTCCGGATGCAGGGCGGAGCATGCTGCCCACACTGTGGTGCAGTAATCCCGGAGGGAGCCGCATTCTGCAGCAAATGCGGGGCAAAGATGTAAGTGCGCGAAGGCAAAAGTGAACATAGTGATCAGCCAGATATCGGTGCTTGCACTAGGGAACTGGCTGGTCGCTATGTGAACGCGCCCGCGAGTGAGAAAAAGCGAAGCTTTTTCGAACCTTTTGCTGGAGCGCTGCAAATAAGCTTGTGAAACAAGCGGAGGAGCTCTGAAAGAGCGGATTTGCGAGTTTATAAGTGAAGTCTCAGAGAAAATCAGACGCCCGCGAGTGAGGAAAAGCGAAGCTTTTTCGAACCTTTTGCCGGAGCGCTGTAATAATTTTATAATGTAGATGAAAACCATCTGTGGATCTGTTTCAAGATTCCCGGATGGTTTTTGTTATTTTATTTCCCATAAACAGCAGTCATAAAATGTCTGTTTATGGGAATACTAACCATGCGAAATAATTCGAAATGATTAAAGTGCTTTTGCACAGAGCGTAGAAAGGTATGGTTAGAGACATGAATAATAGAAAAATAGCAATTATCGGTTGTGGGTATGTAGGAGCAGCAACAGCATTTACGATCATGCAGAGCGGACTGTTTTCGGAGATGGTCCTCTTGGATGTGGACCGCAAGAAGGCGGAGGGCGAGGCAATGGATATCATGCACGGTATGCCGTTTGCCATGCCGACCAAAATTTATGCCGGAGATTATGATGATATTGCAGACAGTGCGATCATCGTTGTGACAGCGGGCTGCAATCAGCGTCCGGAGGAGTCGAGACTCGATCTTGTACACAAAAATATCGAGATATTCCGTCAGATCATGGGTGAGATTGCGGCAAGAGACGTCGAGGGAATCCTTTTGATCGTATCTAATCCGGTCGATATTCTTACCTATGCCGCATGGAAATTCTCGGGATTGCCGAGACATCGTGTGATCGGTTCGGGAACCGTGCTGGACACGGCGCGCCTGAAATGTATGCTGGGTGGCGAGCTTGGTGTGGATGCGCGAAGTGTGCATGCGTTTATCATTGGAGAGCATGGGGACAGCGAGCTTGCGGTGTTCAGTAGTGCCAATGTGTCCGGAATCGATCTGAGGGACTTCTATGACATGTGTCAGCCGGACGAGTATCAGGATGATACGGAGAGGATCTACGATCAGGTAAAGGACAGTGCATATAAGATCATTGAGAGTAAGAAAGCCACATACTTTGGCGTGGCAATGGCGGTTTGCCGTATCTGTGAATGCATCATGAGAAATGAGCATTCGATCCTGACCGTGTCCGGCGTGGTGGAGGGACAGTATGGAGCCAGCGATATGGCGTTAAGCCTGCCATGTATTGTCGGGGCCGGGGGTCTGGAGCAGATCATTCAGATTGAGCTTGATGAAAAAGAGGACGAGCAGCTTCAGGAGTCGATCCGAGTGCTGAGCCAGGTGTTGGATGAGTGTATGTAAAGCATTATGATGCCGGGGCAGGAGTGAAAGGGGATCTATCCCGAACGGATGCTGCGGCTTGTCCCGTTGCTGTGCGATTGCTGCAATACTGCAAATACCGGCGGTGCCCCTTGAATCCGATTACTTATGGTGCGTCCGGCTGTCCCGGAGACTGTAGTAATAATACATGCGCACCGGCATCTCATGCAGATACAGGGAAATGCTAAAGCGTCTCCGGGGATCTCTGGTGAAAAGTCCGCAGAAAAACATTTTCTGAATACGGCGGCGACAGCGCCTGAGGTACCGGGGCGGCAGGCGATCACGCATTGCGCGGCAGGAATGACATCCTTCTTTAAAACATTTGAAGAAAAAGATGCAGTCATCAATTGTTCTTACAAATGAAGAGACAGAGATACGGAGCCAGATGCGCCGGATATACCATAAGATCAGATGGATCCCATACAAAATCCAGTCAAGAATATCCAATGTGGTGTTGTAAATCTTCTGTGAGAGGATGAATATAAAACGTGCGGCAAACATGAGAAATTCTTCAAATTCATTCATATATTTCCTCCGTTTCTGTGCATTTTCGTGTGAAGTTCATCAATTATATATCTATTTTATCGGATTTGCAACAGAAATTTTTGAGAGAGGGTTGACATAATTCTCCCAAAGAGTATAATCATATTCAAACAATATAATTCTCAAATTGAGAATTATATTTTAAGAAGGAGGAATGATCGGTGGAAGTACGGGATCAAAATGGATTAACAGAAGCGGAGTTTATTCGGCAGTATGATCCGAACCGCTATGAGAAGCCGGCTGTTACGGTGGATATGCTGATCTTTACCGTGAATCCGGAGAAGGACGATTCGCTGGAGCTTTTGATGATCGAGAGGGGAGGTCATCCGTTTCTTGGTAAGTGGGCGATCCCCGGCGGCTTTGTGGAGATGGAGGAGTCTCTGGAGGAAGCGGCGGCAAGAGAGCTGAAGGAAGAGACGGATCTCTCGGATATTTATATGGAGCAGCTTTATACGTTTGGCGATGTCGGGAGAGATCCGCGGATGCGCGTGATCTCTGTGGCATATATGGCGCTGGTGCCGAAGGCGAAGCTTCATCCGGTGGCGGGCGATGACGCTGCGAAGGTGAAGTGGTTTACCGTGAAGCCGGGTGCGGATGATCGTCTTACACTTCTTTCGGAGGATGTGTGCCTGTCGGAGGAGGACATTGCGTTTGATCATGAGAAGGTGATCAAGACGGCGCTGCAGAGACTGAAGAATAAGGTGGAGTATACCGACATTGCATTTGAGTTGGCGGGCGAGGAGTTTACGCTGACGCATCTGCAGTCCATTTATGAATCGGTCCTGGGGAGACAGCTTCACAAGCCGAACTTCCGCCGGTGGATCGTTGACCGCGTGGAAAAGACCGGGGGAATGGACACGAAAAGCTCAGGGCGTCCGTCCTGTCTGTACCGCAAAAAGAGCGGGGAATGGGAGCATCGATTCTGATGGAACCTGACAAATCGGTGAATCGAAGCATTGGCTCTGATAGAGCGTGATCAACCGGTGAATCGGAGCATCGGCTCTGATAGAGCGTGATCAACCGGAACAGGAGTCGGGTATGGCATTGTCTGTGGCAGCAGGCTTGCAGACAGGGAAAGGATGGTTGGATTAATATGGCGAAAGTATTAGTAGTTGTGGATATGCAGAATGATTTTATTTCCGGAAGTCTCGGCACGAAGGAGGCGCAGGCAATCGTGCCGGCAGTAGTGGAGAAGATCCGGAAATATCAGGACAACGGAGATGTGGTCTTGTATACATACGATACGCATGGCGAGGATTATCCGGAGACGCAGGAGGGACGTAATCTTCCGGTGAAGCATTGTATCCGTGGAACCTGGGGCTGGCAGCTTGCAGACGAGATCGCGGAGCTTGCAGAAGGTGCGGATACTTATGAAAAGCCGACCTTTGGCAGCAGAGAGCTGATGCAGGACCTGGCAGAGCTGAACCCGGAAGCGATTGAATTTATCGGACTTTGTACGGATATCTGTGTGGTATCCAATGTGCTTGGAACAAAGGCGTGGCTGCCGGAAACACCTTTGACGGTCGACAGCAGATGCTGTGCAGGCGTGACGCCGGAGAGTCATGAGACGGCACTGGCAACAATGCGGTCCTGTCAGGTAAATGTTATTTAAGAGGATGATACAAGGGTCAGATATTTTTGCCCCCAATATCATAGGATAAGAACATAATATAATAATGTTTTAGTTTGGTGCTGGAGAGAGAAAGGTCGTGATGACAATGAAGCAGTTTGACAAACGTAATTTAACGATGGTCATGGACTTTTATGAGCTGACCATGAGTAATGGATATTTCAGAGAGCAGGACAGAGATGCAAGAGTGGCATTCGATGTATTTTACCGGAAGAATCCGGACGGCGGCGGATATTCTATTTTCGCCGGACTTGAGCAGATCATCGAGTATATTCAGGATCTTCATTTTGATGACGATGACATTGCATATCTGCGTGAGCAGAAGATCTTCGAGGAGGATTTTCTGGAATATTTACGGAATTTCAAATTTGAGGGAGATCTGTATGCATTTCCGGAGGGGACGATCATGTACCCGAATGAACCGGTTCTGACGATCGTTGCGCCGCTCATTGATGCGCAGCTTGTGGAGACGGCAGTGCTTTTACAGGTTAATCACCAGTCTCTTGTCGCAACAAAGGCAAGCCGTATCGTACGGGCGGCACAGGGAAGAGTCGTGTCTGATTTCGGTGCGAGACGTGCGCACAACATGGACGCAGCCGTGTATGGCGCAAGAGCAGCTTACATTGGCGGTGTAAACGGAACGGCAACCGTGCTTTCCGGCGAGATGTTCGGCATCCCGGTAGGCGGCACGATGGCGCACAGCTGGGTTATGTATTATGAGGATGAATATACCGCTTTTAAAAAGTATGCAGAGACTTATCCGGACGGCACCGTACTTCTCATCGATACATACGATGTCTTAAAGAGCGGTGTACCGAATGCGATCCGAATCGCCAAAGAAGTGTTAGAGCCGATGGGCAAACGTCTGAAGGGAGTCCGCATCGACAGCGGTGACCTTGCGTATCTTTCCAAGAAAACAAGAAAGATGTTAGATGACGCCGGACTTACGGACTGCCAGATCGTGGCATCCAACAGTCTCGATGAGTACACGATCTCTTCCCTGATCGATCAGGGCGGCTGCATTGACAGCTTTGGTGTGGGCGAGCGTCTGATCACCTCCAAGAGTGAGCCGGTTTTTGGTGCTGTTTACAAGATCTCTGCCGTGAAGCGCGACGGCGAGTACCAGCCGAGGATCAAGGTGTCCGAGAATGTGGAAAAGATTACGAATCCGGGACTTAAGAAGGTGTACCGAATCTATGATGAGACAGGGAAGGCTGTGGCAGATCTGATCGGTAAATACGACGAAGAAATCGACCTTTCAAAGCCATTCCGCTATGTGGATCCGGTTGCTCCGTGGCGCCAGCGAACATTTGACAACTGCACCGGCAAGGAGCTTCAGGTGCCGATCTTTAAAGACGGAAAGCTGGTTTATGAACAGCCGTCTCTGGAGGAGATCCGTTCCTATGTGAATCAGCAGATGAAGGAAGAAATGTGGCTTGAGGAGCAGCGTTTCGAGAATCCGCATGTGCATTATCTTGATATGACACCGAACTATTATGATATGAAGATGGAGCTTCTCTATAAGATGCAGAAATAGAAAATTGCATATTGGTGACGCCGGCACATGACCGGAACGGAACGAGTGGCAAATTAACACAGTCAAATTCGATCATGGCAGATAGTGGAAGAATACTGCGGATTGGACAAGCAGCAAATTAACACAGTCAAATTTCCCGGAACGGTTGACAAATCGGGGGAGGAATACTAAAGTAAATAAGATAGGGTAATTAGAATTTTAGGAAAAGAGGGACAGTAGATGGCAGAGAAAAAGAGATTTTATCTGACAACCGCGATCGCGTATACGTCAGGAAAACCACATATCGGTAACACATACGAAGCCGTTCTGGCAGACAGTATCGTGCGCTTCAAGAGACAGCAGGGATACGATGTACGCTTCCAGACAGGAACGGACGAGCACGGTCAGAAGATCGAGCTTAAGGCAGAGGAAGCAGGAGTTACACCGAAGAAGTTCGTAGATGATGTCTCAGGACAGATCAAATCAATCTGGGATCTGATGAATACGTCTTATGACCGTTTTATCCGTACCACGGATGAGGATCATGAGAAGCAGGTACAGAAGATCTTCAAGAAGCTTTATGATCAGGGCGACATTTACAAGGGATTTTACGAAGGCATGTACTGTACACCTTGCGAGTCTTTCTTTACACAGTCTCAGCTGGTAGATGGCAAGTGTCCGGACTGCGGACGTCCGTGCCAGCCGGCAAAGGAGGAGGCATACTTCCTGAAGCTCAGCAAGTACGCTGACCGTCTGATCGAGCATATCAATACACATCCGGAGTTTATCCAGCCGGAGTCACGTAAGAACGAGATGATGAACAACTTCCTTCTTCCGGGACTGCAGGATCTCTGTGTATCCAGAACCTCTTTTAAGTGGGGAATCCCGGTAGATTTTGATCCGGATCATGTCGTATATGTATGGCTGGATGCACTCAGCAACTATATCACAGGACTTGGCTATGACGTAGACGGTGACAACCGCCTTGATGAGAACGGCGAAGATCTTTATAAGAAGTTCTGGCCGGCAGACCTTCACCTGATCGGAAAAGATATCATCCGTTTCCATACGATTTACTGGCCGATCATCCTCATGGCACTTGGTGAGCCGCTTCCGAAGCAGGTATTTGGTCATCCATGGCTGCTGCAGGGCGAAGGCAAGATGAGTAAGTCCAAAGGAAACGTAATCTATGCGGACGATCTTGTAGATATGTTTGGCGTAGATGCTGTCCGTTATTTTGTACTTCATGAGATGCCATTCGAGAACGATGGTGTTATCACATGGGAACTCATGGTAGAGCGTATGAATTCCGACCTTGCCAATACACTTGGTAACCTTGTAAACCGTACGATCTCCATGACCAATAAATACCTTGGCGGTGTTGCTGAGGATAAGGGTGTTGCCGAGCCGGTTGACGACGATCTTAAGGCTGTCATTCTTGCAGCACCGAAGAAGGTTGAGGAGAAGATGGATAAGCTTCGTGTGGCTGATGCGATCACAGAAGTATTTACAATCTTCAAGAGATGTAATAAATATATCGACGAGACAGAGCCTTGGATCCTTGGAAAGGACGAGGCAAAGAAGGATCGTCTCTCTACCGTACTCTACAATCTGTTAGAGAGCATTACTATCGGCGCAAGCCTGCTGGAAGCATTTATGCCGGATACCACAGACCGTATCCTTGCACAGATCGGTGCCACAAAGCGTCCGCTGGAGGAGATGGATCATTTCGGTGGTTATGTCAATGGCACAAAGGTAACCGACAAGCCGGAGATTTTGTTTGCCCGTCTTGACATGGACGAGGTAAAGGCAAAGGCTGAGGAGATCCAGAAGGCTCAGGTTGTCGCAAACGGCGGTGCTGCAGAGACCGAGGAAAACGTCATCGACATCGAGGCAAAGCCGGAGATCACATTCGACGACTTCACAAAGATGCAGTTTCAGGTTGGTGAGATCATCGCCTGTGAGGAAGTCAAGAAGTCCAAGAAGCTTCTGTGCTCCCAGGTGCGTATCGGCAGTGAGGTAAAGCAGATCGTATCCGGAATCAAACAGCACTATTCCGCAGAGGAAATGGTTGGCAAGAAGGTTATGGTTCTCGTCAACTTAAAGCCGGCGAAGCTCGCAGGCGTTCTGTCTGAGGGAATGCTGCTTTGCGCAGAGGATGCCGACGGCAATCTCGCACTGGTAACACCGGAGAAGAATATGCCGGCAGGCGCAGAGATCTGCTAAATGGAAGAAAAGATAAGCAAGAAAAAGGCTGTTGAATTATTTGAAAATGGATAAAGGAAGACTATTTGCTTGCCATGGAGAGAAACCCGATCCGCGACACGGAAATAAAATACATTTTAAAGCAGGCATTGACGGATAAGATCGACGACCGGGAAGTGTATATGAAGGGAATTGATTACAGCTATTATTATGAAGGTTACACGGTGTACAAAGCAAAAGAATTGTAGATCCCGGGTATGAGTCGAGCCTGTGAAATCAAGGGATGAATGTTATTTATTGAGAGGGGCAGAAGAAATTCTGTCTCTCTTTTGTGTGCGCCTTGCGGCGCACGTCGCTAAGGGGTGTAAGTCCCTAATCCGCCCTAGTAGTAGGAAGGATACAGCCGAGACCAAGGGTGTCCATCGTGAGGTGGAATCTGAAGGAAGGTGGAGGCAAATCTCTGGTCTGACGAACAGAAATCACATCAGGCTATAGTTGAGGGTAAGTGATGAGTTCTCCGAAGAGTGGGAGCAGCCATTATACTTTTGGAAGAAGTTTATGCAGACCATCTTCACAAATTTAGATTAACTCAAAAACTTGACTTTTAACATTAATTAAGTTAAAATGAAAGAAATTGAGTTAAAAGGAGAATGAGAAATATGCTTACAAGTGTATTTGGCATTTCTATAAAATATGAAGCATGGAATCATCAGGATTCTTTACCTATTTATATTGCAGGATGTTATGATTTTCACACAGCATATATTGGAAACAGACGTTGTATAATGCTTGCTCCAACAGAAGAACTTGCCACACTTCCGGCACTGAAAAAACAAATTGTAAAAATACAGCAGATTGATAATGTGCCAGTCGTATTTGAACTTGCGTCAGTATCTAAATATCGAAGAAAAAGCCTTATAGAAAATAATATACCATTTATTACGGATAAGCAGGTCTTTCTTCCTTTCATTGGGACAATGCTTACAGATGAGAAAGAATCTCAAAAGCTGACGGGGAAGTTTGTTTATTCCACGCAGCAGTTGTTTTTGTTTTATCTGTATAGTAAGAAAAAACGATTGTATATTTCAG
>ERZ773108.3656-NODE-3656-length-11529-cov-3.742461_pt1 | contig 11529 bp, 10 predicted proteins | sample MGYA00580570_ERZ773108 | MGnify/ENA primary metagenome ERZ773108 (study PRJEB29015, sample SAMEA2737840) | human gut metagenome | biome: human gut; feature: human-associated habitat; material: faeces | place: China | collected 2012 ...
TATTGTCGAGACAAGTCTTGATGATCGAGAGGGTACGTAAACCCAGAAAGTCCATTTTGATCAGCCCGATCGGTTCTACGAAATGCCCGTCGTATTGGGTAGTCATCAGACTTTCTCCTTCGGTAGGCATGATCGGGATATGATCGGTGAGCGGATCCCGGCTGATGAGGATACCACAGGCATGTACTCCGGTTTGACGGATAGAACCTTCGAGGGTCTCGGCAAATTGTAGCGTTTTGGAAATCAGTGGATTAAGAGATTGCTTCTCTTTCTCGAGATCCGGGTTTTCCTTATAAGCTTTTTTCAGGGTCATTTTCGGAGCTTCCGGAACCATTTTAGCCAGCCGGTTGGCTTCCGATAATTCCAGTTTCAATACCCGGGCTACGTCTTTAATAGCCATTTTGGCGGCCATACTGCCGAAGGTTACGATGTGCGACACTTTGTCGGCTCCGTATTTCTCCGTTACCCACTCCAGTACCTGTTGCCGTCCCGCATCATCGAAATCCACATCGATATCGGGCAGGGAAATACGGTCGGGATTCAGAAAACGCTCGAACAGCAGCTGATACTTGATCGGATCAATACTTGTGATTCCCAGACAATACGATACGATACTTCCTGCCGCCGAACCTCGTCCCGGTCCGACCTTGATTCCCTGTGTTCTTGCATAATTGATAAAATCCCACACGATCAGAAAATAATCCACATATCCCATAGATTGAATGACCGACAACTCATACTCCAGACGTTCTTTCAGCGAATGATCCCCGTCCGGATAACGTTCTTTCAGGCCATCAAAGCAAAGCTTATTCAGATATTCCCAGGAAGTATATCCCTCCGGCACATCATATTTCGGCAATTTTGTAACACCGAATTCAATCTCCACATTACAACGGTCCGCAATCTTCTGTGTATTCTCCAGTGCCTGCAGCGCATACGGAAACAACTGCCGCATCTCTTCCTCAGACTTAATATAATACTGTCCGCCCTCATACCGCATACGGTCTTCATCTTCCAGTTTCTTTCCAGTCTGGATACACAGCAGAATATCATGTGGCTTTACATCTTCGGCATAGGTATAATGTACATCATTCGTCGCAACAAGCTCAATCCCCGTCTCCTGAGCCATACGAAGGAGCGACTGATTCACGATCTGCTGCTCCTGCATCCCATGATCCTGCAGTTCCAGGAAAAAATTCCCTTTTCCGAAAATGTCCTGATACCTAAGTGCCGCTGCCTTTCCTTCTTCATACATCCCACGCAGGATATTCTTCTGTACCTCACCGGCCAGACATGCACTGAGCGCAATGATCCCTTCGTGAAATTCCTGCAGTACTTCAATATCTACCCTCGGTTTATAATAATAGCCTTCCGTAAATCCTCTGGATACGATCTTCATCAGATTGTGATATCCGATATCATTTTCTGCCAGAAGTACCAGATGGTAGTAACGGTCATCACCGCTTCCGACAGCTTCTTTATCGAATCGGGATCCCGGTGCAACATAGACCTCGCACCCGAGAACCGGTTTGATTCCTGCTGCTTTTGCCGCACGGTAAAAATCAATCACGCCATACATCACACCATGATCCGTAATCGCCACACTGTTCATCCCGAGTTCTTTTACCCTGGCTACACATTCTTTAATTTTATTTGAACCATCCAACAGGCTGTACTCTGTATGGACGTGAAGATGTGCAAAGCTCATAGCTTTCTCCCTTCCTGTTAAATATATTGAAAAAAGGTGCTCCCTTCAGGGAACACCCTCTCAAACATTCATGTTTGCCTTAGTCTTCTTTTCCAGTTCCAAGAAGCATGAATTTTACAAGTTTATCGATATCCTGTGGCTCATGAGCAACGATTTCCAATTCCGGAATTCCTCCGTTAGAGAAGATATTTGCCATAGATACATACTGAGATAATTTTGACTTTAAGTTCAGTCTGTCACCTTCACCTGTTACAAGTTCAACTTTTCCTTCACAAGAATCAACTACTTTGAAAAATCCTTCGATATCTGTAATATTCTGTACTTTCATTTCTCATTCTCCTTTTTATTCATTTTATTATTAACAATCTTAATGCTTTTATTATACCTTATTTCTTTTTCATTTCAATATTCTTTTCTGAAATTTTTATACGACCTTCTTTAAGAAGTCTTCCGACAGCACGTTTGAACGCATTTTTACTCAATCCGAATTCCTGTTTGATCAGTTCCGGATCCGCCTTGTCATTAAACGGAAGCTTCCCGCCATATTCTTCCATGCGTTTCATGATCAGCGCTGCATCCTCATCCATCTGAAGAAATGCTTTTTCTCTGACACTTAAGTCTAATTTTCCGTCCTCTCTTACTTTCAGGACTCTGGCAGATACACGATCGCCTACTTTTAACCTGCCAAAAGCTTCTCTCTTTGGAATTAATGCACTGTAACAGTTATCCACTGCCACAAACACGCCAAAGTTATCACTCGTCTCGTAAATGATTCCTTCTACATGATCATCCTTTTTATATGGAGAATCTGTACGAAGCTTCTCATATACTTTCATCGTTGCACAAAGTCTTCCGGACTTGTCCACGTAAAGTGCAACCAGAACTTCATCACCTTTTTTCACTTTCGCAGTCTGCTCTTTGAATGGAAGAAGAAGATCTTTCTCCAGTCCCCAGTCAAGGAATGCACCGATTCTTCCTGTGTCTGCAACCTTCAGTACAGCCAGTTCATCCAGCGTGATCTTCGGTTCCTGTGTGGTTGCGATCAGACGGTCGGAGGAATCTTTGTATAAGAATACTTCTACCGGATCTCCGACTTCTACATCTTTCGGCACCTGTTTTTTCGGAAGCAGAACTTTGTCATCTTTGTTTCCCAGATATACTCCGAACTCCACTTCTTTGACGATCATCAATCTTCTTTTCTTTCCCAAATAATCTGTTAATCCCATATATTTCCTCTCTGTTTCCTTCTCTTTTTAATGTATCTGTTACCTGCTTACGCAAATCTGAATTCGATCACTGCATACGGCTTTGCATTTTCATCACATAATTCAACGACTGTTCTGTCATCTTCTGCTGCAATCCGCGGATAGATCATATCACCATATACTGCAGATTTCTTATATTCCACTCGCATCTGGTGTACTTCTTTGTCTTTCGGAAGCGACTCCAGTGCCATCTGTACATACTGGCAGTTATTAACATGCTCATTCGTGTCGATATGATATCTGCGCACCGGAAAGCTTTCCAGTTCTTCCGATTCTGTTGGAAGAGGAATCTTTCTGGATTCGTATGTCATCTCATATGGCTCTCCGGTTCCATATGGGGCAATCTCTGATTCATCCGGTCTTGCCGGACGTCCTCTCTCTATATCCATGTATACCCACAGGGAATTGGCATATGCGACATCGTTTCCATTCTCATCTGTCATGCAGAAATTACGCTCCCCGAACAATCCCTTGAAATCTGTCGCCCAGGTACTGGTCTGTATCTTCTCTCCTATCTCCGGATACCGTTCTACGACTACCTGCCACGACGACAGGATCCAGGCTCTTTTCCGCTCGCTGCAATGCATGATTCCCAGTCCGAGATCTTCCGATTGAAATGTGCTGCAGTCCTGAAAATAATTCACGATCCCCGGCAGTGTGATTCTTCTGGTATGATCCACTTCACTGAACCGGATTCTTCCCTCTGTAGTATATTGATTGTCTCTCATAGTTAGTCTGACTCCTTTGTATGCTCTTCTTCCGTATTCTTATCGGAATTCCCGAAGAAAAACCATTTTATCTTGAATTCCGAAGCAGCAGTTACCATCTCATATTCTTCTGCACTGAGTGCTTCTTTCAGTTCTTTTTTTCCGTCTTCATCAACCACCGCACAGGTCGCATTGGTAAAGCACAGGCTCGGGTACAGCACGCACCACCAGTTATGTCCTTTTCCGCTTCCGAGAGTGATCCTCAGCGCCTCATACTCTCCTTCCGGAAATATGATATCACCATACCGTTTATCCGGGAAATAGCAGCTCGTCACCTTTGCCTGTGCCCGGTATGACACGCCTTCTTTTTTTAACACTTCATCAGCAGTCTTCACCAGTTCCTTCTGATGCTTTTTCACCCAGTCTTTCGTTAACTGTGCGCTTTTACGCTCCGTTTCCGGCATCTGTGATTTCATATAGCTAAGTACCGTATCCCGGACGTGCAATTTAATCCGCTGATCCTTCACACTGTTGCTTTCTGCGATCACATGAAAGCGGAACACTTCCTCTGCCAGCGTTTTCTGCGTCTGTGCAATCTCTGCATGAACAACTTCCATACGCCGTTCCATAATCCCGGTTGTCAGCGCAAATGACAGCAGACATGCTATGATCAGGCAAATTCTTTCCCGTTTCATCTATGTATCTCCTTCCTGCCTCTTACCGTTCACGGATACTGCATGAACGGTAATTTTTACTGATACAGGAAGTCTCGACACAATGGTTCTTATCTATACACTCCTGGCATACTTTCTGAATTTTTTGTTTTCTAGCTCTGCTTTGTACGAATCACATCGATCACGGTCGTCACCTGATTATCGATATGTTTACACATAACATCTGTTGCAGCTTTCTTCTCACCTTTGCTGATATACTCGATAATTGCCGCATGTTCTGCAATGAGCTGTGGATGTGCTTCTTCACGCTTCAGATATTCCACACGATAACGGTACATCTGTTCACGCAGGTTATTCAGAAGCAGAATCAGTTTCTGATTATCCGTTGCCATGTAAATGATATCATGGAAACGTACATCTGCTTCGGCAATCTCTGTGATATCCTTGTTTTTTAATATCATCCTGAACTCTTCGGCCGCTTTCTTCATCTCTTCGATCTCTTCATCTGTGATCTTCTCACATGCAAGCTGAACCGCCAGTTCTTCCAAAGCCTTTCTGACTTCCAGAACATCCCGCATATTCTTCTCTGTGATCTCTGCAACTTCTGCGCCCTTTCTCGGGATCATCAGCACAAGTCCTTCCAGCTCCAGCTTACGGATGGCTTCACGAATCGGAGTACGGCTGACACCCAGTTTATTGGCAAGCTGGATCTCCATCAGTCTTTCTCCCGGTTTTAACTCGCCTCGAAGAATCGCCTGTCTCAAAGTATTGAACACGACATCTCTAAGTGGCAGATACTCATTCATGTTTACTTTAAAATTCGGTTCCATGCCTATTTCCTCCTTGCATTATGTATGCCGGTCACATACACCTGCTTTGCTAATTGCTTTTCTCTTATCTTTGCTGCTGCTTTTCTTGCTTTCTCTTTTGTCTCATAAAGGCCGAATACCGTTGGACCACTTCCGCTCATCATCGCATTCAGTGCCCCCTGCTCCTTCATGACATTTTTAATCTGTTCAATAACCGGATATTCTTCGATTGTTACTTTCTCCAGTACATTTCCCATCCGGGATGCTACCTTTGTAATATCCTGGTCATACAGCCCATCGATGATTCCGTCAATATCCGGATGATTCTCAATCTCATGGGAATCCAGCTTCTCATAGACCAGTTTTGTCGACACACTGATCGGCGGTTTTGCGATCAGCACATGGCATTTCGGACATGCCGGAAGTGGTGTGAGGATCTCTCCTATCCCTTCTGCAAGAACGGTTCCGCGCATAACACAATAAGGAACATCTGCTCCCAGTGTCACGCCTCTTTCCATCAGTTCTTTCTGTGAAAGTCCAAGCGAAAACATACGGTTGATCCCGAACAGTACGGCTGCCGCGTTCGAACTTCCGCCTGCCATTCCTGCCGCTACCGGTATATGTTTATCTAATGTGATCTTCACGCCTTCCTTTACATGAAACTCCTTCATCAGAAGATCTGCTGCCTGATACGCCAGGTTATTCTCATTCACGGGCAGATAAAAAAGATTCGTCAACAATTCTATACCCGGTTTTTTCGTCTTTTCCATCCGGATCTGGTCATACAGGTATACCGTCTGCATCACCATCCGCACATCGTGATAACCGTTCTCTCTCCGTCCCAGAACATCCAGACCCAGATTAATCTTTCCAAGTGCTTTCAATTCCATTTTATCCATCTTATTTATCTCCTTACATTTTGTATACAATGTTCTTACAGTATACCCAAATTTTGCTTAAAAATCAATATTTTATCGCCTTTATTTATACCTTCTTTTTCCATATAATTAACTTCTTTTATATTTTCCACCGTTGTGTTATATTTTTTCGCAAGATTCCATAATGTATCCCCCTGTTGTACGAAATATCCGACAATTCCGGGACGGCTTTCCAACTCTTCGGTATCCATCGGGCGGAATTCCGCAGATTCAATATTCTGTATCTGCACCGGTTCTTTCTGAAAACAGTTGAATGCCAGAACGGCTTTCACTTCTACTTCACCGCTTCCCATGAGATTTACCGAAAGCTGCTCGACCGTACAATCCATATCTTCCATATCCGGTTCGCCGCCCCCGTTTTCCAGGAGATAACTGAACGGAACCATTCCATTCCATACGCCAAACGGCGTCTGATCATCTTCCCGCACATATAAAAACTGCAAGTGCAGCACACCGTCGATATGTACACCATCCGTTTCTGCTTTTACTGTTTCCATCTGAATCTTTCCTTTACAGTGACAGATCTGCAAGATATCCTCTTTCAGTTCCGGCAGTGTTAATTCCTCACTAATCCTGCATTTGGAATGATTCTGGAGTTTTAATCGGAAGAACCTCTTTTCTTTTACCTCCGGAATACAGATATGATCCAGCATATACAGATCTTCCAGTATCTGGATCTTCTCTTCCTCGTAGACAATCAGACGGACTTGCAGCGTTGCTTCTATGCCAAGAATACGCATCTCGCCGTTCTCATCCATCCGCGGCTCTACATTGATATCCGTAAGATGTAATTCTGACTGATGATACATTCCGGGCATCACACCCATGCATTCGATCTGCCCCTCATACGGAACTGTCCGGCTTATCCAATCCGTCTTTCCTTCTGCCGTTTCGTACAGGCAGAACATGTTAAGTTCACCACTAATCAGCAGTTCATCTGTTCCTAACTGTGTATCCGCTTTTCCACCTGTCACATCCGTCCACAAAAGTGTGCCGATATGCTCCTTTGTACCGCTCAATGTGACCTCTTCTTTAATCCTGTAAGTATCTTTTCCGGTAGCAAATACTTTTAGAATCTCTTCTTCTTTCATTTTCTTAAAAACCGGAGCTTTCTCTTCTACATCGGTTGTAATCTCTTCACCGGTACACTTTTCGGTTCCGATGGAAATCTCTGCCAGTGTCTTGATGTTCAGTTTTCTTGAGTGGATCATCGTTACAGTAACCTCGGTGTCAGACGTCTGAAGCACCAGGTTTCCTTCCGGTTCCTGCTCCAGATAGATCATCTCTTCAAATGGGATCCGCCCTTCCAGGCTTGCCGGTACCGGAACCATCTCATCTGCCATATAGAGAACTTTGAACTCCAGTTTTCCCGATACTTTCAGATAGCTTTCTACCTGTTTCATCTCCTCTACCCGCAACATCCCATTACTTAATATAATCTTTCCCACATCCCGTTTTGCCTCCGGAACATTATAATCCCCGTCAATATAGAACTGGTCATTTACTGTCCTTCCATTTTGAAATATACGGATCTCTTTTTTCTGATATTCCATTGTTCCTGCCTCCTTTTACAACATCTTTTATTCATATATAATCTGCTTTTCCGTGTACGGAATCTTTATGACAATGTATGGATATGTCTTTTTCTTGTGTATTTTTTCCTTTTTCTCCGGGCCCTGAAGCGTTGTACGGATAACCACTGTATCCACTGTCTCATAACATGCATTTACTTCAATGCTGTAGCCGGTCGTCTGCTGTGTCCCGTACCCCCGCACTACATACAGGTATGTTTCTTCCTTTCCTGTATCTGCATAACTGATCCACATTTCCTTTTTTCCAGCTTCTTTTATCTCTTCTTTCAATTGTTCCGGAATCTCTTCTTTCTTTACAATCTCATATGTAACATCTCCTGTTTTCTGTTCTTCTATCGTGCCAAAACTACAACCGGAAAGCAGCATTGTAACTGCGATCACGGTTAAGAACATTTTTATTCTCTTCAATACAGCCTTCTTCTATTTTCTCTCTACTATCTTACACACTATGGGTGTAAAAAATGCGGATTTTATGCTATGATAAAATAACTAGAATGAAAAGGAGTATTCATTATGAGAATTATACCAGTTGCCTTATTCGTGATCTTATTCCTGATTATCGGCATTCCGGTTCTTGGAATTGAATGGCTGATTGGGAAAATCAGCAAAAAGACAATGGATTATTCCAGTCTGCGGATCGTCCAGTGGGCATTTAAAGTGATTGTCCGCCTTGCCGGGATCGAGCTCACTGTCATCGGTGAGGAGAATGTTCCGGACGAGCCGGTTCTTTTTATCGGAAACCACAGAAGTTATTTTGATATCGTGATCACGTATGCAAGATGCAAAAACCTGACCGGTTACATTGCCAAAAAAGAGATGCTCTCTATTCCGCTTCTCCGCACCTGGATGAAGCGTCTCTACTGCCTCTTCCTTGACAGGGAGAATCCAAAAGAAGGCCTAAAGACTATCCTTCAGGCAATCGATTATGTAAAACACGGTGTATCTATCTGTATCTTTCCGGAAGGTACCAGGAACAACGGCGAAGAATTATCTTTACTTCCGTTCCACAACGGTTCCTTTAAGATTGCAGAGAAGACCGGATGTCCGATTGTACCGATGAGTCTGAATAATACCTGTGATATTTTTGAAGGTCATATACCTTTCATTAAGAAAACACACGTTATTTTGGAATATGGCAAACCAATCTATCCGAAAGAACTGGACAAAGACGAGAAAAAGCGTATCGGTGAACATTGCAGTAACATCATCCGCGAGACTATTCATAAGAATCAGGCACTTGTTTAGTGCCTGTTTTTTTCTTTTACATTTATTCTCTTAAGTGCTATAATAAAACGGTATAACTAAAAAAGAAATGTACTGCAAACAGCAGTAAAAAGGAGTTTGAAAATGAGCAAACGCAATCTTACCTTGCTGACCGATCTGTACGAACTCACCATGATGCAAGGGTATTACGAAAAAGGGCAGAATGAAAAAGTTATTTTTGATGTATTTTTTCGTCAGAACCCTTGCAACAACGGATATTCTGTATGTGCCGGTCTTGATCAGGTAATTGATTATATAAAGAATCTGCATTTTACTTATGAAGATGTAGATTATTTAAGAGGTCTTGGGATTTTTAAAGAAGACTTCCTTCATTATCTGAGCGGTTTCCACTTCAGTGGTGATATCTATGCCATCCCTGAGGGAACCGTCATATTTCCGAAGGAGCCTCTTCTGAAAGTGATTGCTCCGATTATGGAAGCGCAGCTTGTTGAGACAGCGATCCTGAATATCATTAATCATCAGTCACTGATCGCAACCAAGACTTCCCGTATTGTATTTGCCGCTAACGGCGATGGTATTATGGAATTCGGTCTGCGCCGTGCACAGGGTCCTGATGCGGGATTATATGGTGCAAGAGCAGCGATGATCGGCGGATGTGTCGGCACATCCAATGTGCTTGCCGGACAGATGTTTGATGTCCCTGTTATGGGAACCCACGCACACAGCTGGATCATGAGTTTTCCGGATGAATACACTGCATTCAGGACTTACGCAGAGATGTATCCGGACAACTGCACACTCTTAGTTGACACATACGATACGTTAAAATCCGGTGTCCCGAATGCCATCCGTGTATTCCGGGAATTCAAAGATTCCGGAAAACCACTGAACAAATACGGAATCCGCCTGGACAGCGGTGATCTTGCATACCTTTCAAAAGAAGCACGGAAGATGCTGGACGATGCAGGCTTCCCTGAAGCTACCATCTGTGCTTCCAATGATCTGGATGAATTCCTTCTTCACGATCTGAAGATGCAGGGCGCAGCCATTGATTCCTGGGGTGTCGGTACCAACCTGATCACATCCAAGGACTGCCCTTCCTTCGGAGGTGTGTACAAGCTGGCTGCCATCCAGAATGAAGAAGGCGAATTCGTTCCGAAGATAAAAATATCTGAAAATACCGAGAAGATCACCAATCCTGGTAATAAGACGATCTACCGTATCTATGAAAAAAAGAGCGGTAAGATCAAGGCAGACCTTATCTGTTTTTCCGATGAAGTCATCGATATCGAACAGGATCTGCTTCTCTTCGACCCGATAGAGACATGGAAAAAGACGAAACTTGGCACCTATACAGTACGCGAGATTCTTGTACCTGTCTTCAAAAACGGCGAATGCATTTACAAATCTCCGACATTAAAAGAGATTGCCTCATATTGCTGCTCGGAAAAAGACACTTTATGGGATGAGACCAAGCGTCTCTTCTATCCGCACAGAGTTTATGTGGATCTTTCCAAAAAACTCTACGATGTTAAAAAATCACTGCTGGATCAGATGAATATGACAGATTAAAGGAGGACTTATTGATCATGAAAATTATAGTATTAGCAGGCGGACTCAGTCCGGAAAGAGATGTATCCTTACTTTCGGGAGCCGGAATCTGTAAAACTCTCCGGGAGATGGGACATCAGGCATTTCTTCTGGATGTGTTCTTCGGCCTTCCATACGATTCCGATAAATTAGAAGAAATATTCGACCGTCCGGACGGCGGGCTTGAGATTTCCAAGGGAATCTCAACATCTGTACCGGATCTGGGTGCACTTCGCAAATCACGCCCGGATCAGTCACCTTCCGAAATCGGACCAAATGTTATTGAACTCTGCCAGATGGCTGATATCACATTCATGGCTCTTCACGGTTCTATCGGTGAAAACGGAAAACTTCAGGCAACTTTTGATAACCTGGGAATCAAATACACCGGACCGAACTCTCTTGGATGTACATTATCCATGAACAAACTGGTCACAAAACAGATTTTCAAAACCAGTGGTGTCCCGACTCCAAGAGGAACTTCACTGACAGTAAAAACGAAAGATACCCGTCTGGATGAACTTGGATACTACCTTCCACTGGTTGTAAAGCCATGCTCAAACGGATCTAGTATCGGTGTATACATCTGTCACACAGAAGAAGACTATTATGATGCGATCCACAAATCTTTTGATATAGACAACACAGACGAGGTTGTCATCGAACCATTTATCAAAGGCCGTGAATTTGCCTGCGGTATTCTTGCCGGAAAAGCACTTCCGCTCGTTGAAATTGTTCCAAAGGACGGACTCTTTGATTATGCGAACAAATATCAGGCAGGCGGTGCTTCCGAGATCTGCCCTCCTGTATCACTGGATGCAGAGACACAAGAACTGATCCAACGTGCCGGAGAACGTGCCTTTGAAGCACTCCGCATGGATGTATACTCCCGTGCAGACTTTATCGTATCCGATGCAGACGGTGAATTCTACTGTCTGGAAATGAATGCCCTTCCGGGAATGACCGCAGCAAGCCTTCTTCCGAAAGCTGCCAAAGCTGCCGGATATGAATACAGCGAACTT
>ERZ773108.3668-NODE-3668-length-11496-cov-2.893978_pt1 | contig 11496 bp, 9 predicted proteins | sample MGYA00580570_ERZ773108 | MGnify/ENA primary metagenome ERZ773108 (study PRJEB29015, sample SAMEA2737840) | human gut metagenome | biome: human gut; feature: human-associated habitat; material: faeces | place: China | collected 2012 ...
AAGAAAAGATGTAAAGTTGTGATTGGAAAACAGGATGTAGGAGAATAAAAGAAAAACGGACGCTGTGTTTCAAAGATGAAGCAGTGTCCGTTTTTTACTATATGATATTTAAGATACCGGGAGTGCAAAGCACGTAGCAATCTGGTATCAAAGGGGTCAAAAAGCCTTTTGACCCCAACATCTATTTAAGAAAAGTTGACAGTTGAAAAATTATCCAAAATACTCTCCCGCCAGTTCCTTAAACGCCGGCAGTGCCCGCTCAATCTGTGCAGTGGTAACGCAGTACGCGATCCGTACGAATCCCGGTGCACCGAAGTCATCGCCGGGTACAAGAAGAAGTTCGTGTTTTTTCGCTTTCTCGCAGAATGCATACGCGTCCGGTTCCGGGGTTTTCATGAAGAGATAGAAAGCGCCGTCCGGGTGAACGCAGGTGAAGCCATAGGCGGTTAATGAATCATACAGCAGATCGCGGTTTTTCTTGTAGACCGAAAGATCAGAAACCTGTCCTGCGCATTTGGCGATGACGTGTTGGATCAGGCTTGGTGCGCAGACGAAGCCGAGGGCGCGTCCGGCGCCGCAGACGGCTGCGTAGATGGTTCTTGCATCATCGACCTCATCCGGAACGAGAACGTAGCCGATACGCTCGCCCGGCAGGGAGAGGGATTTGCTGTAGGAGTAGCAGACCAGCGTGTTTTTGTAATATTTTGTCAGATACGGAACTTCCACGTCTCCGTAGACAAGTTCGCGGTACGGTTCATCAACGATTAGATAAATCGGATGACCGTATTCGGCAGATTTTGTTTCCAGAAAAGCAGCGAGCTTCTGAATGTTTTCTTCGGTGTAGACAACGCCGGACGGATTGTTCGGGGAATTGACGAAAACACCTTTGGTGTGCGCTGTGACAGCGGCCGAGAGGCGGTCAAAGTCGATCTGGAACGTGGAAGAATCAGCCGGCGTTTCGATCATGGCTGCGCCTGCAGATTCGATGAAAACACGGTATTCCGGAAAGTACGGGGTAAATACGATATACTCGTCGCCCGGAACGGTTAAAGCGCCAAGGACGATGCGGAGCGAAGCGGCTGCACCGCAGGTCATATAGAAGTTGTCAGCGTGGAACGTGGTACCAAAGCGTTTGTTCAGGTCGGCTGCAACGGCGGCGCGGGTATCGGCATCGCCCTGCGCGGAGGTGTAGCCGAAGAGATAGTAATCGTCTTTGGAATCGAGCAGCTCCTTGATGGTCTCATGAACGGAGGCCGGAGCCGGCACGTTTGGGTTTCCGATACTGAAATCAAAGACGTTTTCTGTGCCGATCTCGGCAGCGCGTTTTTTACTGTATTCGAAAATCTCGCGGATTACCGATTTTTTTGTGCCGAGAGTTACCATTTTTTCTGAAATCATGTGTCAATCCTCCTGAAGTAAATTGTTTGCCGCTGTTTTAAATGAACTGTAAATATTATTCTTTTTTCTGCTTTTTCCTTATTCTAGCAGACAAAGACTGAATTGTAAATGCAGCATTTTCGGTCTCATGCTCCCGCAGGCTGAAAAGATGGCGGAAGCACACCACGAGTGATACCAGCAGACTGCCGAGCCGCACGGACGGAAGAAAGCGGGAAATTTGTGCGGCAACGGCAAACCCGGAGAACGAAACGATCGAGCGCAGACTGTGTGGCTGGATAATGAGAATCAACGAAAACGTCAGATAAAACGCCGCCAGAAGAAGCGCCGGCCGCAGATCCGGCAGGAGGCCGAGCAGCACGCCGAACGAGACAGAGATCGCCTTTCCGCCTTTCGCAGGCTGCAGAAACGGCCATGCGTGTCCGGCCACCGGGGCGAGCAGAATCAGGGCGAAAATCCAGGAACTCATCGAAACAGCGGAACTGTGCGCCGCCAGAAACACCGGCAGAAATCCCTTCCCGATATCGCACAGGACGCAGAGCAGTCCAATCCGCGGTCCGGCCACTGAAAAGGCGTTGAAGGCACCGGGATTCTGATCTTCATTCACAGTTCGGACATCCACGTGGCAGAAGTATTTTGGAATCAGGTACGAGTACAGTACGCTGCCCGAGAGATACCCGAAAAAACTATAAAACAGATAAGCACTAAGCATCATAAGCAGTTACTCCGAAACTAATTTTTCCAAAAGGTGTGTAATTGCCGTTCCCGCCTGCGGATGGCTGTTTTTTCGCTGGGCATCGAGCATCGCAATCTGACGTGCATCATCGCGGGCGAGCGAAATACCGGCCTCTGCCAGCTCTTTCTGATGTGCGCCGGTCACGGACATTCCGCGGGAGACAAAAAAAGTACGGTTTTTTGTTTCGCAACCCGGAATCGGATCAGTGTGGACGAGCGGAACGCGCCGCACAGCGGCCTCGGTACTGCTTAAGCCCCCGGGCTTTGTAAACAGCACATCGGCAGCGGCCATATATTCCGCAACGTGGCGTGTAAAACCGATGATATGTACATTTGGGTTCTTATGGAACTGCAGCCGGAGCGAACGCATCCGTTTTTTATTATTTCCGCAGATGATCACAGCCTGTTCGCCGTTTTCCAGCCGGGAAACGAGTTCATGTGCGAGCAGATGCACTTTGCCGAATCCCATACTGCCGCTCATGACGAGAAACAGCGGAGCATCCTCGGGAAGACCGAGATGGCGGCGCACATCCTCTTTGGATGCAGGGCGCGCAAATGCGGGCCGCACCGGAATACCGAGAGGAAGCAGTTTTTCTTCCGGGATGCCGCAGGATGCAAACTCCGGGATCAGATCCTTGTGCGGAACCACATAGTAATCGCAGTTCGTCTCTTCCCAGAACGGAATGCACGCGTAATCGGTGGCAATGGCAACGCAGGGAATCGTCAGCCGTCCTTTCTGCTTCATCCAGGTCAGTGTTTCCGCCGGATAAAGATGTGTGGTGACAACGGCATTAAAATGGTTTTGATCAATATAATCTGCAAGTGCATTTCCAAGCCGCGCATTTGCATAGTAAACGGGGGATTTCCAGGGAAATTTCCGTACCAGCTCACCAAGCTGATAGAGTGCGCCGAAGCCGGCCGGAAAAACGGAGACAAGCTTCACATAAGCTCCGCCGACCAGTGCGGAGGTATGCTTTCGCCCGAGGCTCATCAGATCCAGAACCTCGGCTTCGTGGTGATAGAAATTCAGACTTTCTTTTAATGCAGAGGCCGCAGCATTGTGGCCGCCGCCGGTATTGCAGGATAAAATCAGTACCTTCATAAGAAAAACTCCATTCTTTTGTTGTATCTCCGAAAGAAACAGGATCACGAGATTTTTCAGACACGCTCTAGTATAGAACGCTGTTATATTTCGGGCAATCCACAAAAGGAGAAAAGTGTCTGATATAACAGGAAGGCGGCAGGCAGCAGAAATATCAGGGAGACGCAGACGGAGCATCCGCCTGCGGATCAAGATTTTGAGAGAAAGGAAGGAAAACGACTGGTGCCTGAAAAAATTGGTAAAATAGAATAAAACTGAAAGAAAAAGAAACAAAAAACAGGATAAAATGCTGAAAAATAAATTGACATCCCATCCAAAACTTCGTATCATAGAGACAGAATGGGGCGCGTTCGGGAAACGATCGGCGCACCAGATCATAAGGAGGTAAACTTAAAATGGGTAAATGGCAGAGAAGTCTTTACCAGCCGGTTCTGCCGCTGGGAAAAGACGGAAAAAGGGTAACAGGAAGCGCTGAACATATCGCACTTTCCAGAAAAGCAGCAGGCGAGGGTATGGTTCTGGTAAAAAACGAGAACGACACACTGCCGCTCGCAAAAGGCACAAAGGTAGCCTTATTCGGAAAAGGAACGATTGATTACGTAAAAGGCGGCGGCGGAAGCGGTGACGTTACGGTCGAGTACATCCGCAACTTCTACGAAGGCATGAAGATCAAAGAAGCTAAAGGGGAGGTTTCTCTGTTCCATGAGCTGCCGGAATTCTATGAGAAAAATGTAAAAGAACAGTATGCTGCAGGCGCTGTACCAGGCATGACAAGAGAGCCGGAAGTACCGGACGAGCTGGTAACAAAAGCAAAAGCATTTACCGATACCGCAATCATCACCATCTGCCGTTTCTCCGGCGAGGGCTGGGACCGCAAATGCCAGATCAACGATGAAGGCTATGAGCTGTTTGAGGATGAGAAAAAACAGATCGAGCTGAGCGCCAGCATCTTCGAAAACGGCGACTTCTGCCTGACAAACGGCGAAGCAGCCATGGTAGAAAAAGTAAAAGCAAACTTTAAAAATGTCATCGTTGTCATGAACGTCGGCGGTATGGTTGATACCAGCTGGTTCAAAGACTGCAAAGAGATTCCGGCGGTGCTGATGGCATGGCAGGGCGGCATGGAAGGCGGCCTCGCGGCAGCGGACGTTGTAACAGGCGACGTCAACCCATCCGGTAAACTTGTTGATACCTACGCAGCAACCCTCGAGGATTATCCATCCACCGAGAACTTCCATAAATCCGTTTATTACGTGGATTACAACGAGGATATCTACGTTGGCTACCGTTATTTCGAGACGATTCCGGGCGCAGCGGAGAAGGTCAATTATCCGTTCGGCTTCGGTCTTTCCTATACCAGCTTTGAGACAGAAGTTCTGGGGGCAGAAGAGAAGGATGGAAAGATTGTTGTAAAAGCAGCTGTTACCAACACCGGAAAACGTGCCGGAAAAGAAGTTGTACAGCTCTACTACGGCGCACCGCAGGGCAAGCTTGGCAAACCGGCCAAAGAGCTTGGCGCTTACCGGAAAACAAGACTGCTGCAGCCAGGCGAGACACAGAGAGTTGTTCTTTCCTTTACAGTGGAAGATATGGCATCTTTTGATGACCTTGGAAAGGTTGCAAAATCTGCCTATGTTCTTGAGGCAGGAAGCTACGTCTTCTACGTTGGAAATAATGTAAGAGATGCGAAGAAACTGGACTTCACCTACGATCTGGCAGAGACAAAAGTGACTGCACAGTACACCAGCCTTGCCGCTCCGCATAAGCTGGAAAAACGTCTCCTTGCGGATGGAACCTACGAAGCGCTTCCGACCGATGACGGCCCTGTTGAGGAAGAAGGACTGGAGCGTCAGGATAAGCTGACTCTGGAAGGCTTCCTCCCGGCAGTCAAAGCGCAGGAGAGAAAGAGCTTTGGCGAGCTTATGGAGGCAGCAAAGACGAATCCGAACCTGATGAATGTGGTCGAAGGAAAAGAAACGCTCGACGAGTTTGTAGATAAGCTTCCGACAGAAGCACTTATTCATCTGCTCGGCGGTCAGCCGAACACAGGAGTTGCCAACACGTTTGGCATGGGAAATCTGCCTGAGTACGGCATCCCGAATATCATGACCGCAGACGGACCGGCAGGCCTTCGCATTCAGCCGCAGTGTGGCGTCAACACGACCGCATGGCCGTGTGCAACATTGCTTGCCTGCACCTGGGATCCGGAGCTGATCGAAGAGATCGGTAAAGCCGGCGGAGAGGAAGTAAAAGAAAACAACATCGGCATCTGGCTGACCCCGGCTGTCAACATTCACAGAAGCCCGCTCTGCGGAAGAAACTTTGAGTATTATTCCGAGGATCCGCTTGTGGCCGGAAAATCCGGTGCGGCAATGGTACGCGGTATGCAGTCCGAGCATATCGGGGCAAGTGTGAAACACTTCTGCTGCAACAACAAAGAAACAAACCGGAAAGACAGCGATTCCCGCGTTTCCGAGCGTGCGCTGCGTGAGATTTACCTGAAAGCCTTCGAGATCATCGTAAAAGAGGCAGATCCATACACAATCATGTCGTCCTACAACCTGATCAACGGCGTTCAGGCATCTGAGAACAAGGATCTTTTGACCGGTATTCTGCGCGGTGAGTGGGACTTTAAGGGAATGGTAACGACCGACTGGTGGACCCACGGCGAGCATTACCGCGAGACAAAAGCCGGAAATGATATCAAGATGGCAAACGGATACGAGGAGCGCGTACAGGAGGCATTTGAGAAGGGATACATCACCCGCGACGAAATCGCTCTTTGTGCAAAACGAATCCTGACCATGATTCTTCGCATGGACTGATGTGGATGCATGTGAATAAATAAAGAAAAATGTGGATAACACATAAAAAAATCGTATGCTGTTGTGGAAAAAGCAACAGCATACGATTTTTTACTTTCCGGACAGGATTCTTTCCTGTTTACACGGCAATGATCTGTAGCAAGACTCTGGCGACCGCAGCGCAGTAAAAACGAGCGGAAACTACAGGAAAAAAACTGTTTTCAGGCGGCAGCCTTCTGTAGCTCTGCCATGATCTTAAATTCCCGCACGACCATAACGATGCTGACTGATGCGGCTGCAAGGTCTGCAATCGGTGCAGTGTACATCACGCCGTCAATGCCGAAGAGATACGGAAAAATCAGCAGCAGCGGAAGCAGGAAAATAATCTGTCTCGTCAGCGAAAGAAAAATCCCCTTCTTCGGTGCTCCGATTGAGGTAAAGAAGTTTGAGCTGACCGGCTGGATACCGTTCAGGAATGTGAAAAACAGGAAAATGCGGAAGTACCGCTCTGCAAAATGCAGGTACTCTTCTGAACCGGAACCAAAAATGCCGATAATCTGGCGCGGAAAGAACTGGAAGCAGAGGAAGGCGACAATGGAAATGGCAGTCGCCGCAAAAACTGCTTTTTTATAGGCGTCCTTCACGCGGTCATATTTCTGCGCACCGAAGTTGAAGCTGACAATCGGCTGAAGTCCCTGGGAAATGCCGATGACAAAGGAGAAGAACAGCATATTCACCTTTGAAATAATGCCGGCGCATGCAAGCGGAATGTCGCTTCCATAGACGGAATTGGAGCCGTAGTAGGTCAGTGTGTTGTTCATAACGATCTGAACAACCATCATTGCCACCTGATTGAATGCCGGAGTTGCACCAAGCGCAGCGATCCGTGCCCAGCAGGCCATGTTCGGTTTCAGATCGGAAAGAGAGAGCGGCAGTGTCTTAAAACCGCGCAGATAGAAGACAACAAGCGCGAACGATAAAATCTGTCCGGTGATCGTGGCGAGTGCTGCACCTGCCATGCCCATGTGGAAAACGAAGATGAACAGCGGGTCGAGAATCGTGTTGACGATCGCGCCGACCAGGTTGCACAGCATGGAAAATTTCGGGCTGCCATCCGCGCGGATCAGGTTGGAGCCGCCGATTGTGACGATCAGAAACGGGAAGCCGATGGAGGTGATTCTGGTGTAAGTACAGGCGTAATCAATGACGTCCGGTGTTGCACCAAAGAGAAGCATCATCGGGCGCAGAAAAAGCTGAACGGCAACGCAGAGAATCACACCGAGGATTGCCAGCATGGAGATGGCACTTCCAACATAAGATTTCGCGTGCTCCGGCTCTCGTCTGCCCATGCAGAGATTGAAGTTTGCAGCACCGCCGATGCCGCAGAGCAGACCGATGGATGTGCAGACCATGCTGAGTGGGAACGCTACGTTGGTCGCTGCGTTTCCGAGCACGCCGATGCTGTGACCGATAAAGAGCTGGTCTACCATGTTATAGAGGGCGCTGACGAGCATCGCGATGACGCTCGGAATCGCAAAACGCCGCAAAAGAGAGCTGACCGGTTCCGAGCCGAGAGGATTTTCGGAAGGTTTCATAGAGGGTATCTCCTTTCAAATGAGGTAAAAGTTCATCGTTTGTATCGGGTGAAAATTCCCGGAAAAACTCCGAGACTATATAGTATACCATAGAAAGAAAACAGAAAACAAGAGGGTGACCGCTATTTTCAGGAAGTGTAACAGAATCGTAGCAGAACTCTCTGCATTTTTAAAAAAGAGATTGACAAAAATGAAATATTAACCTATATTGTAACAAGGTTAACAATTCAAAGACAGAAAGAATTGCATACAAGAACCTGCGAGGAGGACTTACATTCATGAAAAAATCAAAACTTACAACAAAACAGATTGTACTGACCGGCATGATGACGGCAGTGCTTGCGGTACTGTCCATTGTGACGATTCCGCTTCCGACCGGCGTTCCGGTGACGCTGCAGACCTTTGCAATGGCATTTTGCGGCTACGTGCTTGGCTGGAAATTGGGAGGTGCATCGTCCGCTCTTTATCTGATCCTCGGCGCGATCGGCGTTCCGGTTTATGCCGGCATGAGCGGTGGATTCGGCGCTCTTCTCGGACCGGCCGGCGGCTTTATTTTCGGATTTATTCCGATGGCAATGCTCTGCGGTGCCGGAATTAAAAAAGGCTTCCCGGGCAAACCATTCGTTCTTGGAATCGCAGGTCTTGCGGTATGTCACGCATTCGGTGTGGTACAGTTTTCTATTGTAACAGGAAACACGATCCCGGCTTCCTTCCTGGCAGTTTCCGTTCCGTACATCGTAAAAGATGTGGTTTCCGTTGTAGTAGCTGAAATTCTCGGTGTAGCCGTTCGAAAAGCACTGTCAGCAGCTCATGTAATGAACTACGGAACCGCAGCATAATCACAGAGCGTTTCTGAAAAACCAAAAGATAAAAACAAGAGACAGGCATCCTGACAATCTGCCAGGTGTCTGTCTTTTTCTGTTTTGTCAAGCGGATATTCGCAATCCGCTTCGCTACTTGCCTGATTCGGTTAAAGTATTCCGCAGCAGCAGCGGTTATTTGAAAAAACGTGCAAAACGCATTTCATACAGTTTCAAAATTTTAATGAATTCCTAAGAAAGAGGCAAGAAGGCGTTAAGGGAGATATGGTAAGATAGAAAGCAGGAAAGAACAACAAAGGGGTTTGAAACCATGAGAAAAAGAACACGAAAACACCGGGGAACAGCGGGAAAAATGGTTGGAGGTTTTCTGGCATTTTTCTGCCTGATCCTGCTGACGGCCGGAATGTTCTGGGCAATCCAGGGATATGTTTCCTATCAGAAGGCAGTGAAGGAAAAGCCGCTCGCGCAGGCAGTAGAGGAAGCCAGAAGCGGAGCACAGTGGGCTTCTCTTGAACAGGTGCCGGATCTGTACAAAAAAGCGGTGCTTGCTGTTGAGGATCATCGGTATTACACACATCACGGGATAGACTGGATCAGCATGGCGCGGGCCGTTGTACATGATATCCGCGTGATGAAACCGGAGCAGGGAGGCAGTACCATCACACAGCAGCTGGTAAAAAACATGTATTACGATCAGAATAAGACATTTGCCAGGAAAGCGGCAGAGGCGTGGACGGCACTCTATGTGGAACGGCAGCTCTCGAAAGAAGAAATTCTGGAATTGTACATCAATACCATCTATTTCGGGGATGGCTACTATGGACTGAAAGAAGCATCGCTTGGCTACTTCGGAAAAGAGCCGCAGGATCTGACCGACAGCGAAGCCGTTCTCCTCGCCGGAATCCCGAATGCACCGTCCGCCTACGCGCCGTCGCGCCACGCGGATCTGGCGCTGCAGCGGGAAAAGCAGGTGCTGGCGGCAATGGTAAAATATGGATACCTGGAACAAAGTGAGACGGACAGCCTGCTGTGGGATGCGGCAGCCGATCCGGTTCTGGCACGATAGAAAGAAAAGTGAGGAAAAAAGAATGGGAAAACTGATCAGACTGGGGGCAACAGCGCTGTCCATGATTGGAATTTTGGTGATGATTCTCTGTGTGCAGGCGGCGATTTTATTTGTGAGGCTGTGCATCCGAAGAAAGCAGAAAAAAATTGAGCTGAAATAAGAGAAGGAAAAATGTGAGCAGAATTGCCGGAAGAAAAACGGTGATTCTGCTCGCGTTTTTTTTCTGTGAGCAATCCGATTGCGTTTCCGCCGGGAAAAAGGTATAATGAAAAACAGGCAAAAAAATGGTAAAACAGACAGCTTTTGAGGAAAAATAAATGGAACAGAAAGACAGCGCAGAACGGATTTTAAAACAGATTCCCTATGAGATCGTGTATTCCGCCCGTAAAACGCTCGCCGTCCAGGTCAAAGCGGATGGAAGCGTGGTGGTGCGCGCACCGAAACGGATGGCAAAATACAAAATCGAAGCATTCTTAAAAGAAAAACAGGATTGGATTCACACACACCGGGAAAAAGCGTTGGCGGCCGCAGAGCAGAAAGAAGCGAACCGTCTGACGGAAGCAGAACGAAAAGCGGCGGTTAAACGTGCGGCGCAGATGCTGGCGGAAAAGACGGCACATTTTGCAAAAGAGATGGGCGTAACGTATGGCAGAATCACAATTCGTGAGCAGAAAACCCGCTGGGGCAGCTGCAGCGGAGAAGGAAATCTGAACTTCCACTGGAAGCTGGTGCTCATGCCGCCGGAAATACTGGATTATGTGGTAGTCCATGAACTGGCACACAGAAAGCAGATGAATCATTCCGCTCTTTTCTGGGCAGAGGTAGGAAGGGTGCTGCCGGATTATAAGGCAAGGAGAGCCTGGTTGAAGGAAAATGGATCAAATTATTAAAAATAGCCTGATAGGATCATGTTGAAATCTGGTCAGGCTTATTTTTTATAATTGCGATTTTGTTCAGAAGGGTCCGAAAGAGCCCCGCCATGTATAAACGCATTCACGGCAATTTTCTGGACCTTTTGTTCCGCCGCCAATTAGACAGGGCTCCGGCCAACTCACACGCTTCGCGTGTTCAGGCAACGCCTCCGCCCTGTCCGCTATGCTCACAAAAGGTCCAAAATTGCCTACCGAATGCTTATTATACATGGCGGGGCTCTTTCTACGGTATGGGCATATCACAAAAAATGCAGTATTTAAGTATATTTCCTTCGCTGCTTATTGTGATAGAAGCAGGGAAATCCAGAGTTTTCCTTAATTTGGGATAATACCCGTTACAGTTCAGCCTTGCGAAGATTTAGGGTCAAAAGTACGTTGAAAACTTGTTTTCATAAGTGCTTTTGGCGCTAAATCTTCATAAGGCAGACGCCCAAAACTTTTTGTCCGCTGTAAGCTGGCAAGAAAATGCAAGGCTGAACTGTAACTAATATCCACCGTTTTTAATTTGTAAATAGGTGATAGCGTAGAAAGCCACCGGCGCGCATTACAGAATAAGCATTTGTTTGAAAATCCGTGAGTGGGCGAGCATAGCGTCAGAACGGAGAACCGTGCCCGAACACGCGAAGCGTGTGAGTTGGGTTCGCAGTTCTGACACTAGGCGGCGCAAGCCCACGAACAAAGGATTTTCTCCCAAATGCGCATCTGTAATGCGCGCCGGTGGTTTTCGGACCTTTCACGACTATATAGCAATTTAAATATTGTATTGCCAAAAAAGAAAAGCATTATCTGACACATTGGCCAAATAATGCTTTTTTATAATTAGCCCTTGAATTCTCCCCGCACCCGTGTTATGCTAAGTATATCTGATTTCTAATTTTTCCCATTGCATATTATGGATTACATTTCTTGCAGGGATCATATCCTTTGGCGATCACTTCATCCCTTGTTCCTGTAAATTCCGCTTTATTAGACTCCTTCATCTGCGATACAGCTGAACAGCCTGGTTTATGGAATTTTTTTGAATTAGTATTCAGGATATAAGTGGA
>ERZ773108.3678-NODE-3678-length-11452-cov-3.446082_pt1 | contig 11452 bp, 17 predicted proteins | sample MGYA00580570_ERZ773108 | MGnify/ENA primary metagenome ERZ773108 (study PRJEB29015, sample SAMEA2737840) | human gut metagenome | biome: human gut; feature: human-associated habitat; material: faeces | place: China | collected 2012 ...
TAAAGCCACTAGCAGACAGCAGTCTTTTTTTATTACAAAAAATTATTTTAGGAGGTAAAAATGGCAAAATACAAAATGATAATTAACACAGATACATACAAGTGTGGAAGATGCAGTAGAAAGAATTGGGAACCGGGAACACGAAACGATTATATGATTGCAATTAACGGTATTTCAAGAACGCTATATAATATGCGTGAGGTTATGTGGCAGCTTGAATTGTTCCGTGGAAATTCATTTATTACGTCAGAGTATAGTGATGACAACCCGGAAGAAAATTATGGATTATCTGATAGATACGTTAAATTCTTACAGAAAAATACCATTAAATATTACGACAGATTGTGTGAATTAAACAGACAACAGTATTTATCAGGTTATGGATTCATGCAAGGATATTTTAGCATTGATAAAATAATAGAAAAATTAAAAGCAGAAGGAACAGTTAAAATACCGTTTAAATGGCTTTATGATATTAGACAATATGACAAGGCTATGGATGGTTGCTACATGGAAATTACAAAGATTGCATAAGGAGTAATGATAATGGAAATTAAAAATGTTATAAACAATGGAGTAAAAATACCAAACGAATGTACTTGTATCTGGTGTGGCTCAAAAATGAGGCAGGCTGGTCCAATTCATATGGGTGCAGGAGTTAATAGCTTTGCTTTATGGTGTAATAATTGCGGGGCTGTAACTGTACATGCTCGTGATTTTGGGAAGAAAATTACTGGTTATGAAGTGAAATGGAATGTAGAATAGGCAAGTAAACAAGAGTTCCCTTTGGACTTTAGAATGGAGGAATATGATGAAATATCCATCGGACGCAATATCAGACGAACAAATTATGAATATTATTGATACAGTTACAGAATACATGTACTGTAATTGGAGCGATTGTTGTATGAATGAAGAAATGACATGGGATAAATTACAAAAGGTGCGTAATGAAATCAAAGAAAACGCAATGGAAATGATTAAAATAAATTTGGACATGAAGCGATGATTTACTGTGAAGAATGGAGGAAATATGATGAAGCGTGATTTAGTAGATGAATTGTATAAAATCGCATATAAGCGATATAGAAAAAAATATCCAAATAAAAATTTTGTATCTATTCCAAATTTTTTAGATTCACTTTGGTTTAGCATTGAAGGTGAACTTAATAGAAATGGATATGATGCTGCAAGAAAATATGTCGAAGAAGCAGAGTTAATTGAATTAAAGTAAATAAATCGGCGATTTCTGACAGGAGCAAGTAAAATAATAGGAGGGAACCAAATGATATTACGAAACACATTAGACAAGGAAATCAACTTTAACAATCTTGAAAAAGCAAAAAGTTATTACAGCTTATCAGATGATAAGATTAAAGAGAAATCAGCAAACAAAGAAAACGATGATTATTACGTAAACTGTTTAACAACGAGAAATAATGAAGTAAAGAATGCAGCAAATTTAAGAGAACTAGCTGATGCATTAAATCTTTATTCAGATGTAGTTGATAACGGTTCAGAGTGGTATGTCATTAAAGAAAAATATGAAATAAAGAAAAAATGCGCAGAAATTCCATATAAGGAAAGAAACAACATAGTTCAGGGAATTACATTTGGAAATGAATGGAGTGAAGATGAACTTATGGAAAGTTTCGACAGCATAGAAGATGCAAGAAAAAAACTTAATGAGTATGTTACAAGTATCAGGGAAATGTCAGGAAACGCAGGTATATATTATTTAGTAGAGGAATACTACATTGAATATAATGAATATTGTGACGATAAAGTTATAAATTCAGGAGATGTATATGACTATTCTAAAATGGTAATAGAAGTAAATAAAAAGCCCAGATATGAGACTGTTGCAACATACGATAACTGGGAAGATGCAGAAAAGAAAATGCAGGAACTTCAGTATAATGATGAAGAAAATAATGAATACTACATTAAATAAGAAAACAGAATAAGTAAAAGAGTCGCTATGCGGCTCTTTTTTTATTGACAAATGAAGAAAATAATATATATTTTAGACAAAGATTGATGTTTGCTATTGCACAGACGAAAGTTAGGTAGCAGGCATCAGTCTTTTTTTGTAAGAAAATAAAAAATCAAGAAAATAAAAAAGTAGAAAGGAACAAACAGATGAAAGATGATTATTGCGAAAATTGTCCTATGCACTATTTAGAATGTGACTATTGGGGTGAATGGGACGAAGGGTGTAGTGCAGGTTTAGATGGATGGTTTGACGGAAAATATTCTTTAATTTGCAAAATGCCAAAAGTTGTGAAAAAGGTTTATTTAAAATATCGAGAATGGAAAGATTGTGCAGGATGTACTCAGTGGAAGTGTGATACAGCTAATGTAATACAGGAATATAAAGAAAATCTTGTAAAACAATTGGAAATTGTGAAACAAAAACACAAAATTGAAATGCAAAAGGAAGAAAATGAAACAGATTTCTATTCGAACTGCATTGTGTCAGAAGAACATGGATATATCATGGGATTGCAAGAAGCAATAGAAATGGTAAAAGAAGGAGAAGATAATGCTAATATTGCCAATTAAGAAAAAATGGTTTGATATGATTTTGTCAGGTGAAAAGAAAGAGGAATACAGAGAAATTAAACCGTATTATACAACCAGATTAAACAAGATATTTAATATGGTTGATGATATTCCGGTTGATTTAGCTGAAACAGAAGTGAAATTTACAAATGGCTATGGAAAAAAAGTACCTTCTTGCATTGCCGATTGTCACTTAGAAAAAAGGGCAGGCAAGGAAGAATGGGGAGCTGAGCCTAATAAAGAATACTATGTACTCGTAATTGAAAAGATTCGTTGGAAAAGTATGGATGGTTTAGGTAGGTATTTAGATAAAAATAAGGAGAAGAAACAGAAAGAGTTTAGAACGGAGGAATTAATGAATAATATATCTACAAAAACAAAAGAATTAATTGAAAAGTTAACGGAAGAAGAAATTGATGAAATTTACAGATATGCAAAGTGCAAAAGCATTGCAGAAGATGTAAAAAGTTACGCTGAAGATAATAATATTGAAATATCAGATGCGGATGTTTATAAAGCAGCAAGCCTATGGGTATATCACGGCTTACATAACTGTGAAGCTACTTATTGGGATAATATACATGCAGTAATTTCAGAGGTAACTAACCTTGAATAAACATTTTACATTAACTGTTAGCATAATAGCAGAAAATTAGAAGAAGAGAATGAGAAAAAAGAGAGGATTTTAAACACCCGCTCTTTTTTTGGTATTATAATTTCTAATTGACAAATCAAGAAAATCATATACATTGTAATCAAAGATTGATGTTTGCTATTGCACAAGCGAAAGCTAGTTAGCAGTCATCAATCTTTTTTTGTAAGAAAATAAAAAGAAAGGATGAGATGCATGAGAAATTTAAAAAATTTGGAAAGATTAAAAAATTTAAAAGATGAAGCAAGGAAAATTAATGATGAAATAAGAACGGAGAACGAAAAACTAACAGAGGAGTTGAATAAACTCATAGAAATTAAGTGTGGTGAATTTATTGCAGAATTAAAGCAAATGTCAGAATATGGTCAGGCAGGAGATACAGAAATTGATTTGGATTTCTACTGTTCGTATTCGAACAATAAATATCCACATTTAATTCACGAAGTAACCTCAGAAGGATTTGTATTAAAAGCAAACCCTCCGGGATATAGTCAGCGAGTAATTGTATATAAAGAAAATGTTGGATGGGAGTGGTATAAAAAAGAATCAAAGAAATTTATTGCCATGAATAAAGACAGAATTCTTGATGCAATAGAGAAAAAGATAGCTGATAACATGACAAGGGATATTGAAAACTCAAAAGTGGTTGATGTAAATGTTAAATTGAAAAAAGGAATCGAAACGTTAAAGGAAAATAAACTGATATACGAAAGCAGATATGTTAAATTATGATGAGTATACTATCAGAAAACATGAGAATGAAGATGTGTGGGAAAAGTGTAGTGATGGTTTCATTTCCGGTTCAGATTCTCTTGTAATGGTAGATACAAAACTTGTGAGGGAATTTGATTATAACAATACCCACTTCAGAGTTTTTGCAAAGCCAAACAATGAGGACCGTTTTACAAGAGTGGAAGAGTTTAAAAATTTAGGACCACAAAATGTTATCTATTACAGGTTTTCAGTGAATGACTTTGTAAATGTACCTATTATATAGAAAAAAACTAATAATAGAAATGGAGAAAGTAAATGGTAGGATATGAAATAGATGTTACAAAGATGACTAAGGATGAAGCAGTTAACTATATACTAAATCACTGTAATAGATGTGAGAAAAACTTACAGTGCAGTGATGAAGAATCAGCTAAGTGTAATGGAAAGGTTAAATATCTTCTGAAAAGATTTTCAGAAGCAAAATAAATAAGAAAGAAGGTAGAATATGGAGTTTAACAACAGACAGAAAAAGAGACTGTTAAAAACAAATGCCATAATTGAAGATATTTTCGATAATGGAAATATAAAAAAGTATAACATAACAACAATGGAAGCAGATGTAATCGCAAGAGTTTATTCGAACATAGTTATGGGAAACTCTGGACGAACCATTAATGGAAGAGTAAAAGAATTCTTTGAAAATGAAGGATATAAAATAAAGGAAGATGGCATCGGCTGGAAAATTAATGTGTAAGAAAGGAAAATCAACTATGGAAGAAAAAAGTCAAAGTTTAATACCTCTAAAAGCAAAGTTATGGCAAGGAGGAAACTTTTGACTACCTGAATTCGGTTTTTAAAGGTAAACAGAACGATATAATACCCGGCAGAAATGCCGGGTAATTTTTTATTGACAAAATGAAAAAAACATATATATTTTAAGCAAAGATTGATGTTTGCAGTGGCACAAGTCAGATGACTAACCATAAGGCATCAGTCTTTATTTTTTAGAAAAAATTATAAGGTAAAGGAGAAAAAGAATGAAAAATAAAAAATATATACTGATAAAATCAAATGATTTTTTTGATACAGATAATATTGATGATAGGTTGCAGACAGAAATATATGATACATATGAAAAAGCATATAGCGTAATGCAAGCTGAAGTGATTAAGAAATTAATAATTGATGATAAAGGATGGCAAAAATATATTTCAGGTGTATTAAATCATGTTGAATATACGAATATATATCTTGATACATGGTCTGCAAGGATTCATACTGATTTTGGAGAATATAGTAATTATTGGAAAATAATTGAAGTGTAAATATATGAACCTTAAAAATGATTTATGTCAGTGAAGATATAAATAAACATTGAATTTATTGATTCAGAAGATGAAGAAGAATACAAGGAGTAAAAGCAGAAGGGAGCTGAAGATATGGCTAAAGCAGTAAATGTAAAATGGGAGACAGACGGATGTGATGTTGATTTACCAACTCAATTTGAAATTCCTGAAAGATTTATTGATGAGAATGGAGTTGATACAGAGGCAGTTTCAGACTGGCTGTCTGATGAAAACGGATGGCTACATGATGGTTTTGAAGTTATAGAATAATAATACAATCAAAATGGAGGTAACGATTTATGAAACTGATATATGAAAATACAGGTAAGGAAGTACAAAAGGGAGACGTTCTCACAGATTTTCGTGGGGATAAAGCAATAGCAGATTATTGGAGAGAACCCACATATGGAAACGGAAAAATAACAGTAAAAAATAACCCGGATGACACAACGAGCAGTGGTGAATATTACGTATCTGTTTTCGGATTAAAATGGGTTGATTAGATAGGAGGAAGTAGAAATGTTAGATAAAGATATTAAATTTGATGAAAGAGTTGACAGTGCAGCGTATGGAACAACCACATTGTATTTTAATGCACCAAAGAAATACCTTCATGGTAAATATCCTGAAGCAGCATCTTGTGAAATAAGTGTTGAATTTCCATTTGGTAAAGCAGAAGCTGCTCATGCAAGTGTGGAATTTAGTCCGACAATGTCTGATGATGCAGGAGATACCGACTATGAATGGTTTGATGTTGATTTGCCATATGATGAAATTGAGGAATTGATAGACATTGGATTAAAAGCAAGTAAAACGGATGTGGAATTTAAGTTTATAATCAACGATGACATTGACAGCACCGATTGCTATAAGACTACATACGAAACGTCAGCTCAGGCTTTTGCATTTGCATATCAATATTCTGAAGACCATAGAATCAAAAATGCTGAAATTGAAGTATATCGCAGAAAAGCGGATAGCGATAAAGATTGGAAATTAGAAAACAGTAGAAATTATTAAGATAAAAGATACACAAGCATCGACAAATGTCGGTGGTTTTTCTTTAACTCTGAGAAAGGAGTGAGAGTGGTACTGTAGTGAACCATTAAATTATAATAATATCATTGACAATTATAAATTTTATTGTATATTTTACGTGGGATTAAGAAACATAAATCTCAAATAAGCATTTTTCAAGAAAATACTACCGTTTACTGCGGTGGTATTTTTTTATGAAAAAATAAATCTAGTAAAAGTGAATTGATTTTTACTAGAAAGTTATTGACAAAAATGAAATATAATATATATTGTATTTGAGTAAAAAAATAAATTCATTTTTTTGCAAAAGGAACTGCCATAACGGTAGTTCTTTTTTGTGAAGAAACAATATCTAGTAAAAGTGAATTGACATTTACTAGAAAATTATTGACATAAATAAATTATGGTATATATTATAGATGAATATAATTGTATTTTTAGACATGATGCTTGTAAGTTATCACCTCCTTTTTTGAAAACTTACAAACAAACCTAAATTTCCAACTCAATAACAAAAGAGAACTGCTGTAATAGCAGTTCTTTTTTATGAAAGAATAAAATCTAGTAAAAGTGAATTGACTTTTACTAGAAAATCGTTGACAGAAAAAATTTATAATGTATATTATGTATAGAATTGACATTATCTTTCTAACTTTATAATAAATTTTTGCAGAAAGTGGAGTTACCTCCATGACTGCCACTTGCAACTGAAACTGTCGTTAAAAGCGGCAGTTTTTTAGTGCAAATTAAAAAATAGTAAATATGAAATGACTTTTACTATTTTTATTGACATAATAAATTCACAGGATATATTATAAGGGTACTAATTTATATAATTGTTTTCCTGACAGAAAACGTTAAGAACTATCGTGATATGCAGTAGTTCTTTTTTTTGAAAAATTCATTGACAAAATGAAATAATCATATATATTTTAAGCAAAGATTGATTAATGTTTAAACACATACCGTAAAGGTAAGTTATAAGACATCAGTCTTTTGTTTCTAAATAATTATAAAACTTCAATAAAGAGAGAAGCCGTAGGGTTTCTCTCTTTGTGAATAAAGAAAGGAGAGTAGTAAACAGAGAATTTTTTATTGTAAATACGGTTTTTAAATTGTATAATTACAGTAATCAAGGGCAGTCCCTAAACGAAAGCAGGGAGTGTCCGATGCATTCCCTGTTTAGCATTCAAAAAGAACAGAAGGAGGCAGAAGAATGCAGGATAATTATAAGAAATACTTGGAAATAGTAAAAAAGTTAAGACCCATTGACGATGTCTTGTTTCATAAACTTGCTGAGGACAAAGGGTTTTGTCAGGAGCTATTAAGAGTAATACTTCAGGATGAAAATTTAGAAGTAATAAGTAACAGAGTACAGGTTAGCCTTAAAAATTTGCAAGGGCGTTCAGTTATATTGGATTTGGAATGTGTCTTATCAGACGGATTACACTACAATATTGAGGTACAAAAGTCTGATGATGAAAACCACATAAGAAGAGCAGCATATAATGCATCATTAATGGAGATGCAGCATTCAGAAAAGAATAAGCCTATTGACGAATCACCAATGGTAATCGTAATATTCATAACACAGAACGATTTTCTTCATGGAAACAAGGCTATTTATCATCAGGATTCATACATTGATGGAAAGTTAATTGATGATAGAGATGTTGGAAGAAAAATATTGTACGTAAATGCTCAGGCAGACGACAATACAGAATTAAGTGAATACATGAAACAGTTTTTGGAGCCGGACGACGAAAAAATTGTTTCTTCAAACTTAAAAAGAGTTATGACCAACTATAAAAAAGAGGAGGTAAAGAGTTATATGTGCAAGGAATTAGATGAACTTATTAAGCAGGAAAGAGCTGAAGTTGAATCAGAAGTTAGAGCGAAAGAAAGAACAAAAGCAATCAAAAACATACTTTTGATTGGTGGAAGCAAGGAAAAAATTATTGAATTAGGATATTCAGAAGATGAATACGAAAAAGCAGTTTCATTAATAAATGAAAATTAATGAACTGGTTCAAAAATTTTAATCCATTATAATTATAAATAATAGGAAGAAACAAAAAATTTTATCCCCCATATTTATTGTGGGGGATATTTATTAGATTATTTTATGAAAGGAAGATGTACTATGAAAAAATTAGTAAGAAAATTATTAATATTTACATTTATGGCACTTTTAGTTGCTGTTCCTGTTACTACAGTGACAACTACTAACGTAAGTGCAGCAACAGTTAAACTTAACAAGAAAAAACTTGTTATCAAAAAAGGAAAAAGCAAGAAAATCAAATTACAGGGCGTTAGCTCAAAAAACGTAAAGTGGAAAACAACTGACAAAACAGTTGCCAAGGTAAAAAACGGTAAGGTGACTGCAAAAAATGTTGGTGTTTGTTACATCAATGCAACAAACAAGAAAACAAAAAAGACTTACAAATGCAGAGTGGCAGTACCGGGAGTGAGGGTTGTTGACGGTTATGATACAAAAGTAACATCAGACCCTAAAAAGCCAATTGAGATTATGCCTAGTGGGTATAAAAACATTTATACAGTTAATAAAAAAGGTGTAGGAAAATTTAAATGGACTACTTCTGACAGGAGTATTGCCAGAGTTTACGCTTCTGATGGAAAAGTTACAGTTGCATCAAATGATAATGATAAGACAGGAAGATGTATAATTGTTGGTAAATTAAAAGAAAAAGTCGTATATACATTTGAAATAATTATATTAAATAAGTATGGCAATGACCCTTCAGAGGCATCAAAGGTTCTTGAAAAGCCAAACTTCAAGATTATTGACAAGGATGGTAATGAATTATTACAGTTAGACAGCATTAATCAGTTATACAGATATGAGTATACAAAGATGGATACATCAAAGGGACATTATGCGGAGCTGTTCAAGAATGTATCGGGAGTGTTTGTATTAAAGGCTCAGAATGTAGAAAATCCAACATGGCAGTATTACTTTAAGGAGTCTAAGATTTCATACACCACATACAACGATGTATTAAATAAGATACAGGTTGTGGGAACTAACGAAAAAGTTGTGTATGACTATGACAACATGACAAATTACGATGAAGGAATTGAAAAAGCGTACAAGGGTCATCACGGAGCTGACAATTCCTCAAAGATTCTTGCAGACGGAACAGTAGTTGGAGGCAATAGCGGAGGATATACAGATTGCTCTGTCAGCAAGATAAAAGTCGGAGACAAGTATTATTTAATAGAAGTTATATTTAACAGACAAAAATTTGAATACTGCAGGAGTTTTGAGGGAATTTCTTCAATAGCGGCATTAAAACATGATGAAATATTTAATGAGGATTTAAGTGCATGGAGAAATGCACCAACAGACCCATTACCTTAAAGTAATAAGTTAAAATCAAAAGAAATAAAAAGAGTCACATTGTGGCTCTTTTTTTATGCACAAAAATTAATAATACGTATTTAATACGTACATAATACGTGTTAAATGCGTGTAAACGAAAAGCAAAAAAAAAGATACTTAAAACCTAAAAAAACACTTGTTTTACGAAAGGTTTGTCATTATATTTTGATAAAATGAAAGATATTTTAAGATAAATCACACCGCATTTAGTAAAGGAGAATCGTATGAAAGTGATAAGAAAACAGAATGTAATAAAAGTGATTTTCGGACTTACAATGTTCGGAGCCATGTTTCTTTTTAACACAGGCATAAAGGCAGACACAACAGTAACAACGGAAGCAGGGCTTAGAAAGGCAATGACTGCAGGTAAAAGTGAAACAATATACGTGGCATCTGACATTACAATGACTGGAGGGTGGATAGAGGTAAACGGTAATTACCGTCTTATTGCATCAGGAGCAGAACATACAATAATGAGAGGTGCCAACAAGGAAGGATGGATGTTTCATGTCGGAACATATTCATCCGTGACTGTAGGATATACCAGAGCATCCTATAACCTTAACATTGGAGGAAACAAATCTGCAAATCCTGATTTTAAATCAAGTGGATGCTTTTTCATTGAGGGAAATTCCTTTGGAGCAGGGTCGCTCGTTGTAACAAGCCACGGTGTGATAAGAAACTTCAGAAACAAGGATTCAAATGCGGGAGCTGCGATATACAATCTTAACGGAAGTGTTACCATAAGAAACGGTGGAACAATATACGGATGTGAGGGAGCAATGGGTCCGGCAATAATGAACTCAGGTGGAACAGTGACAATCAGTGACGGATTTCTTCATAGTAACACTGCAAGTTCATCTCTTGGAGCAAATGACAAGGACAGCTCAGGGAATGGCGGAGCAATTGCAATGCTTGGTGGAACGCTAAACATGAGCGGCGGAAACATTTATAACAACTCTGCGACAAACAATGGCGGTGGAATCTCAATAAAGAGAGGTGCGACAGTTACAATGTCAGGAGGTCACATCGGACAATACGGACATGGAAACAGCTCAGGTTCGGAAGGTGGAGGAATATATGTGGGCGAAGGCTCAATATTCACAATGACAGGCGGTGTAATCGGTGGAAGCGGAAACGGTAATTCATCAGGAGAGGAAGGAGGAGGTATCTTTTCATCAGGAAGCACAACAAAGTGTTACATAAGAAGTGCTGAAATATCATACAACACTGCATCCGGAAGTGGAGGTGGAATCTTTAGCGGATATGGTGCTGAACTTCAGGTTGGTCGTCAGGGAAACAGTACAGTTGGCAATGGTCCGGTAATTGCTCATAACACATCATCCGTGTCAGGAGGTGGAATAAGAGCAAACGGTGGCGGAAATAATGAGAGTGACCGTGGTGGAACAACAACCATTTATGGTGCATTGATAGATGGAAACACTGCAAATGGAATGTATGGTGGTGGAATATCGGTGCAGGACTCAGTTGGAGGCGGAAGCATTTTCTCAATGTCATACACAAGAGTCATTAATAATTACGTGGGAAATTTAAGACCCGATGGTAACAGCATTGGCGGTGGCGTGAGCATTAAGAATAATGACAATGGAAACGGAACAGCAGTGCCGACATTTTCAAACAATCAGATATATTATAATTCAAGTAAAGGTTCTGCGGGAGGACTTCAGCACATAGGTACGTGCATTCTCATCCGGTTTTACAAAAGTGGTATAA
>ERZ773108.3695-NODE-3695-length-11424-cov-3.895066_pt1 | contig 11424 bp, 10 predicted proteins | sample MGYA00580570_ERZ773108 | MGnify/ENA primary metagenome ERZ773108 (study PRJEB29015, sample SAMEA2737840) | human gut metagenome | biome: human gut; feature: human-associated habitat; material: faeces | place: China | collected 2012 ...
GGATTATCTCGATGACTTCGACGATGATTACGAGGATGACTTTGATGATGATTATATCGAGTTTTCCGACAGCAAGCCGGAGGCTGAGAACTAATCAGACAACGCGTCGGAATAGACGACAGACAATGCCAAACCGAAATGGATCTCCATTTCGGTTTGTTTTTGCAAACATATGAGACACAGGGGACGGTGTACTGCCTGCTCTCCCATCGTCTAACGAATATACATGCAGTACAGAAATGAGGATAATATGAAGCTTTGGGGCGGACGTTTTACCAAGGAAACAAATCAACTTGTACACAATTTCAACGCATCACTTTCCTTTGACCAGAAGTTTTATCATGAGGACATTCAGGGAAGCATCGCTCATGTAACTATGCTTGCCGATCAGGGTATCCTCTCCCATGAGGACAAGGACAGCATTATTCAGGGGCTCGAGGGAATCCGTAAGGATCTCGACGAAGGAAAGCTTGAATTTACGGCAGAACATGAGGACATTCACAGCTTCGTGGAAGCACATCTGATCGAGCGCATCGGAGACGCCGGCAAACGTCTTCATACCGGCAGAAGCCGTAATGATCAGGTGGCGCTTGATATGAAGCTATACACACGCCATGAGATTGAGGAAATGAACGATCTGTTAAAGAGTCTTTTGGAAAGCATCCTGCGCATCATGAAGGAGAACCTTCATACGATCATGCCGGGATTTACACATCTGCAAAAGGCGCAGCCGATTACTCTGGCACATCATATGGGTGCATATTTTGAGATGTTCAAAAGAGACCGTTCCCGTCTTTCCGATACCTTAGAGCGTATGAACTACTGCCCGCTCGGCTCCGGTGCACTTGCCGGCACAACATATCCGCTCGACCGTGAAGAGACCGCACAGCTGCTTGGCTTTACCGGTCCGACACTCAACAGTATGGATTCCGTTTCCGACCGCGATTATCTGATTGAGTTTTTGAATGATATGTCCATTATCATGATGCATCTTTCCCGCTTCTGCGAGGAGATCATCACCTGGAATACCAATGAATATCAGTTTGTCGATATCGACGACTCCTACTCCACCGGCAGCAGCATCATGCCACAGAAGAAAAACCCGGATATTGCCGAGCTTGTCCGTGGCAAGACCGGTCGTGTATACGGTGCACTGATGTCTCTTCTGACCACCATGAAGAGCCTGCCTCTCGCATACAACAAGGATATGCAGGAGGATAAGGAATTTGTCTTTGATGCGATCGATACGACAAAGGGATGTATCGTTTTATTCCACGGTATGCTTGATACCATGACCTTCCGTAAGGACCGCATGCGTGCCAGCGCAGAGGGCGGCTTTACAAATGCAACAGATGCCGCAGACTATCTGGTAAACCACGGTGTTCCATTCCGTGATGCACACGGCATTATCGGTCAGCTTGTACTCTACTGCATCGACAAGGGCATTTCTCTTGGCGAGATGAGTCTTGATGAATACAAGGCGATCAGCCCGGTATTCGAGGAGGATATCTACGATGCGATCTCTATGGAAACCTGTGTCAACAAGAGAAATACGATCGGCGCTCCGGGTCCGGATGCCATGGCAAAGGTGATCGACACCTACGAGAAATATCTCGCAGAATAATAATGTTTAACGCAAAGAGGTATGCTTTCAAAAAGCATACCTCTTTTTAGGGTATAGGAAAATGCTCGCAATGTGGTGGGAAGCAAGGGCAAAACGCTGGTTTTGCCCTTTTTTAGTATAGGAATAAGATCCGGAGCTTGCCGCATTTCTTATCCCGCAAGCCCTGTTCCAAGCTTTCCGGTATATAACTGATAATACTTACCCTGCTGCTCGATCAACTGGTCGTGCGTTCCTCTCTCAATGATTCTTCCCTGTTCCAGAACCATGATACAGTCACTGTTCTTAACTGTGGAAAGGCGATGTGCGATCACAAAGGTCGTTCTTCCCTTCATCAGCCGGTCCATACCATCCTGGACAAGCTTCTCGGTACGGGTATCAATCGAGCTTGTCGCCTCATCTAAGATCAGTGCCGGCGGATCTGCGATCGCTGCTCTGGCAATCGCAAGAAGCTGTCTCTGTCCCTGACTTAAATTGCCACCGTCACCGGTCAGAACCGTATCATAGCCCTGCGGCAGATGACGGATAAACGAATCTGCATTGGCAAGCTTTGCTGCTGCCACAATCTCCTCATCGGTTGCATCCAGCTTTCCGTAGCGGATATTATCGCGGACCGTTCCGGTAAACAGGTGTGTATCCTGCAGAACGATTCCCAGAGAATGACGAAGATCCTCTTTCTTGATCTTATTGACATTGATCCCGTCAAAACGGATCTTTCCGTCCTGAATATCATAAAAACGGTTGATCAGGTTTGTGATCGTTGTCTTACCGGCTCCGGTAGCTCCTACAAATGCAATCTTTTGTCCCGGCTTCGCATACATTTCCACATCGTGCAGAATGATCTTATCATCATTATAACCAAAATCCACATGATCAAAGACAACCTCGCCGCGAAGCTTCTGATAGGTCACGGTATCATTATCCTTATGATAATGCTTCCATGCCCACACACCGGTTCTCTTCTCGCTCTCCGTGATCGTTCCGTCCGCTGCCTCGTTGGCACGTACAAGCTCGACATAGCCGTCATTAACCTCCGGCTTCTCATCCAACAGCTCAAAGATACGATCTGCGCCGGCAAGTGCCATAACGATACTGTTTAACTGCATGCTGACCTGATTGATCGGCATACTGAAGGATTTGTTGTAGTTCAGGAATGCCACAAGACCACCTACGGTAAAACCGCCGATCTTATTGAAGGCTAAAATTCCTCCGATCATGGTACAGAGTACATAGCTGACATTTCCAAGCTGTGCGTTGATCGGTCCCATGACGTTGGCAAAGGTATTGGCATTGTCCGCGCTGTGGAAAAGCTCATCGTTCAATGCATTAAACTCATCGATGCTCTCCTGCTCACGGCAGAATACCTTGACAACCTTCTGTCCGTTCATCATCTCCTCAATGTGACCGTTTACCTTACCCAGATCTCTCTGCTGCTGGATGAAGTATGCACCGGAAAGACCTGCCACCTTCTTGGTAACGATCAGCGTTACTCCAACCATAACCAGCGTAACCACGGTCAACGGAACATTGATGATCAGCATTGCCGCAAGCACACTGATGATCGTGATCAGACTGGAGAAAAACTGTGTCATACTCTGACTGATCATCTGACGGAGTGTATCAATATCATTGGTGTAGATTGACATGATATCACCGTGAGAATGTGTATCAAAGTATTTGATCGGCAGGGACTCCATATGAACAAAAAGCTCATCACGAAGCTTTCTTAAGGTTCCCTGTGTGACATTAACCATCAATCTGTTATAAGCCCAGGTTGCAAAAACACCAACGCCGTAAATACATGCGACCTGAATAATCTTGTGCAAAAGCGGCGTAAAGTTCTTCTCCTTTGCGTGAAGCAGAGGTGTGATATAATCATCGATCAGCGATTTGGTAAACATAGTCCCCTGTACATTTGCAAGCACGCTGACAATGATCAGGATCAGCACCAGCACCATGTACACACCATAACTCTTACCGATATATTTCAAAAGACGTTTTATTGTCTGTCCGGGATGCTCTAACTTTACCTTCGGTCCCATCCCTCTTCGTCCGCCGGGTCCTTTTGGTCCACGCAGTTTCTGTGAACGGTTTTCTGCCATTTCTCATTCCACCTTTCTATCTATCCTGTCCCAACAGGTACATTTCCGATTTACGAAACCATCTGTTACATTTCATCGAAATCTCCGCTGCCGGAGGTCTGAGATTCGTATACATCACGATAAATCTCATTATTCTCCATCAACTCATCATGTGTTCCGTATCCGTTGATCGTTCCGTTTTCCATCACAATAATATGATCAGCATTCTGAATGCTGGAAACACGCTGTGCAATGATCAGCTTCGTTGTACCCGGAATCTCCTCCGCAAATGCCTTGCGGATCTTTGCATCTGTGGATGTATCCACCGCACTTGTGGAATCATCTAAGACAAGAACCTTCGGCTTCTTTAAGAGTGCTCTTGCAATACAAAGTCTCTGCTTCTGTCCACCGGATACATTCGTACCGCCCTGCTCGATATAAGTGTCATATCCCTTTGGCAGCTTCTCAACAAACTCGCTGGCGCAGGCAAGATCACAGGCATGCATACATTCCTCTCTCGTTGCCTCCTTATCACCCCAGCGGAGATTGTCAAGGATTGTTCCGGAGAACAGTACATTATTCTGTAAAACAACGGCAACCTGATTCCGGATCACGTCGATATCATATTCACGGACATCTCTGCCGCCGACTATAACGCTTCCGTCCGTCACATCATAAAGACGGCTAAGCAAAGAAACAAGACTTGATTTACCGCTTCCGGTTCCTCCGAGAATACCGATCGTCTCTCCGGATTTGATCGATAAGTTGATATCCTTAAGTACCGGCTCCCTAGCATCCTTCTTATAGCTGAAGTCCACATGTCGAAACTCAATGGAACCATCTGCCACTTCCATAACCGGATCCTCCGGATTTGTGATATCCGGCTTCTCATTTAATACCTCAGCCACACGTCTCGCACTTGCCACACTCATGGTAACCATAACAAAGATCATGGAGAGCATCATCAGGTTCATCAAAATGTTCATGCAATAAGTAAGAAGCATTGACAGATCACCTGTGGTCAGTGTATTGCTGACGATCATATGTGCTCCCATCCAGCTGATCACAAGGATACAGGTATATACGGCGAACTGCATGATCGGCATATTCAGGCAGATCATTGCCTCCGCCTTTGTAAACAGACGGCATACATTGCCACTTGCTTTTGTAAACTTCTCTTTCTCATGGTCCTCACGGACATATGCCTTTACAACACGGATTGCAGATACATTCTCCTGCACACTCTCATTTAAGTCATCGTACTTCTTAAAAATACTGTTGAAATATTTGGTTGTTCTTGTCAGAAGCACAGCAAGAATTGCTCCCAGGATCAAAACCGCAATGAGATACACGGTGGCAATCCTTGTGTTTACTGCAAAGGACATCACCATGGCGCAGATCAGACTGAACGGTGCGCGCATACACATACGCAACAGCATCTGATATGCATTCTGAATATTGGTGACATCGGTTGTCAGTCTCGTAACAAGACCGGCTGTGCTAAATTTATCAATATTGGAAAAGCTGAATGTCTGAATGTTTTCATACATTGCTTTTCGCAGGTTTTTCGCAAAGCCTGTGGAGGCTTTTGCACCGTACTTACCGCCCATAAATCCACAGAAAAGACTGAAGCATGCTGCAAGTAGCATTAATGCTCCCATTTTATAAATGTGTCCGGCATCTCCTACCGAAACACCGTTGTCAATGATCGACGCCATCATCATCGGAATGATCGTCTCCATGATGACTTCGAGGATCATAAAGATCGGCGTTGCAATCGACACCTTTTTGTATTCCTTGATCTGTGATGCTAATGTCCTGATCATAGTCAGAAATCCCTCCTTTTTCTCTCATCCTGCTGCCGCTTTGTGTTGTCATTGATATTATGCGCAATGCGTTCCAGATAGTCCTTAAACTGCTCCAGCTCCCGGGTGGTAAACCCCTCCACCAGAAGCTTCTCAAACTCTGCGATCTCTCCTTCGATCTGCCGGTGTATCTCTAAAACCTTCGGCGTCAGCGTCAGCTTCTTTAATCTGGCATCATAATCTACCGGGGAACGCATTATCAGACCCTTGGAAACCATCTGATCCACTGCCTTTGATACATTTGATCTGGTCATGGCAAGAGCCTTCTCCACATCCTTCTGAAACACATCCTCCTGCTGATGATCCAGCATATAATGGATGATCCAGCTGTCCATTCTGGAGAGCTTCTCTCCCGGCATGCCGGCGATACGCAGATCAATGCTTCTCCGGATCAGATTAGAAACACAGTTGATCTGCATACCAACCGCTCCATCCTTCTTCATCGGCTCTTCCTCCCTTCTGTATGTATTGTTTTCCTGTTTTAAATACATTGTTGAAAAGTAGATTGTTTCCATTTCAACAATGGGCGTGATTTTTATTATAGACAAAAAAAAGATAAAGTCAATAGACTTTATCTTTTTTTAAGGATTGTGAAATACTGATCACAATTTATTTCGCAACGATATTAACAATTCTGCCCGGAACATAGATTTCCTTAATGATATTCTTGCCCTCAAGCTTGTCTGCGATCGTCTCTTTTGCCTTTGCAAGCACATCTTCCTTGGCATCATCCTTGCCAATGCTCAATGTTGCACGGGTCTTTCCATTGATCTGGACAGCAATCTCAACTGTAGACTCTACTGTCTTTGCCTCATCATACTCCGGCCATGCAGTCTGATATACATGACCCTCTCCGCCGATCATTTCCCACAGCTCCTCTGTGATATGAGGTGCAACCGGATTTAACAGAGTAAGAAGTGTCTTATACTCGCCCTTTGTCACTGCATTCTTCTTGTAGAAGTCATTGATCAGTGACATCATTGCTGCGATTGCTGTGTTGTATTTCAGATTCTCGAAATCAAGACTTACCTTCTTGATTGCCTGATGCATCTTTGTCTCCATGTCAGAAGAGTATCCTTCCTCATCTGTCATGATCGTCTGCAGCTTCCATACACGCTCCAGAAAACGGCGGCAGCCCTTTACTCCGTCCTCTGACCAGGATGCACTCAGATCAAAGGCTCCGATAAACATCTCATAGGTACGCAGTGTATCTGCACCGTATGCCTGAACGATATCATCCGGATTTACTACGTTTCCACGGGACTTACTCATCTTCTCACCGTTCTCTCCGAGGATCATTCCATGGGAGGTACGACGCTGATATGGCTCCTTGGTTGGTACGATTCCCTGATCGTACAGGAACTTATGCCAGAAACGGGAGTACAGAAGATGGAGTGTTGTATGCTCCATACCACCGTTATACCAGTCTACCGGCAGCCAGTATTTCAGTGCTTCCTTGCTTGCCAGTGCCTCCGTATTGTGTGGATCGGTGTAGCGCAGGAAATACCATGAGGAACCGGCCCACTGCGGCATGGTATCGGTCTCTCTCTTTGCCGGACCGCCACAACACGGACATGTTGTGTTGACCCATTCTGTCATAGCTGCGAGTGGAGACTCCCCATTATCGGTCGGCATGTAGCTGTCCACCTCAGGAAGCAGCAATGGAAGCTCGCTCTCATCGAGCGGCACATAACCACACTTCTCGCAATGTACAATTGGAATTGGTTCACCCCAGTATCTCTGTCTGGAGAATACCCAGTCACGCAGCTTATAGTTTACTTTACGGTTACCGATTCCCTTTTCCTCCAGGAAATCCTTCATTTTCTCTTTGGCTTCTGTTACTTCCAGACCATCGAGGAAGTCAGAGTTGATCATCTTACCGGTTGCCACATCCGTAAATGCAGCTTCATTAATATCTACCGGACCTTCCTTTCCTTCGACTACCTGGATCATCGGCAGATCAAATTTCTTGGCGAACTCCCAGTCACGGGTATCGTGTGCCGGTACTGCCATAATAGCACCTGTACCATAAGACATCAGCACATAATCAGAGATCCATACCGGAATCTCCTTGCCATTCACCGGATTGATCGCTGACATGCCGCCAAGTACAACACCTGTCTTATCCTTTGCAAGCTCTGTACGCTCAAAATCAGATTTTCTCGCTGCCATCTCACGGTATTTCTGAATCTCATCCCAGTTGGTGATCTCATCCTTATACTTATCGATCAGCGGATGCTCCGGAGAAATAACCATATAGGTTGCACCAAACAATGTATCCGGACGTGTCGTATAAACGCGGAGCTTCTCATCCTTGTCCTTGAGGGCAAAGTCTACCTCAGCACCCTCAGAACGGCCGATCCAGTTCTTCTGGGAAACCTTTACCTTCTCAATATAATCCACATCATCCAGATCCTTAATGAGCTTGTCTGCATATTCTGTGATCTTTAACATCCACTCGCTCTTTACCTTGCGGACAACAGGCGCTCCACACCGCTCGCAGACACCGTTGACAACCTCCTCATTGGCAAGACCAACCTTACATGAGGTACACCAGTTGATCGGCATTTCCTTCTTATATGCCAGTCCGGCATTAAACAGCTTCAGGAAGATCCACTGTGTCCATTTATAATAATCCGGATCTGTTGTATTGATCTCACGATCCCAGTCAAAGGAATACCCCAATGACTGAAGCTGTCCCTTAAAACGGGCAACATTATTCTTTGTTACGATCTTCGGGTGGATATGATTCTTGATCGCATAATTCTCTGTTGGCAGACCAAACGCATCCCATCCCATTGGGAACAATACATTATACCCCTGCATTCTTCTCTTACGGGAAACAATATCCAGAGCGGTATATGGTCTCGGATGTCCCACATGAAGTCCCTGACCGGAAGGATACGGGAACTCCACCAGCGCATAGTATTTGGGCTTGGTGTAGTCATTTTCGGCATGGAATACATGGGCTTCTTCCCACTTTTTTTGCCACTTCGGTTCAATTTCCTTAAATTCGTGTTTCAACGGTCTGTCCTCCCAACCTCATTCGGCGCTTAGGGCGCTTGATCAAATTTATTTTTTCTCGCCTTCCAGCTCCAGCGGCAGGCGGGGGGCATCGGCCCATACACGGTCGATGCTGTAAAAATTGCGGGTCTCGGCATAGAAAATATGCACGATGACATCGCGGTAGTCCATTAGGATCCACTGGGCGGAGCTGCGGCCCTCGATGCGCTTGGGCTCGATGCCCTGGCGACCCAGGTATTCATCCAGGTCCTCGCACAGCGATTTGACCAGTGTGGTATTGCTGGCAGTGGCCACCACAAAGTAATCCCCGATGGTGGTCAGCTCGCCGATCTGGATGACCTCCAGGTCGGTCGCCTTTTTGCTATCCAGAAATTTGGCGATAGAAAGAGCAAGTTCTTTGGAATTCATTCTTTTTCCTCCTTGCAGAGTTTTACATATTCATTGTAGGCCTGCCAGCTTTCCCGGCAGAGGGGGCTTTTCCGGCGGCACAGCTTGCCGATGGTATAGCACAGCGCGTACAGCATCGCCCCATCCAGGGAGCGATCGGCCCAGCGGCGCATCTCGGCTACATCAGGGTAGTGCCGCCCCTCCTCGGTCAGGTCCGCCAGGTACACGATCTTTTCCAGGCGGCTCATACCGGCCCGGCCGGTGGTGTGGTAGCGCACCGCGTTTTCGATATCTTTATCACGGACACCGTAGCGCCCCAGAATTTCCGCTGCCGCGAAGCCGTGAATGAGCTGCGGCTGCTCCCGGAAATCAATTTCGGTCATTATAGCACTTCGCCTCATGATTTGCAATGCTTCTGGGAGGGGCATTTCCTTACAGCAGTCATGCAGTATCCCCGCTATCGCCGCCTTTTCGGGGTCTTCTCCCCAGCGGCGGGCCAGGCGTTCTGCTTTCTTTTCCACCCCAAGGGAATGGCGGTAGCGTTCCTCGCTCATCAGCGGGCGGATGGCTTCTCTCATTTCTTGCCGGGTCATTGGTCCTCCCCCTTATACAGGCCGTGGGCGGCAATGTATTCCGCCACCGCAGGCGAAAGATCCCCGCAGGGCTCCCCGGCGCGCAGCATCTGCCTTATTTCGGTGGAGGACACCACCCGCACGGGATTATCCAAGAAGATGCTGAGCACCCCTTCCCGCGCCAGCAGGCGGGCCTGCTGATAGAGGGCTTCCTTATCGTCCTCTTCCCGGCTGGCCACCGCCAGCGTGCACATTCTGCCCAGCGCCTGCCATTCCCGCCATGCGGTAAAGGTTAGGTAGTTATCTGTACCCATGATGAGGTAAAAATCGTCCTCGGAGTAGCATTCCCGCATATGCCGCATGGTCTCGATGGTATAGCTGACGCCGCCGCGGGTCAGCTCATAGTCATCCGCCAGGATATTCGGCAGCCCCTGCAGGGCCAGCCGGCACATTGCCAGCCGGTCCTCCCCTGCGGCCAGATCAGGCGAAGCCTTATGCGGCGGAATAAAGGCGGGGATAACATGCAGGCAATCCAGCCGCAGCTGCTTTACCGCCTGACGGCATACCCCTACATGGCCCAGGTGGATGGGATTGAAGGTACCGCCGTAAAAACCGATTCTTGCCACTTTTCTCCCCTCCGTTACCGCAGGTCAATGATGGTCTTTTCGGGGTTTTTTCGGTACAGGGTCACCTTGCGGCCCACCACCTGCACCACCTCGGCGCCGGTGGCCTCCGCCAGGGTCGCCGCCATCTCCTTGGGGGTTTCCGGGGCGGTCTCCAGCACCGTCAGCTTGATAAGTTCCCGGGCAGTCAGGGCGTCATCCACCTGCTTTTGCAGCGCCTCGCCCATGCCGTTTTTGCCCACCTGCAGAATTGCCTCTACCGTATTGGCATAGGAGCGCAGCTTGGCTCTCGTTTTGGAATCCATCATATCATTCTCCTTCTTTTCTGTCTTTCAGCTTCTCATACAGTGCCGCCAGCGCCCGTCCCCGGTGGCTGATGGCATCCTTGGCGGGGCCGTCCAGCTCTGCAAAGCTCCTCTCCCCTACCATGAACAGCGGATCATACCCAAAGCCGTTCTGTCCGTGCAGCCGGCGGGCAATGGTCCCTTCGCAGGCGCCCTCGCACCGCACAATGTCAACCTCCCCGAATACCGCGCAGATGGCGCAGACAAACCGTGCCGTGCGCCTTTCATCTGGGATATTTTCCATCTCCCACAGCAGCTTGGCGTTATTGGCGGCGGAATCGTGCCCCTCCCCGGCGTAGCGGGCGGAATACACCCCCGGCGCGCCGTTGAGCGCATCCACCATCAGGCCGGAGTCATCGGAAATAGCCGGCATCCGGGTGGCCTTCATCACAGCCTGGGCCTTGAGCAGTGCGTTTTCGCGAAAGGTTGTTCCGGTTTCCTCCACTTCAATGTGCATCCCCAGATCGCTCTGGAGCACCAGCTCTACGCCAAAAGCCGCCAGAATGGCGCTCATTTCTTTCATTTTTCCCGGATTATGAGACGCTAAAACGATTTTCACAGTTTTCTTCCTTTCTTTCTATTTTTCTTCTGCAATGCATCCTTTTGGCATCAGAAACGTCCACACGCTTCAGCTTTCCAACAGCCTCTTCTGCACTGCAATCAGTTCATCCACGCCTTTGGCGCACAGGCGAACCAGTTCCTGCTGCTCCGAAAGCGTAAAAGCGCGGCCCTCGCCGGTACCCTGCAGTTCGATCAGCTCCCCTGCATCGTTCATCACGCAGTTGAGATCCACCATGGCATGGCTGTCTTCGGCATAGCACAGATCGAGCAGCGCGCAGTTATCCACGATGCCGGCGCTGACGCCGGCCACATAACCCTTCAAAGGCCACTGGAGCAGCACGCCTTC
>ERZ773108.3696-NODE-3696-length-11422-cov-3.084367_pt1 | contig 11422 bp, 8 predicted proteins | sample MGYA00580570_ERZ773108 | MGnify/ENA primary metagenome ERZ773108 (study PRJEB29015, sample SAMEA2737840) | human gut metagenome | biome: human gut; feature: human-associated habitat; material: faeces | place: China | collected 2012 ...
ATTGAAAACCGCCCCATTTTAGTGTATGATGATATCTGAATTATGTTTTATTTCGTACAGCAGTTTTGCTGCAAAAGGAGGTGACTGCCATGACCTGCAGAGAGGCAGAGCGTCTGGTTATGCCTTATATCAATGGCAGTATAACAGATGAGGAACTGAAAGCATTTGTAGAACATATTGATCATTGCCCGGATTGCCGGGAGGAACTTGAGATATACTTTACAGTAGATGTGGGTATCAGGCAGCTGGATGAAGGTACCGGAAGCTACAACATCAAAGGTGCGTTGGAAACTGCACTGGAGCTTTCCCGCCAGCGGATCCACACGCTGAAACTTCTGCAAAATGCGATTTATGCAGTAAATACCCTTTGTTTCTGGTCTGTATTTGTGATACTGATCGTCCAGATCCGTATCTGGAGCCAGACTGGATTTTAAGAATAAATTATTGAAAAGGATTTTATATTATGGACAATAAACTGGTACTGATCGATGGACACAGTATTTTAAACCGGGCTTTTTATGGGGTTCCGGATCTGACCAATGCAGAAGGACTTCATACCAATGCAGTCTATGGCTTTTTAAATATCATGTTTAAGATATTGGAAGAAGAAAATGCAGACCATCTGGCGGTAGCCTTTGACCTGTCTGCGCCTACGTTCCGCCATAAGATGTATGATGCATACAAAGGCACCAGAAAACCGATGCCGGAAGAACTGCGGGAACAGGTACCTCTGATGAAGGAGGCACTGCAGACCATGAATATCCCTATCCTTACAATGGAGGGATATGAAGCGGACGATATCCTGGGAACTGTGGCAAAAAGATGTCAGGCGGAAGGAATCGAAGTATCTGTTGTTTCCGGCGACCGGGATCTTTTGCAGTTAGCGGATACCCACATTAAGATCCGTATCCCCAAGACCAGCAAAGGCAGCACACAGATCTATGATTATTATCCGGAAGATGTAAAAGAACAATACCAGGTAACACCAACGGAATTTATTGATGTAAAAGCTCTTATGGGAGATACTTCTGATAATATCCCAGGTGTGCCTTCTATTGGCGAGAAGACAGCGACTAATCTGATCGTATCCTATGGTTCTATTGAAAATGCCTATGCCCATGTAGATGAGATCAAGCCTCCAAGAGCCCAGAAAGCCCTTTCTGAGTATTATGACATGGCCCAGATGAGCAAGGAACTGGCAACGATCTGCATCACCTGTCCCATCCCATTTTCCTATGAAGAGGCTCTGATCGGCAATCTTTATACACCGGAAGCTTTTAAGTTTATGAAACGGATGGAATTTAAGTCCATCTTAAACCGTTTTGACTCTGCTTCCATGGAAGATAAGGAAAATGGTCCACAGAAGTCATTTAAGGAAGTTACAGATAAAAAAGAGGCGGAAAAGATCTTTAAGGCAGCGGAAAAAGCCGCTGTTACAGGTCTGCAGCTGATCACCGGAAGCAGGGCAAAGGTTTCGGAGAAAGCAGAACAGCTGACCTTCTCTTTTGATACGGATGGAACAGTCCATTCCGGCAAAAAGGCAAAATCTGCCTTTCTTCCTGTAACAGCCCTTGCGATCTGCACAGGTCCGGAAGAAATCTACTGTATCCGTGTGTCCGAGTCTCAGATCACAGACAGCTGGCTGACAGAAAAAGTACAAAACCTCTGTAAAAATGACACCGTTCATTCTGTCTGGGTCCTGGATCTTAAATCCATGCTGCCTCTGTTAAATCTTACAGACGAAGCACCGGTTTATGACGCAGGCGTTGCCGGTTATCTTTTAAATCCTTTAAAAGATACCTATGGTTATGATGATCTGGCAAGAGATTATCTTTCCATGACCATTCCTTCTAAAAGCGACCTGATCGGAAAAGAAAACCTGGGCGATCTGTTAGAAACAGGGGATGAAAAGGCGGTAACCTGTGCCTGCTATATGGGCTATATTGCCTGGAAAGCTGCAGAGCCTTTAAAGAGCCGCTTGGAGCAGGAAGAAATGTATAAGCTGTATACAGAGATCGAGATGCCTCTGATCTACAGCTTGTGGCATATGGAACAGGAAGGTGTCCTTGTAAAAAGGGACAAGTTAAAAGAATATGGAGATACCCTAAAAGTAGGGATCAAAAAACTGGAAACAGAGATCTATGCTGAAACAGGAAAAGAATTTAATATCAATTCCCCGAAACAGCTGGGAGAGATCCTGTTTGGTGAAATGCAGCTTCCAGGTGGAAAGAAGACCAAGACAGGTTATTCTACAGCAGCGGAAGTTCTGGAAAAACTGGCTCCGGAGCATCCGGTGGTACAGAAGATCCTGGATTACCGCCAGCTGACCAAGTTAAATTCTACCTATGCAGAAGGCCTTGCAGCTTATATCAGCGAAGACGGCCGTATCCATGGAAAATTTAACCAAACTATAACAGCTACGGGCCGTATCAGCAGTACAGAGCCAAACCTGCAGAACATTCCGGTGCGTATGGAACTGGGACGTCAGATACGAAAGGTATTTGTCCCGAAAGAGGGCTATATTTTTACAGATGCCGATTATTCCCAGATCGAACTGCGTATTTTGGCCCATATGTCCGGGGATGAGCGCCTGATCGAGGCTTACAGGGAGTCCAGGGATATCCATGCCACTACAGCATCCCAGGTATTCCATGTGCCTTTAGAGGAAGTAACCCCTCTTCAGAGAAGAAATGCAAAGGCAGTAAACTTTGGTATTGTATACGGCATCAGTGCTTTCGGCCTCAGTGAGGATCTGAGTATTTCCAGAAAAGAGGCAAAGGAATATATTGAACGGTATTTTGAGACTTATCCGAAAGTAAAGGAATTTCTGGACAGTTTGGTAAAGCAGGGAAAAGAGCAGGGATATGTGACGACTCTTTATGGCAGACGCCGTCCGATCCCGGAATTTAAGTCCTCTAATTTTATGCAGCGCCAGTTTGGGGAACGTGTGGCAATGAATTCCCCGATCCAGGGAACAGCAGCTGATATTATGAAGATCGCCATGATCGCAGTAGACAGGGAACTGCGAAAGAGAGGGCTTTCCTCCCGCATTGTTTTACAGATCCACGATGAACTTCTGATCGAGACTGCAGAAAATGAAGTGGAAGAGGTAAAAGAGATCCTTACAGACAAGATGAAACATGCTGCAAATTTAAAGGTTTCACTGGAAGTTGACGCGAAAACAGGAGCATCCTGGTTTGACGCAAAATAGATCATAAGCGTATAGGATACGATTAAGGAGCAGATCAGAACTATGTGCCAGGACAGAACAGATGATATGTTAGAGACACATTTTACATGTAAAGGAAAAAAATACCCGGTGATCGGTCTCACCGGGGGCGTAGGAGCCGGAAAAAGTACGGTGTTAAATATGCTGATTGGTTTTATGAGACCGGATTCTGGAGAAATACTTTTAGATGGAGAAAATATGAGAAATCTGGATTTCCGGTCTTTCCGCAGGCATCTGGCTGTGGTTCCCCAGGAAACGATCTTATTTTCCGGCACCGTCCGGCAAAATATCACTTATGGAAGCGCGGATGTCACGGAAGAAGAACTGTGGCAGGTGCTGAAAGCTGCTAATTTAGATGAGGTCGTGAAAAATCTGCCCCAGGGTCTGGACACCAATCTTGGAGAACACGGAGGACGCTTATCCGGTGGTCAGCGCCAGCGGATCGGAATTGCCCGCGCGCTGATCCTGCACCCGGAATTTGTCGTCTGCGATGAGCCGGTCTCCGCGCTTGATGTCTCCGTCCAGTCTCAGATCATCAATCTGCTGCTGGATCTGAAGGAGAAGGAAAATCTGTCCTATCTGTTCATCGCGCACGATATCGGCGTCGTCCGGTATATCTCCGACCGCATCGGCGTGATGTATCTCGGATATCTGTTTGAAGAGTGCCCGACGGAGGAGCTGTTCCGGAATCCGCTGCATCCGTACACAAAAACGCTTTTGTCGTCCGTCCCGGTGATCGACGCGTCAGGCGCTGCGAAGAAGGAGCGCACGCTCATTCAGGGCGAGCTGCCGTCGCCGCTTTCGCCGCCGTCCGGCTGCGTGTTCCGGACAAGATGTCCGTACGCGAAGCCGATCTGCGCCGAGCAGTGCCCGGAAAAGAAGGATGTCGGCGGCGGACACCACGTCATGTGCCATCTGTATGATGAGTAAGCTTGCAGGAGGAAAACACAATGAAGGAGCAATATAAAAAGTATACAGAGCTTGTAGACAAGCACAAGCAGCTGATCCTGGACACGGAGCGCTATTTGTGGAAGCACCCGCAGGTCGGCTACAAGGAGTGGGAGGCGACAGAATATCTCGTTCGCCAGTATGAAAAAATGGGCTTTCAGGTCAAAACGGCGGAGGGCATCCCGGGCTTTATCGCGGATCTGGATACTGGCCGTCCCGGCCCGAAGCTGGCGCTGATCGGCGAGCTGGATTCGCTCATGTGCGCGACGCATCCGGAGGCGGATAAGCGGACGAACGCGGTTCACGCCTGCGGCCACCACTGCCAGTCCTCCGCAGTTCTGGGCTGCGCCGCTGCGCTGACGGAGCCGGGCGCGCTGGACGGACTTTGCGGCTCGATCCGCTTTGTCGGTGTTCCGGCAGAGGAGACCATCGATCTGGAGTTCCGCGCGAAGCTGATCAAGGAGGGAAAGATCCACTTCAACGCCGGCAAGATCGAATTTTTGTACCGCGGACTGTTTGACGATGTCGATATGGTCGCGATGGTACACGCGATGCATGACGACGATCACATGTTCCACCTCTTCAAGGGCGGAAACGGCTGCATCAACAAGCACTTTGAATTTGAGGGCAAAGCTTCTCATGCCGGGACGGAGCCGTGGAACGGCGTGAACGCGCTGTATGAGGCCAATGTCGGCATGACGGCCTGCAACGCGCTACGCGAGACCTTCCGCGACACGCAGACCATGCGCTTCCACCCCATCATCACGCAGGCCGGTGTCGCCGCGAACGCGATCCCGGATGTTGCGAAGATGGACGCGTATACGCGCGCGGCCTCGTTTGAAGAGATGAAGAAGCTGAACGAGCGGATCAACCGCGCACTTGCCGCGTCCGCCGCGGCGCTCGGCGGCAACGTCTACATTCAGGACAAGCCGGGCAATATGCCGCTGCACTGCGACGGCACGCTGTTCGATACCTGCCGCGATATCATCACCGACCTGTTCGGTGCGGAGCAGATCCGGTATATCTCGTGGTCGTACGGCAGCACGGATCTGGGCGATTTGTCCAGCCTGATGCCGGCCATCCACCCGGAGGCCGCCGGTATTTCCGGCAGCATGCACGGCGCGGACTTTAAGGTCGCCGACCCGGTGCGCAGCTGCGTCAACCCGGCAAAGCTCCTGTGCTGCCTTGCCTATGAGCTGCTGCATGACGACGCGGCGCTCGGCAGAAAAATTGTGCGTGAATTCAAGCCAGAGTTTGAAAGCAAGGAAGCGTATTTCGAGGCGATCAACCGCGTGGCATTCTCCGGCAGAGCCGTTGAGTATCTGGATAACGGCGATGTCCGCCTGCACTATAAAAATAACTGAGCAGGGAAGGAGGACCTATGGAACAGTCCTGTAACGAAGCTGTCAAAAGCATTCTTTCCTGTGTAGAAAAATACAAAAGTCTGATCGTCGAGGTTGAACAGACGATCTGGAAGAACCCTGAGATCGGCTATAAGGAGTGGAAGACCTCGCGCTATCTGGCGGATATCTTCCAGTCGCTTGGGTATCAGGTGACGCTGGCCGGAGACATTCCCGGCTTCGCGGCGCAGATCGATACCGGCCGTCCCGGCCCCGTCATTGCGATCGTCGCGGAGGAGGACTCCATCATTTGCCCGGAGCATCCGGAGGCCGATCCGGCCACAGGCGCGGTGCATGCCTGCGGGCACAACGCGCAGTCCGCGTATCTTGTCGGCTGCGCGGCGGCCTTGGCCGAACCCGGTGCGCTGGACGGGCTGTGCGGCTCGATCCGCTTCCTGTCGATCCCCGCGGAGGAGACCATCGATCTGGAATACCGCTCGAAGCTCATACAGGAGGGCACGATCCACTATCTGGCGGGTAAGATCGAGTTTTTGTACCGCGGACTCTTTGACGGGGTGCAGCTCGTACTGTTTACACATGTGCTCTCAGAGGAGACCTCGCTCTTCGCCATCGACAAGGGCGCGGACGGCTGCATCACCAAGCATTTTGAGTATATCGGCAAATCTGCGCACGCGGGCTTCGCGCCGCATCAGGGCATCAACGCCCTCTATGCCGCGACGCTCGGCATCACCGCCTGCAACGCGCTGCGTGAGACGTTTGAGGAAAAGGACTATATCCGCTGGCACCCCATCCTGACGCAGGCCGGCGCGGCGGCCAATGCGATCCCGGGTGTGGCAAAGCTGGACACCTATGTCCGCGCCAGCACGTTCGAGAAAATGAAGCAGATCAACCGCCGGATCAACCAGGCGCTGTCCGCCTCTGCGGCCGCCATCGGTGCGAATTTGCTGATCCATGACGTACCGGGCAATATGCCGCTCAAAAACGACGAGAAGCTCAGCAGCCTGTTCTGCAAAACGGCCGAGGAGATCTTCGGCGAGGGCTGCGTCCGTCAGGCCCCCTGGAACTGCGGCACGTCGGATCTGGGCGATATCTCCTGCCTCATGCCGACGATCCATCCCTATTCCTCCGGCGCCATCGGCACGGCGCACGGCTCGAACTATCACATCGTGGATCCTGTCCGCGCAAGCGTCAATCCGGCAAAGGTGCTCGCGGCCATGACGGCGAAGCTGCTCTATGGCGATGCGTCGCTGGCACATTCGATCATCGACAGCTACGAGCCGGTGTTTGCCTCGAAGGAGGCGTATTTCGCGGCGATCGACGCGATCAACATGAACAAAAAAACTGTGTGCTACCGGGATGACGGTACGGTCGTTCTAGATTTTGAAAACTGAAAGGACAAAAGGTGGCTTTCATGGAAAAATTAAAGGTTTTGTTTGTCGGCGAATCATGGTTCTTTACAAAGGTGGAATCGAAGGGCTTTGACCAGTTTTCCAGCAGCGGCTATGAAACGGAGATCGGCCGCGTCCGCGAATACATGAAGGATTTTGCGGAGATCACGCATATTCCAGCGCATCTGGTCCCGTTTGAGTTCCCGAACACGCTCGAGGGGCTGCAGCAATATGACGCGGTGATCATCAGCGATGTCGGCGCGAACACGTTCTACCTCCATCATGATACCTTCTATGCGGGCAAGGCGACGCCCAATCTGCCCGAGCTGATCCGGCAGTACGTCGCCGAGGGCGGCGCACTGGGCATGATGGGCGGCTATCTGACCTTCATGGGGATCGAGGCAAAGGGCCAGTGGCGCAATACGCCGGTCGAGCAGGCGCTGCCCGTCACCATGCTTCCGTGCGACGATCGCCGCGAGCATCCGGAGGGGATCCATGCCGTGCTCTGCGCGCGGGACGACGCGATCACCCATGGCCTGCCGCAGGAGCTCCCGGCGCTGTTCGGCTATAATGCGCTGACGGCAAAGGCGCAGGCGAAGGTTCTGATCCACTATGAGAGCGATCCGATCCTCACGGTCTGGGAATACGGCAAGGGCCGCAGCTTCGCCTGGGCAAGCGACTGCGCGCCGCACTGGATGCCGGAAGAATTCTGCCAATCCGACTGCAACCGCACACTCTGGAGCAATGTCCTTCGCTGGGCAGCGAAGCAGATCTGAGACGCATACAAGGAGGGTATCAGCTATGAGTTATCTGAATGGACAGGAGGGCTACCGGGAGCAGCTTCTTTCTACCCGGTCGGTCGTAAAAAAGGACAATTTCGTTCTGCTGGAGGTAGACGGTCTGGTTGAAAACCGGATCCCGGGCTATGAAAACTGCGACGTTTCGATCCTGGCCTCGCCGGAGATGGGCGCGTCCTTCGCCGATTATTTTGTCTCGGCGCACGCGGGCGGAAAAAATACCGGCATCGGCGGAAATGGGATCGAGACCTTCCTGTATGTTGTGCAGGGCGAGGTAGACGTGCAGAACGCGGACGAGAAGGCGACGCTCACGGAGGACGGCTACTTCTTCTCCCCGGACGACAAGCCCGTCACCTTTGAAAACAAAAGCGGCAAAGAGGCAAAGATCTATGTCTACCGCAAGCGCCACGAAAAGCTGGAGGGCTACCGCACGCATACAGTCGTCGGCAACTCCAACGACCTTCCGTGGCTGCCCTACGAGGGAATGGACAACTGCATGATCAAGGATCTGCTTCCCTCGGCGGAGGACTGGGCGTTTGATATCAATATGCACATGCTGAAATTCAGCCTGGGTGCCTCGCACGGCTATATCGAAACGCATTTTCAGGAGCACGGCATGTACTTCCTGACCGGAAAGGGCATGTATAAGCTGGATGACGAATGGATCCCCGTGCAGAAGGGCGACTATGTCTTCATCGACAATTATTGCCCGCAGGCGTGCTATGCTGTTGGCCGCGGGGAGGATCTGTCCTACGTCTATTCGAAGGACTGCAACAGAGATGTAAAGCTGTGAATTGCCGGGAAGCGGGCCGCGCCCGCTTCCCATGGAAATGGATAGGTTTGAAAAATGATCGTTAAAAGAGAAGAACTGAAAGCATTGATGAAAAACAAGCTGATGCAGGCGGGACTCAGCGGCGAGCATGCGGAAATGACGGCGGAGGTGCTGGTCTGGTCGGACGAGCGCGGCTATCATTCCCACGGCTCCGTGCGGATGGAGTATTACTGCGAGCGGATCGCAAAGGGCGGGATCAACACGAGCCCGAATTTCTCCTTCCGCACCACAGGCCCCTGCACCGGCATCTACGAGGGCGACAACGGCTGCGGCTATGTCGCGGCCACGCACGCAATGGAGCACGCCATTGACATGGCAAAGCAGAACGGCGCAGCTGTGATCGGCATCCGCAACATCTCGCACAGCGGCGCGATCGGATATTACACGGAGATGGCGGCGAAGCAGGATCTGCTGGCGATCTCCTTCTGCCAGTCGGATCCGATGGCGGTGCCCTATGGCGGCACGGAGCCGTTTTTCGGGACAAACCCGATCTCCTTTGCCGCGCCGTCGGAGGATGGCCGCACCGTTGTGTTCGATATGGCGACGACGGTACAGGCGTGGGGCAAAATCCTCGATAAGCGTTCCCGGCACGAGCAGATCCCGGCAAGCTGGGCCGTTGATACGGCGGGAAGACCGGTAACGGATCCGAATCTTGTCAACGCGCTCGTGCCGATCGCGGGCGCGAAGGGCTACGGACTGATGATGATGGTCGACGTGTTTTCCGGCGTGCTGCTCGGTGTCCCGTTCGGCAAGCATGTCTCGTCCATGTATCATGACCTGTCGGAGGGAAGAAACCTTGGGCAGATGCACATCGTGCTCGACCCGAGCCGCTTTGTGGGCCTGGACGCGTTCAAGCAGAGCCTGTCGCAGGAGCTGGACGAGCTTGCGGCGGTGCCGCCGGCCGAGGGCTATGGCAAGGTCTATTATCCCGGCGAGCGTTCGGCGATCCGCAAGGAAAAGGCGGATGCAGAGGGCGTTGAGATCGTGGAGGAGATCGTAGAATACCTCAAGGGCGATACGCTCCACTTTGACCGCTATGACCACAAGAACAGATTTGCGGACTGAGCGCACCGGGGAGATGGAAGTATGCTCAAAACATTTGTAAAAAAGGGAAGCTATCATGATTCAGTCGCGCTGATGCTTCTGACGAACTGCATACAGGCGATCGATGGCGTGCAGAAGGCGTCCATTATGATGGGAACGCCCGCGAATAAGGACATTTTTATGCAGAGCGGCCTGCAGACGCCCGAGCTGATGCAGGCGTCGGCGAACGATATGGTCATCGTCGCGGAGCTTCGCGACGAGGCGCTGATGGACATGATCCTGAAGAAGACCGACGAGTTTTTCCAGCAGGAGAGCCGGACGAAGACCGCCTCGGCGGAATATCCGGAGGCGTCCGACTGGGAAACGGCGCTGGAGCTGTTGCCGGAGGCGAATCTGGCGGTCATCTCCGTCGCGGGCGCCTATGCCGCAGCTGAGGCCGACCGCGCGCTGGACAACGATATGAACGTGTTCATGTTCAGCGACAATGTCACCATCGAGGACGAAGCGCGTCTGAAGCGGAAGGCACATGAAAAGGGCCTCGCGGTCATGGGGCCGGATTGCGGAACCGGCATTCTCTGCGGCGTACCCATCGCCTTTACAAACTGTGTCCGGCCGGGCGCGATCGGAATTGTCGGCGCATCCGGAACGGGAATTCAGGAGCTGACGACGATCATTGACCGCCTCGGAGAGGGCGTGACCAACGCCATCGGAACCGGCGGACGGGATCTCGCCGCCGAGGTGGGCGGGATCACAACGCTCGATATGATCGATGTGATGGAGCAGGACGAGAGCGTAAAGGTCATGATCGTTCTGTCCAAGCCGCCCGCGCCGCAGATCCGGGAAAAGGTGTATGACCGCCTGCGCGGCTGCAAAAAGCCGGTCGTGACGCTGTTTTTAGGGGAGAAGCCGGCTTACCACGAGGAGAATTTCTATCACGCCTATACGCTGGACGAGGCGGCGCGGCTTGCCGTCAGCCTTGCGCGCAGAGAGGCAGTGCCGGACGGCTGCACGCAGACGCAGCGCAGCCCCTTCGCGCCGGAAGAGCACCGTAGCATCAAGGCCTACTATTCCGGCGGGACGCTCGCGAGCGAGGCCGCGACGCTGATGAAGGACGCGCTGGGCTTCTCGGACAGGTTCACAAAAAAAGAGGGATTTATGCTTCACCGCGACGGGCATATCGTCGTGGATCTGGGCGACGATGTCTACACGGTCGGCCGTCCGCATCCGATGATCGATCCCGCCAAGCGGATCGAATGCATGCAGGAGGCCGTTGAAGATCCCTCTACGGGCGTGATCCTCTTCGATGTCATGCTGGGCTACGGTTCGCATGCGGATATGGCCGGCGCGCTGCTTCCGGCGATCCATGCCCTGCAGCAGCGGGCCGAGGCGGAAAGCCGGACACTTTACTTTGTTGCGACGGTCTGCGGCACGCGCACGGATATACAGGAGTACGACGCGGCGGTGCAAAAGCTGCAGTCCGCTGGCGTTGTGGTCTGCGAGACGAATAAGCTTGCGGTCATGCAGGCGCTTGCGCTCATCGGCCATCCGCTACACGAGCAGCCGAAGCCCGTTCACAAAAAAGAGACCTCGGAAGAGGTTTGCGCCGCGGCATCTGAGAAGCTGATGGCGCTGCTGCGGCGCAAGCCGGATATTGTGAACATTGGCCTCAAGAGCTTCGCGGAGGTCGCGCGCAGTTTCGGCTGCCGGACCGTTCAGTTTAACTGGGCGCCGCCCGCAGGCGGCGATGCGGAAATGATCCGGATCCTGACCTTCCTGCGGGAATACGGCGATCACGCCGTCGACGAGGCAAACGCGGAGGTGCT
>ERZ773108.3697-NODE-3697-length-11414-cov-26.434369_pt1 | contig 11414 bp, 4 predicted proteins | sample MGYA00580570_ERZ773108 | MGnify/ENA primary metagenome ERZ773108 (study PRJEB29015, sample SAMEA2737840) | human gut metagenome | biome: human gut; feature: human-associated habitat; material: faeces | place: China | collected 2012 ...
ATGGTAGTGGTATGTTCTCTTACTTAGATAATGTAGATACTCTAGATCTAACTGGTTTAGATACTAGTAATATGACTAGTATGTCTTATATGTTCTATAACAGTAATAGTTTAAAAAGTATTAACTTATCAAATTTTAATACCTCTAAATTATTGTATGCAAATAATATGTTTAATGGTTGCACCTCTCTTGAAAGTCTTGATTTATCAAATTTTAATACATCAAAGGTAACTAATTTCAGTAATATGTTTAGAGACTGTCAAAAAATGAAAGAAATTAATTTAAGTAATTTTGACACATCAAGTGCTACTACTTTTGCAAATTTATTTCATAATTGTAGTTCATTAACTACTTTAGATTTAAGTAGTTTTAATACAAATAAAGTAACATATATGGGATCGATGTTTTATAACTGTAGCTCACTAACAAGTCTTGATTTATCAAACTTTAACACGAGTAATGTTATTAATATGGGATATGGAATGTTTTATAATTGTAAATCATTAAAAGAATTAGATTTAAGTAATTTTGATACAAAGAAAGTTATTGATTTTTCAGATATGTTTAATGGTTGTAGTTCATTAGAAAATATTGAACTCTCAAGTTTTGATACAACTAATGCAACTAATATGGCAAATATGTTTTATAATTGTAAATCATTAAAACAATTAGATTTAAGTAGTTTTAATACAAGTAAAGTAACAAACATGTCTAAAATGTTTCTGCAAAATAATGAAATCAATACTATATATGTATCAGAAAAATGGAACACATCAAATGTTACTAGTTCTTCTCTTATGTTTCATTCATGTACTTCTCTTGTTGGAGCAGTCCCATTTGATAGTAGTAAAACAGATATAAGTATGGCTAATTATACTAATGGATATTTAACATATAAAAGTAATAATTAATATAGAAACTAGTTATTTGAACTAGTTCTTTTCTTTATGTTTTTGACTTAGATATGATAGGTCTAATGAGACATCTTAGATAGACTAAGAATTAGGCTAGATAAGACATAAAAAAACCTTGGGTTTTTATGAAAGGTATGATAAAAATAATTTACTTATTTATTATAATATGCTATACTTAATATGATGATAGTAGGTGGTAGAAGTGCATAAAATTAAAAGTAAATTTAAACATATAAAGAAACTTTTAAAAAATAATACTAAACTTAAAGTTCGTTTTTTAGTGGGTTCTTCTTCTTTACTTCTTTTAGTAATAGGAGTTACTACATACTTTGCTACCTATAGTGATTTAATATTAGAATTTAATGATGATCCTGACTATGTAGAAAGTTCAGTAAAAGATAATAAAGTAATAATAAATGAAGTAGAGAGTGATTATTACTATTATAAGAGTTTAAATTATACATCTAATGATGGAACTCTTCCTACTACGGATAATAAAGATATATATAATGATAATAATTTAGTTCAAACTAAAATAACATATAAAGGTAATGATGGTACTAATAAGGGTTATGTATCATTATCTGAAAGACAAGATACTTATGTATATTTTAAAATGTTTGAAGTAAATGATAATAATACTGCTGATAAAAGTGATGACTATGTATTAATAGAACTAATAGATAATCCTTTTACTGATAGACCAGGTGATCGTGGTTTTAATGGTTGGTATACTGATTATCAAAATGCTAAAATTAGTTATGATAGCAATTACTATGAAAGATATGTTAAAGTACCAGTAACTTATAAAGATGGTAAACCAGAGAAAATAGATATAACTATGATTGCTAAATGGACCACTGCCAAAGTAAGTTATATAGGTAGTAATTTTAATAATGCTATTAGAAGTTTAAACACTATTGGCATGAAAAAAGTAGAAAAAATAAAAATAACATATAAAGAAATAGATATGACTGGTTATTATTATCAAGTTATTCTTAACAGAGGAGAAAGTTATAATGGCTTATATGATGAGAGAGGTAATCGTCTAGGTAATGGAACTTGTCGTCCTAATTGGTGGTATGGAGAAACTACTTGTACATATTATCAAAGAATAACTAATGAAAATTTTGATGAAAATAATACTTATTATTATTTAAATAATGGCTATATGACTAAGTTAGATAATAGTACTATTAATAGAGAAGTGTTATCTGAGGAAGTTAATACCGATCTAATAGATGCTAATATGTCTACTTATTATCAAGAAGTATCTATAAATTATGGTGAGTCACAAACTGGTTATTATAATGCAAATGGTGAAATTGCAACTGGTACTTGTAATTCTTACTATGGATGTACTAACTATAAATTACTTCAGTATTATAATGATAATGGTGAAGAAGAAATATTTGATGTAAATAAAGAATATTATTATTTAGTTACTAGAGATACTAATATACTAGTATTAAATAATAGTATTAATGGTTCTTGGAGTGATAATGGAGATTATCCATTTACAATAACTAGTTTACATAATGGTACTAAATATAATATTACTTGGAATGCTAATTCCGCTATTAACTGTTATAATGATACTAATATAGAAAATGTTACATTATACTATGGAGCAAGAATAAATGGAATATATAATCCACCAACTAATAATACATCAGGAACTTTATTTGGTAATTATCATAATGTCAAATTAGGAAGAGGATTAACTCAAAATGGTAACTATCCAACATTAAGATCTGTAGTAGCTGGTAATAGTTCAAGCACTGGAAGCAATAATAATCCAACTAAATATAAATTTATGTTAGAATCTGGTATATACAATTCCATATCACTTAGTATGGGAGCATCAACAAGTTCTTGGAATGATCCTGATTTGTATTTAAATAATAAAAGTGTATATGGCAATGATTATGATAAGGCAAAGAAAAATAATACCGCTTTAGATATATATTATTGTGCTTCAGGATCTTGGGGTGGAAATGTTTATGCTAGTACTAATAGTAGTACAGATAAAGGTATATCATTTGATTTAACAGTAAAAAGCGGTACTTTTGGAAGTAGTAAATATGATCTATCAACAGGAATATATGTTGGAGGAAGATATGGAGGAACACATTATTCTGCTAGAAAAGCTAAAATAGAGGGCGGTTATATTTATAATCTAATAGGAGGACCTCTATCTAGCAATAATAGAAGTGGTGTAAATGATATATATATTTATATGACTGGTGGTAGTGTTGATATTATAATAGGAGGAGCAGGAACAACTGCCACTTATGGAAATAGAATTGTTTCTGTTACTGGAGGTACAGTAAACTATAGTGTCTTTGGAGGATCTAATGGTTCTACTGGTAATGAAGGTGATGGAACATTAAATGGAACACCATATATTTATATAGGAGGAACCGCTACTATTGGTGATAAAAACTTAATAAGCAATAATACAACTTTATTTGGAGCAGAATCTGGTAGTGTCTTTGGAATAGGTAATGGTCGTAGCGGTTATTCTACAATAGGATCATCTGATAATTCAATAATAATTATTGATGATAAAGCTACTATTAATAATAATGTTTATGGTGGTGGTAACTATGGAGCAACAGGAGTAAGTAGTAGTTCTAATACATCATATACTAATATAATAATAAATGACGGTTTTATTGAAGGCTCTGTTTATGGTGGTGGTAATAAGAATGGTAGTGGATCATCATCAAAAACATCTACTGTAAATATAACTATGAATGGTGGAAATGTTGTTGGTAGTATTTATGGTGGTAGTAATGAACAAGGTACAATATTTGGAACAGTAAATGTAAATGTTTTTGGTGGAGAAGTAACAAACTCTGTCTATGGTGGTGGTAGAGGAGGTTATACTAATTCATCAAACTCTGGTACTTTTGTAAGAGATGATATAAATGTTGTAATAGGAGATTCTTCTCTTAATACAACGCCAATTATTAATAAGAGTGTATATGGTGGTAGTGCTTATGGTACTGTAAATGATTCTTCTTCTGGAAACAACGTATCTTCTAGTAAAACCAAAGTTACTGTAAATAAAGGTATAATAGTAAATGTTTTTGGTGGTGGTGAAGGTAATAATACTTACACACCATATGTAATGGGAGATATTGAAGTTACTATAAATAATGGTACTATAACTAATGTCTTTGGAGGTAATGACTTAAAAGGAAAACCTAATGGTAATATAACAGTTACTATTAATGACGGAACTATTACTAATACTTATGGTGGTGGTAATGAAACATCTGCTAATACAACAAATGTTTACTTAAATGGTGGAACAGTAGATAAAATATTTGGCGGTTCAAATATTAGCGGTACAGTAACTACTAGTAATGTAACTGCATCAGGAGGCACTTGTACTACTTTATATGGTGGTAATAATGCTGGAGGAACTACTGGAGTTACTAATGTATTAGTGGATAATGGAAATATTACTACAGTCTATGGTGGAGGAGATAGAACTTCTGTAACAGAAAGTACCAATGTAACAATAAATAACAAAGTAGGTACAGTCTTTGGTGGTTCTAATTTATCAGGAAATATTCCTATAACTAATATTGTAGTAAATGATGCTAATATAAATGATGTCTATGGCGGTAATAATCAAGGTGGCAAAGTAGAAAACACTAATATTGATATAAATGGCACTCTAATAACTAATGTTTACGGAGGAGGTTTAAAGGCCGAAACTACTACTACTAATGTTAATCTAAATTATGGATTAATAACTAACGTTTATGGTGGTGGTAATGAAGCAGGAGCTATTACTACTAATGTTAATTTAGGAGGAGCAAATATTATTAATGTATTTGGAGGCTCTAATACTAGTGGAGAAGTTAAAAATACTAATATTAAAAACCTATCTGTTACTACTAGCGATTTATCTTCAGCGTTTACAATAAGTAAGTCTGATATAAATCAAACAGGAGCAACTGATATATTAGGTAGTGAAAAAATAAATGTAGATATAACCAATAATACAGGAGTTAGTTTACCGACATGGGATTTATATATTTTAACTAGTAAAAGTATTTTCGATTCTAACTGGAGTTCATCTAAAGTGGAGTTTGATAGTACTAATAATATTTATCATATTGATGAAGCAAATCAGTGGTATGGAACTAATACTTTAAATAATAATAGTACTTATAGTTTTGAATTTAATATTCATTCATATGATACTTATGAGAATTTTAAAATACTAGGATATTTATTAGTGGGTTATGATGCTAATGGTAATAAATATATAGGTAAATTAAATGTTGATAAAATATATGGTGGTAATAATCTAGGAGGTACTACTACTTCTGCTAATATAAATTTAACTAATGGAAATATAAATACTATCTTTGGGGGAGGTAATAAAGCTAGTGTAACTACTGCTTCTACGAATATCAATAATGTAACTGTTAATAAATCAATATATGGTGGCGGTAATGAAGCCGATGTATCTTCCGTAACTCTAAATATTGATAGTAGTACTATTGGCAATGCTGAAAATAAGGCTGTTATATATGGTGGTGGTAATGCTGCTAAAGTAACTAATAGTTTAGAAGTAAAGGTAAATTCTTCCGAAGTATCAGGAGATATTTATGGAGGAGGAAACAAAGGTGAAGTAGAAACTACTGTTAAAATGACTTTATCAAATACTCATGTAACTGGTAATGTCTTTGGAGGCGGTAATGAAGCCGCTGTTCTAAAAACTGATACTAAAGTTTTAGATAATACTACTATTGATAATAATATCTATGGTGGAGGTAATGCTGCCGAAGTAAAAGAAGATACTACTTTGACAGTTAATAATAGTACTATTTCTAATGCTATCTTTGGTGGTGGTAATGGAGAGAATTCTATTGTACCGGGAGATGAAACTGGCGAATTAAATCCAGCTAAAGTATTAGGTAATACCAATCTTGTAATAGGAGAGTCTACTAAAGTAAAAACTATTTATGGTGGTGGAAACTTAGGTAAAGTAAATAAAAATACTAATGTTAATACTAATAATATTACCGTTGAAGATTCTATCTATGGTGGTGGTAATGCTGCTGTAGTAGGAGAAAATACTAATATTCATATATCTAATACCAATGTAAATGATAGTGTTTATGCTGGTGGTAATGGTGTATTAGCAGTAGTTAATGGTAATACTAATCTTGATATAGATGATAATACTACTATTGGTAAACATGTCTTTGGAGGAGGTAATGCTGCTGCTACTGGACTAGAAAAAAATAATAATTCTAAAGGCATAGTAAATGTGGTAGGAGCTACTATTGGAGGTAATGTTTATGGTGGTGCTAATACTTCTAGATTATATGGTGATACTACAGTAAATATAGGTTTATCTGCAAGTAGTAATAAAAATCTTACTAAGTCTCCTATCGTAATAGGAGGAACTGTCTTTGGTGGAGGAGAAGCCAATGCTAGCGGTAGTGAAGAATATGACTATTCCTTTATAAGTGTAACCGTAGGTATTAATATTAATATAAATGGTGAAGGTTATGATACTTTTACTATAGGTGGATCTATCTTTGGTAGTGGTAATGCTTCTTCTACTACCGGTTATAGTTATGTAAATATTAAAAATTATGGTACTAAAGAAGATATTAAGAGAAATATATCTATACAGAGAGCCAATACTGTAACACTTGATAATTCATATATAGAATTAAAAGGTGCTACTGATAGAACTAATGAATACTCGACAGTATTATTCTCGTTAAGTAGAATTGATGAACTAAAACTAATTAATTCCTCTTCATTATATTTACAAAATGGTGGTAACTTAGTAAAGAAATTATCTAGTTTAGCTATAAATGGTACTAATGAAGTAAAATCAGAAGTAACTCTTGATCCTGAAACAAAATTATTATCAAGAAATACTAATAATAGAATATATATGTTAGAGGGTAAAAACTTAAATATAGCTACTAATGAAAATATAACTTCATTTGGAGAAGTATCGGGTATGACTTTCTTTGGTATGTATTTATTAAGTAGAAATGGTGATATTGTAACTGCTCTATATAATGATTATGATCCATCAGCAGAAGTATCATCAGGAGATATTTATTACTTTACTAAAGGTAGTTATGTACTTGGTATGCACAAGACTGATCATGATATAACTAAAGATGGTTTTTATACTAATTATGGTAATGAAGAAGGTAATGGTATTATAATAGATTATATAGAACCAACCCCTGATAATGCTGATTTCTATATGTGGTCAATAGGAGAGAAAGTAGATTCTTATGAAATAACATTAACAGCTTCTAAGTATTCTACTTTGGGTACTTATGAATTATCTTTATTAAATCACGCCTCAGCTAATACTAAATTCTCTATACTAGGATTTAATTATGCTACTTTAAATGAAGATATTAAATTAATAAATTATAGTGAAATACCTAGAGTAGCGGATACTGAGGATAAGGCTAATACTGTTTTTGGTTTAAATATGAAATCAGGACAAAATGGTTGGATAACTAAAGGTAGTACTAACTTTACTACTGAAGGTAATAATAATGTTAATGGTACTATTGATTATCAAAGAGAGAATTCAGCAGGAGCTCCAGGATTGGTATTCTACTTCTATCATTCTAAGAATTTAACAACAACTCAAAGTCTAGGTAGTGTTACTATATCTCTTGTAGCTATTACTCCTATTGATGACTTAAATAATGAAGTAAAGAGAATTAATATTAATGTTAATTTAAATACTGCATTATATAATACTAATGACTATGAAGGAACTATTACTCCAGGTAAGAAGTATGAAATGTTTGCTACTAGTCCTGTTGATATAACAACTAAGAGTAGTTTTAGTACTTATTATTCATTGTATATGGAAAGTGATACTACTCCATATAAAGAAGGATATCATCGTAGTTTAGTATCTACTTATTTATTACCAGTAAATACAGAACTTACTATGATTGACTTTCATGTTGAAGATAAACCTGTTTACTATTACTATACAGTAACTGAAGAAGACTATAATAATGGCTTAATAGAGTATAATAACTATGGTGAAGTATCTTATCCATTATCTAAATTTGTTAAAATGGGTAGTACTAGTCCAAATAATAATTATGATGATAGTAGTGCTAATGCTGTATATTATAAAGATAAGAAGACTGTTGAAGAGTTTATCTTTATGGTTGATTTTAAAGATACTAATATTGATACTGATGTTTTAGATAAGTCATTATTGATAGAACTTAGAAATAATGATAATCAGACTTTAATTAGTGTACTTGGTATAGAGCAGTCTACTATGAAATATGATTTATATCATAATAAAGATGCTATAATAGAATTATCTGGTAGTTTATCTGATAGTACTATATATCGTGGTAAGAGTACTAATTTAATATTAGATACTAACTTTATTCAAGATAAAATAGCTACTGATACTATCTTTGATACAAATTATGATGAACAGAAATTAGGTATAAAAATGACTATTCTTGATAGTAGGGGTACTCCTCTTACTAGTTCTAGTTTAATGGGAGTTAACTATACATATAATGGTAATACTTATTATCCAAGATATGATGGTACTATAAGAATAAATATAACTGAGAAAATAGCTAATGTTCGTTCTAAGATAACTATTAATACTGAGAATAGTAACCTTTCTAGTGGCGAATATACATTATTAATAGAATCATTTGGATCTGCTGATGGTATATATTATGGACTTAATTCATCAGATCAATTAGAATTAAAATTTACAGTAATAGATAATATATATGGATTAAAAGTAAGCACTACTGATAAAATGATATTTATAAATAAAGATACAGGATTTACTTTAAATAATAATAATAGTTATGTATATAAAATAGAATATACATCAGGTCTTTCTAACCCAAATATTAGATTAAAATTATTAAGAAGAGATTATAGTACAATATATACAAATACCTATAATGAAGTAGATTTAAAAGATTATGTAACAAATACTTTAGATACAACTAATAATGAAAAAGAATATTTATTAACAAATAATCCTACTAAAGAATCAGATCATTTCTTATATTTTAAGGATAACTTATTAGATGGAACATATAAACTAGTAGTAAGTTTATATGATAATAATACTTTAATAGGAGAGGTATATCAGTATATAATAATAAAATAGGAGGTTTATATGACAAGGAAAGAAATAGAAGAATTAACAGATGAAGATATTGTAGAATTATCCAAAGTAATAGATAATTTTATAAGTTTTCTTGAAAAAGAGTTAGTAGGTGATGATAATGCTAAATGAATATAAGGATAAAATAGAATTACAAAAAGAAGTATTAGCGGCTTTACCTAGAAATAATAATAAGAATAACAAATTATATAAAGCTAAAGTAGAAGAAATGCTAAAAGAATATCAAGTAGATAAAGAGGTAGTAGAGGAAGAAATAACTAAGAGAAGAAATAGATATTTATCTCTTGAATATGATAAAAATATTGATAATATTACTAATAAAATAAATGAACTACTACCTCAACTTCCTTTACTAAATAAATATAATTCCTCTTATGAGAAAAGTAATTTAGATATCATTTTATATGAATTAGGACATTTCTATAAAACTGATTTAGACAAAGTAAATACTGATATAAAAAAAGCAATAGATATTTTTTCTTTAGTAGGAATTCCTTTATCAATTGAAGACTTTAATTATAGTTATTATAGTGGTAATTATATGAAGAAGTTTCTATCAAATCAAGATAATGATATATTAAAAACTGATTTTGAAGAAATATATTGGAAATGTCCTGATATAATAACTCATATAACTTTAAATTTTAAATACTTATATTATAAAAATAAAAAGAAATTTGATATTTATTATGATAACTTAGTAAATAACTTATTAAGTAAAGATATATATAATGAATATAAAGAATTATATAAAAATAGAAATATATTAATTAGAAATAATGCTTATTTATTACAAAATAACTTTCTAGAAGGTAAACTTAATATTAGTGATTATTCATTAGATAAAGTAAGCAAAGCATATAAATATGTAATAGAGGGTGCTCCTAGTGAGAAGATAAATAAGGATATTAAGAAGTTATATCATTCTATTATAGAGTATAAGAATTACTTAGAGTTTGATTATATAATTAATGATATTAAATCTTTATACAAAGATAAAGATAAGTATAAAAATATTTATAGTACTAAGAAGAAAGAAATTGATAAATTAGAAAGAAATATTATTAAGAATAATAAAAAAGTATTAAAACTAGTATCTAAGAATAAAATAGATAAGATAGATATTTTAAATAATAAAATAAATAATGATATTAATAATTTAAAAAATTTATATGAAGAATTAGAAAGAAATTATTTTTTAGAAAGAATTTCTTCTTTAGAAGAAGATACTACTATCTATGATATATTCTTATTAGTGGATTCTAATTATAATTATTTAATAGAATTACTAAAGAATAAAGATATAGATATTAGTGAGATAAATAAATTAAGATTATTTGTATATAATCCATATAATTATATTTTAAATAATATCTTAATATCTGAAGATAAAGATATTAGTATGCTTATTATGGATCGTTATAATTTATTTGGTTTTAATTTAACTAAAGATAAACTAGATAAAGATAATATTGATAATTTAATTAAAGAGTTAGAGATTATTCTTAATAGTATTGTTATGAATAAGAATAGAATTACTGATAGTAGAATTAAATTTATTAAAGATACCAATAATATATAATATACACTCTAAGCTATAATCTTAGAGTGTTATTCTAAATCTTATTCTAAGTTTTAGAATAAATATCAACCATATATATTATATTTGGTGTGAATACTTATTTTATTAAAAATATTTTCAAATATATTGAATTTATTATTTATTTATGATATTTTTTATTTGTAAGAAAAGACTAGAGAGGAGGTAATAAATATGAACTTAACCAGTAACATACACTTGTTTGTAGAAAATGGAGAGGGGTATTTATTACCATTTCTATATCTAGAATATAATCTAAGTATAAATAATATAAACAAAGACTATGAAATAACTAATAGAAATATTAGTGATTTTTCATAGTCTTTTTACTATGGAGGAATAATTATGAATAAGTATAAGTTATATATGATATTTGGTATAGTATTATTAGGTTTATCTATTACTGGTAGTTTAGCATATTATATATGGAGTAGTACTACTACTAGTATATCAGGTAATCTATGTTTACCTGAAATATATTTTACCGGAGGAGCTACGATTAATGGTAAATTAAAACCAGTATCTAGTAAAGAAGAAGGATTAATTAAAGAAATAGAAGTAAACTTACATAAGACTTGTAACAATGATACAGCAGTAATGAATTTATATTTAAGTTTAGATTTATTACCAGTAGCATTACAAGAAAATACTTTTGTATATGAATTATATAATGGTAATAATGAAAGAATAT
>ERZ773108.3699-NODE-3699-length-11409-cov-2.755505_pt1 | contig 11409 bp, 5 predicted proteins | sample MGYA00580570_ERZ773108 | MGnify/ENA primary metagenome ERZ773108 (study PRJEB29015, sample SAMEA2737840) | human gut metagenome | biome: human gut; feature: human-associated habitat; material: faeces | place: China | collected 2012 ...
GTTCTTGAAATTCTCGGGCACTCCACCACTGTTACGGGTGGTGTAGCCGATTATCTTGTTCTCTTCCGGAATTACTTTTACGTAGGAACCCTTGTCGAATGCGTCTACTACAATGTACGAGTGTTCGTTTTCGGGAAAGGTGAAACGGAACAGAACCGCACGTTCTGTCGGAGTCATTTCGGTCACTACATCGTGCTCGGCTAAATATACTTTATAGTAGGAAGGGGTTGCTATTTCACCTTTATGACTGAACCAACTGGCACGTTTTTCTTCATCAAACTCAAGTTTGCCTGTGACGGGCATGATGGAGAATTGTCCGTAATCATTGATCCATGGGCTGGGTTGGTGGGTTTGCTTGAATCCCCGAATTTTGTCGGCATTATATGTGTATGCCCAGCCATTGCCCATCTCACCGGTCTGCGGTGTCCAGAAATTCATCCCCCACGGCAATGCTGTGGCGGGATATGTGTTCCCGGTAGACAATTCAAACTTGGATTGAGTACCTACCAGAGTACTGACATAATCTACCGGGTTCTTTACGGCAGAAGATTGCAGGCTGTATAGTACGGCACTTCCAAGAAATAACAAGTGTTTAAATGAAAAATGTGTTTAAATGAATTTATTGATTTGAAAATAATTTCTACGACGAAAATAGGGAGAAAAGAGATGTGCTTTTAGGAATAGTAGAGCTAAATCGTCTCTTGTCGCTAGAATGAACTACTCTGGCACGGATCTTTACTTATATTCTCGCCAAAAAAGAACCGGAAATATTTTTTTGTTTACCTTTGTCATATAGCAAACCCAAGAAAAATGCACTATGAGAAGACCATTCGTTTTTATCTGTTTATGTATCCTTAATTTGTTGATATATAATGCATCTGCATATAACCTAAAGCAGATTGCTGATAAGGAATATATGTCTAACAGTTCTATTACATCTCTTTGCCAGGATGAGCGCGGACTGATGTGGATCGGTACTTGCGACGGACTGAACATTTATGATGGACAGGAGATTGAGGAATTTAAAATCCGTGACAAGGAGGATTACTTGTCCGGTAATTTGATTGACAATATAGTATATACAGGTGAAGATATTTACTGGATTCAAACCTACTATGGTTTGAACCGTTTGGATCGGAGAACGAATGCTATTACGCACTATAATGAGTTTCAGAAACTTTTTTTTATGAATAAGGATAATAACGGTAACCTGTTCATTATTCAGGATAGCAACTGCATCTATTACTATCACAAAAAGGAGGGTGTTTTTAGAAAAATCAATATTACGGGAATCCCTATTTCCGACATTGTGGACTTCTTTATTGACGCCACTAATCGGATGTGGGTAGTAATGAAAGGATACAATCGCTGTTATGACATACAGCAGGAGCCTACTTCGGGGGATATCACCCTATTGCCTCAGAAGACCGGATTGATTTATCGCACTTCGTTGATTTATTGTTTTAATGATGCGGAATCTCTTTATTATATTGATAAGGATTATAACTTTTATGCTTTCCATATTCCGACACAGAAAAATGAGTTTATAGCTAATCTTGAGAAGGAGATACAGACGCGAGGAAAGGTTTCTTCTATCGTTCATTATCATGATAGTTTCTTTGTAGGGTTCTTGATGGACGGCATTCTATTGTTGGAAAAGCAAAAAAATACGAGTCATTACCGGATTCAACCGCTGCCGGTCAATAGTGGTGTGTTCTGTCTCAAGAAAGACCGTTTTCAGGATATTGTCTGGATCGGTACGGACGGGCAAGGTGTATATCTTTATTCCAATCCCCTCTATTCTATTAAATCAGTGGTGCTTGGTAATTATACTGAAAAAATAGAACGCCCCGTGCGTGCTTTGTTACAGGATGATGAACGTACGTTCTGGGTCGGGACAAAGGGCAACGGTATCCTTAAAATCTATGATTATGAGGTTGATAAGAATTTATCCGATTGCCGGGCTGAGGTTTTGACTACCTCCAATAGTGCTTTGGGTAGCAATGCTGTTTATTGTTTTGCCCGAAGCCATCGTAATTTGTTGTGGATAGGAGAAGAAGAAGGGTTGACCTATTACTCGTATCGGGAAAAACGTATTAAGCGTCTGCCGGTGCGGATAGGGAATGAAGAGTTCAAGTACATACATGATATTTACGAAACGGCAGACTCCGAACTCTGGCTGGCAAGTGTCGGGATGGGAGTTGTAAGAGCTCGTATTGCCGGGACGCCGGATAATCCGCTCATTGTAGATGCCCAACGTTACATTATTAATGATGGTGAACTGGGATCGAATTATTTCTTCACTATTTATGCGGAGAATGAAGCTAATTTATTATTTGGTAATAAGGGATATGGAGTTTTCCGTTTTAATAAAACAACTAATGGGTTGGAGCCAGTATCTACTCATAAGTATGAAAACATGACTTTGAACAATATACTTGCCATCAGTAAGGACAGTAGTAATAATTATCTGTTTGGAACAAGTTACGGGCTGATAAAATATACTTCGGAAACTTCTTATCAGCTTTTTAATGCAAAGAATGGCTTCTTGAATAATACGGTTCATGCTATTCTCAAAAATTCTCCTGATAACTTCTGGTTAAGCACTAATCTGGGATTAATTAACTTTGATACAAAGCGGAATGTGTTTCGTTCGTATGGCTTCAGCGATGGTTTGAAGGTTGTGGAGTTCAGTGATGGCGCTGCTTTTCGGGACCCTGACACCGGTACACTATTCTTTGGAGGAATCAACGGTTTTGTTGCAATCCGGGCAGACGGTCGTCCCGAACAGCTTTATATGCCTCCGGTTTATTTCGATAAGTTGTCAATCTTTGGTAAACAATACAATCTGGGAGAATTCCTTACTCGGAAAGAAGAAACTGAGGTGTTGAATTTGCAATATGATCAGAATTTCTTCTCTGTTTCGTTCGCTTCTGTGGATTATCTGAATGGTAATAACTGCACCTATTTTTATAAATTGAAAGGGCTGAGCGACCAATGGGTGAATAATGGTTCGGAAAGTGCTGTATCCTTTACCAATATGGCTCCCGGCGAATATACGCTGTTAGTGAAATATTATAATAGCGTTTTTGATAAGGAAAGCGATGTTTACTCTTTGGTTATCCGTATAGGTGATCCCTGGTATGCTTCCTGGTGGGCTTACTTAATTTATGCTTTATGCTTGCTCTTGCTGGCGGGCTTGTTGATTCGTTCATTTATATTGCGTTCGAAGCGTAAAAAACAGGAATTGCTGAATGAAATAGAGAAACGCCATCAGAAGAATGTATTTGAATCCAAGCTCCGTTTCTTTACTAATATAGCGCATGAGTTCTGTACACCATTGACTTTGATTTATGGTCCTTGTGGACGAATTCTTTCATCAAAAGGACTTAGTAAATTTGTGGCTGATTACGTACAGATGATTCAGACGAATGCCGAACGTCTCAATAATCTGATTCACGAACTGATTGAATTCCGTCGTATTGAAACTGGTAACAGGGAAGTGCGTGTGGAGTCACTGAATGTATCCTCTATTATGAAAGGAATAGCCAAAACTTTTGTGGAGATGGCTAAATCCAGAAATATTACTTTCTTGAGCAAGATACCCGAACAAGTGATGTGGAACTCTGATAAAGGCTTCCTGAATACTATTATCATAAATCTGATTTCGAATGCGTTTAAATATACTCCTGAGGGGCAAGGCATTAAGATAGAACTTGATACGACCGAAGAAAATGTGCTGATTCTTCGTGTGGCAAATGAGGGGAGTAGCATTAAGGAGAAGGACTTCCAGTATATCTTCAACCGGTATGCTATTTTAGATAATTTCGAAAATCAGGATGAAAGGAATTTCTCGCGCAACGGATTGGGGCTGGCCATCTCTTATAATATGGCAAAACTGCTGAATGGTACTTTAAAGGTGGAAAATACGTCTGACGGATGGGTGATGTTTACACTAACCTTGCCGGTCGTGAAACTGACTACCGGAGTGTCGGAAACCAAGCGGCTCACAGCGGAATACATCCCTAAGATAGATACTCAATCGATACTGAAACTTCCCCAGTATGAGTTTGATAAGATGCGTCCTACGCTTTTGGTTGTCGATGATGAAATCGAAATGCTATGGTTTATTGGAGAAATCTTCTCGGCTGACTTCAATGTGGTAACCTTGCAAGATCCTGAACGGCTGGATCAGGTGATGAATGAGGTTTATCCGAATGTGATTATCTGTGATGTCATGATGCCGGTGAAAGACGGTTTCGAATGTTGCCGGGAGGTGAAGGAGAATCCGGAAACGTGCAGTATTCCTTTTATCATGCTGACGGCAAAGGTAGAAGACGACGATATTATTCACGGACTGCAGCTGGGTGCGGATGATTATGTACTGAAACCATTTACTCCGGGCATTCTGAAGGCGAAAGTCAGCAGTCTGATTAATGGTCGTCAGACGTTGAAGCAGATGTACACGAAGTTGTTCAAATTGCCGGGAACGGATACAATTGTCGTGAGCGAACCGGAACAGGCGGGTGAAGAAGTGAAGACGGAAGATCCGTTTATCACAGCTGTTATCAAAATTGTGGAAGAAAATATTTGCGAGGCGGACTTCAGTGTGAAGAAACTGGCAGCGGAAATGAATATGAGTCAGCCCACCCTTTACCGCAAAGTGAAGCAAAGTACAGACTATACCATTATAGAACTGATCAGAGGAGTACGTATGCGCCGTGCGGGAGTGCTGTTGAAAACGAAACAATATGCAGTGCAGGAAGTTGCCGAAATGGTGGGGTATAATGACATTCCGACTTTCCGCAAACATTTTGTGGATGCATTTGGTACGACTCCTTCTACGTATGAATAAAAAAATGACTACTTTTGCAGTCGAAAACCCTAAAATGAGGAATCGGCGTGCAAAGGTATTTTATTTATTTGGCTTATGATGGAACCAACTATCACGGTTGGCAGATACAACCCAACGGGAGTAGTGTGCAGGAATGCTTGATGAAGGCTTTGTCTACTTTTCTGCGTCGTGATGTGGAAGTGATAGGTGCTGGCCGGACGGACGCGGGGGTGCATGCCTCGCTGATGGTGGCACATTTTGATCATGAAGACGTGCTCGATACGGTGACTGTCGCCGACAAGTTGAACCGTCTGTTGCCTCCAGATATTTCTGTCTATCGTGTCCGTCAGGTAAAACCGGATGCGCACGCCCGTTTTGACGCGACTGCCCGGACATATAAGTATTATGTGACTACCGCCAAATATCCTTTCAACCGCCAGTACCGCTACCGTGTCTATGGTTCATTGGATTATGAACGGATGAACGAGGCTGCACGAACCCTGTTCGAATACATTGATTTTACAAGTTTCAGCAAACTGCATACAGATGTAAAAACAAACATCTGCCACATCTCCCATGCCGAATGGACGAAGATGGAAGGCGAAGACACCACCTGGGTATTTACTATCCGTGCCGACCGCTTTCTCCGTAATATGGTGCGTGCCATCGTAGGAACATTGCTCGAGGTAGGACGCGGCAAACTGACCGTGGAAGGTTTCCGTAAAGTGATAGAACAACAGGATCGTTGCAAAGCGGGAACTTCCGCTCCGGGAAATGCGCTCTTCCTTGTCAACGTAGAATATCCGGAAGATATTTTCTCAGAGGAAACTAAAAAGTCAGTACTATCTACACTCCTTCCCGAAGGAGGGGAGTGTTAGATACTGCCGACTTCCTAGTCAGCTCAATATTACTTGTTACTTATTACCTATTACTTATTTCAACATGTGGTTATTATTAGCTTTTCTCTCGGCTACCTTGCTGGGATTTTATGATGTATTCAAGAAACAGTCATTGAAAGATAATGCGGTGTTGCCTGTATTGTTTTTGAATACGCTTTTCTCCAGTCTAATTTTTCTGCCGTTCATTTTGGTATCGGCATTCGAGCCTGATCTCTTTGGGGGAACCATCTTTAATGTTCCCGTTGCAGGATGGGAGCAGCATAAATATATTATCATCAAGTCGTTTATCGTTCTGTCATCGTGGATATTCGGTTACTTCGGGATGAAACACTTGCCTATTACCATTGTGGGGCCTATCAATGCTACCCGTCCGGTGATGGTGCTTGTAGGAGCAATGCTGGTGTTTGGCGAGCGTCTGAATCTCTACCAATGGATCGGAGTGATGCTGGCAGTGGCTTCCTTCTTTATGTTGAGCCGTTCGGGGAAGAAAGAAGGGATCGATTTCAAGCATAACAAATGGATTCTCTTTATTATACTGGCAGCAGTCATGGGAGCTGTCAGCGGATTGTATGACAAGTTTCTGATGAAACAGCTGAATCCGATGCTGGTGCAATCGTGGTATAATGTCTACCAGTTCTTTATCATGGGAACCATTATCTTCCTTCTCTGGTGGCCCAAACGGAAGACGACCACTCCTTTCCGCTGGGACTGGACCATCATTCTGATTTCCGTATTCCTTTCGGCGGCAGACTTTGTCTACTTTTATGCTCTGAGCTATGATGACTCCATGATCTCCATCGTTTCGATGGTTCGTCGGGGAAGCGTGATCGTATCTTTCATTTTCGGAGCGCTCTTCTTCCGTGAAAAGAATTTAAAAAGCAAAGCGATTGACCTTATCCTCGTGTTAATCGGAATGATATTCTTATATTTGGGGTCTAAATAAAAAGTACAATATGAAATCAAATAAAATCACTCATACCATCGCATTTTTCATCATCGGCTTGTTTACTTTTGTCTCTTCACAGGCGCAGGAAGCAAAGACTCTTTTTATCAACGTTCCGGATTCACTTTGTCCCTTGCTTACGAAGGTGAACCGTGAAGACTGCATCGACTTTCTGAGCAGTAAAATGAAAGCACAGGTGGAAAACCGCTTCGGGCAGAAGTCGGAAATGACCGACCTGAGTAAGGACTATATCCGGATGCAGATGACTCCGGAAACCACTTGGCAGATGAAAGTATTGGCTTTGAATGATACCACGAATGTGATTTGTACGGTAGCTACGGCATGTGCTCCGGCTTGTGACAGCAGCATCCGCTTCTATACTACAGACTGGAAACCTCTGACTGCCGATTCATTCATCACCCTGCCGGTCATGAACGATTTTCTGCTTACTCCGGACTCCACTGCGATATACGAATTTGACGAGGCCTCCCGTTCTGCAGACATCTTATTGATGAAAGTGGATATGAACAAGGAAAATACAGAACTGGCTGTCACTCTGTCCACTCCCGACTATATGTCAAAAGAAACGGCAGAAAAACTTAAACCGTTTCTCCGCCGTCCTATTGTTTATCAGTGGAAGAATGGAGCGTTTACCAAATAAACAGCTCCGCCCCATTTCCACTAATTATCCATTTTCCATTCTCCATTATCCATTAACCAAGCACTCATTGATGAATGCCACCATCTCCGGTGTATGTTCTTCTACGCTTTGAAGTAGTTTGAACTGTGCCTTGGTGCGCACCAGATTATGTTCGGGATATTTGATTTTGTAGTAAGTATCTCCGTTGATATAATCGGCAAGGAACCGTACGCACTGCATATAGGGGAATAAAGCGGCAGCATAAGGCAGATTCTCTATTTCAATGGGAGTGAGGAACGATTTGGCACCTTTCAGATATCCTTTGGTGAATGCCTTGAATATCTCCATGTTGAAGTTCACACGATTCAGGTCTTTGTCATCTTCATCTCCGGTGTTGGCACCTGTACGGAGGAAATCACCGTAGTCGGAGAAGATGAAACTCGGCATTACCGTATCCAGGTCGATGACGCAAAGCACTTTCCCGTCTTCATCAAACATCATGTTGTTTACTTTCGTATCGCAATGGCATACTCGTTTCGGAAGCTTTCCTTCGCGGAACAGGCGTTCTGCCTTGCACATTTCGTCCGCACGTTTTTCTATCTCGTCCAGATAATACTGTACTTCGGCTACTCGTCCGGCAGCATTGGCAGCGACTGCATCACGTAGCTGTTTGAGACGGAATTCCATGTTATGGAAGTCGGGGATGGTTTCTCCCAGTGTTTCCGGAATGTCGGCAAGCATAGCCTGAAAGTTTCCGAAAGCCTCTCCTGCATAATTGGAATATTCCGGATTGACAGTCTCGTACGTTTTGGCACGCGGAATGAATACCATGACACGCCAGTAGCTTTCTCCATCAAACCAATAAGTTTTTCCTTCTTCAGTGGCGAGGAAAGAGAGAACTTTGCGGTCGATGTCGGCTTCTCCGGCTTCGGTCAGTTTCTTGCGAATATGTCCGGTGACTGCGGCAATATTGGATTGAAGCATTTCTACATTCTGGAAAATGGCATGATTGATGCGTTGCAAAACATAGTCGGGAGCATCTGCTTCTTTGGTGTTTACTTTATAAGTGTCGTTGATAAGTCCTGCACCTAGTGGCTTGATTTCTTCCACTGTGCCTTGTACTTTGAATTTAGCAACAATGCTAGATAAATCTTTCATGGGTCTTTTCTTTAAAATTTATACTAAGGTTATCGATAATCATATTTGGCGGCTTCGGTAGCCTGACTGCCGGAACGGACTGGTACCAGAGTGAACCCCCAGTTGTATTCGCGGTTGGCGGGAATCTGGTGGAAAGGTTCGGGACGTGCCCCCCAACTATCATAACCGCCTACTCCCTGTTGCTTCATGTCGACACAAACTTCGACGAAGTCTCTTGGAGTGACGTCGTTGACGTGATGCATCCGGCGCAATACATTGCGGGCGGCCTTCTCGTCGTGGTTGGCAGCTTCTTCCGGGCTGAAGTTATTCCATTGGTAGGGGTGGGGTAGCGCTTCTTCCGAGTCGAAGTCCTCGACGGAATTGCGCAGTGCGTTGAAACCGATCAGGCTGTCGGCAACGATGACAAGGCCGTTTCCTTTATCGGGAGACAGGTTAAGCCAGCGCGTATCCGTGTGGTGTCCGTTCTCCTGAGGACGTACATAGTTGAAGTACATCTTATCGGCGGTTGTCTGATAGATGCCTACCATGGTTCCGTGATTGCGGTCGATGTAGTTTTCTTCCGGACCACGTCCGAAATACTGTACATTATTCATCTGTGCCGGTAAGCGGAAACGTACACCGATGCGGGGAACTTCCAGCTTGGAAGCGGCTTTGCGGGCTGCATCACTTCCGGGAGTGAAGGTAGCCATGCGGGTAGCTTCGGAGACTTCTGTTTCGGCAGCCTGCATATCGGTAGAAGTAAATTTTGCATTTACATGAACGATTCCGCTTGGGTATATCTTATAGGTGACAACATACAGATTGCCGGCTGCCAGCAGATAAGTTGCCTGCAACAGGACGGCTTTGTCTTCTGTGCTTACCTTCGTGTCTGTCACGTGGAAGTCTTTGCTGGACTGTTTCCATACGTGGAGGCGTTTGGGAGCACCGTTTCCGTAATCATTGTCATTAGGCGCACGCCAGAAGTTGGGCTGGATGCCGAATCCGTCTTTGAAGTATTCGGTTCCATCCACTTTGTATGAGGTAACCAGACCGCTCTTCTTGTTGAATACAAAATTTACTTTTGAAGAAGAAACAGTCAGTTCGTCTCCTTGGGTTTGAGTTTGTAATGCGGGGCCGTTGGCTTTGTACGTATTCCTTTCGGCTTCAACGGGCAGACGGAACTGGTCATATGCAATTTCGTATCCGGCGGGAATCAGCGGTTCCGGTTCTACGGCTATCACACTGAAGTTAACGAAATATTCCGTTCCCGGACGGGCTTTCAGACCATTTACCGGTACGGTGAATTCTTTCGAAGCTTGCGGAGCGATGTCCAGTGATACCTTTCCGCTTTTGACGGTTTTTCCGTTGGCCAGTACGCTGTAATGTATCTGATACTTTTTCAGATTGGTGAAGTAGAAACGGTTCGTGATGTTGAACTTGCCCGATGCTGCGTCAATCGCATCGAAGCCGACATTCTGATGCACGTATTTCACTTCTGCCATTGCCGGATGCAGACCACGGTCGGGGTTAACAAGACCGTTGCAGAGGAAATTACCGTCGCTGGGTGCATTTACTCCGAAGTCACCTCCATAAGCCCAGTATTCTCTTCCGTTCTTGTCTTTCTGGAGCAGACCCTGATCTACCCAGTCCCAGATATATCCTCCCTGAAGGTTCGGATATTTATAGATAGCCTGCCATTGTCCCCAGAGATTTCCGGTAGAGTTGCCCATTGCGTGTGCATATTCTGACGGGACAATAGGACGGTCGCTGCCGTTCTTGCCGATATCTTCCAGCCAGCCGGCACCCGGATACTGAGGTACGTACATATCGGTGTTCCATTCCCATTGTGCACGTTCATAGTTGACGGGACGTTGCATGATGTTCTTGTCGGCTTCTTTCAACCAAAGATAAGTCTGGTAGAAGTTGTATCCGTTTCCGGCTTCATTTCCTAACGACCAGAAAGTGACGCTGGGGTAGTTCTTGTTGCGTTCGAACATATTGATTGTGCGATCCATGTGTGGTTTCAGCCATTCGGGATTGTTGCCTAATGAGCCGCCTTTACGTAGATCGTAGTACATACCGTGGCTTTCGATATTGGCTTCATCGTACACGTAAAGTCCGTATTCGTCGCAAAGTTCATAGAAACGGCGGTCCTGCGGATAATGGCAGAGACGTACACTGTTCAGATTATGCTGTTTCATTAGTTCGAAGTCCCGACGCATCAGTTCTTCGGTGACGTAATGTCCGGTTTCCGGATTATGTTCGTGGATATTGACTCCTTTCAATTTCAGCGGTTGTCCGTTGATAAACAGGCATACATAAGGTTTTCCGTTGGCGGCTTTCTGATCGATAGGTTTGATCTCGATGCGACGGAATCCTACGTTGAAAGGGATAATCTCATTGACTTTACCCTCTTCTTTGACAGTCATTACCAGCTTGTAAAGGTTCGGGTGTTCCGATGTCCATGTGTGTACATCGGTCAGATTCTTGTCAAAAGAAAGGGTTCGTGTCTCGTTGACAGGGACATAAGTTGTCTTCTCTTCGGTGGCAACTACTTTTCCCTGAGCGTCGAGCAGTTCATATGCCAGTGTCAGATTGGTTGCAGCCGGACGATGATTGCGCAGGTCGACGTTCAAAGCGAATACTCCGTTCTTGTAACTGTCATCCAGTGTCGATGTGATGCGGAAATCTTTCAGGGCGGCTTTGGGCTGTGAATACAGATAAACATCCCGTTCGATACCGCTGATACGCCAGAAGTCCTGACATTCCAGATAAGAGCCAGTGCTCCAACGGAAGATTTTCAGTGTAAGTACATTCTTACCCGGTTTCACGTATTTGTTGATCAGGAATTCTGCGGGGTTCTTGGAATCTTCGCTGTATCCTACTTCTTGTCCGTTGATGTATACATATACACCTGATTTCGCTCCGGCGAGGTGGAGGTAGATATCCCGTTCTT
>ERZ773108.3700-NODE-3700-length-11405-cov-4.625639_pt1 | contig 11405 bp, 8 predicted proteins | sample MGYA00580570_ERZ773108 | MGnify/ENA primary metagenome ERZ773108 (study PRJEB29015, sample SAMEA2737840) | human gut metagenome | biome: human gut; feature: human-associated habitat; material: faeces | place: China | collected 2012 ...
AGCCGCGAAACGGCAAAACAAATCATTGACCTTACCCCCTCCTGCGTGCGGATATATCCCACTTTGGTGTTAAAGGGTACCTATCTTGCAAAGCTCTATGAAGCGGGGAAGTATGTGCCCCAGAGCCTGGAGGAGGCGGTTGTGCTCTGCGCCGGTTTAAAGCAGATGTTTGACCAAAATAACATTGCAGTGATCCGTATGGGGCTCATGTCGTCAGACAATATCCGTCCCGAAAACGACGTGGTTGCCGGGCCTTATCACCCGGCATTCGGCGAGCTGGTGCAAAGCGAACTTAATTTTTGCAGATTAAAGGAAGCGGTGCACCAGGACTGCTTAATTGCCGTAAATCCCCGTTCGCTTTCCGCATTTGTGGGGAACAACAAAGCAAATATAAAAAAAATGAAGCAATTGGGCTATACCATAAAATTTGTGCAGGACGAAACCGTCTTGCCGCAGAAATTTAAACTAGTCACAGGAAAGGCGGCGGAACATGCGTCTTAAAGGAATAAAAATCAACGGCTTTAAATCGTTTGCCGATAAAATATCGCTGAGCTTCTCAAACGGAATTACCGCAATTGTCGGTCCTAACGGCAGCGGAAAAAGCAATATTTCTGACGCGGTTCGCTGGGTTCTGGGCGAACAGAGCGCAAAAATGCTCCGCGGAGCAAAGATGGAGGATGTTATTTTCAGCGGCACGCAAAAGAGAAACCCCATGGGATTTGCGGAGGTTACGCTGATTTTGGACAATTCAGACAGAACTTTCCACATTGAATTCGACGAGGTAGAGGTCACCAGAAAGGTGTTTTTGTCCGGCGAAAGCCAATACATGATTAACAAGTCTGCCTGCCGTTTAAAAGACATTCACGAAATTTTTATGGATACAGGTCTTGGCCGCGACGGCTATTCCATGGTGGGACAGGGAAAAATTGAGGAAATTTTATCCTCAAAATCGGACGACAGAAGACAGATTTTTGAAGAGGCCGCCGGGATTTCCAAATACCGCTACCGCAAAACAGAAGCGGAGCGAAAGCTGGCGCAGACACAGGAAAACCTGCTGCGCTTAAAAGATATTATGACTGAGCTGGAAGAACGGGTTGGACCGCTGAAAGTCCAGTCGGAAAAGGCAAAGCGCTTTTTGGAGCTGGCCGAACAACGCAAGCAGATCGAGCTTTCTTTGTGGACGGCGCAGCTTGCGAAAATGACGGTGCAGCTGCGTGAATTGGATGATAAACAGACGGTTGGACGGCTGGAGCAGAGCCGGATTGAAGAAAAGCTGCAGCAGCTTACCGGCCAGATGGAGGAGTTTTTTTCTTCCATGCAGAAAGCTGGGGTACAGATCGAGCAGATCCGCACCGAAATTGGCCAAATGGAGGAGGTGCTTGCTCGGTCCGATTCCCGCATTGCGGTACTGCATAACGATATTTCCCATAATGAACGATCGGCCCAGACATTGGCCGAAGAGCAGAAATCCGTGTTGGATTCTCAAGAATCGTTTGCCCGCTACATAGCCCAGAAAGAAGCCGAGAAGACGGTGCTTTTGGAAAAACAGGAGCAGGCAGACACAAAAATCAAAGAGCTGAACCGAGAAAATGAGCAGTATCAAGAACAGCTTTTGCGGATGAACGAGCAGCTCACGGCGCAAAAGGAAGAAGAAGCCCGACTGGCATTTGCGCTGTCGGAACAAAAGATGTTGTTGGTAACACACCAAAATGCCTTGACGGACGCCAGAGAACGGATTGTCCTGCTGGAAGAGGGAACAGGCGAAAAAGAAGAAAAATGCCGCTTGATGGCAAAAGAACAAAAAGAATGCCAGGCGTTTTTACAAACGTTGAAAGAGACGCTGGATGGTTTGTCCAATTCTGCCAGAGGCGTGCAGATGAAGCTTTCCGTGCGTCGAGAAAAAGAGCGAATGCTTCAAGGGGAAAAAGACCACCTGGAGCTGAAAATCAAAGAGCAGAACCAAAGAGCCGCTTTATTGGAAGATTTGGAGCGGAATATGGAGGGGTATGCGCACAGCGTGAAATACGTGCTCAGCCAAAGCCGCAGCGGAGCCATCCGCGGGGTACACGGTGCGCTGTCGGGCCTTTTACGGGTGGATGCCCAGTATCTGACGGCGGTGGAGACCGCTGTAGGCGGTGCTTTACAGAATATTGTCGTAGACGATGAAACGGTGGCGAAACGCGCCATCGGGATGTTAAAGAACAGTGGCTCTGGCCGGGCGACTTTTTTGCCGATGACATCGGTAAAAGGCAAGCGGCTGATTGTCAAAGGTCTGAACCGGTTTGAAGGTTTTGTGGGAATTGGGTCTGATTTGGTTGGGTTTGATGAAATTTACCGCGGCATTGTGGAATCGGTGCTGGGGCGGATTGTAGTGGTCAGTGATTTGGACGAAGGCGTTGAGATGGCAAAGCAGTACGGATATCAGTTTCGGATTGTTACGCTGGACGGGCAGCTGATTCATGCGGGCGGCTCTATGACCGGCGGTTCGACGGGAAAAAGCACCGGCCTTTTGAGCCGGAAAGGTGAAATTGACACGCTGAAAAAACAAGCGGCGGCCAATCGGGGAAAATCCGGCAGACTGAACGAGGAACTGGAGACACTGCGCCGGGAAATCTCTCTGCTGGAAGCACAGCTGACAGGAATTGAAGCGGAACAAAAGACCGCATCGGAGGATCAGATCCGATATAGCGCAGAAGAAAAAAGACTGTGTGCCATGTTGGAGGATCTGTTGGCGGATCAAAATCGGTCGGAGGAGCAGCGGCGCCGCCTGACTGAACAAATCGAGGTGCTTACCAGCCAGTGCAGAGCGGATGCTCAAAAACTGACTGAGGATGAAGCGGCGCTGACTGCTTTCCGCGTTGGGATGACCGAACTGGAACAAAACGTCCGGTCGGTCCGGCAGCGGCGGGAGCATGGTGCAGGCGTTTTCAATGAACTGCAGATGGAGAAAATGGCGGTCGGGCAGGAAATTGCGCTGCTGGAACAGGCGATGGCATCGCAAAAAAACCGATGGGACGATCAGCAAAAGCAAATGGCATCGGTAAAAGAGCAAATAGAGAGTCTATCACAACAGAATGAGCAGATCCGAAAAGAAATTGAAAAAATCGAGCGGGAAAAATCGCTCAAACAAGAGCGGATCGGGCAGTTGAGAGAACAGATTGCGGAAAAAACAGCGCTGCGCCAGCAGGTAGAACAGCAAATCACTGCCTTGCGGCAAAGTGAAAAGGATATCCTAGTACAAAAAGAAAAGTATACAGGCGAACTGCTGCGGCTGGAAGACAAAAAGGCGGCAGTGCAAAAAGAGTATGATGCCATCATCTCTAAAATGTGGGATGAATATGAGACAACACGCTCCCAGGCAGAGGAGGTTGTCGGGCCGGCGGAGGACTTGAATCAGGCCAACCGGACGTTGGGAGAAATCAAAGGGAAAATCCGCGCGCTAGGAACGGTTAATCTGGAAGCGATCGAAGAATATGAACAGGTATCACAGCGGTACGGTTTTATGAGCGATCAGATCGGCGATGTAGAACGATCGAAAGCGAAGCTTCAGCAGTTAATCCGTGACCTGACGGCTCAGATGCGGGAGTTGTTTTCTGCCAGCTTTGAGCAGATCAACCAGCATTTTGTCCGAATTTTTGTGGAGTTGTTCGGCGGCGGTAAAGCGCAGCTGAAGCTGACGGAGGGCGAAGACGTACTGGAGTCTGGCATAGAAATCTATGTCCAACCGCCGGGCAAAATCATCAAAAATCTGGCGTCCCTTTCCGGAGGCGAACAGGCTTTTGTAGCCATTGCCATTTACTTTGCCATTCTGAAGGTCCGCCCGGCGCCGTTTTGCCTGCTGGATGAGATTGAGGCGGCGCTGGATGATCCGGAGCACATCTCTTTGGATGGTTTTGCAGAACAGCTTCGGGAGATTATGATTGGTCATATACAAAAGTTAAATAAGCTGTTGTTAAATTTTGATGATGGAAGAATGAAATCGGAAGGAATCAATACAGTTATTGTTGGTAAACCAAACGCAGGAAAATCATCTTTGATGAATCTGATGCTGCAGCAGGAGAGAGCAATTGTAACAAATATTGCGGGAACAACCAGAGATGTTCTGGAGGAAAAAGTGGTTCTTGGTAATATTATATTAAATCTTATTGATACAGCAGGAATCCATGAGACAGAAGACATTGTAGAAAACATGGGTGTGGATAAGGCAGTGGATTATATTGAAAAGGCTGATTTTATTATTTATGTTATGGATGCCAGTGATAAATTAAATGAGGCGGATGAACAGATTATTCAATTACTTCAGGATAAAAAGGGAATAATTCTTTTTAATAAATCGGATCTGAATCTGGTATTGAATGAGAAAGAGATTAATTCAAGATTAAATTGGACGATTATTCCATTTTCTAATGAGACAAAGCAGGGACTGGAGCAGTTAAAAGAATATATTACAAATTCCTTTTTAAAAGGAGATATCCAATATAATGATCAGGTTTATATTACAAGTGTCCGTCATAAAAATGCGGTGGAGTCTGCAGTGCAAAGTCTGGAACAGGTAGTACAGACGATTGATGATGGGATGCCGGAAGATTTTTATACGATTGATATGATGGAAGCATATCAAAGTCTTGGCCTGATTAATGGTGAAACAGCCTCGGAAGATTTAGTAAATAAAATATTTTCTGATTTTTGTATGGGTAAGTAAAACAGTGATATAGAAATGGAGTAAATTATGAATTATATATATAATAAATATGACGTGGTTGTAATTGGTGCCGGTCATGCTGGATGCGAGGCAGCATTAGCGGCTGCAAGACTTGGAATGCATACACTTGTATTTACAGTGAGTGTAGATAGTATTGCAATGATGCCATGTAATCCAAATATTGGAGGAACTTCGAAGGGGCATTTGGTTCGTGAAATTGATGCCCTTGGTGGTGAAATGGGGAAAAATATTGACAAAACATTTATTCAATCAAAAATGCTTAATACATCAAAAGGACCGGCAGTACATTCTCTCCGGGCACAGGCAGATAAAAAAGATTATAGCAGATCTATGCGTCGTGTATTAGAAAATACGGATAATCTGGTAATCAAGCAGGGAGAAGTAGCAGAGGTTTTAGTGGAAAATAATAAGGTGACAGGTGTAAGAACAACATCCAATGCAGTCTATCCATGCGATGCAGTGATCATGTGTACCGGAACATATCTTCAGGCGAGATGTATTTATGGTGATGTAAGCCAGTATACAGGACCAAATGGTTTGGCTGCTGCTAACGAATTGACGAAACATTTGATGGAGCTTGGAATTGAGGTGCGTCGTTTCAAAACGGGAACCCCGGCTCGCGTAGATAAAAGAACGATTGATTTTTCAAAGATGGCAGAACAGACAGGGGATGAGAAAATTGTTCCATTCTCTTTTACAAATACACCGGAGGATTTAGAGAGAGAACAGGTTTCCTGCTGGTTGACATATACCAACAAGGAAACACACAAAATTATTATGGATAATATTGATCGGTCTCCATTATATTCCGGAAACATCAAGGGAACCGGTCCGAGATATTGTCCATCAATTGAGGATAAAGTGGTTCGGTTTGCAGATAAGGAAAGACATCAGGTATTTTTAGAGCCGGAAGGTAATTATACAAATGAAATGTACATTGGTGGTATGTCCAGTTCCTTGCCGGAGGATGTTCAGATTCGAATGTATCATACTGTGCCGGGATTAGAGCATGCTGAAATTGTCCGGAATGCTTATGCAATTGAGTATGATTGTATTAATCCATTACAGTTAAAGGCTTCATTAGAATTTAAAATAATCTCCGGATTTTTCAGCGCAGGACAGGCAAATGGAAGTTCAGGATATGAGGAAGCTGCAGCACAGGGAATTATTGCAGGAATTAATGCTGCCAGAAAGGTTAAAGGATTGGAACCTTTGATTTTAAATCGTTCCCAGGCATATATTGGTGTTTTGATTGATGATCTGATTACAAAAGGAACAAATGAGCCATATCGTATGATGACATCAAGAGCAGAATATCGATTACTCCTTAGGCAGGATAACGCGGATCTACGTCTGACAGAAATTGGTCATAAGATAGGTTTGATTTCGGAAGAAAGATATGAGCATCTGATAGAAAAAAGAAAAATGATTCAGAAAGAAACAGATCGTCTTATGAATACGACAGTGGGAGCATCTGAAAAAATACAGTCATTTTTGAAGAAGAATGATAGTACACCATTACAGTCCGGATCTACTTTGGCTGAATTATTAAAACGACCGGAATTATCATATGATAAATTAAGTGATATTGATGATGATCGACCTGATCTGCCGGCAGATGTTATGGAACAGGTAAATATCGAATTAAAATATGATGGATATATTAAAAGACAAATGCGTCAGGTAGAGCAGTTTAATAAATTGGAAAATAAAAAAATACCGGAAGATATTGATTATCACAAGGTATATAGCCTTCGTAAAGAAGCGGAACAAAAACTAAGTGAAATTCGTCCGGCGTCTGTTGGACAGGCATCAAGAATATCGGGAGTTTCACCCGCAGATATATCTGTACTTTTGGTTTATCTGGAAAGTGGACGAAAGTAAAAAAAGTGAAATTGGTATATTGATTAGTATACTTAACTTTTAAAAATGAATGGAGACTCTATATGAATGAAAAACTATACGAGCTTTGTAAAAAAAATGAGATTGATTTATCAGAAAAACAGTTAGAACAATTTCAAATCTTTTATGATTATATGATTGAGATGAATCAGGTGATGAATCTGACATCAATTACAGAAGAAGATGAGGTGATATTAAAACATTTTTATGATAGCATGTCTATTGTAAAATATTTTGATTTTAAACCCGACGAATATGTTATTGACGTTGGAACAGGAGCTGGATTTCCTGGAATTCCCTTGGCAATATTTCTTCCAAAGGTACAGTTTACATTGATGGATTCTTTGAATAAAAGAATTATATTTTTGCAAGATGTTGTGAAAAAGTGTGGTTTGAAGAATGTAGAATGTATTCACAGCAGAGCTGAAGAGTTGGCTAAGAATGAAAAATATCGTGAAAAATACGATGTTTGCGTTTCAAGGGCTGTTGCAAATCTTTCTGTATTGTTGGAATATTGTATTCCATTTATAAAGAAAGGTGGAATGTTTATTTCTTATAAGTCTATTTCATCAGAAGAAGAGTTAAGTGATTCAAAAAATGCACAAAATAAATTGTGTTGTAAGTTGAAAAAAAATATTTCATTTGAATTACCGGATACAGATATGAGACGTAATTTTCTATTATTTGAAAAGTTTGATAATACGTCAAGTAAATATCCGAGAAATAATGGAATACCAAGAAAAAAACCTCTATAAAATAATTGTAAAAATCTTAAAATTCTAATTCCACTATGGAATGATGTGATAATCCGTGGTATAATAAATATTGTGATTAAAACAGAAATGTTTCACGTGAAACATTTCTGTTTTAGATATTGAAATAATATGAAAATTTTAATAATATGGTGAAGAACAATGAGAATTGCATTGCAATTCTTGGAGGGCAAAACGCTGGTTTAGATTTTTGATGTATGAAAAACACTGGTTTGCCCTTTTTATCTTAGATATGTTTTGTCGATGTTTCACGTGAAACATTCAACAAACAGAAAGGATAAGGATGAGAATTAATGGGTAGAGTAATAGCAATATCAAATCAGAAAGGTGGAGTAGGTAAAACAACTACTTCAATTAATCTTTCAGCCTGTCTCGCTGAAAAAGGAAAAAAGGTTTTAGTGATTGATATTGATCCACAGGGAAATACAACCAGTGGATTGGGATTAAATAAAGATGAATTGGATGCGACAGTCTATGATCTAATGATTAATTATACAGAAATATGGGATTGCATTAGTCCTTCTGTGGTAGAAGGGGTATCCGTTATTCCTTCAGATCGAGATTTGGCGGGAGCTGAGATTGAATTAGTCGGAATTAAAGAGAGAGAATATATTTTAAAGAAGGAAGTCGATAAAGTTAAAGATAAATACGATTTTGTTATTATTGATTGCCCACCTTCTCTTAGTATGTTGACAATTAATGCAATGACCACAGCAGATACCGTTCTTGTACCGATACAGTGTGAATATTATGCACTTGAAGGATTAAGTGAGTTGATACATACAATTAATCTGGTAAAAGACAGATTAAATGAAAATCTGGAGATAGAGGGTGTTGTTTTTACAATGTATGATGGAAGAACTTGTTTATCTATGGAAGTGGTGGAAAATGTAAAAGAAAATCTACACCAAAATGTATATAAAACGATTATTCCTAGAAATGTCAGATTGGCAGAGGCACCAAGCCATGGTTTGCCGATTAATATGTATGAGCCAAAATCTGCGGGGGCAGTAAGTTATCGAAATCTGGCAAAGGAAGTTATTGACCGATATAAAAAGAAATAGATTGATATAAAAAGTAATAAGGTAAAAGAAAGGAAAAAACATGGCAGCAAAAAGAGGATTAGGAAAAGGTATTGACGCGATGATATCGGGGGACGATACCAAAGCGAAGAAAGTAGTGAAAGAAGTAATAAAAGAGGTAGATACGATAGATATTAATAAAATTGAGCCAAATAGTAATCAGCCTAGAAAAAATTTTAATGAAGATAAGATACATGAACTGGCAGAATCTATTAAACAGCATGGGCTGATCGAACCTTTAATTGTACAAAAAGGAAAAAAGGGTTTCTATACAATTATTGCCGGTGAAAGAAGATGGCGTGCTGCAAGAGAAGCAGGAGTAAAAGAGATTCCTGTTGTGGTAAAAGAATATAGTGATCAACAGGTTATGGAAATTGCATTGATTGAAAATATTCAGAGAGAAGATTTGAACGCTATTGAGGAAGCAGAAGCATACGAACGTCTGATAAAAGATTTTAATTTGAAACAGGACGAAGTAGCAGAGCGGGTATCAAAAAGTCGTGTGGCAATTACAAATTCTTTGCGTTTATTAAAGCTTGATCCAAGAGTTCGTGAAATGATTATTGAAGACAAAATTAAAAGTGGACATGCCAGAGCACTTCTTAGTGTAACTGATCCGGAAGAACAGTATCGGCTGGCTGTTATGATATTTGATAATTCCATGAGTGTTCGTGAAACAGAAAAGATGGTAAAAAAATATCTTGCAGATAAAGATAAACCAACGAAAGAAGTAAAGAAAAAAGATACACAGACGGAATTGATTTATAAAGATTATGAGGAAAAATTAAAAACAGTTATTGGAACAAAAGTAAATATCAATAATAAAGGAAAGGGAAAAGGAAAAATCGAAATTGAGTATTTTTCTCCTGATGAATTTGATCGGATTATTGGTATGATGATGTCAATGAGATAGTAAAAGACATATTTGACACAGATATTGATGAAATATAAAAAGATATCTAAATTTATAAAGACGGAAAATACAAAACAGAAAAGGGGATATATCATGGAATTATTTGAACAATTTGGAATTGATCTGGGATATGTGGTAATTGGAATGGCCGCAGTAATTATTATATTGTTTATATTGCTTCTGATCACAATGATTAAGGATGCAAATACAAGAAAAAAATATCGTATATTTATGGATGGAGAAAATGGAAAAAACCTGGAAAAGGCTATTTTAGATAAGTTTGCCGCAATTGATGATCTGTCAGAAGATACTAAAAATATTCATGAGCAGTTGGAAAATATTGATGGTCGTTTGATTAAAGCATATCAGAAGGTAGGGCTTGTAAAGTATGATGCATTTAAAGAAATAGGAGGAAAGCTTAGTTTTGTTTTGGTTCTTTTGACAGCAGAGAATGATGGTTTCCTGATTAATTCAATGCATAGCACACATGAAGGATGTTACACATATACGAAAGAAATAGTTAATGGAGAAGCGTTTGTAATATTGTCAGAGGAGGAGCAGCAGGCACTGGAGGAAGCAAAAACGAACAGTAGTCCTTTATTTAAGAAAAAGATATGATGAAGATATATTTATTAACTATAATAATAGGATTTATTTTAGAAATGCTTGGAGCAGATATTCTGGTGAAACAGAATATCTGCTTTGCTAAAATTACAAAAATTCCCAAAATATATATAGCAATGATTTTATGTGGAATGGGAAGCGGGTTGAGTTATCTAATTTATATAATTATACAAAGCTTGCAAAAAAATAACCAAATGATACCATTTCACACCAGTATTACTGTGTTGTCAGGAATTTTATTGATATTGGGAATATGTGCAATGACCGGCAAAATGAAAATTTACCGTGGTGTGATGCAGCAGGATTTTTCATATTTGATTTTTGTTGAAATTATTTTATTATATTTAAGTGCTGATTATTTATTCCACGGAAAACATTCTATGAGGATTTTATCTGGAATTGATGGAGTTATTCTTTTTGCATTTTTTGTGGTTTATCTTTATATTATCGGTAAAAAAACATATCGTGGCATAATGAATGATAAAAATGTGAAAATAGATCTGACAGCAATTTTATTTTGTGGATTGGGTATTATAATTACAACAGCCGGTGGAATTATGATGTTATTGTCTGTGAATAAAATAGTAATTCCCGGTTTATTGAAAAAATATGCCGGTAAAGAATTTATTAAAATTCTTATTATGATCATTCCAAATATTTACATTAGTATATGGTCAATAAAAAACAGAGAACCGGATCTGATCATGGGAAATCTGCTGGGATATAGTATGACCTGTCTTACAGGGGCAGTTGGTGTGGCAGCAATGATCAATCCAATTGTGATATCAGTATCAGGAATATATAATATGATCATATTGTGCTGTGGAAGTATTATGGTGTGGTTGTTTGCATATAAGGATCAACAGTTGAACAGATTTCACGGCTGTGTTATGGGTACGGTATTTGTTGTTTATATGGTTTCGATGGTAATGCGGTGATAAGATAAGAGCAGTAAGAAAAAACAGGTAGAAAAATTACTTGTAAAAATCAATCAATAGACATTTTCATTTATTTGATATATCTGCAAAATATAATGATGGCGGTTAATATTTATTAAGTCCCAATAATGGGACAGGTAAATATTAACCGCCATTTTAATCATTCCTCAGTAATGACAGAACCATAATAGGATTTTAGGGATTCCAGACTATTATCCTGAGAATCACCAAATCCATCTGATGGGATCACAGGAAGGGGAGTATCACTGCTCATAGCGACACCGCCATTAAAATCCTCATGGTAATGTTTGACGCTTTCGTTGATAGAAAGCATTTTTTCATCTAAAAATGAAATAATATTAGCACATTCTTTAAGCTCGTCTTTAATTCCAGCAGGAGCTTTTCCTTCAAATTTATAATAAATTTTATGCTCAAGACTTGCCCAAAAAT
>ERZ773108.3713-NODE-3713-length-11376-cov-5.613462_pt1 | contig 11376 bp, 7 predicted proteins | sample MGYA00580570_ERZ773108 | MGnify/ENA primary metagenome ERZ773108 (study PRJEB29015, sample SAMEA2737840) | human gut metagenome | biome: human gut; feature: human-associated habitat; material: faeces | place: China | collected 2012 ...
TAAGCATAGTGGAATTTGCATCGTCTGTGTCGATATGCATTTCGCAGCGAAAATCGTCGCGCACACGAACCTGAACATCATAAAACCTTGTGGGTTTAATACCCTCAACAAAAACATCAACATATTCGTTGTCCGAAATATTGTTTGCCGCGGCATATTCAGGGTCTAAGTGAATGTGACGGTTGGCAATGATAACCCCCTCTTTTAAATACACCGTTCCGCAGGGACCGACCAGAACGAGGCGTTCTGAGCCTTCAATGTTTCCCGAGGGGCGCACCGGGGGACTTACTTTTAATATGAACGTGTCAGTTTTCGAAATTTCCACCTGGGTGTTCTTTCTCACAGGCCCCAAAACGCGAACCTTTTCAATGGATTTTAAAGACGGGCCAACCAGCGTTACAAACTGGTCTGATGCAAATTCGCGGCCCATAAGGGTTTTCTTTTTGGTAAGCTCAAACCCCTCGCCAAACAGAATATCCAAATCCTTTCTAGACAAATGGACATGACGCTGCGACACGCCGATTGTTACGGAGTCTCTATTCTTTTCAAAATCAACAAGCGCATTTTTCACCGCTTCTTCAATTGTTTTCATATCTATCATAACAATACACTCGCTTTACGTTAATTTAGTTTTCCGTGTCAAAAAACTTGATTACTTCGTCGTGGGGGCGGGGAATAACCGCTTTTCCATAAATCTTGCCAAGCTTAGAGGCGTGCGTTTCGCCTGCCTCAATGGCAGCTTTCACCGAGGACACGCTGCCGCAAATTACAAAGGTACAAAGTCTTCCGCCCAGTCGTTTTTCTGTATGGATTAGCCGAACGTCTGCTGACTTTAGCATTGCGTCTAAGCCTTCAATGGAGGCAACTAAGCCCTGAACCTCCAAAAGGCCAATGTTAGCGGCTATACCGGGTTCTATTTCTGTGCCCAAAAAGCTTTTAGGAAGCTTTTTGTTAAATTTGTCTTTATTAATATCCATTAAATATGCCATTTTTTCCACGTCTGTGCCCGGATTGGCAATCACGTGGGAAACAATGAATTTACCCTGAGATTTTGCATATTTCACACCGGCCTCAACTGCAGCCTTAACGGCAGACACATTGCCCTCCATTTTTACCACCATCACCAGCGGGGCGGGAACGTCGGGGCTAAGCGGCCTGTTTCTGTCAAACGCAATAATTTTTACATCGGCAGCCTTTGCAGCAACATCTGCAACGCAAACCGCTGTGGTAAAGCTATATACTTCAACTAATCCTAATGCGTTCATAACATACATCCTTTATCGAAATTTTAAATAATATGAAGCCCGTCAACCATAACGCATCTTCTTGCACGTGTAAAAGAATGGGCAGCGGTTAATCCCTCGCCTGTGGGGCCTGCAATTGTAAAGGTTGTATAGCCTTCGCCGCCTGCGCCGATTCCCGCATAAGAAGGTGCATTCTTCACAAAGATGGTAGTTTCAACAGCTTTTGCAAAGGCTGTTAAATGGTCAATATTTTTTGAATGAATGTGTGCAGAGTGGCGGTTGCCATGCTCAAGCCATACAGCCTGCTCTACTGCATCATCAAAATCTTTTGCCCTTACAACGCCAAGGATCGGCATCATAAGCTCTGTTGTGATCAGCGGATGTTCCTTCGGTCCTTCAAATACGATACAGCGGATATTTGCCGGTGCATTGACACCGATCATGGAAAGAAGTGTTCTTGCGTCACGTCCGACACATTTACGGTTCAGTTTTCCGCCTGCCAGAACTACTTCTGTAAGTTTATCCTGTTCTTCTTTAGATGCAAGATAACAATCATTCTCAGTTACAAGATAATGCATCAACTCATCTACGATAGAAGAAACTGCTACGATCTCTTTCTCTGCGATACATGGAAGATTGTTATCAAATGTACATCCGTTTACAATGTCTGTTGCCGCTTTACGGATGTCAGCTGTTTCATCAACAAGTGCCGGAGGGTTTCCTGCACCTGCACCAATGCCACGTTTGCCGGAAGAAAGAACTGCAGTTACAACTCCAGGTCCCCCGGTTGCTGCAATAAGCGGGATGTCTTTATGTTTCATCATTACATTGCTGGTTTCAAGAGTAGGTTTCTCTACAGTAACCGCAATATTATCCGGTCCGCCGGACTCTAATGATGCTTCATTCAGAAGATTGATCGCATAAATGGAAGTCTTGATTGCTGCCGGATGAGGATTAAATACAACTGTATTTCCTCCTGCAAGCATTCCCATTGTATTACATAAAATTGTTTCACTTGGATTGGTACATGGAGTAATCGCACCGATTACACCGAAAGGTCCCATTTCAATAAGAGTTAATCCTCTGTCTCCTGACCATGCAGTTGTTGTAATAACTTCTGTTCCCGGTGTCTTATCAGCTACGAGATGATGTTTGAGAATCTTATCTCCTACATTTCCCATACCGGTCTCTTCCACACCCATGCGTGCCATTACTTCTGCATTTTCTTTTATTTTCTTACGAATGCAGGTAATAATTTTTTCTCTCTGATCCATGGACATTTTCTTTACAATAAGCTGTGATTTCTTGGCAGCTTCAATTGCATCATTCATTTCTTTAAAAATGCCATGTTTGCCAGTCGGAGCGTCTGCTATCTGCATTTTTGCCATAACTTCCTGTACAATTTCCTGTACCATATTCTCATTAATTGGCATGAGACTGTCCTCCTTGATTATCTATACTCTTATTTCATTCCTAACTGAGCCATTACTTGTTTTGTAATCTCAGCAACTAACTGTGCATCAGATGCAGCATTATTCTCTGCCGGTTTTGAATCTCCACCTACGAAATCATACTGATATCCAGGGAATTTCTTGAATTCTCCGTCCTGACATGCTCCACCGCAGTTATGACAGTTCTTGCCGTCTTTGTTCAGGCAGAGGTTTGCCGGATGTTTACCAGCCATACCGAATTTACGACGAATTTCATAAAGTTTCTCAATGTTCTTCTCATCAAATTCCTTAGGTCCGCCAAGAACTTTTGACTGATACAGAAGCTGTGCGTAGAACTCAACAGATTCCATCTTCATGTAAGCTGCGTTTAAGTCTGTGCTCCATGTCAATGCTCCATGGTTCTCAAGAAGAACTGCATCGAAATATGGAAGGTATTTCTCAAGATTATCCGGAATCTCCATTGTAGATGGTGTACCGTATTCAGCGATCGGAACGCATCCAAGTGAGATAACTGCTTCAGGCATGATTGGCTGTGTCAGCGGAATACCTGCAATTGCAAAAGATGTTGCATAAATCGGATGAGCATGCACAACAGAACCTACGTCCGGTCTCTTCTCATAAACTCTCATATGCATTTTGATTTCAGAGGATGGTTTGAATCCCGGGTTAGCCTGGATCACATTTCCCTCTCTGTCTACTTTACAGATATACTCCGGTGTCATAAAACCTTTGGATACACCTGTAGGTGTGCAAAGAAATTCGTTGTCGTTCAGTTTTACAGAGATGTTACCATCGTTTGCAGCTACCATGTTGCGGCTGTAGATTCTTCTTCCGATGTCGCAGATCTGTTTTTTGATTTCATATTCGTTTACCATGCTCATTTTCCTCCTTAAGGCATTGATATAGTTTTTGACGTTTCTACCTGTGATTTTACACTATCGGTCATAAAAAGTCAATACATTTCCGTTGTTTTATGTTGTTTTTACGGGTTTTATTGTGTTGTTTTTGTTTGTTTTTTCTTTTTTTATTCCAATAATCGTATCAGATGCAAAAAATACCTCATCCACCGATCTGACAGTCCAGACCGCAGACCGCATGTACTGCCTTTTTTAATGTTTCCATATGTTCTTTGGACGGTGGTTCCACATTTCCCATCAGATATGGTCTGCCAAGTCCCTCATATTTATCCTGTCCAAGTCTGTGATACGGAAGAAGATGAATCTTGTCCACTCCGGGAAGTGTGTCTGCAAACCTTGCAATCCCCTGGATTTCCTCCACTGTATCATTAAATGTGGGTATCACCGGTACACGGATTACCAGCCTGGTTTTACCGGAAAGCGCCACTTTTCTGGCATTTTCCATCATCAGTTCATTGGAACGTCCTGTAAATTCTTTATGTTTCGCAGGATTTGTATGTTTAATATCCATTAAATAAGTATCCAGATACGGTAAGATTGTCTCAATCGTCTCCCATTTTGCACATGCCATACTCTCGATCGCAGTAGAAATCCCTCTCTCTTTGGCAGCTCTCAGAAGTGCTCCTGCAAATTCCGGCTGACAGAGACATTCTCCGCCGGAAAGAGTCATACCTCCGCCCGAGCGGTAATAGTATACCCTGTCTTTCTCAACTTCTTCAATCATCTCCCTGACTGTCACATCACGTCCGATGACCTTGTCTTCTCCCTGCACTTTCATTGTCTGGATCTTATATTCCTGAGATTCCGGATTGCAGCACCATTTGCACCGCAGGACACAACCTTTCAGAAATACGATCGTCCTTATACCCGGTCCATCATGAATAGAATATTTCTGGACATCAAACACTCTGCCCTTTGTATCCAAATAGTCCATGCTTTTCCTTTCTTATTCTGTTATCCATACATCCTCTGCCTGTCACTTTTACTTCCTGCAAAAAACGTCTGAATCAGAAGCCCTGTTCTGTACGACGGATGATGTCATCCTGAAGGGAACGGGAAAGTGTCGTAAACAGTGCACTGTAGCCTGCCACGCGTACTACCAGATGTTTATATTTCTCAGGATGTTCCTGTGCATCCAGCAGTGTCTGCCTGTCAACTACATTAAACTGCATGTGCATTCCCTTCTGGTCAAAGTATCCGCGGATCAGTGCAACGAATTTCTCCAGTCCCTCTCTTCCTGAAAGTGCGGATGGGTGAAATTTCTGATTAAAGAGTGTTCCGTTGGATACAATAAAATGATCCAGTCTGGATACGGAAGTTGCCGCTGCCGTAGGTCCCTTTACATCCTTGCCCGCAGATGGCGAAACGCCGTCTGCAACAGGTGTGTGTGCATATCTTCCATCCGGCGTCGCTCCTGTCTGTCCGCCCAGCGGTACATTTGCAGATACAGGATACAGACCTGCCTGGAACTTTCCGCCTCTTGGATTGTTATACTTCTGAAGCGGTTTGGAATATGTATAGGCAACTTCTCTTGCAAAATAATCAACTTCCGGAATATCATTTCCAAATTTCGGAACTTCATCGATCATATCATGGATTTCTTTGAATCTCTGTGTCTTCTGTTCACCCGGTTTCATTCCCATGAAAGTTTTCAGAAGTCCTTCTGCAGTGGAAGCATCCACATTTCTGCCTGCTTTCTGCATTGCCTTCATGATCATCTCTGTCATATCACCGGCGGACTGCGCATCCAGTCCTTTATCATAGTTCCATGCAAGAGCTTCCTTAAGTTCTTTCATAGATACTTTCTTATCCTCATAGACCAGTTTGCGGATTGCAAAAAGTCCATCTGCCATATTGGCGATTCCAAATCCCTGAGGACCTGTAAAGTTGTAAACAGCTCCACCTTCCTGGACAGACTTGCCTTCTTTCAGACAGTCATCTATCATACAGGAAAGGAATGGTAACGGACAGCGTTCCGCATGAGCTACATCAATAGCATTATCTGCATTCACCAGCAAGGAAATGCAGTATTCCATCTGTTTCTTATATGCGTCAAAGAATTCATCAAAGGTCTTCATCTGAGTGACATCGCCGGTAGGGATTCCCACCATCTCACCTTTATCCATACCATTCGAAAAAACAAGTTCCAGAGGTCTGCACATATTAAAGAATGCGGCATCATGCCACCCTTCTGTCTTACCGGCTTTCTGCGGTTCCACACATCCGATGATATTGTACTCTCTGGCATCCTCCAGAGATAAGCCTCTGTTCTGCAGTGCCGGAATAATCACCTCATCATTGTAATATGCAGGAAGTCCGATTCCTGTTCTCGTAAGCTCGGCTGCCTTTATCAGGAATTCATGCGGAGAACCATTCCATACTCTCACAGAAAGTGATGGAGCCGGAAGATGCACATGCATGGATGCCTGAATACACATAACAGAAAGATCGTTAGTTACATCCTCTCCCTCTTTATTCTGACCACCCGCGATCAGATTCTGGAAAAGGCTGTATCCTGCAAATCCTTCCGCTGAAGCCGCATCACGACATTTATTCAGGTCATTTAATTTAACCCAGATGCAATCCATCAATTCCTGTGCGAACTCTCGGGTAATAGTTCCTGCTTCCATATCCTTCTTATAATATGGATACATATACTGATCAAAGCGCCCCGGTGAAATAGAATGTCCACTGGATTCCATCTGAAGAAGCTGCTGTACAAACCAGAATGACTGACATGCCTCATAGAAATTCTGTGCACCCTTTGCCGGTACCCTGCTGCAGTTCTCTGCGATAACAAAAAGTTCCTGTTTTCTTACCGGATCACTTGTCTGTGCCGCCATTTCCTGCGCAAGTTTTGCATATCTGCCTGCATAATCGATCACCGCCTTACAGCTTAAAATCACTGCCTCAAGGAAGTGAGACTTTCTTGCATAATTACCGTCACCGACACTGCATCCATCCAGCTCTTTCTGAGCCTTCTCCATGATTCCCTCAAAACCGGTTTCCAGTACTTCCCAGTATTTAACTGTTACATGTCCTACACCATTGTAAAAATAATTTCCAGGTGTAAAAATATTGTGTTCAATTGCCTTGATTGCTTCCGGTGCCATATAGGAAGTTGCAAGTTCACTGGTTGTTTTCCCTTTCCAATACTTATCTGCCTCCTTAAGTTCGGCTTTGGTCTCCTCAGCAATCTCAAAAGGATCCGCAGTTCTGGTCGCAACTGTATCCAGTTCAGCTTCCAGCCACTCATAAGAGAACTCCGGAAATGTCTGACATCCCCTCGGCGCAATCGTACTGCTTCCGACAATCAGTTCATTGTCACGGATAATGATCGGAATGTTATGAAGAATATGCGCAAAAGCCTTTGCTCTGCGTGTGATGATCGGTTCTCCTTCTGTTTCCTTATAAGATTCTGTGATCAGCTTTGCTCTGGCTGATTCGATCACCGGCATATGTTCATACAATGCATCTACCAGTTTCTGAATTCTGGGAGACTTGGGAATATCTGATGTTTGAAATTTTTCCATGTTACTCCTTTCTCATGAATAAAAGCTGCACCCATACCAGACCCCAATACATTCCGGTATCATTCTGACAGCAATATCCTCCATGTTTTCATATAGATTCATTATACCTTATGGCTGTCGCGAAGTCAACATAAATCAACATGTATATCCTGAACTTTTATGTTGTTTTTTATTTGTTTCTTCTTCCGTTCTGGTTGTTTTTGTTTTGTTTTTATGATTGACATTTCATTTTTCTTCAGACACGTTAAAAGCAGCATATCAGGTTATGATCCATAACTCTGATATGCTGCTTTTTAATATCGTATATTGTTTTTTCTGCATCGGATGACTTTAATGAGCATGCTTTTCCATCGCTGCACTCCCATATATTCATATACACTTAACTATTGTTTCCTGTTCTCTTTTTGTTCTCTGGCTTCTCTTACTTTCTCCCTCTGTTTCGTCAGATCGTAATAATCATCTGTAAGAACCCCATGTTTTCGCATCATATCAAACACAGTCTGCTGAGCAGGTGTCATCTTCATGCCAATAGAATTATTATAATCCGTAAGAACGCATCCTGTTTTCTCAATCAGCCAGAACAGCGGAGAATCATCATCCGGGATCATTTTCCAGATTTCGTTCTCTGTCCATGGAAGCAATTCCATCATTCCATGAAGATGTCCTCTGGGTATTCTTACGTAATCGCCGTCCGGCTTGATCAGACCGTCAGAAAAGTTCTCATCCTTAATTTTCATCTCATTTAACAGTTCTTCTGTTATCTTCATCCTCTTTTCCTCACCCTCGAGTATTACTTTTTCCTATTATACGTTTCCCGCCAGAGTTACGCAAGTAAAAAGTCTGAATAGCCTCTTTCCTCAAAAATATATCACGCTCTATAAAATTCCATCTTGATTAAATTGCAAAAAAATTGTAGACTATATATGCACACACATTATTAGTTTTTGTTAATTAAGACTGATTTGAGGTTTCCTCATAACGTCTCAATTATACACACACATTTTCTAAAAAGAGCAGCTGCATCATCCGATGCGCTGCTCTTTTAGTTCCACTGTTTATTTTGTAACTGTTCTCTGCCGTCGACGGCATTCTTTAATGATTTTAACTCTTACTTTTTCTTCTTCAGGAAATAAATAAGTAAAATTATGATAACAATAATCCCGATACCACTAATCCAGATTACAGGATTCTTCATTCCTGAATCTGCTTTTACATTCTTTCCTGATGTTTTCTGACTCTGCTTATCATCGGATTCCTTGTCTTCTGTCGAAGCAGGCGTCTCTGTTTCTTCCGGTGTTGGCGTTGCTTCTTCTGTAGGTGTTGCCTCCGGTGTCGGTGTTGCTTCTTCTGTAGGTGTTGCCTCCGGTGTCGGTGTCACTTTTTCTGTAGGTGTTACCTCTGGTGTTGGTGTGGCTTTCGGAGTTGGAGTTACTTCCGGTGTTGGTGTAACAGCAGCCACCGGAACATTTCCTGATGTGCCTGTAGCCTCCGGTGCATCTGCGGATACATTTTCATTTACGTAATCTGTATCACGATCAAGATTCAGCCATCCCTGTGTCACACCATCTGTGTCTGTTTTCCCCCAGTTTGTTCCGTCTTCTCCCTGAACATACTGAAAAATATGTACAGTTGTCCCATCTGCGATTCCCTCTGTTTCTGAAACCTGATCAAATTTCTCTCCAGGTCCGTTATAAACCGATACGTTTCCATCGTTTCCATGAACCTTTACTTCGAAATCCACATCTTTGCCTCCGAAAGTACGATATTCCTCATTGGCAGCTTCTTCTCTGGAAGCCGGATCCAGATCATCCATAGGAACATATCCGTTCATTCCATGGTAATGTGTATATGCCCATTTTTTTTTGTCTGCTCCATTCTTCTCACCCAGAACGTGAATGGCAGTTCCATTTGGGATCTTGCTGTCATTCAGTTTAACACTCTGAGTGTCTGCTTCATCATAAATATCTACCCCGCCCTGTGTACTCTGTACGATCATATAATAATCTGTTACATAATCCGGATTCTGACCCTTTCCGTCATCCGCATAAACAGAAACCACTGTCAGAATAAAGCACAGTACCATTGCTATTACTGTTCCAAACCTTCTCTTCATAATCTCTTTCCTTCATTTCCTATTTTCTTTTTACAGCAGATGAACTTTTATATTTGCTGTATGTATTTCCATATGGCTCTTTAACATATGCTTTTACCGCATAATAGTATGATACACCTTTTTGTGCTTTTTTGTCCAGATAAGAAGAACTATTTCCATTGGAAATTTTCTTTATCAATTGATAGGAACCACCTTTTTTCTTTCTGTAAATATAATAGCCGTCACATTTTTTCTGAGGCTTCCACCGGATGCGGATTCCATTTTTCTCAGATTTCACAGAAGTAACCTTCTGCACTGCAGGTGCTGCTTTAATCACATCGCCGGTTTTATATTTACCTGAATATCTTTTTCCGGATGCTTCATAATATGCTTTTACTGTATAACGGTATGATGCATTAGCCGTAACCTTACTATCTTTATATTTTAATTCCGATGTCCCGACATCTGCAATTTGGGACCACTTCCCACCTGCTGCAGGTTTTCTGTACACATAATATCCTGTAGCTCCGGAAACTTTTTCCCATGAAATAAGGTTATATCCGGAATTATATGCCTTCACCTGAAATACCGGTGTATCCGGCACCCATGACTGATTCAGGGTCCTTGTATGTGCCTTGATCCTTGCCGTCCAGTTTTTCGTCTTTCCATCTGTCCACCTGGCCGTTTCCGATGCACCCTTATAGAATGTCTGCCCTGTTTCTATCCCCGCCGTACAGGTAAACCAGTTCCCATAACTGGACTTTGCTTCCACTCCAAAGCTGATTTTTTCAATCCCACTGTTTGTGATCACAACAGAATATCTGCTTCCCTGTTTCAAAACCACCTCTGGTACACTGATAGTCTGTACACCTGCGATTGGCTGTTCAAACTCATATGGAGCAGCATATGCAGCGGTCCCGCTTTCCGGGTCATATGGATCTGTCAGATCGGTGTATATCTGAATTTTGTAACAGGCATTGTCACTGTTTGTAACAAGATTAACCTCCCCCAGGACTTCTGCTTTTCCCTTTCCTGCAGTTGTCTCATAAACTGCTGCTACTGACTGTCCCGCCTGTATCGGAATCACTGAAAGTGCTGAAGAACCATCATAAAAATAATTATTCCTGTACTTTTGATCCGAAGCAGCCACTGCCTCTGCACTTACAAGTTTACTGATATTGGGATCCTGATAAGAAAGATAGTAATATCCTCCGTCTCCTTTCTTCTCCCCCCAACTGTTTTTGATGATCCACGCACCATCAGATGTTACATTGGAAACAGGAAGGAAATTATCCTTTGAATACGTATCATCCCATCCGACCACTGTCACAATATGATTAATTACAGTCGAATTTGATTTTCCAACAGGATAACAATATGCAGCTGTGTCCGGATTTACATAACTTTCCTTCATATAAAGCATAATGGATACTGCATGGTCATTCAGCAGCATTTCTTTCATACGTTCCTCACTGTATTTGGAAACAGATGCATTTTTCAGATATGCTGCAGAATTATAAGCCTTACTTTCCGGAATCTGTACAGTCAGATCATTCTGATGCGAAGAATCCGTAGGAAATGGTACATCGGCCTCTGTGGTCATTCCCGACCATGTACTGAGATAAATCGCCGCCAGGTGATCATTACCTCCTATCACGTGATAATTTCCCAGTACATAATTCTTATCATCAGGGGTATTTCCAAGAGGATCATTCTGTCTGTTGGAGAAAAAATATGATAAATGTTCTTCTGACAGATCGTAGGTTCCTTTGTTCTGTGCCAGAAGCGAAGTCTCCATGATTGCTGCCATACCAAAAGCCCAGCAGGTTCCAAATGGATTCTGATTCTTTACGGGCGTAACTAATCCTTCCTTTCTGGCATCATAGGAAGATGGAAATGCAGCCTCCCTGTTTCCATATGCAGCATAAACTGATGTCAGATTGCTCTCCACTTCAATTCCCGGATCCAAAGGTTTTAAATTTTTAAAGGGTTCCAGTTCTTCCTTTCTTTCCTCTTCTGTCAACGGACGGCCCTTAATATACCTGATTCCGTCTGTACCCTCTTCTGAGTTTTCTCCATCCTGAAACTCCTGTTTTGCATCATCGCTTCCGAACAATTCTGCATCCGATCCCGTATCTG
>ERZ773108.3719-NODE-3719-length-11350-cov-6.865073_pt1 | contig 11350 bp, 9 predicted proteins | sample MGYA00580570_ERZ773108 | MGnify/ENA primary metagenome ERZ773108 (study PRJEB29015, sample SAMEA2737840) | human gut metagenome | biome: human gut; feature: human-associated habitat; material: faeces | place: China | collected 2012 ...
AAACATAAACCTGAATAACCATTTTCTGAAATTAGCGGGAGAAAAATTATTATAAGACCTGACCCTTTTATATCCAACTGCAAAGATTCTGATTACTATCAACACATTTTTATATTGTACTTTTAAAATTTAACATGCTCTCCTGTCAAATTTATTTTTCGTTGTCAACATTGTCAACCTCTTGCTGACCTTTTTCTTCCACATTTTCCATATATTTTTTGGCATCCTTCATAAAGCTAACCGCAATCATCACAATTACCGCTCCAATCGGGAATGCCGCCACAATACTCACCGACTGAAGATTGTTCATAGAACTTTCTGCAAACAACAATGCAATCGGAAGCAAAATCAGCAAAATACACCACATCAACTGAATGCCCTTATTCGGTTGCTCACCATCTCTCAATGTGTGATAGCTGTAGCAGGATGCTGTCAATGCAATTGAGTCAAAAGACGTCGCATAAAAAGCAATCATTGTCAACAAAACAACTACCATAATAACAGGCGCACCCGGCATCGTCTTAATGATAGATACGATCATCCCGTACAGGTCACCGCTCTCCAGATACTGTGCAATAAAGTCTGCTTTTCCGGTCACCTGCATTCCCATAGAGTAGTTACCCAGTACAATAAAGCTCGTCAATGTGGAACCAACACCAAATATATAGCCACCAAGAATTGTCTGACGCACTGTTCTGCCACGAGAAATGCTTCCGATAAAGAACGGAGCAGCCACACACCAAACCATCCAATAAGCCCAATAGTAAATCGTCCAATTCTGCGGAAAGTTCGATGTACGGAGCGGGTCAGTAAATGTAGACAGATCAACAAAGTTCTGTATCATTCGACCAAGTGAAGAAAAACCAGTTTCAATAATGTACCGTGTTTCTCCACCAAACAGCAGCACAAAGGCAATCAGACCAAAGAACATATAAATACAAATGTTTGCCAACTTGCTGATCCCCTTAAATCCATGCAGTAAGGAATATGTATATACAGCGCAGGTAATCAGAAGAATAATAATGTTGATTACAGTACGACTAACAGCAACATGGAACAGTTCGCCAATAATAGTTGCCATCAGCGGTGTTGCCACGCTAAATGTGGTAACAGTACCAGCAAGGAGTGCGAACACAGCTAACATATCAATAATGCGACCTGCCCAGCCATCGGTATGCTTTCCAAGAATCGGACGGCAAGCCTCTGAATATTTCTGACGGTTTCTTTTTCTTACATGGAGCATAAAGCCAAAGGCAACAGCCAGTACCAGATAGAATCCCCACGGAATGAAGCTCCAATGGAACAGTGGATATACGCCTGCCCAATCCTGAATACTTCCCATCTCTGTCAGATGCGGATCAGTTGCATACAACACCCATTCCGAAAACGAATAGAAAAGAATATCTGCTGCAAGGCCACAGGTGAACATCATTGAACCCCACACAAAAAAAGAATACTTCGGCTTCTCATTTTGCTCGCCAAAAACTATGTTACCGTACTTAGAGCCAGCAATATACAGAGAAAGAATGAAAATTCCCAATCCAATTACTAAGTAATATGTTCCAAAAGTATCACCTAAAAAAAAACGAATCTGGCTCAGTACTGCATTCGATTGTTCTGGTGCCAAAAAGAATAGAACACATAATGCAATTACGATTGCCAAGGGCACCAGTGTTATCGTCCAGTCTATTTTTCCATGCTCTTTTTTAGTATTCATTTACTTTTCCTCCACATATTTTTTATAGCTGGCATCTAGAGCAATTAGCTCACTCAGATTATCCACCTCTATAATATCGTCTCTATTCATAGGACGGATACCCAATTGATACTCCTTTGGGTAGCAGAACATCGCCACATCATCCCAGTAGATTTGTTGATTCTTCTTTTGTTCAAACTCAATTTCGAGATGACGTTTTAGTTTTTTCCCATCCTCTGCAGTCCAGCGGGAAATACTGTACAGCTGCCATCCGCCTTTTCCACCTGTCCGACTGCATGCCGTAACAATGCCATTCTCAACAGTCTGAAGCCACTCATCCGTTTCACCATCTGTCCAAACACTATTATAACCAGAGCGTTCAAATTCTGGTGCAAGAATTTCAGGATTATAAATAATCTGATCACCATCCAGAATAATCGCATTTTCAATATGCTCTCGTGCTACATAAAGGGAAGATATATTGTTGCAAGTATCATAGTATGGATTTTCAATCAACCTGACACCAGAATACTCCTTTTCAAGTGTCACAAACTGTTCTTTAAGATAACCGACAACAACATAAATTTCATAAATTTCATTTTCATGCAGACCATCAATGACTGTGTCGATCATCCGCACCCCATTCACTTTAACCATCGGTTTCGGTGTTGACAGTGTCACTGGGTGCATTCGATTTCCTAAACCAGCTGCCATAATAATAGCTCTTTCTACTTTTGGCATTTACTCTTCCTCTCCTTGCTTTTTCAATTCTTCTTGAACGATTCGATAGTAATCCTTTGCATATCGGTACTGTCGAAGCGAATACTCACCAAACTCCACACCGAGATTTCTCTTATACTCACACCAGTTGCTCCATAAAAGTCCGCAAGCTGCAATATAACAATAAATCTTGATTCTAATCTCATCACTACAGCCTTCAGTAAAGTAGGCTGCAATTAATTGATCAACCTGACGTTTATTATAAAGAGAATAAATACAGAACATTGCAACGTCCACATGAGGATCCTGCATTCCTGCATACTCCCAGTCAATCAGTCTGATTTCTTCTTTTCCGTCCTTCTCCACAAAAAGGAAATTATCCGGTACTGCATCAATATGAGTCAGAACTTTTTCTCCCACATGTGCATCAATATAAGGCTTTAGTGACAAAACATTTGCTTTTGTTTTCTCATAATCCTTATAAATAGAAGGCATTCCATCCCACAGTGTTTCGTAGAACTCCGTCTGCCAAAAAATATCAAACTCATGATTTACTTTTAATTTCAAGTCATGGAACGCATGTAGCCGCATCATACATTTCTTAACGTCTTCGTAGTTCAATGGATTACATACTCTTGCGCCTTCCAAGAATTCCGTGATTTTATAGCCATTTTGTGGGTTGATATACGCAATATCATCGCAGATGTGCTTTCCTTCAATAACTTGATAAACTGCTGCCTCCTGACGACGATTGATAAGCTGGTCAGTTCCCTCACCCGGAATACGCATGATATATTTTTTTCCTTTGCAAGTAAACAGAAAAGACCGATTTGTCATACCTTTTTTCAAAACAGTAATATTCGTAACCGCTTCCGGCTTTGCTTTTAGAACATTGCAAATCGCCTGAATTGCATCTGTTTTCAACTGATTAGAATTGCTGTCGATTTCCCGTAGTTGCTCATAAGTATTGATTTCCACTACATCTGCTGAATGAACCACGCGAGCTAGTACTATCATCCGATCCTTGTTATAAAGAGCTTCCTCCCAGAATGCTCCATCATACCGCTGATTTTTACATAACTCTTCAATACATTTCGCAACTGTATCTGCATCCTCTTTTACCAGATAGCAGATACCAATCATTGCATTGCCACCAGAACTTTCTGGCACAGTTACCAGTTCCATTTTACGATTAACGCGAACATTGCTTTCATTGACCACCATGTCACTAACCATATACCAGGAATACAATTCATGGCGATGAAACGGATTTCGATTACACCAAATGTCACAAGGAATAATGTAAGCATTCTCCAAATGTTCTTTTACAAGTTTGATCGAATGTAAATTGTTCTTTGCCGCATAATCAGCATTAACCACGAGTTCTACACCATATTCATCAATCAAGTACTCATATTTTTCTTTCATGAAACCTACAACCACATAAATTTCTTTAATCCCAACTTCATGAAGCTGCTTGATAATACGTTCAATTAATGGCTCACCATTGACTTTCAAAAGACCTTTTGGCATTTCCGTATTAATGGGAACCATCCGCATACCGAATCCCGCTGCCAGGATAACTGCACGCTGTGGAGTTTTCTGTTTGAATTCTGTAATTGCTTTCACTGTTGGACGTATAGATTCATCTAAATAATCAGCTTTGATAAGTTCCTTTAGTGAACGGTTTACTACTCCTAATGAATGACCTGATACTTCTGCTAGAATCCTTTGATTGATAAATGGTTCCAATAAAAGCGTATTCAAGATATCGCTTTCTTGTTTGTTCATTATTTTCTATTTCCTTTCTTTCATGATTTTTCTTATCTTTCTTTTCGTGAACACCTTGTTAAACATAAACCTCCATTTCTGGAGGTTGTGTTCATTTCTGTTTATATTTGTACTAAATTTCTCTATAATATTTTTTATAAAATCAGGTGTGGCAGTATTGGTGATTTCAAATGTAACTCCATTGGTTTTTATTACAGCAGCTATCGTATTATCTTTAAAATAACTGTCATCATTTTTATTTTTACATACAGTATGTGTAACAGTTAATTCTGTTGATGCCGGAACTTCTTTAATTACAATAAATGTTTATATCCGTAGTACCTAAATAAAATCTGAATACAGTTTTACAACTTTCCTCAGCTTTGTGTCTGCTTACTTTTACGAATTTCTTACACTGTAAAGTCTATGATGTGATCTATTAAAACCACTGTGAAGATTTTTATAGTACTGACAAAAACCGTTTAAATGCAGCAAATCCCTTTTCTGTGCGTTTATATACACCTGCACATTCCAGAACTTGCACAAAACAATCTGCAATTTCTTTCTGAATAATACTCTCTATATTTTCTGTTGTAATATCATAAGAGTCCAGCCATTCATCTACCCAGTCAGCATGAATTTTTATTTCCTCTATATCATGAATATTTTTCCCTTCAATAATAGCTTTTGCAAGTATATCCATTTCTTTTTTCAGCCTGGAAGGAAGTACTGCAAGCCCCATCACTTCTATCAATCCAATATTTTCTTTTTTAATGTGATGCAGTTTTTCCTCTGGATGATACACACCCCATGGCCTGTCCTCTGTCGTAATATTATTTCTGAGAACCAAATCCATTTCATATAAATTCCCATTCATACGTGCAATTGGCGTAATTGTATTATGTGGTACTCCATCTGTTTTGCTAAAAATAAATGCCTCTTCATCCGTATACCCACGCCACTTTTGCAAAATATAGTCAGACACTTTTGCAAGTCTTCCAATGCTGCTTCCCTGCAATCTTATGACTGACAGTGGCCACTTAACACATCCCGCTGTCACATCTTCAAATCCTGCAATCTCAAACATATACTCATATGGAGCTTCTGCCATAGCAAAAGTATATGCTCCACCCTGAAAATGATCATGGCTAAGAATTGAACCTCCTACTATCGGCAAATCCGCATTTGAGCCTAGTGTATAATGTGGAAACTGTCTTACAAAATCCAATAGCTTTACAAAAACAGCTTCATCAATCTTCATCGGTGTATGTTTTGCATTAAACACAATACAGTGCTCGTTATAATACACATAAGGCGAATACTGCATATAATAATCTTGTCCATCTAGCTTTAGTGGAATAATTCTATGATTTTGCCTTGCCGGATGTGAGAGTGTTCCTGCATATCCCTCATTTTCTGCACATAACAAACATTTAGGATAATCATTCTTTGCTTGAGTTGCTGCTCTCGCTATGTCCCGTGGATCTTTTTCTGGTTTTGAAAGATTAATTGTAATATCTATCTTGCCATACTGTGTGTCTGCTTTCCATTTTTTATCTCTTGCAACTCTGTCCTTACGTATATAATTTGTATCCTGACTGAATTGATAATAGAAATCGGTTGCTTTTTTTGGATTTTTGACATACAAATCTGTAAATTTTGCTCTGACCACAGAGGGTGCAGGTGTTAAAATCCCCATAATTTTAGTATCAAATAAATCCCTGTATACATTTGTATTTTCAGGTATCAATCCATGCTCCGCTGCATAATCAGTCATATCAGATAGAATTTCTGATAACTGTCTGATTGCTTTATCCGTCTGAGTATAACTGTCAAGTCTAAACAACTCTAAAAGTCTGTTAATCACATAAATTTTATCGTCTTCCTCAACCAATCCTTTTTCAATACCGTAACCTACTAATTCTGAAATAAGTTCATTCATGTTATACCTCCTAGTATCCGTCCGGATGATTTACATGCCATTTCCATGCTGTTGAAATAATCGTCTCTAGATCTGCATACTGCGGTTTCCACCCAAGCACTTTCCTTGCCTTTTCACTGGATGCTATCAACACTGAAGGATCACCAGTTCTTCTTTCTTCTTCTCTTATAGGAATTGTATGATTTGTTACCTTTCTTGCTGTCTCAATAACTTCTTTTACTGTAAAACCTACCCCATTACCAAGATTAAAAATATTGCTTTCTCCGCCTTTTGAGAGGTATTCCATTGCAAGGATATGTGCCTGAGCTAAATCATTTACATGGATATAATCTCTTACACAGGTTCCATCCTTTGTGTCATAATCATTTCCAAATACAGATATGTATTCTCTCTTTCCGTTCGGAACCTGCAAAACAAGCGGTATCAAATGTGTTTCTGGATTATGTGCCTCTCCGATTTTTCCATTCGGGTGTGCTCCACAAGCGTTAAAATACCGAAGTGAAACATATCGTAAGTTATACGCCTTAGATGTCCATTTAAACATTTTTTCCATTGACAACTTTGTTTCACCATAACAGTTTGTTGGAAGTGTACGATCCGTTTCCAAAATAGGTATACTTTCTGGCTCTCCATATGTAGCTGCGGTTGATGAAAATACAATCTTATCAATGCCATGCTCAACCATACTTTCAAGCAACACTTCTGTTCCACATAAATTATTATTATAGTATTTCAGTGGATTTTTCATACTCTCTCCAACTTGTGAGCTGGCAGCGAAATGAATAACACCATCTATCTTTTCTTTTGATAAAATATTATCAAGGAATATCTTGTCCCTTATGTCTCCTTCATAAAACTTTGCCTGAGGATGTACTGCCTCTTTAAACCCTGTAAGCAAATTATCAACTACAATTACTTCATAACCTGCATCAACCAGCTCATATACTGTGTGTGAACCAATATAACCAGCCCCGCCTAAAACCAAGATTCTCATAATAATACCTTCTTTCTAATTCATAACACTTTTATGCCACCATATTTTCTTATTCTCAAATCTTTACAAGAATCTTTACCAAATATTTTATCCATTTCGTATTTGTAATTCTCCACATATCCATTCTTCACAAACGCCTGTATGGTTCCAGCAAAACCTCCTCCATGTACCCTGCATACACCATTTTGTCCCAAAAACATTTCGCTTACAAATAATGCCAAAGATACATTCTGATTTTTTATATCCTGATTTGAGTAAACATTCTGCAGATATTTAAAAGAAGAATTGCCTGACGCTTTCACATCATCTAGAAATGCTCCTATATTTCCTGCTTTCAATGCACTTACTTCTTTTTGTACTCTTTTATTTTCATAGATAAAATGCAATGCCCTAAGGACACATCTGTCTCCAAATTTTTTTCTTAAATCAGTAATATTATCCAATACATCATTTATAGATATGTCGCGCAACACTTCTTTTCCAAAATATTTTGCAACCAGTTTCATTTCCTTTGGAATTGCTGCATATTCGTCTGTTAAATCAGCATGTGAACCTTTTGTATCTGTAATACATAACCTATAACCATACTTTTCCATATCAAAATCAATTTTTTCTACATATGGGTATTCTGGGTTGGCAAAATCAATATGTACAAGATTACCAATTGAACTTGCCATCTGATCCATCAGACCACAAGGCTTTCCGAAATAAACATTTTCAGCATACTGTCCAATAATGGCTATCTCTGTTGCTGAAACTGTTCCACAATTATAAAGTCCTGATAAAATTGTCCCAATCAAAGTTTCAAATGCTGCCGAAGATGAAAGTCCCGCACCAATCAGCACATCACTTGTTATATATGCCTGAAAACCTCCAACTGCATATTTTCTCTCAAGAAATCCAGAAACCACACCTTTTATCAAAGCCTTTGTTGTTTCCTTTTCTTTTTCCTTTACAGATATATCATCAAGCCGGATAATGATTTCATCATAGTTATCAGAAACCAATCTGATTACATTATCATACGTCTTTTTAACGATCCCAATAGTATCAAGATTAACTGAGGCTGCCAAAACCTCTCCGTTCTGATGATCCGTATGGTTGCCGCCAATCTCACTTCTTCCCGGAGCACTGAACAATTCCACATCTCCCGGCTTATAGCACTGCTCAAATTTCTTTATTGCATTGATATAGCGTTCCCTCTGGTAAGAAATCTTTGTCTCATCAGCATAAATGTCTAAGAGTCTTTCATCATATGCACCATCCAAAAAACTACGAATCAATATCTCTATCTGCATCTCAAACACCTCACTTCAAACAAAACTTAGCGGATAATGAAAGAATAGTGAATGTCTTTTTCTGCATTAATCCGATAATCATCTTCCACATCACTTCCCCAGCTATCAATTCCACCGACTCCTCTTACTGCACCATAGACACAAAGGACTGTTCTTCTTGCTGGTGGCAGTTCCTCATGGTGTGTTGCGTTTTCAATCTCTGATGCTGTATAAGGTAGGCATGAAAAAGCAAATGCCTTGTCGTTTTTCTCTATTCTTAATGTCTGTGCTGAACTATCCGTTCTGCTATTATCTAGACTTGTATGTCTTGTAATCTCCAGCCACTCTGTATCCATTCTCATACCACATTCCTGTGGAACCAGATATGGTGTCAGTCTCAAATCTGATACCTCATAAACTCCTTTTTCTGCCCCTGCCTTTCTGTCCGGATAGGTTTCCCCCGATAATCCCTTGTACATATATTTATCTGCAAGTGTCGGCATAATAAACCTCATTCCGAATACCGGAAGTTCCGGCAGTCCCTTTACTCCTGTGTAATCCACATCCACCTTGATATTTCCAATTACATCAATTGTATAAGATACAATGACTGTTGTTATTGGATTGCCGACAGTCTCATAGGTATATTTCACAATTATTTCCCCGGCAGCCACATCACCGCTATAGCTGTTATTATCCGGAGCATACTGCTTTTGCAGTTCACCGTCCATAATAACTTCCGTTTTTTTACAGTCAATGAACATATCCGATGCGAGCCAGCTTCCACTTTTAATGTGAAACCTGCTGCCTCTGTCATTATCTGTTAATGCTCTCCAAAAAGTAGGCTTTGGACAACGATACAGCCATTCATAACCGTTTTTTACTATAGACTCCAAACCGCCCTGTGAATAAGAGAATATATAGTCAAACCCATCTCCATGTACACCAAGTGTATAATCTCCATATACGACTCTCAATTTATTCTTATCTGTATAAGCCATAGTAATACCTCACTTCCTGCATAGCTGGTTTTTCCTTACGGTCTGCAAATACAATTCCATTTCCGGATACCTTCTGCAAGATAAATCCTTCTCCTCCAAATAGTCCTGAAGCCACTTTCTTGTGAAAATGAACAGATATATTTACTCCAGGTTCGCCAGCAAGGAATGCTTTTTTCTGAAAAATATATTCTTGCCCCGGTCCGATTTCAAATGCCTTGATCGAACCCGGAAAGCTGGATGCAAATGCGATCAGTCCATTCCCGCCCTGTGCGGTATAGATATTCTGGAACATCGCTTCTCCAGAGAACATTCTTCCAAATGCTTTTCCAAGTCCTCCATTTGTCGAAGTCTCCATCTTCATATTCGGAGACATCCATGCCATGGATCCCCGCTCTGTGATCATCCGCTCGCCAGCTTCCAGATGGCAGATCACTACCGGAAGGGTATCACCTTTGATTTCATATCTCATGGTTTATTCCTCCTGAATCATTCTTCCTAACATATTCTGTAAAGTTCCATCTATTCTAAGAATACTATTCTTTTACAACATTTTCCAGTCCCTAATCTTCTTTTTTCTCGTTCATTTTCTGCCTCCTATACCTTTATATATCATTTCCGTTTTACTTGTTGTAAAATAATATTTTATCATGGATAAAACTTTTCATCTGTATGTATTTTTATTATTTTTCACACTTTTTATAATCCTTCTGCCATCTCGCCAGTTCATCCGGCGCAGGTCTGTCCAGATATCTTATCTCTTCTTTGCTTGTGATCACCCGCGCATTCTGCGCTTTGGCAACCCCAAGCCTGACGGCTCGCGCCCCCGCCTTTTCCAGCACTTCAATCACCTGATCCGCTTCATCGGTCAAGATCAGATAACTTCCGGCAGAAGTCAGCTGATACGGATTCAGACGATAATATTCGCAGATTTCTACAGTCTCCTGCTTCAGCGAGATCGATCCCATTGCAATTTCAAAACCGATCTTTTCTTCCTCTGCCATTTCCCATAAGGCCGCCAAGATGCCTCCGCTTCCGATCTGCCAAACCGAAATATCTCTTCCTTTTGCCGCCTCTAAAATCTGCTCCGGCGTTATGAGCTGATCACGAAGCTTTTTTGCCTGCATCAAAAATGTGTTAATAAATCTTTGCGATAATTCTTCCTCCGCCGCTTCTAAAATGCGAAGAGAACCTTCCAGACCTGCATATCCGCATAAGAGCAATTCTCGATTTTTAACAAACTTCTGTCTGTTTCCCGTTTTTTTATCTGCAGTCTCTTCTAATGCATGCATCCCCGGATCTTGTACTTTCGTTCCGCCTGCACATGCGTACACGATCGGAGTTTGCACCGCCGCCGTTCCCTCTGCCGACAAAGACGTCAGCTTTGCTTTAATGCACTCGCAGCCTTTTTGGATTTCCCCGCAAACATCCGCAAGAAACTCTTCCTCTGTCTCTTCCGGAAAAAGAATTCTTACCGATATCCCTTCTGCCTGTATTTTGCGGGCTGCCAGTTCTCCCGCCGCGCCCAAAACCGCATAATACCCTATCCCGGCATGGCCGCCGCAAACACATACGTCTGCCCACGAAAAACTTCCGTCCGTCTGATCCATATGAACTTTCTTTTTCACCGACCGGTTCCATATAGTCGGTGAGATCTTTCCGATCTTCATATTTCTTTGCTTTTCCTTCCATTGTTATTTTAAAAATTGACAGCTCCGCCGCTTTCAGTATGTCTGCCTGTCCTTTACTCTGACAGATAATAAATCGCCGCGTTTCCTGTGAGCGGATCTCGGTTTTTATAATCAAACAACACTGTTTTCCCGTCAATTCGTTCCAAATGAGTCATTTTTCTCATCTGACGTCTGTCGTATCCTTCATATGCTTTCAAATAGGTCCGCTCTTTCTCTTCTTTTTTATAAAATGCCGCCGCTTCATCCGATGAAACTCCGCTTT
>ERZ773108.3723-NODE-3723-length-11336-cov-3.353249_pt1 | contig 11336 bp, 9 predicted proteins | sample MGYA00580570_ERZ773108 | MGnify/ENA primary metagenome ERZ773108 (study PRJEB29015, sample SAMEA2737840) | human gut metagenome | biome: human gut; feature: human-associated habitat; material: faeces | place: China | collected 2012 ...
GTGCTGTCATCCGGGACAGGAAATCGGAAAGGATCTGTTTTTCTGCTTTCGACGGACCCGGTGCTTCCGTTCCGCGGTCTTTTTTCCGGTTTTTCTGTTTTTTGTTTTTCTTTTCGATCGGTTTTTCTTCTGTCTCATAAGGAATGGCTTCGCCTTTTTTGCGGAACAGGGCAAGGTAATGGCCCTCGCCGTTCATTTTATGCGGCCAGATGCGCACGGTCTTTTCGATCTCCGGATCGCCGTTTCCCCAGACTGGATTGCCTTTTGAAAAACCTTCGTAGCCTTCCATCTCGATCAGTTCCATTTCCGGGAAGTTTTCCAGAAGGAAAGAAACGGTTCCCTCGTCCTCCTGCGGGGCGAAGGTACATGTCGAATACATCATGAGGCCGCCCGGACGCAGCATTTTGACAGCATTCGAGGTGATCTCGCGCTGCAGATCCGCAAAGAAATCCGGCCGCTCCGGGGTCCAGGTGCCGATGACTGCCTCGTCTTTCCGGAACATGCCCTCGCCGGAGCACGGTGTATCCACGAGGATTTTATCGAAGAAGCCCGGGAATACGTCTGCAAGGCCTGCCGGTGTCTCATTGGTGACAAGCACGTTTTCGCTTCCGAACAGCTCCAGATTGCGCAGCAGTGCTTTGGCGCGGGCGTTGCTGATGTCATTGGCGACGAGAAGGCCGGTTCCTTTCAGGCGCGCATTCAGCTCGGTTGCCTTGCCGCCCGGTGCGGCGCAGAGATCGAGCACACGCTCACCCGGTTCGATCGGGAGGCGGGACGCCGGGGTCATGGCGCTTGGCTCCTGCAGATAGAAGACGCCTGCCGCATACAGCGGAGACTGGCCCATGCGCATGCCGTCCGGCACGAAATAGCCGTTTGGAATCCACGGAATTTTCTTCCACGTTCCCGGAACAAGCGGCGGGAAATCTTCGGTCCGGCATTTTTTTGTATTCACACGCAGCCCGGCTGTGCGGGGTGCGTCGTAGGAAGTTAAAAATGCATCAAATTCATCGCCCAGCATGTCCTGCATGCGGGTCAGAAATTCCTGTGGTAACTGCGCCATGTATTGTCTCTCCTTTTTATTTTGCTTTGTTGTGCATCGGTCCCTTTTCGTGAACTGGCGATGTTTTTTCTGTCTTTGTTTCTTTTGTTTTGCATCTATTTCATAATTTCTCACAGAAAAAGAGACAGCTTTTTCGATTTTTCAATCTTTTTGCTGTCTCTTTTTTGCATAGCGGAGAAGAAGGGATTTGAACCCTTGCGCCGTTTCCGACCTACTGGTGTTCGAAGCCAGACCCTTCAGCCTCTTGGGTACTTCTCCGTATTTTGTCAAATACATCATATATTATAGTGCTTTTTTCGGGATTCGTCAATGATTTTTTCGATGGTTTCCGATAGAAATACGGGGATTGTATTTTTTACGGAAATATTCGAAAGTGCAACTTACTCAAACAAATAATCTTCCTCAGGCAGCATCCCATCCCGATGCTGCCTCTCCTTTTATTCTTTCCCTTCTTCCGCCCTCTTCCTCTCTTCTTTTTTCTTCTTTTTCACCACCCGCAGTCTCCTGAAAAACGCACTCAGCATCTCCGAGCACTCTTCTTTCAGCACGCCGCGCTCGACCTTCACCTGATGGTTAAACTCGTGCATTTCCAGCATATTTAAGATCGATCCCGCGCAGCCCGCCTTCGGGTTCATGCTGCCGATGACGACTTCGCTGACTCTCGCCTGTACGATCGCACCGGCGCACATCTGGCACGGTTCCAGGGTGACATACAACGTACAGCCCTCCAGCCGCCAGTCGCCGAGCTTTTTGCTGGCTTTCCGGATCGCATTCAGTTCCGCGTGGGACAGCGTGTTTTTATCCGTATTTCTGCGGTTATACCCCCGCGCAATCACCTTTCCCTCGTACACAATCACACAGCCGATCGGCACTTCCATCAGCTTTTCCGCTTTCTTCGCCTGCGTAATCGCCTGGCGCATGAAGCGTTCCCGTTCTTTCCGGTGCGTTTTTTCCTCCGGCGTTTCCAGCTTTGTTTCTTCTTCCATTGTGCACTTCCTTTCTTCTCTGCGTATATTTTCTGTCCTTCCCGCATATCGTGAACTGTAGCGCAGTATCTTTTTCTACTCTTTTTACTTCTATGCAGGAGGTTTTTATGTCTGATTACCGGCGTTTCATTGCCTATCTATACGAATACCCGAACAACCGCAAGGGCGGATGCTGCGGCTTTGTCCGCGTGGAGTCGCAGAACGGCTTCTGCCGCATGGACTTCCAGATCAAATCGCCGTCTCTTCCGCCGGAGACCTCGGTCACGGTCTACGGATTTATCCGCCGGTCAGGGCGGATGTACGGCATTCCGCTCGGAAATCTCCTTGCGGGGCGCTCTTCTACGAGCGGAAAACTCTTCACGCACTCCGATGCCATTGGGCAGACGGATGTCACGCTCGACGAGCTTGGCGGTCTGATCCTGCTCTGCCGCCAGACCGGCGTCATCGCCACCCAGTGGGACGATCTTCCGATTCAGCCGGAGTTTTTCGCTCCCACGCTCCCGCAGGAGCCCAAAACCTCCGAAGACAATGGTACCAGACCGACCGAAGAGAAAACTGCCGAAACACCCGAACCTCTGGATCCCGCCGTACCTGCGCAGTCCCTGCCATCATCAGACGCTTCCAAAGCACAGTTCGATGAACTTTCCACAGAATTCAGCAGCAATTCCGAACCTTATCCACAAAATTCCAGCCCGGAATCCACCGTCTCCACAGAATCCACATCAACTGACACGGTAAACACCGTTCCTGCAGACAGGATCACGCAATCATCCGCCAACACACTCCATCCCGCATCCGCGGAATCTGTGAAAACCGCAGAAAGCTATCCCTCTGCCAACCCGGAACCGCCGCAGCCCATCCCGGATTCTGCCGCCCAGCCGCTACATATGACTTCCGCCGATTTTCCCGCCGCAGCAGCCGTGCCGCCGTCCCGGGCTGCTCTCTATCTCCAGCTTCAGGACCAGTTCCCGGAGTTCCATCCGTTCCCAGATGATGATCTGACCGACTGCCTGCGCCTCTCACTCGACGATCTTCCACAGCTCCGCGCCGCCGGTCTTTCGGTGGATGCGAACCGCTTCGTCCTCCATGGCTCCTCGTCCTATCGCCATCTGCTCCTCGCCCGGAACCGCGACCAGCAGGAACTCTGGTATTTCGGCGTCCCCGGCGTCTACACGCCGAATGAGCAGTTCATGGCAAGCCTCTTCGGCTTTTTCCACTTCAAGCAGGCGATGCGCCCCTCCGAGCTCGCGCCCGATGCCCGCTTCGGCTACTGGTACCGCACGCTTTAAAGCGTTTTTTAATCCACGCCGCGGATCTCCACCGTCTCAATCTTTCCGCGCAGGATCTCGCAGAACTGTTCGAGCTGTTCCCTCGCATACCCCGAGAACCTCGGATCAATCACATAATCCGATTCCCGATAATTCTGCAGGAAGTACCGTTTTGCCCCGGAAAGCCACTTTCCGATCGCTTCGATCTCTTCCCTTCCATGCAGCTCTTTGCAGAGCGTTGTCCGGAACTCATAGTCCACCATGCCGCTCTTTAAAAACTCGACCGACTCATTGATCCGCATCACATCGATCTTTTTCACGCCCGCCGTCTCGCCGTACCGGGACGGCGCGTTTTTGATGTCCATGGCGACGTAGTCGATTTTCTTCTCTTCCACCAGCTTTTTCAAAATCTCCGGCCGGTATCCATTCGTATCGAGCTTCACAAGATATCCCAGTTCCTTAATTTTCGTCACGAACCGCTCCAGATCCGGATCCAGCGTCGGCTCACCGCCCGTCACGCAGACGCCGTCCAGCACGCCGCGCCGCTTTTCAAGCACTGCAAAAATCTCCTCCTCCGGAATCACCGGCTCCCATTCGGGATGCTGCACGAGATTTCCGTTCTGGCAGAACGGGCAGCGGAAATTACATCCGCCCGAAAACAGTGTGCACGCCACCTTGCCCGGGTAATCCAGCAGCGTCAGCTTTTGAAATCCATGTATGACCATATGCTATCCTCTCCGACCGCAGGACTTCGAACTTTCGTCCGCCCTGCAACAGAAAAAGCGGAACCATAATGTCCGCTTTTTCCATTCATCTTCTATTGGTAATTATTTGCCGTAACGCTCTGCCTGGGAACGGATCAGGTCCAGATCATCAAAATAGTTGATTTTCATGGCTGCTTTGACATCCGCCAGTGTCTGAGCGGCAACTTTTTCTGCCTCTTCGCTGCCTTTTTTCAGCATCTCATAGATCGCCGGAATGTCTTTTTCCAGCTCTTTTCTGCGATTGCGGATCGGCTCTAAGGTCTCCTGCAGTACATTGTTCAGGAACTTCTTCACTTTGACATCGCCAAGGCCGCCTCTCTGGTAATGTGCTTTCAGCTCGTCGAGATTTGCGTAATCCGGCAGATAGCGCTCGAAGTGCTCCGGCTGGCAGAATGCATCGAGATAGGTAAATACGGTATTTCCCTCGATCTTGCCCGGATCGGTGATCTTGATGTGATCCGGGTCGGTGTACATGCTCATGACTTTTTTCTTGATCTCATCCGGCTCCTCGGACAGGTAAATGCAGTTTCCGAGCGATTTACTCATCTTCGCTTTTCCATCGATACCCGGCAGACGTCTGCAGGAATCATTCTCCGGCAGCATAATCTTCGGCTGCACAAGTGCTTCGCCATAAACTGTATTGAATTTGTGGACGATCTCCTGTGTCTGCTCGATCATCGGCATCTGATCTTCTCCAACCGGAACGGTCGTTGCCTTGAATGCAGTGATATCGGCTGCCTGGCTGATCGGGTAGGTGAAGAATCCAACCGGGATGCTCGCCTCAAAGTTTCTCATCTGGATCTCCGATTTTACGGTTGGGTTTCTCTGCAGTCTGGAAACCGTAACGAGATTCATATAATAGAAAGAAAGCTCGCACAGTTCCGGAATCTGAGACTGAATAAAGATGGTGCTCTTTTCCGGATCAAGTCCGCAGGAAAGGTAATCCAGTGCTACCTCCAGAATGTTCTGGCGCACCTTCTCCGGGTTGTCCGCATTGTCGGTCAGCGCCTGTGCGTCTGCAATCATGATGTAAATTTTATCGAATTCACCGGAGTTCTGCAGCTCTACGCGGCGGCGCAGTGAACCAACGTAATGTCCTACATGCAGCTTGCCGGTCGGTCGGTCGCCGGTCAGTATAATTTTTCCCATTTTTTCTTCCTGCCTTCCTGATACGTAATCTTCGCAGTCCGCTTCTGTATGAAAAATTTCATGAAAATTCTCATAACTGCGGACCTTCTACATACCCTCTATAATACCGTCTTTTTACAAACACTGTCAATGGTCTTTTCCGGTAAAATTCCTCAAAATATCTATTATGAGACAAATCGTTCAACAGCCACGTACAGCCTTCCCTTTTTCGTCTGATTCTGCACGCCAACATAGCGGAATTTTCCCATATGGCGCACGGTCACGAGATCGTCCTCTTTTAATGACGCGCTCGGCGACGTCACCAGTTTTCCATTAATAAACACCTGGCCGCCCTCGATCAGCGGCACCATTTTGCTCCGCGAACTGCTGAACGCCAGCGACAGCACCGCATCGAGCCGCACGGAAGCGACGGAGCCTTCTTTCCGCTCGGTTTTCGGCTCCGTCAGCTCCTCCGGCAGTCCCGCCTCGACTTCACAGTACACGCTCGTATGGCGCACTTTTTTCAGCTCCGCACAGATGTAGTCCGCCATATCCGCCATACAGATCAGATACGCCTGGTTTCCATCGATCAGAATGTCTCCCAGCTTATACCGCTCCACGCCGAGATTCATCAGTGATCCTAAGAAATCACGGTGTGACAGCGCATCCGCAAATTTTTCATTCAGCGGGCTGATGCGCACGACTGCTATCGGAAGCATCGACGCATCACCGTCCTCTGCATAGGATGGCAGAAACAGCGCCGCTTTCCGCTCTGCCGCCTCGTATCCGCCGGACAGCACGTAACGCACGCCCGGGATTTTATTTACCGTACGGTAGAACAGATCCTGCTCCGCCAGCGTCAGAAACTCCGTGTGTGACGGAACATCCCTGTGATAACACTGCTCTGCCAGATCCTGAATCCGTCCGACCAGCACTTCTTCCTCATTCATGGTAATCCCCCTTTGATACACCGCGGGCTGCCCCTGTTTTCTTTCGGGCAGCCCACGTATCACACTTTATTTATCCAGCAGCATCGACAGCCCGATCCGCTTCTTCGCCAGATCAAGGCTGATGACCTTCACTTCCACGATATCGCCGACGCTCACAGCCTCCAGCGGATGCTTGATGAAGCGTTTCGTCATCTGGGAAATGTGGACGAGTCCGTCCTGATGCACGCCGATATCGACGAATGCACCGAAGTCAATGACGTTGCGCACGGTTCCCTTTAAGATCATGCCGACCTTCAGGTCCTTCATATCGAGCACGTCGGTGCGCAGGATCGGGCGCGGCATCTCGTCACGCGGGTCACGGCCAGGCTTCTGCAGCTCTTTGATGATATCGCGCAGCGTAATCTCGCCGACACCGATCTCCTCTGCCATCTTTTTGTAATCTTTGATGAAGAACGCCGTCGGTCCCTCGCTGATCTGCTCTGTCTTCATATTTAACTTTGCAAACAGCTTCTCGACTGCCTCGTAGCTCTCCGGATGAACGCTTGTGCCGTCCAGCGGATTTTTGCCGCCGGTGATGCGCATAAAGCCCGCGCACTGCTCAAACGCCTTCGGTCCGAGTTTTGCCACTTTCAGGAGCTCTTTTCTGCTCTCGAAACGGCCGTTCTCCTCGCGGTATGCCACGATGTTTTTTGCTATCACCTTGCTGACACCGGAAATGTATTCCAGCAGCGACGCGGATGCCGTGTTCAGATCGACACCGACTTTATTCACGCAGTCCTCAACGACACCGCCGAGCGCCTCGCCGAGCTTCTTCTGGTTCATATCGTGCTGATACTGGCCGACACCGATGGATTTCGGATCGATTTTGACAAGCTCTGCCAGCGGATCCTGCACACGGCGTGCGATGGAAGCGGCGCTTCGCTGTCCGACATCAAAGTTTGGAAATTCCTCGGTTGCCAGCTTGCTTGCGGAGTAAACGGACGCTCCTGCCTCGTTTGTGATCACATACGCAACCTTCTCCGGGATCTCTTTTAAGATCTCGACGATGATCTGCTCGGACTCACGGCTTGCAGTTCCGTTTCCGACAGAAATCAGGGTGACGCCGTATTTGTGGATCAGATCTTTTACGGTCGCTTTTGCTGCTGCAATCTTCTTCTCGTTCGTCGGCGCGGTCGGGTAAACCACGGTGGTGTCGAGCACTTTTCCGGTCGCATCGACAACGGCCAGCTTGCATCCCGTACGGAACGCCGGGTCCCATCCAAGGACAACCTGGCCTGCGATCGGCGGCTGCATCAGAAGCTGCTCAAGGTTCTTTCCAAAGACCTTGATCGCACCATCCTCTGCCTTTTCGGTGAGCTGATTTCTGACCTCACGCTCGATGGCCGGAGCGATCAGACGGTTGTAGGCATCCTCGATGGTCGCCTGCAGAACCGGCTTTGTCTGCGGATTCTCTTTGGTGATGATTTTTTTCTCGAGATAACGCAGGATTTCTTCCGTCGGCGCCTCAATTTTGACGTTCAGGAATTTTTCTTTCTCACCGCGGTTCAGTGCCAGCACACGGTGTCCGGCAATTTTCGATACCGGCTCGGAAAACTCATAGTAATTCTCGTAAACGGACTCTGCTTTCTCATCCTTTGCTGTCGAGACGATCAGGCCCTTCGCCTCGGTTCTGCGGCGGATCTCCATACGGTAATCGGCCTCATCGGAAATGCTCTCGGCGATGATGTCGCAGGCACCAGCAATGGCGTCTTTTGCCGTTTTGACTTCCTTTTCTTCTGAAACAAAAGCCTCTGCCTCTTTTTCGAGCGGCTCTTTTGTCATCTGCAGAAGAATGATATTCGCCAGCGGCTCCAGTCCTTTTTCTTTTGCGATCGTCGCACGCGTCCGGCGTTTCGGGCGGTACGGGCGGTATAAATCCTCTACAACCACGAGAGTTGCGGCCTCTTCGATGGATTTTTTCAGTTCTGCGGTCAGCTTGCCCTGCTCCTCGATGCTCGCCAGGACAACGGCCTTGCGGTCATTTAAACTGCGCAGGTACATCAAACGATCGTACAGATTTCGCAGTATCTCATCGTTTAAGGAACCTGTTGCTTCTTTTCGATATCGTGAAATAAAAGGGATCGTGTTTCCCTCGTCAATCAGTTTCACTGCAGCTTCTACCTGCCACGGTTTGACGTTCAGCTCGGCTGCCAATACCTGATTCATATCCATAGGTAAATTCCTCCTGTTGTCTCTTCCAAAACACGCTGTTCCTTCTCTGTTTTTCCCGCATAAAAAGCGGGACCCTTGGCGGAACAGCCACTCTATTACCTTATCAATAGGTCTTGTTTTTGTCAACCTTACATGATAAAATCTTTACTATAGCTTTTTTGACAGACTGCGTGTGAAACCGCGCTTTTTTGCAGAAGAAAGGACATTTTATGACACCAGAAAATTACGATCCAAACACCAATGAGTCCGGAGATTCCTATCAGTCCTCCCATCCGTACGGCGTGCCTGAGGGCCAGCGTCCCGGACCGTATCAGCATTACCAGCAGCAGCCTCCCGTACAGCCGCCGCGCAGGACGGGTTCGCAGGCCCTTGCGGCCGCTTCGATGGTCATGGCGATCTGCTCCTTTTTGTTCATGCTCAACATGGGTTCCCTGTTTTTCGGCTCGCTCGGCGTGATCTTCGCCCTTTTAAGCCGCGGCGCAGGACGCATGAGCGGCACGGCAAAAGCCGGTCTTGCGGGCTGTACCATCGGCATAATTGTCGGTATCTGCATGTATGCTTTCCTGCTTTTCAACATGGTCAGCGGCGGCAGCACCAACCTGCTTGAGCGGTATTACAATCAGTACATGCAGGAATACCAGATGACACCGGATAACGGAACAACCACCGACGGAAATACCATCTAGGTACCAGAAAGGATTTTTCATGAACGGACAAAAACAGAAATTTTCAGAACTGAAAAAGCAGGCCCGTGAGGCCATGGCAGGCCGATGCGGCACGCTGGTGGGCGCAACCGCGATCAACCTGTTTCTCACCTTCTCCTGCTCCCTCATCCCGACGCTGATTTTTTCAGGCACAACGCTGTACGATATCATTTTCCTGAATCTGACGCTGTTCCTGTTTTCCCTGCTCCTCAGCCTCTTCCAGGCAGGCTACTTAAAACTCTGCCTCTCGACGCTGCGCGGGGAACCGATTTCCGTCGGTGATATGCTCTACGCTTTCTATCACCACCCGGACCAGTACGTGCTGATGTTCCTTATCATCAACGGCATCAGCTCCGTGATCGCCCTGATTTCCAGCATTCCGGGCTTCCAGTATCTTTCCTCCCCGAGTGCGGAACTGACGCTTGGAACAGCACTTTCCATCGAAGCCGAGCTTTCTTCTCTGATGAACGTTTACGTTTACAAGCTGATCGGCTCTCTCGTTTCCACGCTGGTGCTGGTTCCGTTTTCCCTTTCCACCTTTGTGATGAACGACGCTCCCGGCATCGGCCCGATCCAGGCGATCCGTCAGAGCTTTGCGATGATGAAGAAGAACTTTTTCCGCTACATTCTGCTTCTCTTAAGTTTCTTAGGGCTTGAGATTCTCGCATCCTGTTCCTGTGTCATCGGCTTTTTGTGGGTAATGCCCTATATGCAGATCACGATGGCTGCGTTCTATCAGGAACGGAAAGATGTCCTGTATCCGGCATCGGAACCGGTGGGATATGATACGGATTCCTTTGGATCCGGCACAGATCTTTAAAAATAAATTTTAAGATAACTAAAAAGACGTTTCACACCCCTTGCTTTACGGCTGTGAAACGTCTTTTTAGTTATGTCTATTTCGAGATCTTAAATTCTCGCGCGGATTCTGCTCTGGATTCCGTCGAGTTTCTCTGCTTTTTCTCTGTACTCCTGCTCTGTGATTTCGCCGGTAATAAATGCGAACTCCTCGGACAGACTTGGAACTGCTACGATTTCTACTTTTCCGAACAGCTCCTCGATCTCACTCTGGCGCTCTGCGGCGTGGCCGGACACGCGGACGAAGAAGCGGCTCTTTACATCATCGATCTGCAGCAGGTCCAGTTTTTCCTCGCTCCAGCTCATCATGATGTTTCTGCCTTTGTTCTTTGCGCAGTCTACGACATCGGCTACAACGGCACTTGCGGTCGGAAGCTTTCCTGCTCCGCTTCCGTAGAACATCGCATCACCCAGTACATTTCCGTGGATGAAGATGGCGTTGAAGACACCGTTTACGCTGTACAGCGGGTTTTTCGCGTCAATCATCACCGGGCTTACCATGGCGTAATACTGATCACCCACCTTGCGGCTTGTTGCGAGCAGTTTGATTGCGGTTCCCATCGAGGTCGCATATTTGATATCCTCTGCGGTGATCTTTGTGATTCCCTCGGTGTAAACCTCTTCGTAATTGACTTCTTTTCCATAAGCAAGAGAAGAAAGAATCGCAATTTTACGGCACGCATCGTAGCCTTCTACATCTGCTTCCGGGTTGCGCTCTGCGTAGCCGAGGCGCTGTGCCTCTTTTAATACATCCGCGAAATCGGAACCGTCGCTTGCCATTTTGCTTAAGATATAGTTCGTGGTACCATTTAAGATACCAGTTACTTCATCAATCTCATCTGCAGTCAGGGAGGAGTTTAACGGACGGATGATCGGGATACCGCCGCCCACACTGGCCTCAAAAAAGAAGTTTACATTTCTTTCTTTTGCCAAAGTCAACAGTTCCGCACCCTTTTCAGCCACCAGTTCCTTATTAGAAGTGACAACGCTTTTCCCCCGCTGCAAACAGCTCTTCACAAATTCATAAGCCGGATGCAGCCCTCCCATTGCCTCTACGACAATTTGAATAGAATCGTCTGCAACGATATCCTCAAAATTCTTGGTAAACCGGTCTGCATAAACGGTATCCGGAAAATCACGAAGATCCAGAATTTTCGCACAATATAGGTCATCACCAGCCTTTTGACACAGACTGGAAGCCTTTTCTTCTAAAATTTCCGCTACACCGGAACCGACTACACCGTGTCCCATCAATGCTACTTTTATCATAATGATTCCCTACCTCCATCTTTTAAAGGCCATTAATGACCGGAAATGAACTTGATATCCAACACGCCGGGGAGTTTTTTTGCTTTTTCCAACAACTCCTCTTCCGAACAGTTCATCTGGTTTGTCCGCAGAGAAATG
>ERZ773108.3752-NODE-3752-length-11240-cov-8.191685_pt1 | contig 11240 bp, 9 predicted proteins | sample MGYA00580570_ERZ773108 | MGnify/ENA primary metagenome ERZ773108 (study PRJEB29015, sample SAMEA2737840) | human gut metagenome | biome: human gut; feature: human-associated habitat; material: faeces | place: China | collected 2012 ...
GGCCGTTCTTTTACGGGCTGCGGCGCTGGCTCTTCGGGCGGCTCCACCGCAGGCGGCTCTGCGGGTTTTTCCAGCGTGATCACCCGGGTGGGCTCCTCCGCCACAGGCGCTGCCGGTTTTTCCAGCGTCATGATGCGGGTGGGCTCGTCCACCACCGGCTCCGCCGGCGCAGCCGGCTTTGCAGCCGGTGCGGCAAGGGGCTCCGGTGCGCTCTCTTCCTCCGGCACCTGAAAGGTCAGTTCAAACTCGTCCTCGTACAAGAGTGTATCCCTCCTGTTCGGTATTCTCGGCCGGGGCACAGTGCGCCCAGCCGGAAAAACCCTGTGCCCATCCCCAGACAGTGCAGCGTTCCGTTCGTATGTCCGGCAAAGGTCCGGTGCTTTGGCGTGCCTGCCTGTGCTTATGATGGGTTTCGACAAGATTCCATTGAATAATATACCACAATCCAGCCCAAAAAGAAAGTGGGAACCGCAATTTTTTACGCAGTTCCCACTATTTTTCCTTATTTTCCCCTGTTTTCGGGCACCGGGGGCTTCCAGCGGGGTCTGCCCGCCCGCTTTTCCCGCAGGGAAACAAAAAACGCCTGCAAAAGCTGCTGCGCTTCGGCCTCCCGCAGCCCCTTTTCCACCACCGGATGGTGGTTGAAGGGCAGCGCAAACAGGTCTGTCACCGAGCCGCAGCACCCAGCCTTGGTGTCGGCAGCGCCGTACACCACCCGGCGCAGACGGCTGTTGATGATGCCGCCCGCGCACATGGGGCAGGGTTCTAAGGTAACGAACAGCTCGCACTCCCACAGCCGCCAGCCGCCCAGTGCCTTGCAGGCAGCGTCAATGGCCAGCAGTTCCGCGTGGTGCAGGGCGTTTTTCTCGGTCTCCCGGGTGTTGTGTGCCGTAGCCACCACCTCGCCGTGCCGCGCCACCACCGCGCCCACCGGCACCTCGCCCAAGGCGGCGGCTTTGGCAGCTTCTTCCAGCGCAAGACCCATCAGTTCAAAATCGGTCATGTATTCCATCCTCTCATCCCATCGCCAGCACCAGCAGATTGTTTGCACTGTGCAGCAGCATTCCCGGCCAGAGATGTCCGGTGCGGTCGGCAAGCCACCCCAGCCCCAGCCCGCACACCAGCGCGTAGGCCATGGCGGCGGCGCTGCCGTGCTGCAGGGCGAACAGCATCGACTGCAAAAGAATGGCCTGTCCCCTGCCCAGCGGCTGCGCCCGGCGCTGCACCGCGCCCCGGAACACCCCTTCCTCCACCAGCGGAGCCAGCAGGCAGACCCGGAAAAACCGCGCCGCGCCGCCCGGTGCAGCGGGCAGCAGCGCCGCCAGCGCCTTGCCTGCCAGCAGATAGCCCACCGCCCAGCCAAAGGCCGAAAGCAGTGCGGCGGTGCGGGGGTTCAGCTTGTGCATGGTCGGTCTCCTCCTGCTATGGTTCGTTCCCGGTTATAGTACCATATCTGCCGCCGGGTGCGCAAGGTTTCGGCGTTCTGTCGTGGCAAATTTATGCAAATTATTGACATATCGCCCTAAATGGTGGTATAATAATTTCCAACCTTTTTGATGAAAACGTTGCGTATACTGTAATTTACCGGTAGACCGGAGGTATTATTATGATCCGTATCCTCACCGATTCCGCGTGCGACATCCTGCCCGCCGAGGCGCAGCAGCTGGGCGTGACCGTGATCCCCCTGAATGTGACGCTGGAGGACGGCACCGTCCTGCGGGACGGCATCGACATGACCCCCAGCGAATACTATACCCATCTGGCAGTCTGCCACAAGCTGCCCACTACCAGCCAGCCCAGCCCGGAGCAGTTCGAGCAGCTGTATCTGGACGCTGCTGCCGCCGGGGACGAGGTGCTGGGCATCTTTTTGTCCGATGCGCTGTCCGGCACCGGTCAGTGCGCAAGACTTGCTGCCGACCTTGCCAACGTGGACAATGTGGTGTTCGTGAACACCGAGAACGTCTGTCTGGGGCAGTCTTTGCTGGTGCGGCTGGCTGTGCAGCTGCGGGACGCCGGCAAATCCATCACCCAGATCGCCGCCGATCTTGAAAAGGCCAAGCAGCACCTGCATCTGGTGGCCGCTGTGGACGATCTGAAGTACCTGCGCAAGGGCGGCAGACTGTCTGCCGCCGCCGCTGTGGCGGGCGGTATGCTGGGCATCAAGCCCATCCTCGCCGTCATAGAGGGCAGGGTGGCGCTGGCCGGTAAGGCGCGCGGTCTGCCCGGCGTGTATGTGGCACTGTTCAAGAAGATCGACGAGATGGGCGGCATCCACCCGGACTACACCCCGCTGCTGGGCTACACCGTCAACCACCGGGAGCTGCAGCCGCTGCTGACCTACCTGCAGGACAACCTGCATCTGGACGCACCGCTGGTGCGCCAGATCGGCTGCGTCATCGGCACCCACACCGGCCCCGGCGCCTTCGGCATCGCATTCTTTGATAAAGAACTGGTGCTGGAATAAAACCTATTGAAAGCTAAAACAAGTCGGACAGCCCGCGGGCTGCCCGACTTGTTTTTTGTGGGGGAGTTCAGTTTGTCTCTTACAGCACCGCGTCCGAGATGAGCTTGCCCAGCAGCAGCACCAGCACCACCAGCATCATGGGGCGGATGAAGCGGGCACCCTTTTTCAGGGCAAAATGGGAGCCAAGCAGGTTGCCCAGAATGTTGCTGATGGCGCAGGGGATGCCGATGTGGAACACCACCAGACCGTTCATCAGGTAGGTAAACAGGCTGGCGTAGTTGCTGGCCAGATTGAGCACCTTGCCGTTGCCGTTGGCGGTGCGCAGATCAAAGCCCATCAGGGTGGTAAAGGCAATGATGGCAAAGGTGCCGGTGCCCGGGCCCATAACGCCATCGTACAGGCCGATGCCAAAGCCGATGGCCAGCGCCAGTAAGATTTTTTTCAGATCCAGCGTGCCGTCGTCCCGGTTCTCATCCGGCAGGTTGCGCTGCCACAGGATGATGACCGCCGCCACCGGCAGGATGATGAACATCATGGTGCGCAGCATCTCGTCACTGAGCAGCAGTACGATGTGCGCGCCCAGCGCACTGCCCGCAAAGCTGCCGATGGCTGCAAGAACGCCCACCTTCACGTTTATGGCACCGCTTTTGAAAAAGTTTGCCGTGGCAAAGGTGGTGCCGCAGGCGGCGCTGAACTTGTTGGTGGCATAGGTGTAGTGGGGCGGCAGCCCGGCAAACAGATAGGCCGGCAGACTGATCAGCCCACCGCCGCCGGCTGCCGAATCCACAAAACCTGCAAAGCCGGTCATCAGCATGAGAAACGCCATCATCCACGGCGAGATCGTGATACCCATTGTTATAATTCCTCTTATCTTTCCAAGTCGTTTGTTCTTTTTCAGGGGACGCGCGCCTCAGATTATATAAAACCTCCCCCTCGCAGGGCAATACACAGCCCGGGATACCCGCACACAACAGGGCATCTCCGGGCATATTTTGCAATTTTCTCGGTTATTATTACAGATTGTTTTTAAAGAAGCGGTAGGCGTTGCGCCAGTAGATGGCTTCCACCTCGTCCTCGGTAAAGCCCTCGCGGCGCAGTGCCTCGGCCAGCAGCGGCATATCTGCTGCCGTTTCCAACTCGTGCTGGCCGCCGATGCCGTCAAAGTCGCTGCCAAGGCTGATGACCTCAATGCCGCCCACCTGCTTGAAGTGTGCCGCGTGCTTTGCCAGCCGCTCCACCGTGCTGCGGCAAAGCTTCGGGTGTGCCGAGTCTGCGTCCACAAAGGAAGCGCAGTAATTCAGCCCCGCAATGCCGCCCTTTTCTGCCAGTGCACGGATCATCTCGTCGGTCAGGTTGCGGTTGTGGGGCGACAGGGCACGGCAGTTGGAGTGGCTTGCCGCAAAGGGGCGGGTGCTGTGGTTTGCAATGTCCCAGAAGCCCTTATCGGAAAGGTGGCTCACGTCTGCGGTGATGTGCAGCTTTTCCATCTCCTCCAAAAAGGCAAAGCCCTGCTCGGTCAGGCCGGTCTCGGTGTTGGCTACCAGCGGCCCGCCGGGGTTTGCGTTGGGGGCTGCCAGCTCGTTGGGGTAGTTCCATGTCAGGGTCATCATGCGCACGCCCAGTTCCTGCAGCCGCCGCAGCACGCCCAGACTGCCCTTGCAGCAGCCGCCCTCTTCCACCGTCAGCATGGCGCTGAGCTTGCCCTCGGCGCGGTTGCGCTCAAGGTCGGCGGCGGTGTACACCGGGGCGATCTTTTCCGGGTAAGCCGCCATGAGCCGCTTGAAGATGTCGATCTCTTCCAGCACGCTTACCAGCGGGTCAGCCCCGGGAGCGGGGTCGGCCAGATCCACATAGGCCGCAAAGCATTGCAGCAGATAATCTCCCTGCTGCAATTTTTCAAGGTCGATATGCAGATCGTTGTGTAAAAAGCTTTTGGGTGCGCCCGCCTTTTCGGCGCGGCGCAGCTCGAACAGGGTATCGCAATGCAGATCCCAAACCTTCATGATAGCTACACTCCTTTATGCTTCTTCTCCCAGCAGCTGCAACAGCTGTTCGGGGTTCATGGACAAAATCGCGCCGTCTGCCCCACCGGTAACGGTGTCGGCCAGCGACTGCTTGGCCTGCTGCAGCTCCACGATCTTTTCCTCAATGGTGTCCTGCGCGATCAGCCGGTACACCTGTACCGGGTTGCGCTGACCGATGCGGTAGGCGCGGTCGGTGGCCTGATTCTGCGCGGCAAGGTTCCACCACGGGTCGTAGTGGATGACGATATCGGCGGCGGTCAGGTTGAGACCCGTACCGCCCGCCCGCAGCGAGATGAGAAAGACGTCTGCCTCGCCCTGATTGAACCGGCGCACCTGCTCGGCACGCACCGGCTTCGGGGTAGAGCCCTGCAAAGTAAAGTGGCTCACCCCGGCTTCGTCCAGCCGTTTTGCCAGCAGCTCCAGCATGGAGGTGAACTGGCTGAACAGCAGAATGCGGTGCCCGCCCGCCACCGCCTCGGTGACAAGCTCCAGACAGGCGTCCAGCTTGGCGCTGCTGCCCGTCCAGTTGTCTGCCACAAGGCGCGGGTCGCAGCAGATCTCCCGCAGCCGCATCAGCACGGCAAACACGGTCATCTTGTCCTCCGGCTTTGCCGCCCGCAGCTTTTCCCGGGCGTCCACCACTGCTGCCAGATACAGCTTGCGCTGCTCGGTTTCCAGCTCAACGCGGCGCACATTCTCGGTTTTGGGCGGCAGCTCCCGCAATACCTCGGACTTCATGCGCCGCAGGATGAAGGGGCCGGTGAACTGGTTCAGCCGCCGCACGGCGTTGGCATCTTCGTCCTGCACGATGGGCTTTTCAAACCGGGCACAGAAGGTCTTGTAGGGGGGCAGATACCCCGGCATCAAAAAGGAGAAGATGCTCCACAACTCGCCCAAGCGGTTCTCCACCGGGGTGCCGGTCAGCGCAAAGCGCACCCGGCTGTTCACCCGGCACACCGCCTTGTATTTCTGGGTGGTGTGGTTCTTGATGGCCTGCGCTTCGTCCAGAATGCAGGCGTAAAAGCTTTGCCCGGCATACAGTTTTTCGTCCCGGCGCAGCAAATCGTAGCTGGTAATGACGATGTCCGCCTGCGCCCACCCATCGACCAGTGCGGCACGGTGGGCGGCATCGCCGTCCATGGCAACGCTTTGCAGCTGCGGGGTGAACTTCTGACATTCCTCCTGCCAGTTCAGCACCAGCGATGCCGGGCAGACGATGAGGCTGGGCAGCTGCTGCCCGCCCTCCTTCATCGCCAGCAGGTAGCTGAGCACCTGCACGGTCTTGCCCAGACCCATATCATCGGCCAGAATGCCGCCCATGCCGTAACCGTCCAGTGTGCGCAGCCAGCGGTAGCCGTCCCGCTGGTATTTGCGCAGGGTCTTTTGCAGCGAGAGCGGCGGGGTATATTCGCTGTCCCGCACGGCGTGGAAGCTGCGGCTGATGCGCCGGAAAGCATCGTCCCGGTCGAACCGCAGGCCGTTCTGCCCCGAAAGCGCCCAGTCCAGCGTGGGGGCGCGGTAGAGCGGCAGGGCGGCGTGGCCGTCCTTCAGCTTTGCGCCGGAAAGCTCCAGCGTGTCGTTCAGCTCGTCCAGCCCTTCCAGACTGTCGTCCAGCCGCAGCAGACTGCCGTCCCGCAGGCGGTGGTAGCGTTTTTTCTGGTGCAGGGACTGCAAAAGCTCCCGCAGCTCCTCCACCGGGAACGCGCCGGTGTCCACTTCCAAGTCCAGCACGCTGCCGTGCACCGACACCCCTACCGAAATTTTAGGCGGGGCGGCTTGTAGGTTGCGGAAGGCATCGGTCTGGTACACCTCGCCCATGGCCAGCAGGGCGGGAATGCCCTCTTCCAGCAGCTGGAAAAGCGCTTCCTCCCCGGAAATGCTGTAATGCCCGGGCTTGCCGCTCTCGGGTTCCAGATAGGTTTCCAGCAGCCGCTTTGCCCGGTTCTCGGTGCGGGCATCCCGCAAAAGATCCGGCGGCACCGGCTCGCCGGGGGCTACCCTGTCCTCGCCGTACAGAAAGACCGGGTACGCCGTGACGGTAAGCCCCCGGTCGGCGTCCAGATAAAACTGCACCACCGGTTCCAGCGGGATCTGGTTCAGCAGCAGCCGGTCGGGGTCCACGATGTTGACCCGGTTGCCCAGCTCCGGCAGCACATAGCTGCAAAAGGCGGCGGCATCCGCGCTGGTAAAGAACAGGCTGCGCCCGCCAAAGGTGTCCAGTACCGGCAAAACCCGGCGGCATTCCTCCCGCTGCATCCGCCAGAGGGTGCTTTCGCCCAGCAGATAGGCATAGTCCAGCCCCTGCACCCCGCGGAGCACCGGGGTACAGCTCAGCTGCACGCCGCCCTTGCGGCGCTCCACCTTCAGGCTGATGACCGGCAGCCCCTCTTTAAGGGTATAGCCGCCCACAACGCCCTCGGCAGCGTAAAGCTCCACAAGAGCATCCAGCCCCTCGCCGGTCAACGGCAGGCCGCCCGCCGGGCCTTTCTCCCAGCCGGAGCGCATGGTGCCCTCGGCTTCAAACGCCTGCCGGGCGCTCACCTGACGGCGCAGCAGCCGCAGCAGCTGCTGTGCATCCGGGGCAAAGGCGTCCCACCGGTGCACAAAGGCCAGCGATTTCCCGTAGCTGACGCTTTCGCCCCGCTCGATCGCATCCAGAAACTGCGGGATGCTTTTTACCAGATACTGCCGCCCGCCGATGCCGTCAGAGACCCGCAGTCGCAGCCAGATACGGCCATTGTGCGGCGTAAGCTCCGGTTCCAGCAGAGCAAAGCCGGTACGCTGGGCGGCGTTCTGGGGCTGGGGCTGCGCATCCTCCCGCTGGTAGCGCTTCAGCAGCAGCTGGGCCTCATAGTCGGTCTCTGGCTCCTCGCCCCGCCACTTGCGGCCGAACAGCATATCCAGCCCGGCGCTGTAACTGTCCTTGCGGGGCTCGGTGCTCAAGCCTGCCACGCCCCGCTGCACCCCGGGGATGCTCTCCGGCTTTTTTTCCGGGGCAGGCGGGTTCTTTTCCGCGTCCTGTAATAGCAGCGCACCGATATGCTTGCAGTAGGTGCCGTCGCCGTTCTGGTTATAGGGGCAGTCGCAGGAGGCACTGACAAAGCTGCCGTTTTCCCGCAGCCAGACCTGCGTATAATAGCAGTCCGGCCCGCTGCCCTGCACCAGCGCTGTCAGGTGCCGCACCCCGTCCTCGTTGGTGGTGCAGCTGCTTTGCAGGATACGCTTGCGGTACTTCTGCGCCCGCTCAAAGATGCTTTTGCCCAGCAATGTGCGGATCTCCTGTGCGTCCATGTAGTCTCCCTCCCCTGTGCTGTCGCGGTTCCGGTCTATTCTATAAGAATACCGCGTTCCACCCCGGGATGCAAGGGCAGAAGGGTAAAAAACGTTTAGAAAGCGCGGGCGGGACGATTTTGAATGGCCTCCGCTACGCTCTAGCCATTTTCAGCGGAAGAATTATTTTGATTTACAATTTCGAAACGCCTGCGGGCGTTTCGAAATTGCTTTTTCACAGGAGGGGTCGTAGAGGGAAACGGCATTTGCAGTGCCTGTTTCCTGCGGAAACATCCGCACTGCGGGGTTGCTTCTTGGCTCTCAACAGGTCAAAGAAAAAGCACCCGCAAACGCCTTCGGGTGCCAACGCACAGACAGGAAGGGTTGCAGGTGCCTTCTTTGTTTTAGGAAACTCCGCGCTTGCGAGTCTTGAGGTGGTACATCTCCTGATCGGCCTTATCGATCAGGTCGTGCACGGTGGCAATGTCCGGCTCAAGGCGGGCGCAGCCGATGCTGATCTCGATCTGGTAGGGCTTGCCGGAGGCGGCGTTGGCGGCGTCCAGCTCCCGCTGGATGGAGGCGATCAAGGTGCGCACCTCCACGCTGTTGCAGCCGCAGGCGATGCAGAATTCATCGCCGCCGTAGCGCGCCAGCACGCCGTTGTAGTTGGCGCACACCTTTTTCAGGATGCCTGCCAGCAGCACCAGCGCAGCGTCCCCCTCCAGGTGGCCGTATTCATCGTTGATGTGCTTGAAGTGATCCATGTCCATCATGAGGAAGTGCAGCGAGCGGTTGGGGTGACGGCGGTAGTAGGGCAGTTCGCTTTCCAGATACCGCAGCGCCACGATGCGGTTGCTGACGCCGGTCAGGGTATCCACCGTGAACTTGGTCTGCAACACCAGCACATACACGCACACCAGCCCCAGCGTAATGCCGCAGCACAGCAGCCCGCGCCCGGGCAGCCAGCCTTGCAGCAAAAAGCCTGCCGCCGGCGCAAGCGCGAGCAACAGTAGGGTCTTCAGTTCCTCTTTGGGTGTTTCCTGCTTCCAGTGGCTCAGCGTCCAGCTGCAGCGGAGAAAGGCCGCTGCCAGATAGGCAAGCCCCACCAGCTTCGCCCCCCAGAACAGGGTGCTGCCCCGCAGCCCTTCTGCGTTCAGATAGCAGAAGCCGTTTTCGTCCCGCGCTGTCAGCAGCGCCAGCAAAAGCAACGCCACCGGTGCGGCGCTGAGCGCCAGCTTGCGACCGTCCTCCATCCATGTACGCCCCAGCTCTGCCTCTACATACAAAAACACCAGCAAGCAGCAGCACGCCGCCAGCAGATAAAACAGAATACTGCCCCCGGCGTTCAGCCGGTAGGTCAGGGGGATGCCCAACTCCTGCCACGCGCCCAGCTGCGCCAGCGCACTGCCATGATCTACGATCGTCAGCGCCCCGGCAGACCACAGCAGCGCCGTGAACAGCCGCCCGGGCAGGCTTTTATCCCGCATTTTCTGCTGCGCCCGCAGCAAGACCGCCAGCGTGACCAGACAGAACCCACTGACCTGAGTATGGGCAATCGCATCCATGCCGCAACGCTCTCCTTTACCCTAGGGCGGCTTTGCGCCGTCCCGACCCTTTTCCGTTCTTCCAACGTTCCTTTTCCGCACAGATTTATTGTACCAAATCCGTAACAGATATGCAACACAAACCGAAAATTTCATACAAAAAAAGACACCGGAACGTCTTTCGGCGTTCCGGTGTCTTTTGAACTCAAATCACTTTGCCTGCGGATGGGCGGCATCGTTGCGCAGGGCGCTTTCGCGGATCTTTTCCAGCGTCTGCTCGCTGAGGATGTGCTCTGCCTTGCAGGCGTCCTCGGCGGCGGTCTGCTCGTCCACGCCCAGCTGCACAAAGAAGTGGGTCAGCAGCTGGTGGCGGCTGTAAATGCGCTGAGCGATCTCCAGCCCGGGCTCCAGCAGGGTCAGGTTGCCTTCGCCGTCCACCGCGATATAGCCGTTCTCCCGCAGCTTTTTCATGGCGATGCTCACGCTGGCTTTGGTAAAGCCCAACTCATTGACTACGTCAATGGAGCGCACTTTGCCCATACGCTGGCTCAGCATCAGGATCGTTTCAAGATAATCTTCTGCGGACTGGTGGATCTGCATGGTTTGTCCGGCCTCCTGCCTTATTCCCTCTGGGGGATTTTTCCGACAGGGGATGTGTACCCTCTGTCGTATGTTAAAGGATATCACATTTTTGCGGTTGATGCAAGTAATTCGCAGCAAGTTTTGTTAAACTAACCATATTTTTCTGCACAGAACTGCTGTTTTGCCGGTTTTGCACCGCGCCTGTTTTGTGCAAAGGGTGCAATTCTCGGCGTTTTGGCCTTACCGTGTGGCCAGATAGGCCGCAGGGCCTGCCTCGTACAGATCGCCGCCGTGGGCGTCCAGCACAACGGTCAGGGGCATATCCTGCACGGTCAGGCGGCGCACCGCCTCACAGCCCAAGTCCGGCCATGCGATCACTTCCAGCGTCTGCACGCTTTTTGCCATCAGCGCACCGGCACCGCCCAGCGCGGCCAGATATACCGCGCCGTTGCGCACCACAGCTGCCTTGACGGCGGCATCCCGCTTGCCCTTGCCGATCATGATCTTGTTGCCAAGATCCAGCAGCCGAGGGCTCATGGCGTCCATGCGCCCGCTGGTGGTAGGCCCTGCCGAGCCGATGACCTCGCCCGGGCGCTCCGGGGTGGGACCTACATAATAGATGGCGCTGCCTTCCAGATCAAAAGGCAGGGTCTCGCCCTTGTCCAGTGCCTCCATCATCCGCTTGTGTGCCTGATCCCGGGCGGTGTACACCACGCCGGAAAGCAGCACGGTATCCCCCGCCTTCAGCGGGGCAAGATCCTGCGCGGTGCAGGGGGTAGTCAGTCTGTATTCCATCGTTCTCCCCTCCTTACAGCTCCGCGCTGGCGCGGCGTGTCACATGGCAGGAAACGTTCACAGCCACCGGCAGACCCGCCACATGGGTGGGCATCTGCTCAATGGCAAGGCCGAGACAGGTGGTCTTGCCGCCAAAGCCCTGCGGGCCGATGCCCAGTGCATTGATGGCGGCAAGCAGCTCCTGCTCCAACTGGGCGTAGTAGGGGTCGGGGTTGGGGACATCCAGCGGGCGCAGCAGCGCCTTTTTGGCAAGATACGCCACCTTGTCAAAGCTGCCGCCCACACCGATGCCCAGCACGATGGGCGGGCAGGGGTTGGAGCCAGCCAGCTTTACGGTATCCACCACGAACTTTTTAAAGCTCTCCACGCCGTCGGCGGGCTTGAGCATCTGGATGCGGCTCATGTTCTCACTGCCAAAGCCCTTGGGTGCTACCGTGATGCGGCAGCCCTCGCCATCCACCAGATGCACCGTGATAGCCGCCGGGGTGTTATCGCCGGTGTTGCCCCGGCGCAGCGGGTCGGCCACGATGCTCTTGCGCAGATAGCCGTCGGTGTAGCCCC
>ERZ773108.3754-NODE-3754-length-11220-cov-4.155665_pt1 | contig 11220 bp, 8 predicted proteins | sample MGYA00580570_ERZ773108 | MGnify/ENA primary metagenome ERZ773108 (study PRJEB29015, sample SAMEA2737840) | human gut metagenome | biome: human gut; feature: human-associated habitat; material: faeces | place: China | collected 2012 ...
GGTCAAGGCTTATTCCGGGCGTGCAGGTTGTGATATGCCGGACCGCAAGTGTCCGGTCTGTGGCAAGGATCTGAAAAAAGAGGGATTTGATATTCCGTTTGAAACTTTCCTGGGATTCAAGGGAAATAAGGAGCCGGATATCGATCTGAACTTCTCCAGTGAGTATCAGAGTAACGCACATGATTATACCGAGGTTATTTTCGGTGCCGGTCAGACCTTCCGTGCCGGAACCGTCGGAACGATGGCGGAGAAGACTGCATTTGGCTATGTCAAGAAGTATTACGAGGAGCACGGAGAGTCAAAGAGAACAGCGGAGATCGAGCGTATCGCCAGCGGCTGTGTCGGTGTCAGACGTTCGACCGGACAGCATCCGGGTGGAATCGTTGTTCTGCCGGTAGGCGAGGAGATTTACACCTTCACGCCGGTGCAGCATCCTGCCAATGATATGAAGACAAGAACCATCACGACCCATTTCGATTATCATAAGATTGATTCGAACCTTTTGAAACTTGATATTCTGGGACATCAGGATCCGACAATGATCCGAATGCTGGAGGATCTGACCGATGTGGATGCGGCAGCGATCCGTATGGATGATCAGGATGTGCTGTCACTGTTTGAGTCACCGCGGGCTCTCGGCATTACGCCGGAGGACATTGGAGGCTGTAAGCTGGGAAGTCTCGGACTTCCGGAGCTTGGCACCCATTTCGTAATGAACATGCTTGAGCAGACGAAGCCGAAGAGCTTCTCTGATCTGGTGCGTATTTCCGGTCTGTCGCATGGAACGAATGTATGGCAGGATAATGCGGAATATTTCATTTCGCAGGGCTATTGTACACTGTCTACGGCAATCTGTACCCGTGATGATATTATGACATATCTGATCCGTATGGGTGTCGAGAATGAGCGTTCCTTCAAGATCATGGAGAGCGTGCGTAAGGGAAAGGGTCTCGACGACAGTATGATTGCCGATATGAAGGCGTGCGATGTGCCGGACTGGTATATTGAATCCTGTCAGCGTATTAAGTACATGTTCCCGAAGGCACATGCGGCTGCGTATATTATGATGGCGATGCGCGTGGCGTGGTTTAAGGTACACCGCCCGCTTGCCTATTATGCGGCATATTTCAGTATCCGCGCGACCGCCTTTAACTATGAGTTAATGTGTCTTGGTAAGGAGCGGCTGGAATACTACATGGCTGATTACAACAAACGGTCTGACAGCCTGACCGATAAAGAGAAGTCCACCTTGGAAGATATGAAGATCGTGCAGGAGATGTATGCGAGAGGCTTTCAGTTTGTCAAGATCGATCTCTATCAGTCAAAGGCAACCCGTTTTCAGATCATCGATAATAAGCTTATGCCGTCCTTCTCCTCCATCGACGGACTTGGCACCGTGGCGGCGGAGATGATCGAAGCAGAAGCGCAGAAAGGAAAATTCCTCTCCAGGGAGGACTTCAAAAACCGCTGCAAAGTCAGTGCAACCACGGTCGATGCCATGGCAGAGCTTGGTCTGCTCGGCGATATGCCACACACCAATCAGATGTCACTCCTCGACTTCATGTAGTAAAGTGACTATGTACGGGATAGATGAACAAAGAGGGATGGACGCAAGCGTTTGCTTGTGTAACCATCCCTCTTTGTTTAGATATCAGCCGTATAGGCTGTCGCTTCCGACACCCTCGGACAGAGTCCGCTGATCCTGCGGACGAAAGCCGCTGGTTTTGCGGCGGTCTGTGGGCTGTAGGAAGCGACCCGTACATAGTGTCCCATGTTTCTATAATAAATTATTCTTCGCTTTCCGCCGTCATCGGTTCAAATGTGCGGCGGGCATTCTGTTCCTTCTTCCTCTGGCTTGCATTTTTCATGGCTTCCTGACGGAAATAATCCTGCGCACAGAGCTTTTTCTTGCCGCGCAGATCCTGCTTGCGGTAGGTGCCGTCCGGCTGCATGATATGTGCCTTCAACGTATCCTGAAGCTGGATAGTAAGGATATGGATCACCTCAGCCTTCAGTGTCTCGTCCTCCACAGGGAACAAGATCTCCACACGCTTATCCAGATTTCGAGGCATCCAGTCGGCACTTCCCATATAGACCTCCTCATGTCCGTTATTATGGAAATAGAAGATGCGGCTGTGCTCCAGAAAATCACCGACGATCGAGCGGACATGGATATTCTCGCTGACACCCGGGATTCCGGTCTTTAAACAGCAGATACCACGGACAACCAGATCAATCTGAACACCGGCGGCGGAAGCCTCATAGAGAGAAGCGATGATCTTTGCATCACACAGGGAGTTCATTTTCGCTTTGATAAATGCCTTCTTACCGGCTTTGGCAAACTCTGTCTCACGTTCGATCATCTCTGTGAAGCGGTCGCGCAGCCACAGCGGTGCAACGGCAAGCTTGTTCCAGACAGCAGGCTCAGAATAACCGGAGAGCATGTTAAAGACAGCCGTTGCATCCTCGCCGATCGCCTTGTTGCAGGTGAGAAGTCCCATATCGGTATAAAGTTTTGCGGTACTATCGTTATAGTTTCCGGTTCCGAGATGAACATAACGGCGGATACCGTCCTCCTCGCGTCGTACAACCAGTGTGATCTTGCTGTGTGTCTTTAAGCCGACAAGACCATAGATAACATGGCAGCCTGCCTGCTCCAGCTTTCTCGCCCAGATAATATTATTTTCCTCATCGAAACGTGCCTTCAACTCGACAAGAACCGTAACCTGCTTGCCGTTCTCGGCAGCTGCAGCAAGCGAAGCGATGATCGGAGAGTGGCTGCTGACACGGTACAGTGTCTGTTTGATCGCCAGTACATCCGGATCCTTCGCAGCTTCCCGGACGAAATTGACTACCGGATCAAAGCTCTCATATGGGTGATGCAAAAGCACATCGTGATCGCGGATCTGAGTGAAAAGGTTCTCCTCACTGTTCAGCCATTTTGGCTGCTGTGGTGTGTATTTCGGTACTTTAAGCTCATCGTAGCCCTCCATGCCGGAAAGCTTCATCAGGAAGGTAAGGTCGAGTGGCCCGTTGATATGGAAGATATCGTCTTCCTTAATATGGAGCTCCTTTTTGAGAACCTTTAACAGCTTTTTGTCCATGTCTTCCTCAACCTGCAGACGGATCGCCTCGCCCCACTGGCGGCGCTTGATCTGTTTCTCAATCTCCATTAAGAGATCGGCGGCCTCATCCTCCTCGATCGTCAGATCGGCATTTCTCATGACACGGTATGGAAATGCGCATAATACCTCATAATTCATAAAAAGGCGGTGGATATTGCGCTCAATGATCTGTTCCAGCATGATATAAGTGCGGTCAAAGCCCTCCTCGGATGGGATCTCAACCACGCGTGGCAGACCGGAAGGAACCTGAACCGTCGCAAAATCCGTATCGGCAGTGCCGTCCTTTTTGGAGTTGTTGTGGGTGATGTAAAGCTCCCGGAAATGACCGTTTCCGGAGTGATCGCTATCTGTTGTTTTCATTTTAAGGATCGCACCGATATTTAAGGAACGGTTGCGGATCAGAGGGAAAGGTCTTGAAGAATCCACTGCCATCGGCGTCAGCACCGGATAAACCTCGGATTTAAAATAATCATCCACGAATTTTGCCTGCTTGCGGCTCAGATCCTCATGATGGGAGAGGATGGAAATGCCCTCTTTTTTGAGAGCTGGGATCAGGCTGTTATTGTAGGTACGGTACTGATCCCTCATAAATTCATGGGTAACCTTGCTGATCTCCTCTAACTGTTTGGAAGGAGTCATACCGGCAATGTCCTTTTTGTCGTACTCGGCGTGTACCATATCCTTTAAGGATGCCACACGCACCATATAAAATTCATCCAGATTGGATGCGGTAATACTCAAGAATTTCAAACGGTCCAGAAGAGGAATCGTCTTATCCTGCGCCTCTCCCAGAATACGATAATCAAAGGAGAGCCAGCTTAATTCTCTATTGTAGAAATATTGTGGTTTTAAATAAATCGATTTATTCATGGTTGCCTCCGTTCTTTGCTTTGGTGGAATCCGTATGCTTCGGTGTCATTGTCTTTTTCTGCTTGAGGATCGGCTGGATACCGAATACCTCCTCGAAAAAGTCGGAGTGATTCAGGAAAATTCCCTGTTCCAGTGTGATGTCATATAAGGTCGAGCCGGTAATCGTTAGTGTCTGGCGGCGAAGGGACGTTGTGATCGCTGTAAACTTCTGCTTGTGGCTCCGATCCATGGCATCTGCAAGACGCAGGATCGCGTTGAGCTTCGCAATACGCACATAATCCTCCTTATCAAAGCCATCCTGCAGCTCGCTGTATTCCGGAAAATAATCCCGCAGATACCGGACAGCCGTGGCAACGATCATACGCTCCTTGTGGGAAATGCCGATCAGCTCGGTCGACATAATAATCTTGTAGGAGTTTTCGCCGACCTCGTTCAGATTGATAAAGCTGCCACAGTTGTGCAGGATGACAGCAATCTGCAGAAGCAGACGGTCATGCTTTGTCATGTTCTGCTGGCGCTTGACCGCATCGAAAATCTTCAGTGCCGCATTTTCCACATATTCGCAGTGATTCCGGCTGTAATCATAGCGTGCTGCCGTGCTTCGTGCCGTATGAATGATATCCTCCAGAAAGCTGTGTGCCGGAGTGATACGTTCCTTACGCTCCGCAAAGTCGGCAGCCATGCCTTCACAGAGAGTGATACCGGACAGCCACATCTGCTCCGCACCGGTCTCCTCAAAAATATTATGATAGATCATCGCTGTCGGAAGCAGGAGAGATGCCTGATCGACAGAGGTATTTAATTCCTTTGCCAGATCCTCCGGGTGCTGGGACGAGATCGCCTCGTAAAATTCATCATATTCCTGACGGCTGACAGAATCCTTCTTCTTGCCCTTGCTGTCTGTCGGCTGCAGGTGTCCGAAATTATGGACAGTGAGATATTTCACAAAGGTTCTGAGCTGATTGCCGACCGCAATGATATTCTTGATCTTGTGATCCTTCAGATACAGCTCGGAAAATGTATGAAGATCATTGGAAATATATTCGTACACCAGATTCTGATAGTTGTCGGTGTGCTTCTGCATATCCTGTAAAAACTCCTGAATACGAAGGGAGCCAAGCAAGATATTCTGCGTGCAGATCAGATTATTCTTGTCGAAGAGGGAAAGCTGCATACTGCCGCCGCCGACATCGACCAAAAGAGTACCCTTCTGGATCAGACGATGAAAGGAATTCTCCTTAAAGGCGATGGATTTGTAGCAAAGATAACGCTGCTCGGAGTTGCTTAGGATCTTGATCCGAAAGCCCGTGCGCTGCCGCACCTGATCCAGCACGATCAGATTGTTGTCCGCCTCACGAAGGGCACTGGTGCTGGCGATCATGTAATCGGAGATGCCGTATTCTTTCATCTTCTCCTTAAAGCCGTTTAATATGGTACAAAGCTTATCAATGGAATGATAGCTGATATGTTTCGTTGAGTAGGTTTCATATCCAAGACGGGCGGTATGATGGACATAGTCCAGTTCGCGGATCCCGAACTTTTTGGATACTTCATAGATACGCAGGGATGTCTCGTGGGAACCCACGTCGATCGCTGCAAAGGTAGTGACTGCCATATCTGAAATCCTCCTTGCCGGTCGTAATGTAATAATGATGGAATTGTCCCTGAAAAGCAGATTCGGGGTAAAATGCCACCTGTTATTATTGTACGTTATTTTCGGGAAAATAACTAGCGTTTTTGGCGGATAATTCGACATTTTACAGTACCTTCAAAAGAATTTACCCAATGTTTACAAAAGGCTGGATTTTTTGAGACAGAAATAGTATTATCTATAGATATACGATGGTGGAAAGGAAGTACAGATATGAAGACAGCAGATTTTGATTATGATCTCCCTCAGGAGCTGATCGCGCAGGATCCACTGGAGCAGAGAGATTCCTCCAGACTTCTGATCCTCGATAAGGAGACCGGGGAGAGGACACACAAGATCTTTCATGATATTATCGATTATCTTCACGAGGGAGACTGCCTTGTGATCAACAATACTAAGGTCATCCCGGCTCGTCTGATCGGAGAGCGTGAGGGTACCGGCGGCAAGGTCGAGGTTCTGCTTTTGAAGCGCAGATCGGACAATGTCTGGGAGACACTGGTAAAGCCCGGTAAGAAGGCAAGACCGGGGATGCGTTTATCCTTCGGCGGCGGACTTTTGCACGCCGAGGTGCAGGAGGTTGTGGACGAGGGCAACCGCCTGATCCGGTTTGAGTATGAGGGCATTTTTGAGGAAATCCTCGATCAGCTCGGACAGATGCCGCTACCTCCGTATATCACGCATCAGCTCAAGGATAAGAACCGTTATCAGACGGTATATGCCAAGTACGAGGGATCGGCGGCTGCGCCGACAGCAGGTCTTCATTTTACGGAGGAGCTGCTTGAGCAGATTCGGGCAAAGGGGGTTAAGATTGCCAGAGTCACGCTTCATGTCGGACTTGGAACCTTTCGACCGGTCAAGGTGGAGGATGTGACCGAACATCATATGCACACGGAGTTTTATCATGTGTCTGAGGAAGCGGCGGACATCATTAATGAGACGAAGAAGCAGGGTGGCAGAGTGATCTGTGTCGGCACGACAAGCTGCCGTACGATTGAGTCGGCTGCGGATGATCAGGGAATCGTGCATGCCACAGAGGGGGATACGGATATTTTCATTTATCCGGGATATCAGTTTAAGGTATTGGACTGTCTGATCACGAACTTTCATCTGCCGGAGTCAACGCTTCTGATGCTGGTTTCCGCACTGGCAGGCAAGGAAAATATAATGGCAGCTTACAGGGAAGCCGTAGAGATGAGATATCGCTTCTTTTCCTTTGGAGATGCCATGTTCATAAAGTAATGATACAGAAAGGATATGGTGAGTATATGGACAAGCATTATGATGGCGAGCAGCCAAGACTGCGCAAAACATTGTTATTCATTTACAATCCCATGGCAGGTAAGGAGCAGATCAGGAATAAGCTGGCAGATATCATTCAGGTGTTCTGTGAGGCAGATTTCATTGTGACACTGATGGCAACAAACCGGCAGAATGATGCGAAAAACGCAGTGATCGAGTACGGTTCCAGATATGATTATGTTGTCTGTTCCGGGGGAGACGGCACAATGAATGAGGTGGCAAATGGCATGATGCGTCTTCATGAGAAGCCGATCTGCGGTTATATTCCGGCAGGCACGGTCAATGATTTTGCCTCCAGCTTAAGGATACCGAAGATCATGCGTCATGCGGCAGAGCTGGTGACACAGGGAAAGGTATTCCGCTGTGATCTGGGTTCCTTTAATGACAAGTTTTTCACTTATGTGGCAGGCTTTGGTGCATTTACCGAGGTGTCCTACACAACGCCGCAGGAATGGAAGAACATGCTTGGAAAAACCGCTTATTTCATAGAGGGACTGAAGCATCTGGCAGAGATCAAGCCACATCATATGCGGATCACTTACGATGACGGTGTGGTGGAGGATGATTTTGTGCTGGGACTTGTCAGTAATTCCGTGTCCGTGGCAGGATACAAGGCATATCAGAAGGAAGACATCAAGATGGATGACGGTCTGTTTGAGGTGCTTTTCATCCGCGATCTGAAAAATGCACTGGAGCTGCAGGAGGTGCTCAATGCCCTTCTTACCAAGCATCTGGATGCGACAAAGATGTTTCGATGCAGCAGCCGGCATCTTCATATTGTCAGTGATGATGAGGTACAGTGGACGCTTGACGGCGAGGATGGCGGAAGCTGGGATGAGGTAGATCTGTTTAATCACCAGCAGGTACTTCCGATCATCTGCGGAGATGAGGCACTGGAGGATATTTCTTCCCAGATGGGAGAGGAACCGGTATAACAGCGTGTAAATTGGATATGAGATCGACATAAGATAACCCGGAGGAAGCTCCGGGTTAATTTATACATTATGATATCAGGAATTATCCGGCTAGGACAGCTCCGCAATCCGGGAGACACCGACATAGATATCGCTGATGCGGTACCAGGTCGGATAGTCGACAACACCGGTCTGTGGCAGATGAAAGACCTTCTGGAAGGCTTTTACGGCATTGGCGGTATCCTCGCCGTAAACACCGTCCGCAGCGATCTTCGGGATCAGCGGATAGCCTTTGGAAATGGTGTTTAACTGATTCTGGAGCTGGCGCACCTTCTCACCGGTTGAGCCGATCGTCAGATCGTAGCCCGGCCATGAGGCAGGAATTCCGGAAATTTCCTCTGACGAATTGATAAAGACCGAATCTCCATAGAAGCGCCGCAGGATCTCGATAGCCGAATAACCCTGATCTCCCAGTTCTCTGGATTCCCACTGGCGCATCCAGCGCGGACAGGAAACGCGTTTTCCGTCGCAATATTGCGTGAAAAGAGGTTGCGTAATATTTGGTCTCGATATATAATTGGAAAATATCGTATCAACAGCCTGAGAGATGCTTTCAAAGATATTGCGGCCGGGTATAAACTTCTGGTCATAGGCGGTTGAGCTGGTGATCGTGAAATCGTATCCACGATTGCGGTACCATTCTGTATAAACACGGTTTAATGTTATGGATTGTATTGCCAGAATATTGGCAAGCAGCGTTGCTTCCGGCCATGTGGCGTAGATTTCGCTGGATGCAACATTTTTGATGTAATCCTTATATTTTACATAATAGTTCTGCGCTCCGGAGTCGCTTGGCGGACCGTCATGCACGATTACATATTCGGGGGATGGAGTGCGATAGAGAACGGGGGAATATTATGAAGGAACAATCATCCCGCAGGGAATTAAAATGGTCGAGACTTGACAATACGGCAAATCTGTTTCCGGTGATCGCAACGGAGCGGATGACCAATGTCTATCGTCTGTCTCTGACCTTGGAGGAGAAAATTGATCCGGTGATTTTACAGCAGGCACTGGACAAGATCCTGCCTCTGTTTGATCTGATGAATGTCCGGCTTCGAACCGGGGCATTCTGGTATTATTTTGAGACGAACCGCAAGCCGGCGCCGCGCGTGGAAAAGGAAACTGAGTATCCCTGCCGCAAGATGGAGCCACAGTTAAATAACCAGTATCTGTTCCGTGTCAGTTACTATAAAAGACGTATCAATCTTGAGGTGTTTCATGTGCTGGCAGATGGCATGGGCGGCGTGACATTTTTGAAGGAATTAGCCTGTCAGTATCTGCGTCTGGCGCATCCGGAGCTTTGCAGCCGGGTTGGCGATCATTTGTCGGAGCAGACATCGCTTAACACGGAGGACAGTTATCTGAAGAACTTCCGGAAAGGGCAGCCAAAGGGTTACAAGTCCAAGCCGGCATTTCATATGAATGGTGAGAAGCTTAAGGACGGAGCGTTTGGGGTGATCCAGGGATATCTTCCTCTTGATCAGGTCAAAAGAGCAGCCCATGAGCGCAGTGTGAGTATCAACGAGTATCTCGCAGGCGTGTATGCCTACAGTATCTACAGGGAATGCCTTCACGGCGCGGTGTCAGACAAGCCGCTGGTGCTGTGTGTTCCGGTAAATCTAAGACCGTATTTTGAATCGATCACGACGAGAAACTTTTTCGGAATGGTTAGTGCAGCCTTCGAGCCGGATCATGAGGACTATTCGAGAGATGAGATCGAGCATATAATTGTGGAGTCCTTGCGGGCGCAGATCAACAAGGAGAATCTGGAAAAGCTGTTTTCATATAATGTGTCCAATCAGAAGAATCTCATGCTGCGTGCCGTACCACTTATTCTGAAAAAAATCGTGATGCAGTGGGTTTATCAGGTTAGCGCCAGAGCAACGACAACGACACTGACCAATCTGGGCGTGCTGAAGGTGGATGAGGAATATCAGCCGTATATCCGACATTTCTCGGCGATCCTGTCCGTTTCGCAGGGACAGAATACAAAGATGACGATCTGCTCTTACGGGGGAGAGATGGTCATTACTTTCAGTTCGATTTTAAAAGACGTCTCTGTACAGAAACGGTTTTTCCGGACATTGGCAGAGGATGGCATACAGCCTGCAGTAGAGAGCAATCTGTAAGAAAAGGGGTGAGACTGTGAAGTGTTGTAAACGATGTGGCATTGAAGTTCTGGGGAATCGGGAGGTGTGCCCTCTGTGTAACAGTGTTCTTCATCGGGAAGAGCCTGAGAACAGGGAGCGTGATACAGAGGAGGACAGTTTTCCGGATATTGCGGCAAAGCACAGAGTGCGCCGTCAGATTTTCTGGATCGCCACATATGTCTGTGTCATTCTGGAAGCATTGTTTTTGTTCCTGAACCGGCTCTTTTCACCGGGCGTGCGCTGGTCTTTGATCACCGGAGTGGCAGCCGCATATATTTTATCAAGTCTGTGGCAGATGTTAAGCCGCCGCAAGGGACATATCGTAAAGATTTATTTTCAGGCTGCTGCTGTATTTGTTCTGCTGGCGGGTATTGATTATTCTCTGGGCTTTCAGGGCTGGTCGCTCAGATACGGACTCCCCTGCGTGCTGCTTGCACTTGCTGTGATCATTCTGGTCTGCATGATCGTGAATTTCGCCAACTGGCAGAATTATTTGACGATGCAGATATTTATGGTGCTTTTCAGTCTTGGATATCTGATCTATTCGGTTGTAGGCAGAGGCGGCAACCGGATCCTTGCGTGGATCGTGTTTGGAACGTATCTGACACTGTGGGTGATGACGATGATCTTAGGCGGGCGGAAAGCGGAAAATGAGGTCCGCCGCAAATTTCATTTATAATACAAAGGAGGATGCATGAGCGTAAAAGGAAAGATTGTCACTGATATGATTCGTTTCTTTACTTCCCAGAAAATGCTGGGACCAAAGATTCAGGACGGAACACTTCGCAAAAATCTGGTCGAGCCGCCATGGCACTGCCCGGATGAGTACCTGAATCTGCCTATTCATATGCGACAGTTTGAAATGGAGCTTCTCACGCCGAAGGCTGCCGACAATGGAGAGGTTGTGCTGCAGCTTCACGGCGGCGGTTATATTGCAAAGATCCGGAATGCGTACCGGGATTTCGCTGTCCGCTATAGTAAGATCGATCAGTACCGCGTGTTGTCGGTCGATTACCGCGTGGCACCGCAGCATCCGTATCCGGCGGCATTTCAGGATGCCATCGAGGCATACCGCTGGCTTTTGTACTCAGGCTTTAGCGGTGAACGCATCATTCTCGCCGGGGATTCGGCGGGCGGCGGGCTCGTCT
>ERZ773108.3764-NODE-3764-length-11197-cov-3.598815_pt1 | contig 11197 bp, 9 predicted proteins | sample MGYA00580570_ERZ773108 | MGnify/ENA primary metagenome ERZ773108 (study PRJEB29015, sample SAMEA2737840) | human gut metagenome | biome: human gut; feature: human-associated habitat; material: faeces | place: China | collected 2012 ...
ATCCATCATGGATTGTTCGCCCCATTTTTGTTATCAAAGACGGTTTTAATTTTCGTTGTTGCGGTACTTCGCGTTCTTCTCTTTCAGCTTTGCCAGATACTCATTGGCTTCCTTTTCAGACTTGAAGCGCATCTTTGGTCCCTGGGGGCTGAGCTTTAAGACATAGCCGGTGTTTTTTTTCCTGAACATGATGCGTGAATTCCTTTCTTTTGTATGAATGTTTTTATTCTAGCATGAAGTGTGCAAAATGAAAATCATATTTTATAAAAATGAAAATCATGAAAAACAGGCAGCATTTCCGATACTATTGTACGTTAAAGTGATACAACACAACAGTGAAAGTTGCTTTTTAAATCTTTTTCACAACTAAAAAGCTGTTGCGATGACAATATATAGACTGGACAAATGAAAATAATTGGTTTATAGTATGAAGCAACGACGAACAAAGCCGCGAAGTAAGGTAAGTACATTTTAACATGAACGACAAAAACCCTTTGTGAGCGGAAATCAGGAGGTAGAAAAATGGTATCATTATATGATGGTGGTATTTATCTTGTAAATGGAAAAGAAATCGTACCGGAACAGGAAAGCGTTAAAGTAGAAGCCCTTACAGGAAAGAAAGCAGATAAAGAAGCTGCAAAAAAGGGAACCATTGCTTATTCTATTTTAAGCGCCCACAATACAGCTGATAACATGGAACATTTAAAGATCCGTTTTGACAGCATGGCATCCCATGATATTACATTCGTAGGAATTGTCCAGACAGCCAAAGCGTCCGGTATGGAAAAGTTCCCAATCCCCTACGTTCTGACTAACTGCCATAATACACTTTGTGCAGTAGGCGGAACCATCAACGAAGATGACCACATGTTTGGTCTTTCCGCAGCAAAGAAGTATGGCGGCATCTATGTTCCACCTCACATTGCAGTTATCCATCAGTACATGCGTGAAATGCATGCAGGCTGCGGACGCATGATCTTAGGTTCTGACTCCCACACTCGCTACGGTGCATTAGGAACCATGGCTATCGGTGAAGGCGGCGGCGAGCTGGTAAAACAGCTGTTATGTGATACATATGATGTTGCTTATCCAGGTGTTGTTGCAATTTACCTTACCGGAAAGCCGGGACCTGGCATCGGACCTCAGGACGTGGCACTTTCTATTATCGGCGCAGTATTCAAGAAGGGTTATGTAAAGAATAAAGTAATGGAATTTGTAGGACCTGGTGTTGCTTCTATGACAACCGACTACAGAAACGGCGTAGATGTTATGACAACAGAAACTACCTGCTTAACATCTATCTGGCGCACTGATGAAGATACAAAGGCATTTTTAACAGCTCATGGCAGAGGTGATGATTACAAAGAATTAAATCCTGCAGATGTAGCTTACTATGATGGCTGTGTTTACGTAGATTTAAGCACCATCAAGCCAATGATCGCCCTTCCGTTCCATCCAAGCAATACATATGAGATTGATGAGTTAAATGCAAACCTGGGCGATATCTTAAGAAGCGTAGAGAAAGAAGCTGAGAAAGTCAGCGGCGGAAGAGCTCCATTTACACTGACTGATAAGATCGAAAACGGACGTTTAAGAGTACAGCAGGGAATTATCGCTGGCTGTGCAGGCGGTAATTTCACCAACGTAGTAGAAGCAGCACATGCATTAAAGGGAAAGAGCTGCGGCGATGGCGAATTCTCACTGGCTGTATATCCTTCTTCCCAGCCTGTATTTATCGACCTGGTAAGAAAGGGCCTGATCGCAGATCTGATGGAAGCAGGCGCTATCATCAGAACCGCATTCTGCGGACCATGCTTCGGCGCCGGTGATACACCTTGCAACAATGGCTTAAGTATCCGTCATACAACCAGAAACTTCCCGAACAGGGAAGGCAGCAAGCCAGGAAACGGCCAGATGTCAGCAGTAGCATTAATGGATGCACGTTCTATCGCAGCAACTGCAGCAAACGGCGGTATCCTTACACCAGCTACCGACTTAGACTGCTGGGGCGATGTTCCTGAATACAACTTTGATAAGACTGTTTATGACCGCCGTGTATACAATGGTTACAGAGCACCTCATGAGGAGGACAGCCTGGTATATGGCCCAAATATCAAGGACTGGCCGGAAATGAGCCCATTAACTGACAATATCCTCTTAAAGGTATGCTCCAAGATCATGGACGAAGTAACCACGACCGATGAGCTGATCCCATCTGGTGAGACCTCTTCCTATCGTTCCAACCCATTAGGACTGGCTGAGTTTACATTATCCAGAAGAGATCCTGAATACGTAGGAAAGAGCAAGGCGGTAGACAAATTAGAGAAGGCAAGAACAGCAGGACAGAAGCCATCAGAGTTAGATGCAGACCTGAATGGGGTATTTGATGCCATCCATACCATTTCCGGTCAGGAAAATGTAAATGAAATGGAAACAGAGATCGGAAGCATGATCTATGCTGTAAAGCCTGGTGATGGTTCTGCAAGAGAACAGGCTGCAAGCTGCCAGAGAGTCATCGGCGGACTTGCAAACATCACAAAAGAATACGCAACCAAGCGTTATCGTTCTAATGTAATGAACTGGGGAATGATCCCATTCCAGATGGTAGAAGAGCCTGAGTTTGAAGTAGGAGACTATATCTACGTTCCAGGTGCAAAAGCAGCACTGGATAGTGATTTAAAAGACATTAAGGCTTATGTGATCAATGCAGATACCAAGGCGGTAAAAGAGATCAGTCTGTACGTGGCAGATATGACTGCAGATGAAAGAAAGATCGTAAAAGCAGGCTGTCTGATCAATTATAACCGTGCAAGAAAAGGCTTAAAGTGATATAATGTAATGAGCGCGTCAGCGCGGGAGACCTGAGTATAAACACACAGTGCCACATATTTTCCTGATTCAAAATGATCTGGAAAATGTGTGGCAGTGCCCGTTTGAAAATGCTTTTGCACAGATGCGGGGGTAACAAAAAGATGTTGAAAAGACATCGTTAAAAATAGGAGGAAATAAAGATGGAGATCAAGAAACCGGCCATGGCAGGAACTCTGGAATCCAGTGACTGTCAGGTAACCGTAGAACCGGGAAATGGTTCTGTGGAATTTAGCCTGGAAAGTGCTGTCATCAATCAGTATGGCAACCAGATCCGCAAGGTAGTCCTTCAGACACTGGAGAACCTGGACGTAAAGGATGTAAAAATTTCAGTGGTGGACAAGGGCGCGTTGGACTGTACCATTAAGGCAAGAGTAGAAGGTGCGGTATTCCGTTCTTTAGATCAGATCAAGGATATCCCATGGGGAGGTGCAGTAAGATGATCAATGCGAATAAGAAACGTTTAAGAAGAACCATGATGTTCTTAAATGCACAGAAGCCAGGTCTGATCAAAGACCCATATATCTACAAACCAGACTCCATTATGCTGGATCTGGAGGATGCGGTTGCTGAGAACCAGAAAGATGCAGCACGTTTTTCCTTATATCATGCATTAAAAGAGATCAACTACAGAGGCTGCGAGAGAGTTGTCCGTATCAATGGCCTTGACACCCCATACTGGGAAGAAGATATCCACTGTGCAGTAGCAGGCGGCTGTGATGCCATCCGTATCCCTAAGACAGAAAGCGCACTGGATGTACAGAGAGTAGAAGCTGTAGTAGAAGAATGCGAAAAGAAATACGGTATCCCGGAAGGCCAGACACTGATCATGGCAGCAATCGAGTCTGCAAGAGGTGTTATGAAAGCCCTGGATATCTGCGAAGCATCTGAGAGACTGTTTGGTATCGCTCTTTCCGGTGGTGACTATACAAAGGACTTACAGACACACATTACCGGTACCGGTCTTGAACTGATGGGTGCACGCCAGAACATGATCATCGCAGCCCGTGCAGCTGGTGTACAGTGTTTTGATACTGTATACACAAACCTGGATGATATGGAAGGTTTCCGTCACGACGTAGAGACCATCCATTTAATGGGATTTGATGGAAAATCCATTATCAACCCACGTCAGATCAACATTGTACATGAGATCTTCACACCAACCCAGAAGGATATCATTTTTGCTGAGAAAGTAGTTAAGGAGATCGACGAAAAGAAGAAACTGGGTATCGGCGTATTCACTGTAGACGGCAAGATGATCGACATTGCATTCTATGACGGCGCAAAGAGAACCATCGAACTTGCCAAGGCATCAGGCGTATATAAGGGGGATCTGTAAAATGATAAATGCAGTTGGAAGAGATATACCAGAAGAGATCCTGGAGATGACCGGTAAAGAGGTATTCCAGGGAAATCATTACAGGGACGGATATGTATACAAAAAGGACGGCCCATATACAAAGTGTGTGGTAAACAACACACAGAGCAAGCTGGTTGCAAACATCCATGATGTACTGGTAAAATGCGGCATCAAGGACGGAATGACCTTAGGTTTCCACCATCACTTCCGTGAAGGTGACTATATCGTAAATATGGTCATGGAAGAAGTACATAAGATGGGTATCAAGGATATCACTATCTGTGCAAGCTCCTTAGGTAAGGCACATGACCCGATCGTTCCTTATATCGAAGACGGAACCATCACCAATATCCAGTCCTCTGGTGTCCGCGGTAAGATCGGTGAAGCAATCTCTGCAGGTAAATTAAAGGGACTTGCAATCATGCGTTCCCACGGTGGCCGTGTAAGAGCAATCGAGAGCGGTGAGACAAGAATTGATATCGCATTTATCGGAACACCAACCTGTGATGACTATGGCAACTGCCGTGGTATCGGTGGTAAGAGTGACTGTGGCGTGCTTTCCTACGCTATGGTGGATGGTGACTATGCAGATAAGGTAGTAGCTATTACCGACTGCCTGGTACCATTCCCGAACTTCCCGGCCCATATCTCCATGACCAAGGTTGACTATGTAGTAGTTGTAGATGCTATCGGTGATCCAAAGAAGATCGCTACCGGTGCAGCAAAGCCAACTACCGATATGAGAAAGCTGATGATGGCTGATTACTGTACCCAGTTCGTAGTAAACAGCCCATATTTCAAGGACGGATTCTCTTACCAGACCGGTGTAGGCGGTGCGTCTATCGCATCCACCATTTCCCTGGCTAAGATCATGAAGGAAAGAAATATCCGCATGCGTTTTGGCGTAGGCGGCCTGACAAAGCCAATGTGCGACCTGCTGATCAACAACCAGGTAGACTGCCTGTTAGATACACAGGACTTTGACCTTGCAGCTGTAGAGTCTGTAAAGAACTTAAAGCATTTCCGTATTTCTGCCGGTGAGTACGCGGACCCATTTAACAAGGGTGCTGTTGTAAATAAGCTGGATTTCGTAATCCTGGCAGCACTGGAAGTAGACGTAAACTTTAACTGTAACGTAGTTGTAGGTTCTGACGGTGTGATCACCGGTGCACAGGGCGGACATCCTGATACAGCAGCAGGAGCTAAGTGTACTATCGTAATCGCTCCACTGCTTCAGGGAAGGATCCCGGCTATCTGCAGCGAAGTTACCACAGTAACCACTCCTGGAGAGAGCATTGACGTAGTTATCACGGATTACGGTATTGCCATCAACCCAAGAAGACAGGATCTGATCGAGGCAATGAAGGGCGTAGACCTGCCATTTAAGACCATTGAAGAACTGCGTGACATCGCATACTCTATCGTAGGCGAACCGGAGAAGGTTCAGTTTGGAGACAGAGTAGTAGGTATCATCGAAGCCCGCGATGGCACGATCATGGACGTTGTACGCCAGATTAAGCCATATGAGTTTGCTTAGTCAGCAACGAACAAACCGCCTGCGTAAGCAGGCAGTGGAGCGCGTAAGCGCGGGTTTGTGAGTCTGAGAAGTTTGTGAGTCTGCAAAATTTATAAGTCTGAAAAAAAAGTCCATGCCGCTGCCGCACTGGCAGCCTGCATGGACTTTTTTCTACTTCAATTTCCACTTCAAAAGCAATGCTGAATTGGTAATAACCAATACAGATCCTGCATTATGCACCAGCGCTCCCACAACCGGATTTAACTTTCCTGTAATAGCCAGTGTGATAGCCAGGAAATTCAGTGCCATGGAAAAAGTCATATTGACCTTAATGGTAGTCATCATGCGCTTGGAAAGAGCTACCAGATGAGGGATTTCTTTTACCTCGTCATCCACCAGCGCAATATCTGCTGCATCTACCGCAATATCACTTCCCACACCGCCCATGGCAATACCAACATCGGCAGCTTTTAAAGCAGGAGCGTCGTTAACTCCGTCCCCGATCATACATACCAGTTCCTTTTTCTCCTGACAGGAACGGATAAAGTTCAGTTTATCTTCCGGGAGACAGTTTGCCTGTACTTCTTTGATATGCAGTTGTCCGGCAATAGAAGCGGCTGCATTTTCATGGTCTCCTGTAAGAAGGACAGGTTCTACATTCAGACTGTGAAGCCGGCTGATCATAGAGGCACTTTCCATACGCACTGTATCAGAAAGAGCCAGGAAACCAGCCAGAATGCCGTCAAAAGCCACATAGATCACAGTACAGCCCTGGGCCAGGAAGCCTTCTGCTTTTTCTGTAATATCCTGATTGAAAGAGATCTTATTTTCAGCCATCATTTCCATATTTCCTGCCAGTATCATTTTGCCTTCTATTAAAGCAGAAACACCACGGCCGGGGATCATATGGAAATCATCCACTGCAGGGACGGCGCCGTATTTCTGTTTAAAACAGCCAAGAACCGCTTTTCCAAGAGGATGTTCCGAGTGCTGTTCTGCTCCGGCACAGAAGCGGTAGATATCTTCGCTGGAGTAGCCTGGATGAGCGCTGCAGGCGGTAACTACTTTTGGAGTACCACAGGTTAAAGTACCTGTTTTATCAAAGGTAATCTTAGAAACCTTTGCCAGCTTTTCCAGAGCGTCCCCTTCACGTACCAAAAATCCGTGCTTTGTGGCATTTCCAATGGCAGCCATAATGGCAGTAGGAGTGGCCAGGACCAGAGCGCAGGGGCAGAAAACAACCAGAATAGTAACGGCTCGGATGATCTGACCGGTAAACAGCCAGGTAAGAGCAGCAGCGCTTAATGCAATTACCACGATCCAGGTTGCAAAACGGTCAGCCAGACCAACGATCTTTGCCTTTCCTGCATCTGCTGACTGCACCAGACGGATCATTCGCTGGATAGAGCTGTCTTCGCCAACCTTAGTAGCCTTCATTTCAAAGGTACCAAACTGGTTCACTGTACCGGAAGAAACTTCATCTCCAACAGTCTTGTCTACAGGAAGAGACTCACCGGTCATAACAGCCTGGTTTACCGATGTATTTCCTGAAAGGATCACACCGTCTACAGGAATGGTCTCACCGGGAAGGACGCGGAGAATATCGTCTACAGCTACATCCGTTGCAGCAACTATGGTTTCTGTGCCATCCTTGACCAGCCTTGCAGTCTGTGGTGTCAGGCGCACCAGCTTTTCAATTCCGGCCCGGGCTTTTGCAACAGTCAGTTCCTCTAACAAAGCACCTAACTGCATGATAAATGCCACTTCACCGGCAGCAAAATCTTCATCGATAAAGACAGAGGCGATCAGCGCCAGAGATACAAGAACATCGGCTTTGATGTCAAATTCTGTGATCAGACCAATGACAGCTTCCATGATAATGGGAATACCACACAGAATAATGGCAACCCAGGCTGCGTCAAATGGCAGCGGGATCAGTTTAAAAATACTGATGATCAGTGCAATACCGGAAATGACCAGGAAACAGATGTCTTTCTTTATACCGCCGATCTCCATAAGAGCTTCCAGTTTTTTAACAGACTCTTTCATAATGGCTCCTTCTTTCTGCATTATTGCAAATGTTATGTGAGAATGCATATGACTTTTATACCTATGGGGGTATACCTAACATATCTGCATTATACCTATAGGGGTATATGTTGTCAAGAAGCAATTATAAAAGGATCCAAAGAGTAAGGCTCTTTTTTGCACACAAAAAAGCCAGCCCTGAATGGACTGACTTTGGATATTAGTATATGATGTTAGATTGCGTTGAATTTTCAATCTTTGAACACTGACGTCATTGCATGTTGGCAAAGCGCTCCACTGCCTTTGTAAAGCTTTCAATGGTCTTATCTGCGTCACCATGTTCGATGCCGTCCCGGACACAGTGTTTAATGTGGCCTTCCAATACCACTTTACCGCAGCCGTTTAAAGCGGATTTTGCAGCATTGATCTGGGAAAGGATCTCTTCGCAGGGAATATCTTCATCGATCATACGGTCAATAGCCTGGACCTGTCCGATGATCTTTTTTAAACGTCTGTGCAGATTATCTGAATCCATGCACTGTCTCATAGTATTTTACCTCCTTATCCGCGGATGAACCTTTGGAGTATAAGTAAGTGTAACCAAATTTTGGCGGTTTGTCAATGAAGGGAAGAATTGACAGGAAGTGTTGTTTCAGAGTAAACTTGCAGGAGATGCATTTTACTATGAAGGCTGGCGGCAGCTGTGAGAACGCTGAATGTAAGGAGCAGCCAGCTTTCAGGTTTTGAAAGAACGAGGAAGACAGAATATGAAACGATCACTGGAACTAGCAGAAAAGCTGATCCACCAGAGTTATCTGGAAAAAGAAGAATATATGGAATTATTAGGCAGTTATCAGGATAAGGAAACTGTGGTCTGTCTGGGGCAGGAGGCAGCGAGACTTCGTGAAAAATATTATGGAAATAAAGTATACATGCGTGGTCTTATCGAATTTACCAATTTCTGTAAAAACAACTGCTATTACTGCGGTATCCGCCGGGATAATAAAAACGCCAGCCGTTATCGTCTTACAGAAGAAGAGATTTTAGACTGCTGCAAAAATGGATATGAACTGGGCTTTCGTACCTTTGTACTCCAGGGAGGAGAAGATCCTTATTTTACAGATGAAAAGATTGTGGATATCGTTAAGAAGATCCGTAACAGTTATCCAGACTGTGCCATCACTCTTTCCATTGGAGAAAAAACCAAGGAAAGCTACCGCCTTTACAAAGAAGCAGGAGCAGACCGGTATCTGCTGCGTCATGAAACTGCAAATGAAGACCATTACCGCCATCTACATCCGGAACAGATGAGTCTTGCGAACAGGAATCAGTGTCTGCGGAATTTAAAAGAATTGGGCTATCAGACCGGTGCCGGTTTTATGGTAGGTGCGCCGGGACAGACGCTGGAGTGCCTGGCAGAGGACCTGATCTTTTTAAAAGAATTAAATCCGGAAATGGTGGGGATCGGCCCATTTATCCCCCATCATGATACCAAATTTGCTGATGAGCCTGCAGGAAGCGTGGAATTGACGCTGTTTTTATTATCGGTTCTTCGTATCATCCTTCCAAAATGTCTGCTTCCGGCAACAACAGCTCTTGGAACTGCAGATCCAAAGGGAAGAGAAAAGGGACTGCTGGCAGGTGCAAACGTAGTAATGCCTAATTTATCCCCTGTAAAGGACCGCAAGAAATATGAACTGTATGACAATAAAATTTGTATCGGTGATGAAGCGGCTGAGTGCAGAGTCTGTCTTAAGAACCGGGTGAAATCTGTAGGATTTGAGCTGGTGGAAGACAGAGGAGATGTGGCGTTATAGTGTTCATGCCGCAAAAGATGGAAAAGTATGTTATGAATTCAGTAGGAGGAAATTAATATAATGGGACATTTTTATTTTGTAAGACATGGACAGACTGTATGGAATGTGGAAGGAAAGATCTGTGGGGCAACGGATATTGCACTGACACAGCTTGGTCATGAACAGGCAATAGAAACAGGAAAGAAGATATTAGAAGAGCATATCCAGGCAGACGAGATTCTGTATTCCCCTTTGATGCGGGCTGCAGATACAGCAAAACACATTTCTGAGATCACAGGCATTCCGGTCCGTGAAGAATTACGGTTAAAGGAGCAGAATTTTGGTATATGGGAGTCAACACCAAGAGGTGGTGAAGACTTTAAGAAGGCCAAACAGTCCTTTGCGTGCAGCTATGAAACCGGTGAGTCTATGCTTCGTCTGGCACAGAGAATTTATAATCTTTTAGATGAGATCAAGAGTCAGTCAGATAAGAAAACATATATCCTGGTAGCTCACAATGGCATTGCCCGAGTGGTGCAGTCCTATTTCCATGATATGACAAATGAAGAATTTGCAGCTTATGGGATCAAAAACTGTGAGATAAAAAGATATGATTTTTAAATCAGGAAACGCGTCACGGGCGCATTCTCCATATTTTCAATATGTATGGCAATAAAAGTCCCCTCATCAGCGGTTTACAGAGTAATAAACAGCTGATGAGGGGATTTGTCATAAATGACTGTGTCCGGTGTGGAAATGCGTCAGTTATCTTGAACGTGGTATATCAGGATCACACCCGCTCCATCAAAATATCAACCACTCCGCCGCAGACCATACCATCATCCTCAGCGTCCTGTCCTGTAAGATCCCCGTGATAAAGGATAGGAGACTGATCCTTATCATGGATCATTTCCAGCGCGCGGCGCACAACCGCTGCTTCCATACAGCCGCCGCCAATGGTGCCGATAATGGTTCCGTCCTGAAGGACTAACATTTTGGTGCCAACGCTTCGCGGAGCAGAGCCGTGGCGGGCTACGATGGTAGTCAGGATAGCCGGAAGCCGCTCAGGAGAGTGATTATTTAAAAAGCGGGATACTTCTGTTGGGAAGCCGCAGCTGCGTAGCTTCTGGTTCTTTACCTGAATGATCTCTGCCATAATGGCAACGCCGATCTCTTCTGGTGTTTCCGCACCGATATTTAAGCCGATAGGCGTATAGACCTGGTTTAAAACTTCCGGGTCGGTACCGTTTTCAATCAAAACTTCCTTTACTTTTGCCACACGTTTGCGGCTGCCGATCATACCAATATAGGCGTGAGGCATTTTGGCAATCCGTTCCAGACAGACCTGATCATATCTGTGGCCTCTGGTAAGGATGACAAAATAGGTATCTTTGGAACCTTCGATCTGGTCAAGACCATTTTCAAAGGAGTCGCAGATCACCTGGTGGGCACCGGCTCTTCTGGCATTGTTGGCATACAGAGGACGGTCCTCTAAAACAGTCACTGTAAATTCCATCATGGCGCCAAGCTGGATCACCGGCATGGAAACATGACCGCCTCCGCAGATCACCAGGCGCTTTTCACCTCCTAAGCAGTCACAGAACAGTTTTTTGCCTGCTGCTGCAC
>ERZ773108.3772-NODE-3772-length-11177-cov-3.855871_pt1 | contig 11177 bp, 13 predicted proteins | sample MGYA00580570_ERZ773108 | MGnify/ENA primary metagenome ERZ773108 (study PRJEB29015, sample SAMEA2737840) | human gut metagenome | biome: human gut; feature: human-associated habitat; material: faeces | place: China | collected 2012 ...
CACATGGAGGTCAGCGCCGAAGGCGTTGGATTCCTTGCACTTATCCTGCATGGAGGGCATATGCCCCACCTTCACGGTCACGCCGCTGCGCTCCAGGGCGATGCGGCAGGCATCGGCAATTTTACCGCACTGGACGGCCTCGGTGGTGTTGCCGTAGGCATAGCGGTTGTCGGTCTGATTGCTGGGAGACAGATATACTTTAGCCATTTTCGTTTCCCTCCTTGTTATAGGTGGCGGTGGAGATGCACAGCACCGCGCCCAGGAACGTGTCCACGGCGGTGATGGTGGTGACGATCTCCTCCGAGTAGGGCCAGGCCCACACGGCGGACAGGGCCGCGTACAGCGTAGCGATGGCCGGCAGGACGATGATGACCACCCACTTGAGAATGTCATACAGCTTGTCAGGGATTTTCATGGTTTGCTCCTTTCTGTGCCCGATTCGGGCACAATCCATTATACTTCTGTGCTGCTTGTATGTGCCTTTTGGTTCAGGTGCTTATCCAGCTTGCCCAGGGCGTCCTTGCAGGGGCCGTTGCAGCCGGATTCGATCAGGCCCTGCAGGGCGCCCCGCAGGCCGTAACAGATGATGGTCTGCTCCTCCTGCATGGCCTTGATGGCCGCGGATTGGCGCTTATCCCGCTGCACGATCCGCACCACGTGGGCCACCGCACCGCCCAGGACGCCCAAGCCCCCTACCACGGACGCCGCCGTGATGATGGTGCTTGCGTCAATGTACATCTTTTTCATCTCCTTTCCCTTTTTCGCGGCAGTCCAGTCGTTTTTTTACCGGATCCCCTGCCTTTCCCAAGCCCGGGCGGCATTGTTTCCACTCTGTTGCACGGGCTTGGGCAATTAGGCGGCTCTCTTTTTCGTTTTTCTCCATTCGCCCTTGCCATTTTCCGTCAAGACAGTTATAATCCTATGCAAAGGAAAGTTTTTTGTGGAGGAGCGGACCATGCCGAAACAAAAGCGGGACCCAAACGCCATTTACATATCCGAGCGGCTGCAGGAAAGTCTGCGGCCCATCTCTCACTGCGCCCTGACCACCGTGGTGGCACCTATGGGCTACGGAAAAACCACAGCCATCAACTGGTACCTATCGGAGCGGGCCGAATCGGAGCCCCTGCAGGTCATCCGCATCAGCGTGTATTCCGACAATCTCGCCATTTTTTGGAGAAGCGTACAGGACGCCTTTGACCACGCAGGTTTCCCCTTTTTGCGGGCATACCCCTGCCCCGCTGATGACGCCGCCGGCAGCCTTTTGGCGGATGATCTCTGCCACGTTCTGTCCGGTGACGTGCCTCTTTACCTCTTTATCGACGATTTTCACCTGCTGACCGATGGCCGCATTGCCGTCTTTCTGTGCATGCTTGCCAACCGTCTGCCGGATAACATCCATATGCTCGTAGCCAGCCGTGACCGCTTTCTCCCCAGTGAGGAAGCCCTGCGGCTGGGCCGGAAGCTCTGCCGGATCGGCGTAGAGCAACTGCGGCTGAACCACACAGAGCTGGCCGTTTATGCCCGCCGCTGCGGCACAGCGCTCACCGACCGGCAGGTGGAGGCCCTCCTCTATTCCAGCGAGGGTTGGTTCTCCGCCGTGTACCTGCAGCTGCGGTCCCTGGCAGAAAGCGGTGCCCTGCCGGACCACACCTCGGACATCTACTCCATGTTTACCGCCGCCATGATCGCCCCCCTTCCGCCGAAGCAGCGGGAGTTTTTGGCAGTGATGGGCCTGGCCGATGAGTTTACCGCCGAAATGGCCCGGTTTATCACCGAAAATGAGGACACTGACTCCCTCCTCCTGGCCCTGACGGAGCAAAACGCCTTTGTCAAGCGCCTGCCGGACGGCGTTACCTTCCGGTTTCACCACATGATGAAGGAGTGCGCCCAGCGGGAATTCCGGGCTATGGCCCCTGCCAAGCAGACCACCTATCTGGACCGCTGCGGCGCATGGTACGATGCCCATGGCCAGTATCTCCACGCTATGTCCGCCTACGAGGAAAGTGGGAATCAGGATGCCCTGCTGCGCACCGTGGAGCACGACGCGGGCATCCTCCTGGCAGCCCTGGACCCGGCGGACGTGACGGCATTTTTGGATGAATGTCCCGCCGGTGTGTTGAAAGCCCATCCTCTGGCCCTGCTGGTGCTGATGCGCCGCCTATTCACCTGGCGGCAAATTCCCCGGATGATGGCAATGAAGACACTGCTGCTGGAGTCCATAGCGGAGCATCCGACCCTCTCGGCCCGGGAGCGGGGCGACCTGCTGGGGGAATGTGACCTCATTGAGAGCTTTCTCTGCTACAACGACATCAGCGCCATGAGCCGCCTGCACCGCAGCGCCAGCGCACAGATGTCCCGCCCGGCTATCACTATCCGCAGTGGGGGCGGGTGGACCTTTGGGTCGCCGTCGGTGCTGATGATGTTCCACCGCCGGCCGGGAGACCTGGACAAGGAGCTGGCAGAGATGGACGAGTGCATGCCCCACTACTACAAGGTCACCAACCATCACGGGCAGGGCGCGGAGACCATCATGCGCGCCGAGGCGTTGTTCTGTCAGGGGCGCTTCACCGATGCACATATTGAGTTGGAACGTGCCTACACGCAGGTGAAGGACAATGGGCAGATCAACATGGCGCTCTGCTGCGATTTTCTGTCGCGGCGGCTCTCGCTTTATACCGATGTGGAGCAGCGCTATACCTTTGCGGAGCGATACGCGGAGCTTCTGCGCTATCACGACGCCTCGTGGATCAACCTCTGGAGCGCCACCAGCGCCTACCACCATGCCCTGCGGGGTGAAACGGATAAAATTCCGGAGATCTTCTCCCAGCACCGCCTCTCTGATATCAATATGCTCGCGCCGGGCAAGCCCATGATGGAGATGATCGAAAATCAGGTCTATCTTGCTCAGGGTGCTTATGCCAAGATCATTGGGCGCAGCGCACAGCTTTTGGCTGTGTGCGAGGCCATACACTATGCACTGGTGGCCCTGCACATCCGCATCCAGACAGCGGCAGCCTATGAACGCCTGGGAAAGAGCGAGGAAGCCCGCGCATGGCTGGGGAAGGCCCTCTCTGATGCCGCGCCGGACGGTATTGTGATGCCGTTCGTGGAAAACTATGCGCATTTGAAGCCCCTGCTGGCGCGGGAGATCAAAACTGACCTGATCGCGAAGATCACCGAGCTTGGCGAAGGGGCAGGGGCACGAAACGCGGCAAGCGCCCGTCCGGCGGTCTTTGACGCACTGACACCGCGGGAATTCGAGATCGTGAAGCTGATGGCGCAGCGGCTTTCCAACCGCGAGATCGCGGAAAAGCTCTATCTCTCCGAGGGGAGCGTCAAGCAGTATGTGAATCAGATCTATTCCAAGCTTCATATGGAGGGTGGCACCCGAACCAAGCGGCAGCGGCTTGCCGAGCTATTCAGGCAAAAGACCTAACCTTTGGTTAATGGTTATCCCATACGATCTACCGTACAATATCTGTACGGTGGATTTTTATTTTCGCGGAAAGGAGGGCACGCACTTGAACCGAAGGTATCTCACAGCCGTCACGCCGCTGCCCAACCATGTTTTGCAGGTGGATTTTGTGTCCGGAAGCCGGCTTTTGCTGGACATGAAGCCGTATCTGGACAAGATCCGGTTTCGCCCGCTGGCAGATGCGCGGGTATGGAACAGCGCTGTGACCAACGGCATCTTTGTCCGCTTCGGCGATGTGGAGCTGAGCCACGATGAGATATTGTCCATGGCGGAACAAGAGCATTGACACTATTTATCCGGAAAAGGAGAAGAACGCGATGAAACACTTAAATAGATATCTGTCTCTTGCTTTGGCGCTGCTGCTGTGCCTAAGTCTTGCCGCCTGCGGCAGCAGCGGCGGCGACTATGATGACAACGACGGCAGCGACGGCAATTTTTACGATGTTCCGGATTCCTTTGAGGGGCTGGTCAAGGACAGCGAACAGATGGCGAACCTCTACCTCTACGGCGGTGCGTGGAAGGGTGAGGACGGCGGCACGCTGATCATCGCCAACAATGATGAGGGTGACGAGGTGCGCTTTACGCTGTATGATGCCAGCGAAGAGCTGACCGTCAGCGGCTTCATCCAGTTCGTGCCGGACTATGACTACGACTATTTCTACAATGAGCACGACGGCGTGGCCTACCGCAGCTGGTTCGACGAGGTCGGTGCCCTGCATGTGGCCGAACTTAGCACCTTTACGCAGATGACCGGCGACGCGCCGGGCGAGAATACCGGCGATATCGATTTTGAGATGATGGCGGGCACCTGGTACCTGGACGCCGAGGCGGATGCGCCCAGCATCCTTGTGTTTGACGAAAACGGCGGCTGGGAGTTGCTGGAGCGTCCCGGCGGCGACGGCGACACCACCACGGTGGACAGCGGCACCATCGAGTTGGCCCCCGAAGGCTCCGAGGAGATGTATCTCGCTGTTTCCTCCCAGTTCGACGATGTGGGTTATGAATTTACCCTCCTTGACCACGACACGCTGCGCTGGGGCAGTGAGTTCGAGTTTTATCAAAAAATGGCATAGCGGCTGCGGGAAGGGGAGAGATGAAAAAGCAACTTGTCCTATTCTTGGCGCTGGCATTGTGCCTGGGCTTGACCGCCTGCGGCGACACCGAATCTGACGATACGCAAAGCGGCTATGAGACCGTCATGGATATGGAATTTCTCGATAGGATGTGGAGCATCGACGGCACCGCGAAGTTATACTTTGACAGTACGGAGGGCTTTTACGCCTACCGTACTCGCTGGGGACTCGGCGGGCGCGGAGAATTCGAGTTGTCCGAGGCGAGCGGTCGGCCGATGATTATCTGACGGCCTGCGCTCTGTCTTTGAGTGAAGCGGATACCTATGAGCTGTTGTCCGCCGAAGAAAATGAGAATACAGCAAAAATTTAAGCTATCCGGTTTACATCGTAACCTATACCGCCGGTGAGAACGAAGACACCCGGAAATGGAGCGTATTTGTCATGGACACCGACATTTGTACCTATCTTTACGGCTTCTGTGCGCCCCCGATGTTGCGGCGGATATGGATGAGACCTATCAAAATATTTTTTCGCAGCTGTATTTGAGCGATGAAGAATGAGGAGGAATGTCAGATGAAGAGAAAAAAACCATATCTTCTGGCGGGACTGGTATTGCTGCTTTTCCTGCTGTGCACAGCCTGCGGCAATACGGCGGCGTTTCTTACCGAGTCTTTGAGGTTGACGAGGACTCTCTGGTCTGGGGCGATGAGGGCGTTTACTACATGATGGAGTGATGGAAAGGAAGGAGAACCATGATGAACCGATTGAAAAGAGGCTTTGCTCTTGTGCTGGTAGCGGCACTCTGCCTAAGCCTTGCCGCCTGCGGCGGAACGGACAATGACATCACGGGTGATGACTGGCGCGTCAGCGGCGTGGTGGCCGGCAGCGGTACCATCACCCATGACGGCGAGAGCGTGGACGTGCTGGTCACGGTGAGCGAGAGCGGCGCAGCCTTCTACCGGGACCTGCCGGAGCAGGTGCTGTTTGACAGCGTGGCCTTTCCCGAGACTATCGAGGACATCAGCAGCAGCGCCTTCCAAATCTCCTTCGACGATCAGAACGGGGACGGGGAGAGCGACGTGCTGGTGGAGATCGGCCATGAGGACATGAGCAATACCACCATGCTCTGGCTGTGGGACCCCCAGGAGCGCTATGTCTATCAGCCGGAGTACTCCAGCTTCCATGTGCCCGGGGTGGCCGGGCCGGAGGAGTTGATCGCCTCCTATGTGGGCCTTTGGGAGTATCAAGGGAAGAACCTCTGGCTGCGTATCTGCGATGACGCCACATGGGAATTTGTAAACGATCAGGATGAAGTGATTGAATACGGTACGCTCTGGGTGGATGAATATGGCATCACGCTCCACTTCGACGGAAGCGGCGACACCTTGCAGTTGGACCGCACCGTCAGCGGCGACCTCATCGACAGCGTAAACGGCGGCACGCTCCTGCCTGTGGAGGGCATCCAGTCTCAGGAGCCCTACTTCACCCGAAACGGCCTGGAGATCAACGCTGCGGTGGAGAAGGGAACCTTCCTATTGACGGACGGCGTTTGCAGCTACTCCGGTCTGGGCGACGGCTATAACACCGGCGACTGCTATTGGGAGATCACAAAAAACGGCGACTACACCCATGACGGCATCCGCGAGCTACACTTCGACGCCATCTGCTACATCCCGGAGGACTCCATTCCGTATTTTTCCGAGAAGTACATCACCAATACCGACAGCGAGCTGTACGACTTCTACACCGGTATGTGGCTCACCACCGCAACGGCTTACGGCAACAGCCAGCGGGGCGACAACTACTATCTCCACACCGTCAGCTGGCAGGGGAACAGCTATCTCATTGAATTCGCCTACTCCACCAACTGGCAGTACAACGTGGGCGACTGGGCGCAGGTTTTGACCAAGAGCTACTCCGTCTATCTCCCGGAGGATTATGACGGGCTGGTCTTTACCGCCGAGGCGCAGCCGGCAAGCTACAAGGACAGCGCCAAGCGTATGCAGTTGGACAGCATTTCGCCCGAAGCTGCCCTCATGGACATCGACACTGTGGATCCCTACCGCAGCCTGTATTTCAGCCTTTGCTACTAAGGAGGGACGGCTATGCGAAAGAAACGCAATGATTTTGACGCTGTGGGCGCCGAGCGCATGACCGACACGGAGCTGTCAAAAAAGCTGGGAAGCTATCAGAGAATGGAGAGCATCGGAATCCTGATGGGCATTATTCTGGTGATCACCGGGTGCATCATGATGTTTGTGTATCGCAATATTATTGTGATCTGCATTCTGGTCTTTTCCGGTGTGGCACTGTTCCTGTTGGTGGCACAGCCCGCCCAGAAGAAGAAAAAAGCCCTGATGCAGCAGCAGCTGGGCGGCTTCTTCCGCACGGAGCTGACAAAAGCCTTCGGCCCGGAGCCGGAGCCGGCCACGCTGCCCATCGACCGGGCGTACCTGAAGGCGGCGAAGCTGTCGGCGGTCGACTTTACAGAGTGTACCGTGACGGACTTCCACGAGGGCGAGCACAAGGGGCTGCGGTTCTCCGCGGCCAACGTGGAGCTGCGCCGCACCGTGGAGGAAAAATCCGGCCCCGACAACGACAACTGGATGACCCGCACGGAAACCGTTTTCCGGGGCATTATCGTCCGCTGTAAGGGCATCTGTGACCCGGCGCTGGATATAGCCGTCCGGGATCTGTACCAGGAGCGCAAGCAGAAGGACATCACCGATCCCGTCGTGTTCAGCTGGTACTTTTCCGCACGCACCGCAGGCGGGCAGGAGGCGGACGCACCGGTGACGCCGGAGCTGCGGGAGCTGGTGCAGCGACTGGAGAACGCCTCCAGCAACGCCAAGGTGAGCTGTCTCATCCTCCGGGGCGGCCAGCTGACTCTGGCGCTGCAGACAAGATATGTCTTTGCGGGCATCCCGCCGGAGCTGGATATGCGGGATATTGACGGCATCCGCAGGTGGTTCACGGCCTCTTTGACGGGCATGGGAGGGCTGCTGGATATACTGCAGGAGAGTCCCGCCCTGACCGGCGCTGAAAAATAAGGAGAAAATTATGGAAAAGCATAATATACACCAAACGGATGAGCAGTTGGCCCAGGAGCTGCGCAAAAGCAGGAGCGGCAAGCTGGGCGGTAAGCTCCTCTCCCTGGTAGGCGTGGTCATCGCTGTGGCGGGCATCGTTTTGGGCGGCAACATCGTGGCCATCGTCATCGGCGGTGTGCTCCTGGCCCTGGGGCAGATGGCGCAAAGCAAGTCCAAAACCAAGGCCAGCCAGCAGGCTTTCGCCGCCATTGCCCCGGGTGTCATAGCCAGCGTCCTTGAAAATATACAGATGGATCCCTCCCCCTGCCTGCTGCGCGCGGAGGACACAAACATTCCCCTGCCCAGCCACAGCCATTGCAGCGGCAGCGGATACATCCGGGGAACGTATCGGGGTCTGACTACAGAAGCATGTACCGTCCGTCTGACGGAGGAAAACCAGGTGCAGCGGGAGGAGACCGGCCTGTGGGAGAAAAACGAGCAGGAGGTCTATACCGGTCAATGGATGCTGTGTGAGCTGGGTCGGGAATTTTCCACCTGGCTGACCATCTGGCCCCGGGAGGGGTTGGATAAGCTGCTCCGCTCCGGGACTATTCAAACGGAAAACGATGCGTTTAACAAACGCTTTAATCTGACCGGCGGCGACACGCAGGAGGCCCTTCGCATCCTGAATCCCAACCGGGTAGAGCGGCTCCTGCAGCTGGCGGAGAGCTCCTTCGGCAAATTCGCCGTCAATCTCAACGCCAATGGCAGACTCTATATCGCTGTCCACAGCGGCCGGGGCTTCTTTGACGCCGGCAAGGGCCGGGAGATGCCCGAGCAGCTGCGCCAGCGCTTCACCCGGGAGCTAAAGTGGTTCACGGACATGGTCGATGTGTTCCGTCCCATGTAATAAGGAGGCGAAAAGTATGCCCACATGGCTTGCCGCAGTCATCATGCTGCTGGCCCTGGCCGGGATCGTTTTGGCCAGGAAATATCTTCGCAGCCGCCGAGCCCTGCAGATCCTGTGTACCGTTTTCTGCATTTTTTTGGCCCTGGCCTGTGCCGTATACATCGGGCTGACGGTGCTGCTTGTAGATGCGGTGCGAAATCGTCCGCCCGGTCCGTAGGCAGCCCGCTGCGAACAAATGAAAGAGCAAAACCTGCCGGCAGCCTCAGCTGCCGGCAGGTTTTATGCAATGCACCTATTGCCCCGGATGCGATCCGTTCAACAGGCCAAATCCGGGAGATCATTTTATAGCGGTTACTTAATGCAGATGGTCTCGATCTCCACCAGTGCGCCCTTGGGCAGGGCACCTACCTCCACGGCGCTGCGGGCGGGATAGTTGCCCTCGGTGAAAAACTCGGCATATACGGCGTTCATGGCAGCAAAGTCAGCCATATTCTGCAGAAACACGGTGGTCTTAGCCACATGATCCATGGTTAAGCCTGCCGCCTCCACAACAGCCTTTACATTGGTCAGGGATTGGCGGGTCTGGGCGGTGATACCGCCCTCCACCAGGTTGCCGGTGGCAGGGTCAATGGGGATCTGGCCGGAGGTGACGATGAAGCTGCCGCAATCGATGGCCTGGGAATAGGGGCCGATGGCGGCAGGAGCATTGGCGGTGGCAATAATATTCTTTTTCATAATCTGTTCTCCTTTACTCGTCGATTTCGTAGCCGCTGGTTTGCAGCTTGTCATAGATTTCCTTAATATGCTTGGCATCGCGGGTCTCCAGGGACATGCTCACGATGCAGGAGCCAATATCAGTGCGGGTATTGCGGCGCTCGTGGTGGATGTCCAGCACGTTAGCGCCGGTCTGAGAGATAATATTCAAAAAGCGGGTCAGCGCATGGGGCCGATCCGGCAGGACCGTGGAGAAGCTGACTGTGCGGCGCTCCTTGGCCAGACCCCGGGTGATGATGCGCTCCAGCATGGTCACATCCACGTTGCCGCCGGAGAGCAGTGCGCAGACCTTTTTCCCCTTTATATCTACCTTGCCATACATGGCGGCCGCGATACCCACGGCGCCGGCACCCTCCGCCACCAGCTTCTGCTTTTCCAGGATCGTAAGGATGGCACTTGCAATCTCGCCCTCCTTCACCGTGACTACATCGTCCACATACTGGCGCACCAGGTCAAAGGTCAGGTCGCCGGGGGTTTTGACCTGAATACCGTCGGCAATGGTGTGAACAGAGGGCAGGGTGAGAATCTTATTGGCGTGAATGGAATCCACCATGCTGGCGGCGCCTGCCGCCTGCACGCCGATGACCTTGCACCGGGGCATCAGGTGCTTGATGGCAAAAGCCACGCCGGCAATGAGCCCGCCGCCGCCGATAGGCACCAGAAAAATGTCGCAATCCGGGAGCTGCCGGTGCAGCTCCAGGGCAATGGTGCCCTGGCCGGCCATGACACGATAGTCATTGAAGGGATGGATAAATGTGAGGCGTTTCTCGTCTCGCAGACGGACAGCCTCCCTATAGGCGTCATCGTACACACCGGGCACCAGCACCACATGGGCGCCGTAGCTGCGGGTGGCCTCGATCTTACTCAGGGGCGCCCCCTCCGGGATGCAGATGGTGGCCGGGATTCCCATATCCCGGGCGGCAAAGGCAACGCCCTGGGCATGATTTCCCGCAGAGCAGGCAATGACGCCCCGGGCCTTTTCCTCATCGGAAAGGGTAGCGATCTTGTAGTATGCACCCCGGAGCTTGAATGCGCCGGTTTTCTGCAGGCAATCCGCCTTCAGATAAAAATCGCAATCCGGGGCAATGTCTTTCGTGGAGACTACGGGGGTATGGTTGATTACCGGGTCAAGGACACGCTGGGCATCCAGCAGCATTTCCATAGACAGCATGAGGCTTCCTCCCATCAAGAGTCCGCAATGTAGATACAAAGCTATATCAAATTGTCTATAGCAAGAGTACACCATGGGGCAAAATTTGTCAAGTGTGTACAGGGGAAAATCTCTCCTCACTTGCCCGCAGCCTCCCCGGAACGACAGGCATATAAAAACAGAGATTCCGGCGTCCCAGGCTCTCCAAAAAATGTCATTGCGAGACCAGTCCGCAGACTGGTTGTGGCAATCCGTTCCTTATGTGCAGTTTTTTCTCTTTTTTGCAGGATTCACATTCATAAAAAGTTACGGATCCCCACGTCGCTTTGCTCCTCGGAATGACAAGGATGGATTTTTCCGACAATAATAAAGAGGCCCCGGAAATCCTTCCGGAGCCTTTTTATCAATCAACGATATCGACCGAAACCTTCACGCCGGTGCGCTGGGCATAAGACCGCACGACCGTGCGGATCTCCTTGGCAATACGGCCCTGACGGCCGATCACCTTTCCCATATCCTCGGGTGCCACACGCAGCTCCAGCGTCAGATCCTCCGCCTCGCCAACCTCCGTCACGGTAACTTGCTCCGGATGGTCCACCAGGCTCCTGGCGATATAGAGCAGCAATTCCTTCATGGCCGTACCCTCAAATTAAAGGACGTCGACCTTCTTCAGCAGAGCGCGAACGGTGTCGGTGGGCTGAGCGCCGGTCTTGATCCACTCACGGGCGCGGTCAGCGTCAATGCTGATCTCGGCGGGGGACACGCA
>ERZ773108.3773-NODE-3773-length-11175-cov-2.722122_pt1 | contig 11175 bp, 8 predicted proteins | sample MGYA00580570_ERZ773108 | MGnify/ENA primary metagenome ERZ773108 (study PRJEB29015, sample SAMEA2737840) | human gut metagenome | biome: human gut; feature: human-associated habitat; material: faeces | place: China | collected 2012 ...
GAGATGAAGCAATTTTAGAAAAAGACAGGACGGGGAAAGATGGAAAGTTGAAGATTTGCAAGGATAAATATATGAAAGGAGATTGTAAAAATCTTTTGCTGGAAAAAAAGAAATATAGAAGGGCCATTGGGGACGGGGAATAGTAGCTTTTTATCTGTCCCCAGTGGTATTTTAAATGCACAAAATATACCATAATAGTATAGCAGCAGAACACAAAAGCGAGGAACATAACATGTCTAAATACAAACACATAGATGATTTCATCAAAATCCCACAACTAAATAACAACGACCGATTATTCCATTACACTTCGGCAGCAGGGATAAAAGGCATAACCGACGGTGAATTCTGGATAACAGAGAGTCATTTCTTGAATGACAGCACGGAATTTACGATTGGAACAGATATTTGCATGGAAATACTGGAAAAGCATATGAGAAATCCCAGAAGACTTTTGTATGCGAAAGATCTGTTGATGGAACAAATGCGAAAATATTATAGAGAAGAGCAAGAAGACACTGTATCCGGATCGGCAGAAGGCAGCTATGTTATTTCCTTTTGTACAAGCGGTGACAGCCTGTTGATGTGGTCGGAGTATTCGGATTTCATGGGATATTGCATGGAATTCGAATATGGAAAATTGAAGGAAACATTTCAGGAACATTGCGGGAATGACAGCACGTTATTTGATGGAAAAGTGATATATGATCATGATGAACAGATTGAATTACTGGAAGATACTATAGAACGGCTGCTGTTATCGGATGGAGAAGATTATAAAACCATTTATGGCTGGGATGATCTGGATAGCGCAGAAGAAGAGGATGTCAAATTATTTGTAGATCATATCTCAGTGATCTGCCTGTTGTATAATATGTTCTTCAAAAAGGAATGTTTTGCACAGGAGCAGGAATATCGCATGGTGTTCCTCTGTGTACATAGAAGAAAGCAGCTGTTGTCGGGAGATAGCATTCTGGTGGAATATCGGATAAAAGATGAAGTATTTATTCCGTTTATAAGAATGAAGCTTGGAGATATAAGCTGTTTAAAATCTGTTTGCGTTGGGACGAAGAATACAAGTGATCTGGCGGTTAAGGGATTGCGGCATTATTTTGGAAGCAGAAATCTGGAAGTGCGTGTGAAAAAGTCGGAGATTCCGCTGCGATATTGACAGTCGTTGGAGACGGGAACGGGCAAGCTTGGAAGAAAGCATTCAGCTCTTGAGTCATAAAAAGTTTTCTGATATCATTATTCTAAATGTAAAAATGATAGATTGACAAAATGAGCGAAAAATGAAACGGAGATGAAGAAAATGGAATATACAGAATTTGGAAAGACACAGCTTCGTGTATCCAGGATGTGTCTTGGTACATGGGGAATCGGAGGTGCCGGATGGGATTCTTATTCCGACGAAAGCCGGATGGATGCGATCAAGGCAGCAGTAGATTGTGGAATCAATTTTATTGATACGGCACCTGCCTACAACGGAGGCAGGGCAGAACAGTATATCGGAGAAGTTGTGCACAAACTTGGCGTCAGGAAAGAAGTGATCCTGGCTACCAAGTGTGGAAATGAATTTATTAATGGAAAATATGTACGCTGCGGGTCGGCAGATAAGATCATGCGGGAATGCGAAGAATCACTCCGAAATCTGAAGACAGATTATATCGATGTATATCTGGTCCACTGGCCGGATCCGAATGTTCCGATGGAAGAGACAATGGATGCGCTTAATACACTGAAAAAGCAAGGAAAGATTCTGCATATCGGAGTATCGAATTTTACAAAAGAACAGATGGAAGAAGCAGAAAAATATTGTGCTATAGAAGCATATCAGCCACAGTATTCTATGCTAGATTGGAAATGGGAGCAGCTGATCCGGTGGGCCTGTGCTCAGGAAATGGGAGTTATGACTTATGGAACGCTCGGAGGAGGCATTTTAACCGGAAAATACAGAGAACTCAAGGAATATGGTGTGGATGATAACCGAAACCGGTTTTACCCATATTTTAAAGAACCGTTGTTTTCAAAAGTAATGCTTCTTTTAAGAACAATGGATCAGATCAGTGAGGAACGAAATGTTCCATTGTCGCAGATTGCATTGAACTGGACCTTGCAGAGACCTTTTATTTCTTCTTGTATTATAGGAGCGCAGAGCCGCGATAAAATTGAAGAGAACTGCAAGGCATTTGAGTGGAAACTAAGTGATGATGAGATGCAGCTGCTGGAACAGGCTTTGAAAAAGACTATTATATAAGACTACAAAGGAAGACGAGGAGGAATAAACATTATGGAAGAGAAGCGTACTGGCTTATTTGAAAACGGTCTGATCTGGTTCGGCGCAGGGGTTTCGATCGCAGAGATCCTGACCGGAACATATCTGGCCCCGCTTGGCATGGGAAAAGGACTGGCGGCAATCATAGTAGGACACATCATTGGTTGTCTGATGCTGTCCCTGGCAGGAGTGATTGGCGGTAAAGTCAGAAAGAGTGCAATGGAGACTGTAAAGATGAGCTTTGGACAGAAGGGAAGTATCCTTTTTGCGGTCCTGAATGTGTTGCAGCTTGTCGGCTGGACTGCGATCATGATCTATGACGGGGCACTGGCAGCAGACGGTGTGATGCATACCGGCAGATGGATATGGTGCCTGGTGATAGGAGCGTTGATCATTCTGTGGATTGTGATCGGAATTACGAATCTGGGCAAGATCAATACCGTTGCGATGGCAGCATTATTTATCCTGACACTGATTCTGTGTAAGGTGATATTTACAGGAAGTGGGGTGGGAACACCGTCTGACGACAGTATGACATTTGGAGCAGCAGTAGAGCTTGCGGTTGCAATGCCATTATCGTGGCTGCCACTGATCAGTGATTACACAAGAGAGGCGAAGGAGCCGGTGAAAGCAACTGCAGTCAGTGCGGTTACATATGGAATCGTAAGCTGCTGGATGTATGTGATCGGAATGGGAGCGGCTATCATTACCGGAGAGTATGACATTGCACAGATCATGTTAAAGGCAGGTCTTGGCATCCTGGGACTTCTGATCATTGTATTTTCAACAGTTACAACCACTTTCCTGGATGCATACTCTGCTGGAATCTCCAGTGAGACGGTTGTAAGCAGATGGAACGGAAAGCATGTTGCTATCGTTGTGACAGTGATTGGAACGGCCGCAGCAATTGTATATCCGATGGATAATATAACAGATTTCCTGTATCTGATCGGTTCTGTATTTGCACCGATGATCGCTATTCAGATTGCTGACTTTTTCCTGTTAAAACAAGATAAAAGCAGCCAGGCAGTGCATATGCCGAACATGATCATCTGGGTGATTGGATTCGTTGTGTACAGAATTCTTATGAATGTAGATATGCCGGTAGGAAATACATTGCCGGATATGGTGATCACGATCATCCTGTGTCTGATCGCCGGGAAATTAATACCTGAAAAAAATCAGAAAAAATAAAAAAGATAATAAAAAGTGGCCGCTGTACCGGTAGTGAATAATCTGCTGGCGCAGCGGCCATTTTTTATGATTAAAATTCATAGACAAAATCTATCAACTTTCATAAAAATACTAATTTGTCTTTTATTTAACAAAATCATATAATCAAATTATAAAGAAATGCAAACAAATACAATCATATTTTTATGGAGGTTAGTAAACTATGAAAAACAATTTTCCACACGTATTCAGCCCTCTTACGATAAGAGGTATGACACTCAAAAACCGTGTTGTAATGATGCCTATGGGAAGTGATTTCGCCGGACATGATGGGGAACTGAGCGACGAACATATCAAATATTATGAGCTGCGTGCACGTGGCGGCACAGGACTTATCATGGTTGAAAATGTCTGTGTAAAATATCCGGAAGGATCAAACGGAACGACACAGCTGCGTCTTGACAAAGACTGTTACATTCCACGCCTTTTTACATTAACGGAAGCCTGTCACAGACAGGGGGCGCTGATGGGGATTCAGATCAATCATGCAGGTGCGTCTGCGATGAGTTCCAGAATCGGTATGCAGCCGGTATCTGCGTCACGTTTTCCGTCAAAAGCCGGTGGAGAGATTCCGCGCGGACTTTCGAAAGAGGAGATCGCAAGCATTGCAAAGGATTATGGAACCGCTGCAAAGAGAGCAGTCAATGCCGGATTTGATGTTGTAGAGATCCATGCCGGACACTCTTATCTGATCAGCCAGTTCTTATCGCCTACTACAAATGACCGTACAGATGAATTTGGCGGATCTGCTGAGAACCGTGCCCGTTTCTGCCGTATGGTCATTGATGAAGTCCGTAAGGCTGTCGGACCTAGAGTTCCGATCTCTCTGCGTCTTAGTGTAGACGAGCTTGTCGAAGGTGGTAATACGGTAGAAGATTGCCTGGAATATCTGGAATACCTGAACGATGAAGTAGATATCTTCGATACTTCAGCCGGATTAAATGCTTCTATCCAGTATCAGATCGATGCGAACTATCTGGAAGATGGATGGCGTTCATACATGGCGAAGGCGGTTCGTGATAAATTCGGAAAGCCGACGATCGCGATCGGAAATATCCGTGATCCTAAGATCGCCGATGACATCCTTGCCAGAGGTGATGCTGATCTGATCGGTATGGGACGTGGACTGATCGCCGATCCTGACTGGTGTAATAAAGCACAGTACGGGGATGTATGTGATATCCGTAAATGTATCTCTTGTAACGTCGGATGTGTCGGCAACCGTATCGGCGGTAACAAACCGCTTCGCTGTACGGTCAACCCGGATCTGATCAATGGAGAAGCTTATAAAAAACAGAAAGTAAATAAACCATGTAATGTCGTAGTTGTAGGTGCCGGAACTGCCGGACTGGAAGCTGCATGTACAGCTGCCGAAGTTGGATGTAAAGTTACGTTACTGGAGAAAGAGAAAGAAGCAGGTGGTCTGTCGGTAGAGATCTCGAAGATTCCAGCCAAGAAAAGACTTGCGGATTTCCCGACTTATCTGAAATACCGTGCATCAAAACTTCCGAATCTGACAATCAAAACAGGAGTAGATGCAACGGTCGCTGAGATTAAAAAATACAACCCGGATCTTGTTGTAAATGCGACTGGTTCGGTACCGCTCCTTCCACCGATCGAAGGACTGCATGACAATCTTGGCAAGAAAGATGCCAGCGTGTATTCTATCAAAGATATGATCGCAGATGTTAAGAACTATCCGGAAGACATGACAGGCAAGAAGGTTGTTGTTGTCGGAGGTGGTGCGGTAGGACTTGATGTTGTTGAATTCTTTGCCCCACGCGGTGCAGAGACAACCATCATCGAAATGATGCCGGTTATCGGAAACGGACTGGATGCATCTTCTACATCAAGTATGAAAGAATGCATGGAAAAACATCATGTAAGACAGATGACGAATACAGCCCTGCAGAAAGTAAATGCACATTCCTTCCTCGTAAAATACGATGGAAAAGAAGAAGAACTTCCGTTTGACTATGGTTTCGTATGTCTCGGAATGAGAGCGAATGCCCCGATTTGGAATGACATTCAGGAAGCTTTTACAGGTGAAGATGTGGAAGTCCTCAACATTGGTGATTCTGTACGTGCGAGACGTATCATTGACGGAACGGATGCCGGACGCCATATGGTATTGAATACCCTTGAAAGATTGAACTATCTTTAAAATATGTCCCTAAAAGGGAACCCCTTTCCAATATAAATATAAATACAAAGAAGCTTCGGAGAATCCTGTTACCTGTGATTCTCCGAAGCTTTTTGTGAAAATAACTATCTCCGGGTCCACTTCTATGATATGATATAGTATAACTGATCAATAAAAAAACAATTGGGGGAAATACGTAATGAAAAGTTTGCTGATTCTCGGTGCAGGCGGATTCGGCCGGATGGTAGCGGAGACTGCGCAGGCACTGGGGTATGAAAAGGTTGTATTTTTGGATGATGCGGTGAAGGATGAAGCGGTCATCGGAATGTGCTGTGATTATGAGATCAGGCATAAGGAGTATCCGGTGGCAGTAGCAGCATTTGGAAATAACAAGATGCGTCTGTACTGGACGGATAAATTGCTGGAAGAAGGGTATGAGGTACCGGCAATCGTACATCCGTCTGCAGTTGTAAGTCCGAGTGCGGTGCTGGAGCCGGGCTGCTTTGTGATGCAGAGAGCGGTGGTAAATACCAATACCCGGATTGGACGTGCGGTGCTGGTGAACAGCGGGGCGATCGTAGATCACAATTCGGTGGTATGTGCGGGCGCGCATGTCGGACTTGGAAGTGTGGTCAAAGCAAATTGTACGATTGAATCCGGACGCAAAGTAGAAGCAGGAGAGGTCATCTTCTCTACAAGAAGAAAGATCGAAGGTGTGGACAGCCGGAGTCTGGAAGATGCCGTGTACGCATTTGGTTTCGGGCAGCAGTGCAGTTATGTGAAGCCATTCGGAGAAGGCCACATCAATGAGACTTATGCAGTCTATATGCCGGGCGCAGATGGAAAGGATACGCCGCTCTATGTTTTGCAGCGCATCAATATTAATGTATTCAAGAACCCGGATCAGGTAATGGCGAATATATTCGGCGTTACGGAGTATCTGCGCAGTATGATCCGTGAGGAAGGCGGAGATCTGGACAGAGAGGCATTGTCTTATATTAAGACAAAATCAGGAGAGAGCTATTTTGAAGATGCGGACGGACAGCCATGGCGCTGCCTGCATTATGTACCGGATTCTGTGTGCTATCAGATGGTGGAGAGACCGGAACAGTTCTATCAGTCGGCACTCAGCTTTGGCCATTTTCTGAAGCAGCTGGGGGATTATCCGGCCGAGAGTCTCTATGAGACGATTCCGAAGTTCCACGATACGGTGAAGCGTTTCCATGATTTCAAAGACGCACTGCGGAAAGATGTGAAGAACAGGGCAAGACTTTGCCGTGAAGAAATAGAGTTTGTGCTGGCACGTGAGGATGACTGCGGTGTCCTTATGAAGCAGCTTGAGGAAGGAATACTTCCGCTCCGTGTGACGCACAACGATACAAAGCTTAATAACATTTTGTTTGATAAGAATACAGGAGAGGGACTGTGCATCATTGATCTGGACACGATCATGCCGGGACTTGCGGCAAATGACTTTGGTGATTCCATCCGGTTCGGGGCATCGACAGCGGAAGAAGATGAGAAGGATCTGAACAAGGTGCACTTTGATATAGAGCTTTACCGCATCTACGTGAAAGGGTATCTGGAGATGGCGAAGGATGTACTGACACCGGCGGAGAATGCCAGTCTTCCGTGGGGAGCGAGACTTATGACACTGGAATGCGGCATGCGTTTTCTTGCTGACTTCCTCCAGGGCGATGTATATTTCAAAACAACTTATCCGGAACACAATCTTGTTCGGGCAAGAACACAGTTCAGGCTTGTAAAAGAGATGGAAGAACAGTTTGATCAGATGCAGGAAATTGTTGAGACGTTCTGAAAGTGATGGGCAAATTGTTGTAACTAAAATACAATTTAATTTTCGGTTTAAAGTTGACAGATAATAAAATACATTTTATTATAAATATAAGTTTGATATATAAAGATAACGAAGAGATCTAAAATGGAAGGAGAATTCAACAGATGTTAAACGATAATTTTGTAACATTTGAAATTGGAAAAGCAAAGCATATCGCACTCGTTGCCCATGATGGTAAGAAAAAAGAACTGATCGAATGGTGCGACAAGAATAAGGAAATCTTAAAAGGTCATTTCTTATGCGGTACAGGTACAACCGCACGTCTGATCGCAGAGAAGACCGGGCTTCCGGTAAAGGGATATAACAGCGGCCCGCTTGGAGGAGATCAGCAGGTCGGAGCGAAGATCGTAGAAGGACAGATCGACTTTATGATCTTCCTGTGGGATCCGTTAGAGGCACAGCCGCACGATCCGGATGTAAGAGCATTGTCCCGTATTGCCGTTCTTTACGATATCCCTACAGCTAACAATCTTGCAACAGCAGATTTTATGCTGAAGTCTGAATTTATGAATTCTACATATGAAAGAAAGGTAGAGAACTTTAACAAGACCATTCAGGACAGAGTGGAGAAGATGAAATAGAAGCTATAGAGCAGCTGCGCATTCCGTAAAAAAGGAATCGCAGCTGTTTTTTGGCTTTTTTTATATTTCTGCAAAATAAGATTGACATACGGTATCATCTGTGCTATTCTAACACTACAAACTTTAACACTTTAAAGCGCAACGCTTTAATGCAGATTAGCAAAGCAACAAGTAAAAAAGAAATGAGGAAAGTAGAGGAGAAAGGTTATGGCGATGAAATTATTGATGCTGGTGATATTTTTTGCAATTATGGTATCGGTTGGCATCTATGCAAGAAAGCATGCGACAAGTGTAGACGGTTATGTGTTAGGGGGGAGATCGGTAGGCCCGTGGCTTACGGCATTTGCGTATGGTACGTCATACTTCTCTGCGGTTGTATTTGTAGGATATGCAGGTCAGTTCGGATGGAAATACGGTCTTGCGTCGACATGGATCGGAATCGGAAATGCGATCATCGGAAGTCTGCTGGCATGGGTGGTACTTGGAAGACGTACCAAAGTAATGACACAGCATCTGAATTCCAAGACGATGCCGGATTTCTTTGGTGAGAGATATGGAAGTAAGGCGCTGAAGATTACGGCTTCAGCGATCGTATTCATATTCCTGGTGCCGTATACAGCTTCTGTATACAATGGGTTGTCAAGATTGTTTGGAATGGCATTTAACATTCCTTATAAATATTGTGTAATCGGAATGGCAGTATTTACAGGAATCTATGTTATCCTCGGTGGATACATGGCTACGGCGATCAATGATTTTATTCAGGGAATCATTATGCTGGGCGGCATTGTTGCAGTCATCCTGGCAGTATTAAATGGTCAGGGCGGATTTATTCAGGCAATTAAGACCATGGCAGAGATCCCAAGTGATGTACCGGTGACAATGGGACAGCCGGGAGCATTTACTTCATTCTTCGGGCCGGATCCGTTAAATCTCCTTGGAGTGGTCATCCTGACTTCTCTTGGAACATGGGGACTTCCGCAGATGGTTGGAAAATTCTATGCGATCAAAGATGAAAAATCCATCAATACGGGAACGGTGATCTCTACATTATTTGCGATCGTGATCTCCGGAGGATGCTACTTCCTCGGAGGATTCGGAAGACTGTTTGATGCACCGGAACTGCACGATGAGGCGGGCAATATGATCTTTGACGGAATCATCCCGCATATGTTGTCAACACTTCCGGATATCCTGATCGGTATTGTAGTAGTATTGGTATTATCGGCTTCTATGTCAACACTGGCTTCGCTGGTACTGACATCCAGCTCGACGCTGACACTGGATTTCTTAAAAGATAATGTAGTGAAAGATATGAGCGAGAAGAAACAGGTACGTACGATGCAGGTGATGGTTGTGTTCTTTATTGTATTATCGGTAGTGATCGCAATGGATCCGCCTACATTCATCGCACAGCTGATGGGAATCTCCTGGGGAGCACTTGCCGGAGCGTTCCTGGCACCATTCATGTATGGTCTCTACTGGAAAGGCGTGACAAGAGCTGCTGTATGGGCCAGCTTTGCGGCAGGTGTCGGGATTACGGTTCTGAATCTGTTCTTCCACTTTATTGCATCACCGATCAATGCAGGAGCAGTTGCAATGGTAGCAGGACTGATCGTAGTACCGGTAGTGAGTGTGCTTACACCAAAGCTTAAGAAGGACAGAGTGGATGAGATCTTTGCCTGCTATGATGAAAAGGTTACGATCACCAAGAAACGTTCGTTGGAACAGAATTAGTGGAAATAATCTGAAAAATCAAATATATTAAAAAACATCAAGGGAAGTGATTAAAATTATCACTTCCTTTTTGCGAGGGGATATGTTAGGATATAAAAGTATTAAAAATGAACAACAAAGTTGATGAATATTATTGCTGATTTAGCAGCGATGATTTGATTTGAAATATGAGGCAAAAGGAGTGGAGCTTGAATTATGAAGAATTATCAGAAATATGAGAAAAGTTATTTTATGCCGCCGGAGGTTACATATGACTGGGCGAAAAAAGATGCGGTAGAACAGCCTCCGAAGTGGTGCAGCGTAGACTTAAGAGATGGTAACCAGGCGTTGATCGAGCCGATGAGTCTGGATGAAAAGCTGGAGTTTTTCCAGATGTTGGTAGATATTGGATTTAAGGAGATCGAGGTTGGATTCCCGGCTGCTTCTGAGACAGAATATCAGTTTATGAGAACCCTGATCGAAAAAGACATGATTCCGAATGATGTAACGGTCCAGGTATTGACACAGGCAAGAGAGCATATCATCAAGAGAACATTTGAAGCTGTAAAGGGAGCACCTCACGCAGTGATTCATTTATACAATTCTACCTCTGTTGCACAGAGAGAGCAGGTGTTCAGAAAAGATAAAGAACAGGTAAAACAGCTTGCGATCGACGGGGCAAAATTACTTCTGAAGCTTGCAAGTGAGACAGACGGTAACTTTACATTCGAATACAGCCCGGAGAGTTTCCACGGAACAGAAGTGGACTATGCTGTAGAAGTGTGCAATGCGGTGCTGGATGTATGGCAGCCGACAGCTGATAATAAAGCGATCATCAATATTCCTACAACTGTAGAAAACGCAATGCCGCATGTATTTGCAAGCCAGGCAGAATATGTAAGCAAAAATGGGTAGAAATATGTAGTAATATAGAGAAATCGCCCAATCACTGATATGAGAAACAAAAATTCCAAAGTATTTATAAAGGATTGAAAATACCTGCAATGAAACGGATGAAAAACATCAGAAAATGGAGCAATCATACATGGGAATCATAAAAGGAATTTGTATCAGCAAAGAAAGAGGAACAGAAAAGCATGAGGTGGCAGAAGCCGGGTTTGTCAAAGACTGGGGCATCCAGGGCGATGCACATGCAGGAAAATGGCACAGACAGGTCAGTCTGCTTTCCTTTGAAAAAATAGAAGAATTTCGTGCAAAAGGTGCAGACGTTGCGTTCGGAGCATTTGGAGAAAATCTGATCGTGGAGGGGTATGATTTTAAGAATCTTCCGGTCGGTACGAGATTTCGCTGCGGAAAGGTGCTGCTTGAGATGACACAGATCGGAAAAGAATGTCACTCCCATTGCCAG
>ERZ773108.3777-NODE-3777-length-11164-cov-10.259609_pt1 | contig 11164 bp, 10 predicted proteins | sample MGYA00580570_ERZ773108 | MGnify/ENA primary metagenome ERZ773108 (study PRJEB29015, sample SAMEA2737840) | human gut metagenome | biome: human gut; feature: human-associated habitat; material: faeces | place: China | collected 2012 ...
GGAGAGGGGAAACCAGGGCGCGATGCCCTCTCAGTCACCTGCGGTGACAGCTCTCCCGGAGGGAGAGCCAAGGGTGTTACCCTAAAATCAAATACGCAGGCAGGGACGGTTTTTCCGCCCCTGCTTTTTTTCCGCTTACAGCCCGAAAACGACCGACTGTTGAAAAACGGTTGCGGAGGGGGGAAATTTTTTCTATAATGCAATCAAAGAAAGGAGTGAAAGACCATGCAGGTAGAAATCAGAATCGACGGCGCGTACCCGGAGCCAAAGGTCGTGATCCTGACCGCCGCCGTAACGGAGGAGGTCAACCAGCTGGTGAAACAGCTGTCAGGCGATGCGCCCTGCATCCTTTCCGGCATGAAGGACGGGAAGATCGAGGTGCTGGAACCGGCGGAGCTGATTCGGGTCTACGCCGGCGCCGGGAAGGTTTACGCGGTCACGGAAAAGGGCGAATACGTCCTGCGCCTTCGGTTGTATGAGGTGGAGCAGCGGCTGAACCCCCATCAGTTCGTCCGCATTTCCAATTCGGAGATCATCAACCTGAAGAAGATCGACTATTTTGACCTGAGCTTTACCGGTACGATCTGCGTGAAGCTGCGGGGCGGGACGGTCACGTATATTTCCAGACGGTATGTGTCCAAGGTCAAGACAATTTTAGGAATATGAGGTGTAGAATATGAAGAAGAAACTGCTTCTGCGGGGAGCGTTGGGCTTCCCCATCGGGATTGCCATCGGGTATGTCATTACAATCTGCATTTCGCTGATGTGGGCGGGCGGATATTACTCCCCCTGCGCGCCGGAGCTGGCGGAGGCGCTGGGAAATGAGATCAGCGCCGTCATTCTGCAAGCCCTGCTCTGCGGATTGCTGGGCGCGGGCTTCGCGGCAAGCTCCGTGATCTGGGAAATGGAAAGCTGGAGCCTTGTCCGGCAGACCGGCGTGTATTTCCTCATCATTTCCCTTATCATGCTGCCCATCGCCTATGCGGCGTATTGGATGGAGCACAGTGCGGCGGGGGTTCTGAGCTATTTCGGGGTGTTTGTCCTGATTTTCGCGGTGATCTGGGGCGTCCAGTTTGCCATCGGCAAGCGGAATGTTAAGAAAATGAATGAGAAAATTTCGGAGGAAAAGCAGGATTAAACCGGCACGCCCCCGGAAAACGGCTTGCACCGTTTCCCGGGGGCGATTTTCGCAATTATTCCGCGTCCTTTGTGACCACCATGTTCGGCCAGTGGTGTTCCATCCAGTCGTCGTCATAGGTGTTGTCCAGAAACGCTTCGGCCACATTTTTGGGTTCCGGGTTGTTCTGACGGTCGGTGTAGCGCAGCATGGCGGCGGCAGTGAGCAGACCGTCGCAGGCCAGGAAAAAGATGATAACCCATGTAACAACCTTCCCCAGCAGCGGCGAAATCTTTTCAATGCCCTTGCTCATGGGCGGATACAGCACCTTGATCCATGCCACAGCCAGCAGTCCCCAGAAAATGCAGTACAGCACGTTGGTGCGGCCGCCGATGTTCAGGGGCATTTTGCTGTAGTCCCAGAACACCGTGCCGAATACCAGCTCGGTGAACACGCTGCAAAGGTACTCATAAGCGCCGCCGATGACGAAGCCCGCGAGAAAGATCCGCCGGTCGGGCTTGTCCGCGATCCGCTGCAAGGTGATGGTCAGCACCACAGCGCCAAGACCCCACACGAAGCTGAAGCTCCCGTACAGCACGCCGGAACGGCTCATCCACCGCCCCGACGTGACCCGGCAGAAGACCATTTCGATCAGCGCCCCTAAGAAAGAGGTTACGAGGAATACCCACACCAGCTTGTCAAAGCAGATGCCCTGGGCAAAGACATACCGTTCCGGCCCCGGCACATCCGCTGCCGCAAGGCCGGGGTAGGCTTTTTGCAGACGCCGCCAGATGGTATTGCTGATCCGGTCGGCCATGCGCTGGGTGGTCTCCTGCCCGGCCTTATTCAGCCGGGTGGCGCTGCTGGTGCGCAGGGCGCGCATCACGCCGATGAAGTCCGCCAGAATCAGGACGATCCCAGCGATGACCAGCGTCCGTTCCAGCCACTTTGGCATCAGGTACAAAAGTCCCATCATGCCGGGATGCACCACGAGATACACCAGCAGCATGACGGCCGCGGCAATGGCCGCGTTGAGGAAAAAGGTCTTTCCCTTCGGCTCAGCGGCAAACCGCCTCCGGCTGACGCCCCGGACGAACTGGTCGGTCACGCACCGGACCAGAATGTAGATCACCAGCGTCATAACATATTGTAAGATGGTCTTGTGGTTCATGGTGCCCAGCACCGGCAGCAGCAGGGCGGCGGCAATGCCGCAGGGCATATTCAGGGGCAGGTTCAAAAAACCACGGTTCACAAACCGCCCGCTTTTCACGGCGGCGCAAAAGACTTCGACGCACCAGCCGAGGAAGGCGTAGAGCAGCAGATAGAAAAGCAGGTCGAAAATGGTGTAGGAAATCTCCATGGGGGACACTCCTGTCTGTTTTTATTGGGGAGTTTTCGCCTACATTCTACCATGCAATCGAAATTTGTCAAAGAAAAAAACCTGGCAGGACGTACTTTTTTCCGCCTTGGTCATATCGCCGGTTTTCCTACCGGACAAGTAGGAAATTTTTGATAAAAAACCGATTGACTTGGTAGGAAATTCGTGGTATGATGCAAATACCTACCGAACAGGTAAGTTTTGAAGGGAGGAAATCCCATGAAAAATCACTTTGAGACCCTCGTAAGGGCGAATTTCCGCTTTGGCCGAATGTATCCCCGATGTTCCAAACACCAAAGATAATATTTGACTGAAGAAAGGAAATAATCATTATGTCTGACTATAAATTTGAAACCTTACAGCTCCACGTCGGCCAGGAGCAGGCCGATCCCGCTACCGATGCCCGCGCCGTTCCCATTTACGCCACCACCTCTTACGTGTTCCACGACTGCGCCCACGCCGCCGCCCGCTTCGGGCTGACGGACGTCGGCAATATTTACGGCCGTCTCACCAACTCCACCCAGGACGTGCTGGAAAAGCGGGTGGCCGCTCTGGAAGGCGGCGTGGCAGCGCTGGCGCTGGCCTCCGGCGCTGCTGCCATCACCTACGTGCTGGAAGCTCTGGGTCAGAACGGCGGCCACTTCGTCGCCCAGAAGACCATCTACGGCGGCAGCTACAACCTGCTCGCCCACACCCTGCCCGGCTTCGGCATTACCGCCGATTTCGTGAACATCCACGATCTGAAGGAAGTGGAGAGCGCCATCCGCCCCGAGACCCGCGCCATCTACATTGAGACGCTGGGCAACCCCAACAGTGACATCCCCGACATCGACGCGCTGGCCGAGCTGGCGCACAAGTACGGCATTCCGCTGGTGGTGGACAACACCTTCGGCACGCCCTACCTCATCCGCCCCATCGAGCACGGCGCGGACATCGTCGTTCACTCCGCGACAAAGTTCCTGGGCGGCCACGGAACCACCCTGGGCGGCATCATCGTGGACTCCGGCAAGTTTGACTGGGCGGCTTCCGGGAAGTACCCCGCCATCGCCGAGCCGAACCCCAGCTATCACGGCGTTTCCTTCGTAGCCGCCGCCGGCCCCGCCGCGTTTGTGACCTATATCCGCGCGGTGCTGCTGCGGGACACCGGCGCGACCATCTCTCCCTTCGCGGCCTTCCTGCTGCTGCAGGGCGTTGAGACGCTGTCCCTGCGTCTGGAGCGCCACGCCGAGAACACCAAGAAGGTGGTTGAATTCCTTGCGAACCATCCTCAGGTGGAGCACGTGAACCATCCCTCCCTGCCGAACCACCCGGATCACGCACTGTATGAGAAGTATTTCCCCAACGGCGGCGCATCCATCTTCACCTTTGAGATCAAGGGCGGCGTGAAGGAAGCTCACAAGTTCATTGACAATCTGAAAATTTTCTCCCTGCTGGCCAATGTTGCGGACGTCAAGAGTCTGGTCATTCACCCGGCCACCACGACCCACAGCCAGCTGACCGAGGAGGAGCTGCTGGATCAGGGCATCAAGCCCAACACCATCCGCCTGTCCATCGGCACGGAGCACATTGACGACATTCTTGCGGATCTGCAGCGCGGCTTTGACGCCGTGAAGGAGGAATAATCATGGCAAACATTTACACTTCTGCCGACCAGCTCATCGGCAAAACGCCCTTGCTGGAGCTGACCCACATTGAAAAAGCCCTTGGCCTGAAGGCGAAGGTGCTGGCAAAGCTGGAGTATTTTAACCCCGCCGGTTCCGTGAAGGACCGGGTGGCCAAGGCCATGATCGACGACGCCGAGGAAAAGGGTCTGCTGAAGCCCGGCTCCGTCATCATCGAGCCGACCTCCGGCAATACGGGCATCGGCCTTGCCGCCGTGGCGGCTGCCCGGGGCTACCGTATCATCATCGTCATGCCGGACACCATGAGCGTGGAGCGCCGCCAGCTGATGAAGGCCTATGGCGCGGAGCTGGTGCTGTCCGAGGGCGCCAAGGGCATGAAGGGCGCCATTGCCAAGGCCGACGAGCTGGCAGCGGAAATTCCGGACAGCTTCATCCCCGGCCAGTTTGTGAACCCGGCCAACCCCAAGGCGCATTTTGAGACCACCGGCCCCGAAATCTACGCCGACACCGACGGCAAGGTGGACATCTTCGTGGCGGGCGTGGGCACCGGCGGCACCATCACCGGCGTGGGCGGGTACCTCAAGTCCAAGAAGCCGGAGGTCAAGGTGGTGGCCGTGGAGCCTGCGACCTCTCCCGTGCTGTCCAAGGGTACGGCGGGCGCTCATAAGATTCAGGGCATCGGCGCGGGCTTTGTTCCCAAGGTGCTGGACACCGGCGTTTACGACGAGATCATCCCTGTGGCCAACGAAGACGCCTTTGCGGTGGGCAAGCAGATCGGCAAGGCGGAGGGCGTGCTGGTAGGCATTTCCTCCGGCGCGGCGGCATGGGCGGCCATTGAGCTGGCCAAGCGGAAGGAAAACGAGGGCAAGACCATTGTCGTCCTCCTGCCGGATACCGGCGACCGGTATCTGTCCACGCCGCTGTTTGCGGATTGACGCCATGATGATATCGACCCGTGGCCGCTATGCCCTGCGGGTACTGGCGGATCTGGCGGAGCATCGGTCGGAGGGCTTCGTCCCCATGAAGGACGTAGCCGCCCGGCAGGAAATTTCCCTGAAGTACATGGAGAAGATCCTGCCCGTGCTGACGAAGAACCACATCGTGGACGGCATTCAGGGCAAGGGCGGCGGCTACCGCCTGAGCCGGGAGCCGGGAGAATACACGCTGGGCGAGATCCTGCGGCTGACGGAAGGATCCCTTGCGCCGGTAGCCTGCTTAGAGTGCGGCGCGAAGACCTGCCCCCGGGCGGCGAGCTGTCCGACGCTGCCGGTCTGGAGCGAGCTGGACAAACGCATCAGCGGGTATTTAGACAGCGTGACGCTGGCCGATTTGGTGAAAAAGTAAAAGAGAGACCCCGGCGGCGCAGTATCTGCGCCGCCGGGGCGTTTTGCTGTGTGGGATACTTTCGCACAACTCTGACCGGAGTTTTCCTTGGGCAACACCGCACAATTCGGCAAGAAGTCTCAGCCAGAATTTTTGCCCCAATTCAAAGTTCCGAAAATGGAGGAATACTGTATGTATTTCCCATTTTTGGAACTGCGGAAGTGGGGCAAAAAGGCGGCTGAGACTCGAAGACGCAATTGCGCGGTGCTGCCCTTGCAATCTGTCGAATCTTGTGATATGCCGTTTCCGGTGCTGCCGGTAGTACCCCGGTAGGCGGTTCCCCTCGATTTTGTCGGGGGTGATGCTTCTTTTGCCCCCGATCGTAAAAGAGTGGGGCGGTGCGTCGCGCAGCGAATAAAAATAAAACGATTGCCGGTGGCAATCGCTCCTTAATTCATGGCAGCTATGGTTACATGGGAAGAATTATTTGCTTTCTGTATGGTCATTGTCGCTGTTGTCTCTCTGGTTTTCCAGATGCATGATAATAAATAAGAAGTAACCGCCAAACTTCCCCAAGTCACGGTTACTTCTTATAACCAGGTGGGGGAGCCGTCCTACTGGCAGCACCCCTGTACCCATGCTATACCCCAGATTTGCGTTTTTGTCAACAGCCCCGCCGACCGGCGGGGCTGTTTTGCATATAAAATCAGCTCGCCGCTTCCGCCTTCTGGGCTTCCAGAATTTCCGCGGCGTTCAGGGAACGGATAACGCTGTAGCTATCAAACCGGGTGTCGTTGGTGGCGGCCATGAAGACCAGCTGCGCCTTGATGTCGGGAACATCGACCAGCGTTGCCTTGGCCTCGACGTTGGCTGCGTCCACGTCTTCCAGATACAGCCGGCATCGCCCCTCGGGCAGCTTAAAGGCAGGGTCGGCCACGCCGAAGGACAGGGTGAAATTATCGCCGCCGCAGGTGCCCATCAGCTTGGAAGCCGCATCCTGAAGCGCCGCTTCCTTGTCGCCGTTGAAAATATACTGGTCGGAGTTGGGGAAGCGGAAATCCGCCAGCATGACCTCGTTGAAGCCCATTTCCTTCAGCTCCAGCACCACGGAAGTGATCCACGTCAGGGTGGTGGCGTTGGTGGGGTCCAGCCAGAAATAGCCCTGATCCAGCCACAGACCCGCCCGGGAGAGCATATACAGGCCGCAGGTGACGTGCTCGTTGCCGAAATTCCAGTCCCGCAGGGAGCAGACCCGGGCGATGGTGTAGAATTTCTTGTTCATCAGGGTGTCCACCAGCGCCGCGACGGCGTCCACGTCCGTGGAGGCGGAATGCACTGCGCCGTCCAGATGAGAGGGATAGAAGAACGAACCGTAAGGCCCCTTCATGTCGATCATCACGGGCGTGCCTGCGGGAAGCCGTTCCAGCTTGCCCAGAACGCCGTTGATGTCGTTTTGCAGCATGTTGCTGGAAATGAAGTAGCCGTTGATCTGGGTCAGCTCGTTGCCGGTGTCCAGAGCGTCGCTGCCTTCATTATAATAGATGGAAATGTTCTGCTGCGCCACGGGGGGTGTGGCGACCTCGCCGATGATGTCCTGAGCGGAATGCTCAAAGTCCAGACTCGCGCCGTCGGCGGTGTACACGACGTACCGCTCCAGCCAGACGACCCAGCACAGCCAGGCGATCACGCCCACCAGCAGAAAAATCATAAGCACAATGCCCAGACGGTTCAGCACCCGCCGGGTACGATAGGGGATACTCATAATACGCTCCTTAGATGTATTTACGGATTGCGGTGACGCAGCGCCAGTCGTCCTTCGCTTTCGTGGCGGTGACGGTCAGCCCGGCGGCGGTCAGGGCGTCCAGCACGTCGGAAAGCCGGGTGTCCAGAATGCCGGAGCAGATCAGGGTGCTGCTTTCATTGAGGAAATGGGGCAGCACCGGCGCAAGGCCGATAATGACGTCCGCCACGATGTTCACCAGCACCAGATCATACCGATTGGCGGCTAATGTATCCATCAGCGCGGTATCTTCGGTCACGTTGCCGGTGAGGGCGGTGAAGGCCGGGGCGGCGAAACCGTTGTAGGCGGCGTTCTCCCGGGCAATGTCCTCCGCTTTGGGGTCGATGTCGATGCCCACGGCGGTCTCCGCTCCCAGACGCAGGGCGGCGATGGACAGTATCCCGCTGCCGCTGCCAAGATCGAGGCAGTGGAAGCCGGGCTTTACCACATTCTCCATGACCTCCATCACCATCTGGGTGGAGGGGTGCGCGCCGGTGCCGAAGGTCAGGCCGGGGTCGAGAATGACTTTGAGCCGGTCGGTGGATTCCTCCGCCAGCCAGTAGGGCAGCACCACGATGCGATCGCCGATCTCCTGAGGCGGGTAATTGTCCTTCCAGCTTTCCTCCCAGTTGGTTTCGGGGAGGGGGGCGGCGGTCATGGTCAGCCCCAGCTCCTTTACCGCCGCGTCCAGACGCTTCCGACCGTTATCGTCGGTGTCCTCCAGATACAGCTTGATCCGGGAAAGCCCCTGAAGCTTTTTTTGCAGCCCCTCGTCGATGTAATCCCAGTACGCCCGGTTTTCCTCTAAAAACGTCTCGAATTCCGACTGGTCTTCGATGACCAGATCGGAAAATCCCCGTGCGCTGAGGGCGGTGACGGCAGAGTCGATGCTCTGGGGCGTGGTTTCAATGGTAAATTCCAGCCATGCCATGGCGGAGTCCTCCTAATTTACACAAGTCCACGTTACATTCTACCGCAAACAGAGGAAAATGACAACCAATATTCTCTGAATTTTTTGTGTATTGACTTCCTATTTTGGGAAAAGTGGTATATAATACTCTTTACAATATCGCGGGCAGGAAAATCCCTCGCTTTTCCACCGCAACTTTCTTTCATCAGGAGTCTGACATGATCGAAACAAAAACACTGCTCCCCGGCGTGACCCTGCGTTCCTGCCGGGACGACCGGTTCAAGCAGGGGTGCCTCAGCTTTCAGCTGGTGCGCCCCATGGCGAAAGAGGAATCCGCAAAAAATGTGCTGATCCCCTCCGTGCTGCTCCGGGGTACCAAACGCTGCCCCGACCTTCGCGCCATTACGGAGAACTTAGACGAGCTGTATGGCGCTTCCGTCAGCCCGCTGGTGCGCCGGGTGGGGGACTACCAGACCACCGGCCTTTACTGCGGCTTTATGGACGACCGGTTTGCCCTGCCCGGCGACCGGGTGCTTGCCCCTATGCTCCGCTTTCTGGAGGAAATCCTTCTGGACTTCCCCACGGAGGGGGAGGGCTTTCTCCCCGCCTTTGTGGAGGGGGAAAAGAAGAATCTCATTTCCACCATTGATTCCGAGCTGAACGACAAGCGCACCTACGCCATGGGAAAGCTGCTGAAAACCATGTGCCGCGGCGACAGCTTCGGCCTGCCCCGGCTGGGCGAGCCGGAGGATGTGGCGGCCATCGACCCGGCGGGGCTGCTGACCCATTACCGGAAAATCCTCCGGGAAAGCAGAATCGAAATTTTCTACGTAGGCAGCGCCCCGGCGGAGGCGGTCGCGGAATATATTTCCCCGCTGGTATCCCGGCTGGGCGGCCGGGAAGGCCTGCTCCCGCCCCAGACGCCCTTCCATCCCTGCCCCGGGCAGGATGTGACGGAGACGATGGAGGTCTCCCAGGGGAAGCTCTGCATGGGCTTTGTCACGCCCATTGTCAACCGGGACGCAGAATTCCCCGCCATGCAGGTGTTCAACACCGTCTTCGGCGCGGGCATGACCTCCAAGCTGTTTCTCAACGTCCGGGAGGCGATGTCCCTGTGCTACAGCATCGGCTCGTCCTATTACGGCGCGAAGGGCATTCTCACCGTGGGCGCGGGCATCGACTTTGACAAGGAGCAGCTGACGCGGGACGAAATTCTCCGCCAGCTGGACGCCTGCCGCCGTGGAGAAATTACGCAGGAAGAGCTGACCGCCGGAAAAGAAGCCCTGCTCAGCTCCCTTCGTGCCACCTCCGATTCCCCCGGCGCCATTGAGGGCTACTACGCCACCGCGCACTTAAGCGGCCTGAACATGACCCCGGAGCGCTACATGGAAGTGGTGGAGAAGGTCAGCCTTGCCGATGTGGTGGCGGCGGCGCGGACCGTGACGCTTCACAGCACCTATTTTCTGAAAGGAGAGAGCCAATGACGCGGAAGCAATACCCCGAACTGGACGAAACGCTGTACCGGGAAACACTGGAAAACGGACTGACGGTTCTGGTGGTTCCCCGGAAGGGCTTTACGAAAAAGCTTGCCTATTTTGTCACGGACTTTGGCTCCATCCATACGGATTTCCGGCTGGACGGGAAGGAATACCACGCCCCCGCGGGTGTGGCGCACTACTTGGAGCACAAGATGTTCGACCTGCCGGGAGACCGGGACGTGTCGGCGGAGTTTGCCGCTTTGGGCGCTTCCACCAACGCCTTTACCAGCTACGACATGACGGCCTATTATTTTTCCTGCACAGACCACTTTGACGAATGTCTGCGGCTGCTGCTGGAATTCGTGTCCACGCCCTATTTCACGGAAGAAAGCGTGGAGAAAGAGCGGGGCATCATCGATCAGGAGATCGGCATGAACGAGGACGCCCCGGACAGCGTGGTGTTCGATAACCTGATGGCGGCCATGTATGCCGTCCATCCCATCCGCCAGCCCATTCTCGGCACCAGTGAGACCATCCGGGAGATCACCCCGGAGGTGCTGTATACCTGTCACCGGGCGTTTTACGCGCCGGGAAATATGCTGCTGTGCGTCGTGGGCGACGTAGACCCGGAATCGGTGGCATCTGCCGCCCGTGAGGTTCTGGGCAGCGAGAAGAAAGAGACGGGCGTCAAACTGCGCGATTGGCAAGAGGACATGACCTGCCCGAAAGCCGAAACGGAATGCTCCATGGAGGTCGCCATGCCGACCTTCCATCTGGCGTTCAAGTGCGAACCCCTGACCCACGGCGACGCGGCCATCCGGGAGGAAATGGTGGCGGATCTGGCCGCCGAAGCGCTGTTCGGCGAGTCCTCGGAGCTGTATCTGCGGCTTTACGAGGAAGGCGTCATCGATTCCTCCTTCGGCGGCGGCTTCGAGACCGTGGACGGCTGCGCCATGCTGCTCTGCTCCGGCGATTCCGACGACCCCCGCGCCGTCCGGGAAGCGATTCTGGAGCAGGCGGAGAAGATCGCGGCGGAGGGACTGCCGGAGAAAGCGTTCCTGCGGATGAAGCGCAGCGCCCTCGGCCGTCGTATCCGGGGACTGGACAGCTTTGATTCCACCTGTTTCCGCCTGTGCGCGTACCATTTTTCGGACTTTGACTATTTCCGTTTTCCGGAAGTTTACCGCGGCATCAGCGCGGAAGAGATATGTGATTTTCTCCGCCGGGCAGTCCGGGCGGAACGGTGTAGTTTATCCGTGATCTATCCTGTCAACAAGGAGGCACAATCATGATCCCTGCCAATTATTCAACCATTTCTTTCCCTTCCCTTGGCATTGAGGTGAACCCCGGCCGTGCCCTGGCGCTGGGGCCTCTGACCATCCATTATTACGGCCTCATTATCGCCATCGGCCTGATGCTGGCGGTAGTCTACGCCTGCCGCCGGTGCAGTCAGTTCGGTATCAAGCAGGACGATCTGCTGGACGGTGTGCTGTGGGTCACGCCCTTTGCTATTCTTTGCGCCCGGGCGTATTACTGCATTTTCTCCTGGGCGGATT
>ERZ773108.3785-NODE-3785-length-11151-cov-3.358237_pt1 | contig 11151 bp, 11 predicted proteins | sample MGYA00580570_ERZ773108 | MGnify/ENA primary metagenome ERZ773108 (study PRJEB29015, sample SAMEA2737840) | human gut metagenome | biome: human gut; feature: human-associated habitat; material: faeces | place: China | collected 2012 ...
GGGAAAAACTCCTTTACAAGCAGAAGCAGGGCTACGATATCATCGATGTGGACGAGCGCATCAAGCTTGAGGAATACGCGACGGCGTATAAGGCATATCTGAACGCCGCGCGCACCGAGCGCGAGGCCGTGACCGAGGCCATCGCGCAGGCCGAAGCGCTCGGCTTTGTGCCGTATGAGCGCGGCATGGTGCTCGAGCCGGGCACAAAGATCTATAAGAGCGTGCGCGGCAAGGCGCTCATGCTCGCCGTTATGGGCCGTGAAACGCTCGACCATGGCGCGAACATCGCCGCGGCGCACGTCGATTCCCCGCGCCTTGACCTCAAGCCCATCCCCCTCTACGAAAAGGACGAGATCTGCCTTCTCAAGACGCATTACTACGGCGGCATCAAGAAATACCAGTGGGTCGCCATCCCGCTGGAAATCCACGGCGTCGTGACGAAGAAGGACGGCGAGACCATTGAGGTCGTCATCGGCAAGGATCCCGAGGATCCGAAGTTCACGATCACCGATCTGCTGCCGCATCTCGCAAAGGACCAGATGGCCAAGCACGGCTCGGACATCATTCCGGGCGAGTATCTGAAACTTCTCGCCGGCAGCGTCCCCTACGCCGGGGAGGGCACCAAGCGCGTGATGCTCGCGGTCATGTCGCTTCTGAACGACCGCTACGACATCACGGAAGAGGACTTCCTCTCTGCCGAGCTGGAGGTCGTGCCGAGCTTTGAAGCGTGCGACATCGGCGTGGACCGCTCGTTCATCGGCGGCTACGGTCAGGACGACCGCGTGTGCGCCTATGCCGAGCTCAAGGCCATTTTCGACACCGAGACACCGGATCGCACCGCCGTGTGCGTCCTTGCCGACAAGGAAGAGATCGGCTCGATGGGCGTTTCCGGCATGCAGAGCCGCGCGTTTGAAACGTTCATGGCCGACCTCTGCGAGCAGCAGGACGTGCACCTGCGCGACTGCTTTGAAAACAGCTTCTGCGTCAGCGCGGATGTGTGCAACGCCTATGACCCGACGTTCTGGGACGTGAGCGAGTACCCCAACCGCAACGGCGCCCGCGCCAACTACGGCGTCGGCATCTGCAAGTTCACCGGCTCGCGCGGCAAGTCCGGCAGCAACGACGCCTCCGCCGAGGTCGTCGGCAAGCTGCGCAAGATCTTTGCCGACAACGGCGTTGTCTGGCAGATGAGCGAGCTCGGCAAGGTCGATCAGGGCGGCGGCGGAACGGTCGCGCAGTATATGGCCAACCGCAACATCGATACCATCGACGCCGGTACGCCCGTGTTCTCGATGCACGCTCCCTTTGAGACCGTGACGAAATTTGACTGCTACCAGACCTACAAGGCCATGTGGGCGTTCTATAAGGACAGATAATTTCTCATCCTGCTCCCTCTTTGAGGGAGCCTCACGTCAAAAGATACCGGCGGCTATCGTTTCCGATAGCCGCCGGTGTTTTGCGTTTAATCATTTAATCAGTCCCTGCAGCAGACTGTTGCCGCCGGCACTCTGCGCCTGACCGCTGCTCAGGCAGAAGATCACGTCGTCCACATCGTAGTAGTCCACAAACTTCGTCAGCGGGCGGCTGAAGTATTTGCGGTAGTCCATCACATAGACATACTGATAATGCTGCGTGAGATAATACCCGAACGGATTGCCGTTGGAGTTTTTGACGAGCAGGCACGCGCTGCCGTCGGTGATGTCGTTGTTTATGAACGTGCACAGCGGGAAGTCGCCCGTGAGGAAGCACATGTATTTGTCGTTCCCGTGGATCTGGGTAATGAGCGTCTGCTCATAGCCGCGGTGGGAGAGCGAGTCGTTGCTTCCCTGATTGATATAGAGATGCACATCTCCGGGTGGGACATAGCCGTAGACCTGATCGGCCGTGAGCTTGCCGCTCTGGTGTGCCTGATAGTAGAGACTGCCGTAAAACGGCTCCTGCACGATCTCCTCATACTCGCTGAGCGGCACCGGCTCAAAGCCTGCCATTTTCGCCCATTCCGCATAGGCGTACCACGCGCCGAGCGCCGTCCAGTGGTGGTCGGTGCGGAAATAGATGTACTCGCTGTTGTGCGGCAGGAGTGAGTTGTAGGTGTCCACGCAGTAGACATTGTCGCCCATTTGGGAATTTACATAGGCGAGGATATCCTCCTCGCATGCAACGCCGATCGACTCGCGATACTCACGCGGGAGCATGAGCGTCGTCCCGTGGAGGACGAATACGTCAAAGACGCGGCATTTCCCCTCCAGCAGATCGGCCGCGCGCGTCACATTGGCGGCGTAGGTGTCCGAATAATACTGGCTGAAAGCCGTATAGGTATAGGCGCTGTCGCCGATCTGGATGACGGCGCCGAGCGTTACGAGCTCGTCGTCCGGGTTTTCCCCGCCCCACTCCGGTTCCGGCGTAGGCGTCGGCTCCGGGGTCGGCGTCGGTTCGCTTGTCGGCTTTGCCGGGTCGGCGCTCGTCTCCGGCGCGGGCGTGGACGGAACGGGGATCTTGTCTCCGGCAGAGGCATTGCCGTACACCGTTACGGAGGAGTCGCCGTACAGCGATTCGAGCCGCTGCGCGGCCATGATCCAGCCGTCACGTCCCGGGAATGTGTCCGAAAACCAGAGACTGATATCGGAAAAATAGCTTCCGTCCGTCACGGCGGAAAGAGAAAACTCCGGAAACGTCTCCAGCGTGCGCTTTTCCTTTGCCGACACCGTCGGGCGCAGCGGCAGTATCCAAGCAATGACCGTGAGAATGCCCAGCGCGAGGAAGAACGGCAGCCCCGGCAAACGGGCGCGGCATTTCTGTTTTTCCGCATGGGCGCGCCGGGCGCGGCGGCTTATGATTTCGTGTTCATCGTGCATAGGATCCCTCTCAGAACCGGAAGTATAGGAACGGATTAAAGCTGTTGCCGACAAGGCACGCAGTGCTCAGAAGCAGCAGCAAAACCGGCGCAACGCCATAGGCGGCAACGGAATAGCTTTTCTGCGCAAGTGCGCTCCCCTCTCCGGCGCGCTCCCAGCGCCTCGCAAGATACGAAAACACCGGCGTTGCCGCCGCGGCGCAGAAGATGAGCAGATACATATGGCTCTTTATCTCCGCCGTAACGGTGAAGCTCGTAAAGGCGTTGCCGTTGCCGCAGAACATGCCGCGCACGACCGCCGCGGCGAGCGGGAGCGATGTGAACTTGAAGAGCACCCACCCGAAGAGCACCGCGAGCGGGAGCGTGATGTGGGAAAGGCTCGCCGAGACCGCCTTCGGCAGCTTGTCGAGCAGCTTCTGCCAGAACAGCCGGTCGAGCATGAGCAGCACAAAGTAGTAGAGCCCCCAGAGCACAAAGTTCCAGCTTGCGCCGTGCCACATCCCCGTCAGCGCCCAGACGATCGCCATGTTGAGCAGCCTGTGCTTTTTCTTGCCGCCCAGCGGGATATAGACGTAATCGCGGAAGAAGGAGGAGAGCGAAATGTGCCAGCGCCGCCAGAAATCGGTGATGGACACCGCGGTATACGGCAGGCGGAAGTTCTCCATATATTTGAAGCCGAAGATACGCCCCATGCCGATGGCCATGTCGGAATAGCCGGAGAAATCAAAATAGATTTCAAACGTATACAGCAGAATGCCGAGCCACGCGGCGACTGTTGTGTTGGACGCGAGACTGCCGTCCAGGATCTGCGAGGCGACCTTGCCCGCCGCGTCGGCCAGAAGCACCTTTTTGGCAAGGCCGATGCAGAAGCGCGTCGCGCCGTAGAACGCCTCGGAGGCGTCAAACTGCCGGTCGTCGATCTGTGCGGCGACATCCGAATAGCGGACGATAGGCCCGGCGATCAGCTGCGGGAAGAGCGAGATGTAGAGCAGGAGCTTTGCAAACGAGCGCTGCGCCGGAACATCGCCGCGCCAGACGTCGACCGTATAGGAAAGCGCCTGAAAGGTATAGAAGGAGATGCCGATGGGCAGCGCGATCTGCGGGACGGGGATGGACGCGCCGAAAACCGCGTTCAGATTCTCCACGAAAAAGCCCGCGTATTTGAATACCGCCAGACAGCCGAGATCCAATACCAGCGCAAGAATCAAAAAAATCTTTTTCCGCCTGCGCTCGATGAGCAGGCCGAAGTACCAGTTGACCGCGGCGGAGGCAATCATTAGAAGCAGATAGACCGGCTCGCCCCACGCGTAGAAGATCAGGCTGAACAGGATCAGCACAGCGTTCTTCGCGCGGATGCCCGGGCAGAAGAAATACGCAATGAGGCAGACCGGCAGAAACAGATACAGAAAGATCAGATTGGAAAAGACCATGGCACAAACGCTCCAGCTTCGACATTGATTTACATAATTCGACTTCTTTAATTTATCAGATAGCAGCGCATTTTTCAAGCGGAATCGGCTGCTTTGCGCAACTTTTTCTTCCATTCCGCGAAAAGCTCTGCTTGCTTTCCCACACCATACGTGCTATACTGATGTTGTTTTATGTGGGATTGCCACAGGAAAGAAGAGGGATCCTAAAATGCTGGCTATCGAGAGAAAAAATGAGATCCTCGACAAGCTCCGCGCCGAGCAGCGCGTCCTCGTCAGCGACCTTGCCGCCTATTATCATGTCACGGAGGAGACGATCCGCCGCGATCTGGACAAGCTGGAAAAGGAAGGATACGCCACCAAGACCTACGGCGGCGCGATCCTCGGCAACAGCACGAAGACAGACCTGTCCTATACCATCCGGAACAAGACCAACGTGGAAGCGAAAAATCAGATCGCAGCCATTGCCAGCCGCCTCATAGAGGACGGCGACCATCTGATGCTCGACGACAGCTCCACATCCTTATATCTGGCAAAAAAGCTCAAGGAAAAGAAAAACCTGACCGTCATCACGAATTCGGTCGAGCTGGTCGTGGAGCTGAGCGACGTGGAGGGCTGGACGATCCTCCTGACCGGCGGGCGACTCAAGCCGGAATCGCTGGCCCTCGTCGGCGACCAGACGCAGCAGGCACTGCGGCGCTACCACGTTGACAAGGCCGTGATGAGCTGCAAGGGCATCGATCTGGAATCCGGGGTCACGGATTCCTCCGAATTCCACTCGCAGACGAAGCAGTCCATGCTGCGCTGCGCGAAAACGCGGATCCTGATCCTCGACAGCAGTAAGTTCGACAAGATCTCGTTCATCGACATCGCTCCGCTGGACGTGTTTGACACCATCGTGACCAACGCCGCGCCCAGCAAAGCATGGCTCGATTATTTTGCCGAGCACGGCATTGAATGCCTGTATCCGGGCGCGAAATAAAACAAGAACAGCGCGGCTGTCCCTTCAACCGGACAGCCGCGCTGCTGCTTGTTCCGCACGCGGATCGTTACTTTTCTTCAGCTGCAGTCTGCGCCTCTGCCGTTTTCTCCTTTTCCACCAAGGCCATACCGGCCAGAATGAGGAAGATGCCGGCGGCGCGCAGCAGACTGAACGTTCCGTAAAACACGTAATCGAGCGTCAGCGACATCCCCAGATTGCCTGCCAGCATGAGAATTGACGAAACGAGCGTGTTCGAGCGCAGCGTCCCGACGATCTGCAGAAGCTGCGCCAGCAGCCCGCAGATGCTTCCGAGATACACCCACCATGGGACGGATACAATATAGCCCCACGACAGCTCCTTCCCGTTTTTCAGCACGAGCATCAGCAGCAGCGACAGAACCGTCGCCTCCACATAGTTGATGAGCGCACCGTTTGCCGTGCCGAACAGCTTTCCGGCGCGGACGTTCGTCATACGGTTGACGGAGTTGAAAAAGCCGTTGATCAAGGCGGTCAGATAATAGATCATTTTGCAGCCCTCCCTCAGTTCAGAACGACCAGAAGCACGCCCAGCAGCACCAGCGCGTACCCCGGCAACTGCCGCTTCCGGATGCGCGTGACTGGCATACCGAACAGGCCGAACCGGTCGATCAGCGCGGAGGAGACGAGCTGTCCGGCAGTCGAAAGCGCCATGAACGCGCTCGCGCCGACGTGCAACGTGCACCAGCTGGACGAGGCGACGATGGCGATGCCCATCACGCCGACCAGATACACGTACCACGGCGCACCCGCGAACCGCAGCGTCTGCCGCTTTGCCAGCAGATATGCAAGCAGCAGCACGAGCGCGATCGCGTGCACAAAAAAGCAGATGCCGAACAGACTGAAATAATTGCCCATCTGGCCATTGAGCGAAACCATGACGCCCTGCAAAATACCGGCCAGAAGCAGCAGCCCGAGATACAGCAGAACAACCCCTTCTTTCTATGGAACTGAGCGTATCTTACCACGGAACCGCCGCGTTTTCCAGCCCTGTTTTCTGCCTTGACAGGCTGAATGCACGCAGATATAATCACTGCATCAGAAAAACAGGAGGGGGACGCCATGGCAACGACAAAGGACTATCTGGATTTTGTCTGTACGCAGCTTGAGGGGATCCGGGGCGTCGACTATAAGCGGATGTTCGGCGAATATCAGATCTACGTCAATGACAGGCCTGTCCTGCTGGTCTGCGACAACACGGTGTTCGTCAAGAATCACCCGGCGCTTGCGCACCTGCTGGCCGAAGCGCCGGAGGGCCTTCCGTATCCGGGCGCGAAGCCGCAGAAAATTCAGGACGTGGAGGACCGTGCGCTGACCGCGCAGGTTCTGGAGATCCTGGAGCGCGTCACGCCCGTCTCCAGACGCCGGGCGCAGAAGACCTGCGGTACGCTTTAGCATAATCCATAATATGTATATTTTGCCTGTGCGCGTGATTGCAATTTCTTCGCGATTGTGGTAAAATCAATTCCATTCCAATTTGGAGCACGGTTAATGATGAAGAAAACAAAGCTTATCCGCGGCGGCATCATGGCACTTTTTGTGCTGGCGGCGCTGCTGCTGGTCTATCTGGTGGTGCGGCAGACGATGCCGGATATCATTCCTCTGCTGCGCAGCGGCGACGAAGAGGCGCTGGAGGCGTATCTGAGCCGCGATATGTCGTTTACCGGCATTTTGTATATGGCGCTTTTGCAGATGGTGCAGGTCTGGTCCATCGTCATTTCCGGCGTGATCGTCAATGTGGCCGCCGGCGTCGTCTATGGCGTCTGGCGCGCGTTCGCCATCTGCCTCGTCTCGTCCTCCCTTGCGCATGGCATCAGCTTTACGCTCTACCAGCGTCTGGGGAAGTACCTCGATAAGCTCCTGCCGGACAACAGCTCGGACAAACTCGACATTGTTGCGAAGTCTGAGCATCCGGCCTATATGGTCGTGACGCTCTGCTTCCTGCCGCTCATCCCGAACGGCTTTATCCCCATTGCCGCCAGCCGCTCCCGGCTGAAGTCGTGGGAATTTACGCTTGCCATGTTTTTCGGCAGCGCGTTCAGCACGCTGGTTTACTGTTGGCTGGGCAGCAATCTGATCCACGGCGACTGGATCGGTTCTGCTGTGCTGGTCGTGCTGATGCTGAGCATTGCGTTTTTGCTGTGGAAGTACCAGAAGCAGGTGCTGCATCTGGTCGGACAGCTTTTGGAAAAGAGGAAGCAAAGAAATGGAAACAAAAACGCTGACCTTTCGGAAAGCAGCCGCGTCTGACCTTGACGCCGTAACGGCGATCTATGACAGGCTCCACGCGCAGGAGGACGCGGGCCGCGTGACCATCGGCTGGGTCACGGGTGTATATCCGATCCGATTTGACGCCGAGCAGGCGCTTGCGCGCGGCGACCTGTACGTCTGCGGGTCAGAGGGCCGCGTCGCGGCCTCCGGCATTCTCAATCAGAGGCAGGTGGACGTCTACACGGAGGGCCGCTGGGCCTATGCGGCGGAGGACAGGGATGTTTTCGTCCTGCACACGCTGACCGTCGATCCCGACCTCTCCGGCCGGGGCATCGGCCGCGCGTTTGTGCAATTCTATGAGGATACGGCGAGAGCGCTGGGCTGCACCGTGCTGCGGATGGATACCAACGAAAAAAACGCTGCCGCGCGGCGCTTATACGCGCGGCTCGGCTACCGGGAGGCGGACATCGTGCCGTGCGCGTTCAACAGCATTCCGAATGTGCGGCTCGTGCTGCTCGAAAAGAAGCTATAATTTTTAATATGGAGGGCTGCGGAAATGGCAAGACCTGCATGGACAGCACAATGCACGAACAGGAAGCTGATTGGGGAGCTGCTGCCGGTCCGGCGGAGGGAGAGCCACAAGGGTGATTACGGCAGAGTCCTTCTGCTCTGCGGCTCCGAGGGACTGACCGGCGCGGCAAGGCTTGCGGCAAAGGCCGCGCTCCGCACGGGCAGCGGCCTTGTGTATCTCGGCGTGCCGGAGAAAATCTATCCGATCATCGCCGCAGGCGCGGGGAGCGAGATCGTCTTTCCGCTCCCGTGCGACGAGGCAGGGCGGCTCTGCATGGCCGCGCTGCCTGCGATTACAGCGCGGCTCCCCGAAATGGACGCTGTGCTGCTCGGCCCCGGCCTTGGCCGCTCGGAGGAGCTGACGCGGCTGGTGCAGGCCGTCGCCCGCCACCCGGGCGCGCTGAAGAAAACCATCTTTGAACTGCAGGCCAGAGACTGGAATCGACGCCAGCAAAACGCCATTCCCGACCAGCAGCTGGCGGACTGGATGCGTTTGCTGCGGCTGAACGGCGTCAAAAACTACGGCTACTACCCTGACGATTTTATTAACAACCAGCCTGATATCTCTCGTATCAGGCCGCAATTTTCTTCCTGGTGGTACCCTGACCATGACTGATCGCATTATCGCATTGTGCATTTTATGCCTCGTATTCGGGCTGCCGTTAGGTGTCGCAGCGGTATTTACCGGCGAGCTTATCCTCGACTTTGTCTTTTTCTGGCCGCTGTTTATGTCAGTGTTGTGGATCACCGGGGGTCTCTACTTCTGGTTTCAGCTGGAACGTCACTGGCCGTGGGGGGAGGATACCCCGCCGCCGACGCTGCCGGGCAATCCACTGATCTCGATCCTGATCCCCTGCTTTAACGAGGAGAAAAACGCCCGGGAAACCATCAGCGCAGCGCTGGCCCAGCGTTACGCCAATCTTGAAGTGATCGCGATTAACGACGGCTCTTCGGACAACACCGCCCAGGTGCTCCAGCAGCTGGCGCAGGAGGAGCCGAGGCTGCGGGTGATCCATCTGGCCGCCAATCAGGGAAAAGCGGTGGCGCTCAAAGCGGGCGCCGCCGCCGCCCGCGGCGATCTGCTGGTCTGCATCGATGGCGACGCCCTGCTGGACCGGGATACCGCGGCCTGGCTGGTCGCGCCGTTGATCCATTATCCGCACGTCGGGGCGGTCACCGGCAATCCGCGGATCCGCACCCGATCCACGCTGATCGGCCGCATTCAGGTTGGGGAGTTCTCGTCGATCATTGGGCTTATCAAACGGACGCAGCGGATCTATGGCCGGGTCTTTACCGTCTCCGGCGTAATCGCCGCCTTCCGGCGCCAGGCGCTGGCGGACGTCGGCTACTGGAGCCCGGATATGATCACTGAAGATATTGATATCAGCTGGAAGCTTCAGCTCCGCCACTGGGACATCTTTTTCGAGCCGCGAGCGCTGTGCTGGATCCTGATGCCGGAGACCCTCAAAGGGTTATGGAAGCAGCGTCTGCGCTGGGCCCAGGGCGGCGCCGAAGTCTTTCTGGTCAATCTGCGCCGCCTGTTTCACTGGCAGCATCACCGGATGTGGCCGCTGTTTCTGGAGTATGCCTGTTCCACGCTGTGGGCCTTTGCCTATGCGATCACCATTCTGCTGTTTATCCTCAGCCGCCTGATGCCGCTGCCTGACAATCTGGCGGTGCATAGCCTGTTTCCACCGGAATTCACCGGCATGCTGCTCGGCCTGATGTGCCTGCTGCAGTTCGTCGCCAGCCTGTATATCGAGCGGCGCTATGAGAAAAAGGTCGCCAAATCGCTGTTCTGGGTGATCTGGTTCCCGATGGTCTACTGGATGATCGGCCTGCTGACCACGCTGGTCGCTTTTCCGAAAGTGATGGTGAAACGTCAACGTTCCCGCGCGCGCTGGGTGAGCCCGGACCGGGGAAAAGGAAGCCTGTGATGAATGAAAACACGCACATCTTAACCGAACATCGGGTGCTGCCCCGGCTGGTCGACGCCGGCTTAACGCTGCTGGCCTGGCTCGGTTTTCTGTTCTTTCTGTACGCCAATTTGCTGATGCAGTTCATCGCGCCGCCCTCTCCGCGCTGGGAATCGCTGATGGACTCCCTGAATACGGCGCTGGTGTATCTGCTGATTGCCGCGCTGAACGGCTGGCTGTTGATCCTCTGGTATCACTACAACCGGCGCCGCGCCCGTACCCGGCGTCATACCGCGGTGCTCGCTCTGCGCGACGATGAGCTGGCGAGCAGCTTTAACGTCGCGCCGCAGATTATCTCGGAGATGAGCCGCTATAATTTGCTCACCGTTTACCACGATCAAATCGGGCAGATTATTGATTTAAAAAGCCACGCGTTACCGCCGCCGCAGGAAGAGAGCGATGACGCATGAGAGCAAGGCCGCCGTCGGCGGCCTGGACAGGTAATACGCCGGGGATTAGCCGCCGGCTTTTTTGATGGCGGCTTCCAGCGAGGCTTTGTCTGCCAGCCCCGGGAAGACGGTGATGCTGGCTTCCGTGGCGCCGGTGGTCGGCATCACGATCACGCCCGGCGTGCCGCTCAGACCAATCTCCTGCGCCAGATCGTTTATGCTCTGCAGCACCGGTTCGACGTCGGCGGCCTTCTTCGCATCGAAGCCGGCTTTCTTCGCCTGCTGCTGGATATCCGCCGTCGTCAGCTTGCCTTCGTTATGGCCGGTAGCGTAAATCCCGTTATGGTAGGCCAGATAGGCATCCGCCCCTTTCTGTTGATAGATCTGCAGGCCGGTTTTTGCCGCCTCCAGCGAGCTTTCCCAGCGGCCGCCGAAAATCGGCCACTCTTTGAAGGCGAAGCGGGTCTGCGGGGGCGCTTTAATCACCTGCTCCATCCCCGGCGCCAGACGGCTGCAGTAGACGCACTGGTAGTCGAAGAATTCGATCACCGTGACTTTGCCGTTGGCCGGGCCGTAGGTCGGGGTATTTTTATCCTGGGTCAACACGGCGGCGTTCTTCAGCACCGCCTGAGTGGCCGCGCTGGCCTGCTGCTCAGCCTGAATTTGCTGCAGTTTCTGGCTCGCCTGCAGCAGGACTTCCGGGTGG
>ERZ773108.3788-NODE-3788-length-11146-cov-5.125417_pt1 | contig 11146 bp, 9 predicted proteins | sample MGYA00580570_ERZ773108 | MGnify/ENA primary metagenome ERZ773108 (study PRJEB29015, sample SAMEA2737840) | human gut metagenome | biome: human gut; feature: human-associated habitat; material: faeces | place: China | collected 2012 ...
AAAGCATAATAGAACCAATAGGAACAACAGCAGAATCCGCAGCAGAACGCAGCAGCGGAAACCGAACAGGATATTAACATTTTAAAGAAGATTCGGATGGACAAGCTGGCTGAATTACAGGCAGCTGGCAACGACCCATTCACCATTACAAAGTATGATGTCACTGCACACGCAGCAGGTCTCAAGGCAGACTATGAAGCAACCGAAGCCCGTCTGAAAGAAGCTGCAAACGGTGACGAAGAAGCTTTTCAGGCAAGCTTAGAACCGCTCAAGGAACAAATCGTTTCCATCGCCGGCAGAATCATGAGCTGGAGAGATATGGGACGTGCAAACTTCATTGATGTACGGGACGGCTCTGACCGGATTCAGGTCTATGTCCGGATGAACGACATCGGCGGTAAGGAAGCATTCAAGGAATTTAAGAAGTGGGACATCGGTGATATTGTCGGTGTCAAGGGCTTTGTATTCCGGACGAAGAAGGGCGAAATTTCCATTCATGCACAGGAAATTACGCTGCTTTCCAAGGCACTGTTGCAGTTGCCGGAAAAGTGGCACGGTTTGAAGGACCAGGATACCCGTTACCGGAAGCGGTATCTGGACTTGATTGTTAATCCGGAAGTCAAGAACACGTTTGTGACCAGAAGCAAGATTCTGCGGGAAATCCGGAATTATCTGGACAATATTGGCTATGTAGAAGTAGAAACACCAGTTCTGCTGCCGTTGCAGATTGCTGCTGCGGCAAGACCGTTCGTGACCCATCACAATACACTGGATATGGATATGTTCCTGCGGATTGAAACCGAACTGAACTTGAAGAAGCTGATTGTTGGCGGATTTGAACGGGTTTATGAAGTCGGCAGAATTTTCCGGAACGAGGGCATGGATCCATCTCACAATCCGGAATTTACATCCATTGAAATGTATCAGGCATATACCGATTATAAGGGTATGATGGATCTGATCGAAGATATGTACCGGACACTGGCAAAGACCATTTGCGGCAGTGACCATATTCTGTATCAGGGCGTTGAAATCGCACTGGGCGAACCGTGGGAACGATTGACGATGGTTGAAGCAGTCAAGAAGTATGCTGGTGTCGATTACTACGAATGGGACAGCGACGAAGCTGCAAGAGCTTGTGCCAAGGAAAAGGGCGTGGAAGTCGAAGAAGGCGAACACGCTACCAAGGGTCATGTCTTGATTGCATTCTTTGATGCATTCGTAGAAGAAAACCTGATTCAGCCGACTATTATTTATGATTATCCGGTTGAAAATTCACCGCTGGCAAAGCGGAAGCCAAGCGAACCGGCATTTACAGAACGGTTTGAATACTTCATCTATGCAAGAGAAATGGGCAATGCATTCTCTGAATTGAATGACCCGATTGACCAGAAGCAGCGGTTTGAAGCACAGGTTGCTGCAAGACGGGAACTGGGCGATACGACTGGGGAAGTAGACGAAGATTTCGTAAATGCATTGGAATATGGTCTGCCACCAACGGGTGGTCTGGGCTTAGGGTTAGACCGTCTGGTAATGCTGTTGACCGACAGTGCTTCCATTCGGGACGTTCTGCTGTTCCCGACCATGCGGCCACTGCCGAAGAATGGACAGGAATCGGAAGAAGATGCAGACGAAGTAGCGGAAACGACCGAAGCATAAGCTGCAAAAAAAGAAAGATGCAGAAAAACAAAAGGGGTGTCATCGGAAAACGGGACACCCCTTTGTGCTTATATGAGATGAGAATGAATCATTACAGGAAAAAGGAGTCTTTTATGGCAGAAGAAACCCCGAAGCAAACAACGCCAGAGCAGGAAACCACTGCTCCTACCGGAAAGAAGAAAAAAGAAAAAGGCAAAAGTTTTCTCGAAACCATGCGGGAGATTGATGCGAAAGAACAGCAGCAGGAAGAAGCCCGTGAAGCTGCGATGCAGGCACAGCTTGCAGAGCAGGAAAAACGAGAAAAAGAAGCCTATGAGAAAAAAATTCAGCAAGACCGTATTGAACTGATTCGCCTGAAACAGGGTGTGATTACCGAAAGTGACCGGATTGCAGAAGAACATCCTGAAAAGAAAAAAATGCCGCTCGGCAAGCGAATTTCCAACTTTTTTTACCATAATAAATGGTGGCTGGGGATTACCATTGTATTGGTATTGATTTTCGGCTATCTGGCATATGACCAGCTGACCAAAGTCAAGCCGGATTTCGTTTTAATGGTCTTGACCGATAACGAGGAATTGCAAAAGAAATCCGTAGAACTGCAAACCTATCTAGAGCAGTTCGTAGATGATGAAAACGGAGATGGAAAAGTCACTGTTAGCATCTATTGCATTCCCGTGTCGGATGACATTGACGATATGGACTATTATACTGCCAACGCCACCAAACTTTCGACGCAAATGCAAATGCCGGAAGGTGTCATGCTCTTGACGGATGCAAAAGCAAATGACTATATTTCCGCAGAAGATACGCTGGTGAATTTAGAGCAGTTGTATCCGGAGGATTCTCATGTGCGAGAATATGGGTATTATCTGCGGTATACGGATTTTGCACAGAAAATCGGCTATTCAGAAGGGCGATTGGATCGGGATTTGTGTTTGAGCCTGCGGAAACCGTATTCAGGCGGTGCTTGATATTAAGCCCGAAATGCAATCGGGTACCGTAACCGAAGGCGAAAAGCAGGACTGCTCTGTAGAGTTTAAAAACGCAACACTTTCCTACGGCAGCGGCGAAAGCGCGCTTGACAGCATAAATTTAAGGCTTGAGCGCGGCAAGACCTACGGAATAATAGGGTCAACCGGCTCGGGTAAAACCTCACTTATAAACCTTATTCCGAGGTTTTATGATGTTACGGACGGCAGCGTTTGGGTTGACGGGCAGGACGTAAGGGATTACGATATTAACGCACTGCGCGCAAAAATAGGCGTTGTGCCGCAGAAAAAGGTGCTTTTTAAGGGCACTGTAAGGGATAATATTTTAATGGGCAACGAAAACGCGACAGATAATGAAATCTGGCAGGCGCTTACCGCCGCGCAGGCAAAAAATATGGTTGAAGAAAAGCAGGGTCAGCTTGATTACGAGCTTGAGCAGGACGGCAGAAACCTATCAGGCGGGCAAAAGCAAAGGCTTACCATTGCGCGCGCGCTTGTGCACCGCCCCGAAATTTTAATACTTGATGACGCTTCAAGCGCCCTTGACTACGCTACAAGCGCCGCTTTGGATACGGCGCTGCGCTCGCTTAAATTTAAGCCCACCGTAATAACCGTTTCGCAGCGCGTTTCGGCTATCAGGGGGGCGGATATGATAATAGTGCTTGACGAGGGGCATATAGCGGGCACGGGCACTGATAAAGAGCTCAGAGAAAATTGCGAGGTATATAGGGAAATATGCGCGTCCCAGCCTGACGTGGAGGAAGAGCAATGAAAAACAAATCGGTTTTAATGCGGGTCTTGGCTGATATTGGGCGGTCAAGAGCGCTTATAGCGGTTTCGCTGCTGCTCTCTGCCGCAAGTGTGGTGTTTAACCTGTATATTCCAGTGCTGGCGGGCGACGCAATTGACGGAATGACGGGCGGCAAGGTCGATATGGCGGTAATTATGCCCGCGCTTGTGAAAATTTTCATCTGCGCGGCGGCGGGCGGCATTTTGCAGTGGATAATGAGCATTATCAATAATAAAATTGCATACGACACTGTTAAAAACATTCGCAGCCGCGCGTTCAGCCATATACAAAGGCTGCCCGTGGCGTATATCGACAGTCACCCCTACGGCGATATTGTAAGCCGCGTTATAGCCGATGCCGAGCAATTTGCAGACGGACTTATTTTAGGCTTTTCGCAGCTTTTTACGGGCGTTATAACAATAGCCGTAACGCTGATTTTTATGCTGACGATTTCCCCGGTTATAACACTTATTGTGGTGGTACTCACGCCCATTTCGCTTTTCACCGCGTGGTATATTGCCAAAAGCACTTATGATATGTTTAAAAAGCAAAGCGAAACACGCGGCGAGCAGACCGCGCTTATAAACGAAATGATTCAGAACCAAAAAACCGTTCAGGCGTTTTCCTATGAAAAAAGGGCGAACGAAAGGTTCGGCGAGGTAAACGAGCGGCTCAGAAAATATTCGCTGCGCGCGGTGTTCTTTTCATCCATTACTAACCCCACAACACGGTTTATAAACAACCTTATATACGCGGCGGTGGGGCTTTCGGGCGGATTTTTCGCAATAAAGGGTATGCTTACGGTGGGCGGCTTTGCAAGCTTTTTAGCCTACTCAAACCAGTATACAAAGCCTTTTAACGAAATATCGGGCGTTGTAACCGAGCTGCAAAACGCACTTGCCTGCGCCGCACGGCTTTTTGAGTTGATTGACGAAAAGCCCGAGATTTCTGATGCGGGTAACGCAGAACTTGAAAACCCGCGCGGAGACGTTTCGTTCAATGATGTTGCTTTCTCTTATAATAAAGATAAAAAGTTTATAAGCGGCTTTGATTTTTCAGCCCCTGCGGGCAAAAAAATAGCGGTGGTAGGCCCCACGGGGTGCGGCAAAACCACGCTTATAAATCTGCTTTTAAGGTTTTACGATGTTGACGGCGGCTCAATCACCGTGGACGGAACGGACATAAGAAACATTACCCGCCGCAGCCTGCGCGAGCATTTCGGAATGGTCTTGCAGGATACCTGGATTAAAAACGGCACGGTGCGGGAAAACATTGCTTTCGGCAAGGCGGACGCGACCGATGAGGAAATCATAGCCGCGGCAAAGGCGGCGCGCGCGCACGGGTTTATTAAAAGGCTTGAAAAGGGCTACGATACCGTTATTGCGGACGATGACGGATTATCAGAGGGCGAACGCCAGCTTTTGTGCATAGCGCGCGTAATGCTTTTAAAGCCGCCCATGCTCATACTTGACGAGGCTACATCTTCAATAGATACCCGAACAGAAATAAAGGTGCAGGACGCATTTACGCGGCTTTTGGAGGGCAGGACCTCATTTGTTGTGGCGCACAGGCTTTCAACAATACGCGACGCCGACTGCATACTCGTTATGAAGGATGGCAGGGTTTACGAGCAGGGCAGGCATGAGGAACTGCTCAAAAAGAACGGCTTTTACGCGGAATTATATAACAGCCAGTTTGCGCATAAAAATATATAGACAGTGTTTTATGGGGGTTGAGGTAATGAAAAAACCGTTGATTTTGGCACTTAGCGTTTTTATATCTCTATTGCTTTGCGGCTGCACGACATACTGCTATGAAGATACCGTGAGCGATATGGAAATTATGTATGGCAGCTATTTTATGTTCTTTTTAAAATACAATCCCGACGGTGCGGCGGTGTCCCATTATAAATGGGACGGTGACCCTGAAAAGACCGATATAGTGATTCCCGAAAAATACGGCAAGCAAAAGATAAAGTGCCTCGGCGGTTATTGGGGTAAGGGCTTGCCTTCGCCGTTTTTTATTGATTGCAGCTCCTATCTCGATATAAAGAGCGATGTGGACGAAATGGGAGGAAGCCTGACGACCTCAATGGATCCGTCAATGATTGAGCCGGGTACAAAGGTTGTATATACCGATTTCACTATACATTTAAGTAAATATATTGAGAAAATTTATGCCCGTGCGGACGCAACAGTGTATACGGTTAAGGGCGAGAAAACCGCGTATTGCCCGCGGGTGAGCATTATTTGCGATGAGGATAACAGGACCTTTTATTCAAAGGACGGAAAGCTGTATTACCGACAGGACGATACACTTGTGGACGGTTTCCTTTACGCTGAAAATCAATGAGGCTGCATATTGCGACAAAAAAACTCCAACCTGATTTGGTGTAAATCAAAGCAGGTTGGAGTTTTTTAATTACGAATTTCGCATTTGTTTATCAAGCCCTGCTTTTACAAGTCCCATAAACAGCGGGTGCGCCTTATTCGGGCGGGATTTAAACTCGGGGTGGAACTGAACGCCCACATAAAAATCGTTTTCGGGCACTTCCACCGTTTCCACAATATGATTATCGGGCGAAGTGCCGCTTATAACAAGCCCGTTTGCGGTCATATCGCTGCGGTAGTCGTTGTTAAATTCATAGCGGTGGCGGTGGCGCTCCTTGATTTCCTCTGCCTTGTAGCACTCAGCCATTTTAGTACCCGCCGCTATTTTGCAGGGGTAAGCGCCAAGGCGCATTGTGCCGCCCTTGTTTATTTCGCTGTTTTGGTCGGGCATAAAGTCTATGACCTTATGGTTTGAGTTTTCGTCAAACTCGCCTGAGTTAGCGTCGGTAAGCCCCAAAACGCTCCTTGCAAATTCAATTACGGCAATCTGCATGCCGAGGCAAATGCCGAGGTAGGGCACATTGTGTGTTCTGGCGTAGCGCGCGGTTGCAATCATACCCTCAATTCCGCGGTTACCGAAGCCGCCGGGAACCAAAATTCCGTCGCAGCCGGCAAGGGTCTCGGCAGCGTTTTCATTATTCACGGTTTCAGAGTCTATCCATTTAATCTGTACTCTCGCGCCGTAAACATAGCCCGCGTGGCGCAGCGCCTCAGCTACCGATAAATACGCATCGTGCAGCTGAACATATTTACCCACAAGCCCTATTGTAACCTTTTTATTGCGGTTTTTAATGCGGTCGAGCATTTCGTTCCAGTCGGTCAAATCGGGTTCGCCCGCGTTTATGCCAAGCTCGCGGCAAACAATATCGGAAAAGTGATTTTTTTCAAGCATAATAGGCGCTTCATAAAGCACGGGAATAGTCATATTTTCAATAACGCAATCGGGCTTTACATTGCAGAAAAGGGAAATTTTCTTGAATATATTATCTTCAAGCGGCTCGTCGCAGCGCAGCACTATAATATTCGGGTTAATGCCCATGCCCTGCAATTCCTTAACCGAGTGTTGGGTAGGCTTGGTTTTATGCTCATCCGACCCGCGCAGGAAAGGCACTAAGGTAACGTGAATGTAAAGCGAGTTTTCCCTGCCAACTTCAAGCCCTACCTGACGTATAGCCTCTAAAAACGGCTGACTTTCAATATCGCCCGTGGTGCCGCCTATTTCGGTTATAACCACATCGGCGTTGGTCTTTTTACCCACGGAATAAATAAATTCCTTAATTTCGTTTGTAATATGCGGAATTACCTGCACGGTTTCGCCCAAATATTCGCCGCGGCGCTCCTTGTTTAAAACATTCCAGTATACCTTGCCCGTTGTAAGGTTTGAGTATTTGTTTAAGTCCTCGTCTATAAATCTTTCATAGTGCCCGAGGTCAAGGTCGGTTTCGGCGCCGTCCTCTGTAACGTAAACCTCGCCGTGCTGATAGGGGCTCATGGTGCCGGGGTCAACATTTATATAGGGGTCGAGCTTTTGCGCCGCCACCTTTAGCCCGCGCGCCTTTAAAAGTCTGCCGAGACTGGCGGCGGTAATGCCCTTGCCAAGCCCAGATACAACGCCGCCCGTTACAAAAATATACTTTGTTTTTTTAACCGTACCTTCCATTTTCCCTTGCCTCTTTCTAATTTTCGTATGTTCTTATTATATTTTCCGCTATTTCACCGCGCGTTGCGCAGTTATCCATAGCGGTTTTTTCTATGTATTTGTGTGCTTCCTCTTCGCTCATATTATAGCGGTCTATAAGCAGCCACTTTGCACGGTTTACAAGCCTTATTTCCTTCATTTTGGATTCAAGCTTTACCGCCCGCTTTTCAAAAGCCGATAAGCGGTTGTGCGTTGCCGCGGCAAGACGTATGGCGCTTGTAATGCTCTGCCTTGTGCCCGGGCGAGGGAAGGTTAAAACACCGTAATCCTCAACCTTGTAGCTTACCTGCTCAAGCAGCTCCGCCTTAACAAAAAGTATAACTCCCACGGAGCTGTCGGTACAAAGTGCTTCAGCAAACTCCAGCCCGAAATCATCGGGCAGCGGGGCGTTTATTATAACCAAATCAAACCGGTATTCAAGCTGCCGTCGCTTTGCCTCCGCAATGCTTACCGCGTTCGCCACGGGTGAAAACCGCAGCCGTGACAGTATATCCTGCAAGTAATCGGCAGCCTTTTGAGAGGAGGAAACTATAAGCGCGCTGAGAGTTGCTTTATCGCGGTACACCCGTTAATCCCTCCTTTAAATGCTTTCGGCGTAGCCCTCCGGCAAAACGCGTTTTATAAACTCGCTGTTTTTTGCAATGTTGCGTGCCTTTTCAACCGTATCGGGTAAATTTGCAAGCGTATCGGTAATGCTGCCGTCGGCTGTAAACAAATTGCAGTTGCAGGGCGCTGCGGGCTTTAATTTTCGCTTTATTCCGTCCAGCCCCGCGTAAATTATAAGGGCATATGCAATGTATGGGTTAGCCGCGGGGTCGGGTGAGCGCAGCTCAATGCGGCGGTTGCTTTCGTTTTTAACTGCGGGTATGCGTATTAGCTGCGAGCGGTTCTCGGGCGACCAGGTAACGTATTTCGGCGCTTTCTTTTCACCGAGGCGCTTATATGAAGCTGCTACGGGGTTTAAAAACGCCGTCATTTCAACGGTATGCTCAAGTACGCCCGCCATAAAGCTATCGGTCACGTCCTCACCGTTTTCCGCTTTAACAGAGACATTTATGTGCAGCCCGTTTCCGCTCTCGTGCATTAAGGGCTTGGGTGAAAAATCGGCGAATAGCCCGTTCCTGCGGGCAATAGTCTGAACAACCGATTTAAAGGTGACCGCATTATCGGCAGCGTTAAGCGGCGTGCTGTATCTGAAATCTATTTCATTCTGCCCGGGACCCTCCTCATGGTGAGAGCTTTCGGGGGAAATACCCATTTCAAGCAGATTAAAGCATATCTCGCGACGGACGTTTTCGCCCTTATCGTCGGGCGCTATATCCATATATCCCGCTTTATCGAACGGAGTGTCGGTCGGTTCACCGTTATCATCAAGATTAAATAAGTAAAATTCAAATTCCGCGCCGAAAAAACAGGAAATACCGGCTTGCTTTGCTTTTTCTACCGCCTGCATTAAAATATATCTTCCGTCCTTTTCAAAGCGCGTGCCGTCGGGGTATTTAATATCGCAGAACATTCTTACAACCCTGCCGTTGGACGGTCTCCACGGCAAAACCGAAAGTGTAGAGGGGTCGGGGTGCAAAAACAAGTCCGATTTCACCACATCGCCGAAGCCCGCCACCGCAGACGCGTCAAAGGATACGCCGTAGGTAAAGGCGCGCTTTAATTCAGACGGCATTATTGAAATATTTTTCTGCCTGCCGTGAATATCGCAGAATGCAAGACGTATAAACTTTACGTCCTCTTCCTCAACAAAGGTCATAACCTCATCATAAGAATACATTGCCGTTCCTCCCTGTAATTTTAAATTTAAAACGGTGCCCGCCGATGCCTTAAAGGGGACAAAAGCCCCCTGACATCACCGAACACCGTTGCTCTGTGTCATATAAATAACATACGATTATTATAATATTTCATTGCGGCATTGTCAAGTATTCCGTTTTCAAATATTTTCTGAAATTCGACCTGTTTCTAGCTTATTTTTTGTGTTCTTTGAGCAGTATGTTAATTTTATTAAGCGATTTTAAATTTTGCTTTATAAAATTTTGTGAAATTCTCGAAACTACTCCCGACTATTTGATAAAAGGACGTGATCCTGCATCAATATTGATTGAAGAAATGGAACAGTTGACAGATACACAGATTGAAAGAATAAATGCGGTGATAAAGCAGTGTATCGAGATGTGCAAAGAACAAAATGAGCAATAGGAGATAATTGCAATCAGAATATTAAATTCAATTTACATTATATACAAAACTATTGACATATATCGAGTATAAGATTTATAATTTTTACAGAGAATAAGGGGTAAAAAGGGGAAAATTATGGAGTTTATACTGCCTGACAGCGTTATGAATATTTTAAGTCGCCTGGAAACAGACGGCTTTTCTGCGTTTGTGGCAGGCGGTGCGGTGCGTGATACGATTATGGGCAAAACTCCGCATGATTACGACATTGCAACGAGTGCAAGACCTGAAGAAGTGAAAAAACTCTTCCGCCGTACGATTGATACGGGTATAAAGCACGGTACGGTTACGGTTGTTCACAACAAGACAGGTTATGAAGTTACCACGTTCAGAACCGACGGTGAATACAGTGACGGCAGACATCCGCAGAGTGTAAGTTTTGTCGATAATGCAAGGGAAGATTGTGCAAGACGTGATTTTACCATAAATGCGATGATGTATTTGCCGAAAACGGGTATAATTGATTATTTCGGCGGTCAGCGTGATATTGAAAATAAGATAATCAGATGTGTCGGTAATCCTGAAAAACGATTTAAAGAGGACGCACTTAGAATGTTAAGAGCGATACGTTTCAGTGCGGTGCTTTCGTTCAGAATTGAGGACGAAACATGGAAAGCAATAAAAAAATGTGCGGTGCTTATAAAAAAAGTCAGTCATGAAAGAATTTTGGAGGAAGTGAATAAAATACTTCTTTCAGAAAATCCCGACTATATCCGAAAATTACACGAGTGCGGACTACTGCAATATATGATGCCGGAACTTGAAAGATGTTTCGGTGAACCGCAGAGAAACAAGTACCATATTTATGATGTCGGTGAACATATTATGCACACCGTTAAGTGTACACCGAATGATTTGGTGTTGAGATGGGCGGCACTTATGCACGATATTGGCAAGCCGTGTTGTTCGAGTACGGACCAAAACGGTATAATTCATTTTTACGGACATCACAGAGAAAGCTGTAAAATTGCGGTTGACCTTATGCACAGATTGCGTATGGATAACGACACAATTCGTGAGGTTTCGATACTTGTTGAAAATCATGATGTAAGAGTTGAGCCGTCGTTGCCTGCTGTTAAGCGAATGATGGCAAGAACGGGTGAGGTGCTTTTTGAAAAACTTTTGATACTGCAAACGGCGGACAATATGGCGAAAAATCTTGAGCATTTCCCTGAAAAGAAAAACAGAATAGAAGCGTCAATGCAGATTTATAAGCAGATTTTGGCTGAAAGACAACCGTATCTTGTTTCGCATCTTGCGGTAAACGGCAAGGACCTTATACGTCTTGGCTACCGCCCCGGCAGAGAAATCGGCGATGTGCTGAAAAAGTTGATAGACGAGGTTATCATAGATGCGAAGCTTAACAACAGAG